>Ga0116231_10002154_pt1 | contig 41189 bp, 27 predicted proteins | sample S1TSphgellanicum_2_FD_89695 | JGI IMG/M metagenome (GOLD analysis project Ga0116231, IMG submission 89695) | Host-associated microbial communities from peat moss isolated from Minnesota, USA - S1T2_Fd - Sphagnum magellanicum MG | ecosystem: Host-associated > Plants > Peat moss > Unclassified... | reverse complement strand
TTTAAATATTTTTTTTTTTAAATATATAATTAATAGTATAAATTTCCCAAGGGATTTGGCCCATTAATTTTATTAATCCAAAAAAAAACCAACCCTTGACCAAAAAAAAAAAAAAAACAAGAGTTACAGAAGAATGGTTTTGGGCATTTGTCCAAATGTAGAAAATTTCTTGCAATGTGATGTTTTCATATAATACTCACCTTGGATTGACATGTAGTGTCAAATGTTTGAATCAATTGCTTATTGAGTTGGAACTTAACAATGGGTGGGGGAGTGATTCCCCTAATAATGAAATTGAACAATTAAATGACTCCATATGATTCAGTTCAATAATAACCTGGGATTAAATTGATTTAATTTATGATTTATGAACTTTTCTAAGGGTTTGATTGACGTTTAGAATTATGACATTTAATGCATTAAGTTTTGACATGTTAAAAACCAATTGAAATTCTACCATTTTCATGAAAAAGCCTAGAAAATGAACATTTTCATTGAAAAACAATTTGGAAATCGAACATCAGTATATTCATTGAGTTTGATGATGACAATTTCCCAATTAGATCCCCAAAAAGAATCTAATAGAAGTGGATTTTTTTATTAGATTTTTTTTTAACAAGTATCAACCTTTTTATTTTTGGAAAATTAGTGCAAATTTTCTACTTTAGTTGGGCATAGCAATTAGAACAAGAGTTAGAAACTCCATAAAATGTTATATTTGGTGTTTGATGAATAGGTATGATATCATCTCGCACCCACAACATCCATCCACAAAACAATGATGAGATCAAAATTTCTAACTAAGGAGAGCATTGCATCACCTCATCATTCTAAAACCTTAATCACAACCATTAGTGGTGGCTTTTCTATTTTCCCATTAGAGTCATCTTACATTCAACTAGAAACTTCCATCACCAATCCTTGAACCTCAAGGTGTAAACTTTTTGTTATAATGTAGTTAGATCACTAGAATCCATTCCTCCATGGAGTCATTATTTCTAATACATTTGTAATTATTGTATCATCTTTTTGCAACTCTTGAAAGCGAGAACAATCACTTGCTTGAAAGTTGAAACTTCTATTTATGTTTTAGGTTTGTTTCCATTGTGTTCTCATAAGTTAATACCCACAATGCGATTAAAGATACTATTTTTGCAATATGAATTTGTGCAATTTAGTTAGAAACTGATTGAGAGTGGTTGATTTAACTTTTAAGATATGAAAAATGTCGATTCATAACACGGCAAGGTAATTCTAACATCAAAGGAGCTTGAATACCTTGAGATAAATTGCCCTTACCTTATTTATTTTCTTAGAAGTTGGAGCTTTTAACTTGTAGTGTGTTTTGCTTGTGATGCGATGCAAGATATTTATAAGGGCCTTCTTGAACTAAAATCAATTGTCACTTGTGAATAACAATTTATTTCAAATCACTTTTAGTTTTCTTATGAGTCTTTAGTTCATTGAGCTTTAAATTTGAAGCTTTCATTTGAGCTTTTAATTTAGTTTTGCAATTTTTTTTACATCCAACTCCCTTCTACCATGAGTTTATCCATTTTTTAATATGATAACTATTGTAAGAACCTAAATTTAACAATGTTTTCAATCCTTGTGTTGGATTTGACCATGTTTTCAAGGTCAAAAAAATATTTTCTAATGGTCCAAAAATTCCTCTTAGAGGAGCATGGCATCCTTCACTACTTTGTAAGTTGTTTTATTGAGAACGTAGGTGAAGGGGATGATCTAAAGACCTCAAAAGTTCCAATTCCTGAGTCACCATTGTCGGAATTTGATTTGGTTGAAATCCTTCTTGAAAACACTCATGAATTCATAGACCTTGAGAAGATCACCAAGTTGTTAAATTCACATTTTAATGTTTGGTTGTTTGATTCCATGTCCAACACACCTTTGAAGGAATAGAAAAAAAAGGGGAAGAAATCTAAGAAAAAACATCATAACAATAAAAAGTTTCAAGGTAATTAAGCAACAACGTTACCAAGGGCAAAAGGTTTAGTATCAAATGGGGAGTTTATCCATGCTCTGAGGTATTGGGTCTATTCTTTGATTGAAAAGAGGAAGAAGATTGTTAGTTGCAAGTGGGACACCTCAATTAAACGTAGGATTGTAATCCGAAATATGTTTAACCTTAAGGTAAAGTAAGGTGGAGACTAGATTGTAAATGATTATGCACACCTAAAAAACATGAGGTTGTATATTCAAAAAGTTCCTAAATCAATTTTGGCCCAAGTAGATGAAAGGAGTTGAAAATTTGTTTAAATGAAAACCTTGTTTTATGTTTTAACTTCTTGCAAATGGTTAGCCCACGTTGGAATATGAGTTTTTGTATGCATTTCTTGCTAACTTAGGGGTCCTAAACATTCCCACCAACCACTAGTCTAATAATGACGGTTGGCTCCTTGTTGAATTCATGTACATCCAAGTCCAAAATGTTAATATTAAGGCATACAATATGCCCATTTCATACCATGTTCTTGTGATAAAGTTACAACAAATGACAATAGGTCTTGGATTTGTGTGCATGCATGTGTGGTTAATTGTTGGACTAAAGTATCTATTTCATATGTGTTGACCAAGTTGTTGATGGATTAGGTTTTAACAACCTCATCAAAATTATTATGAATGCATTATTCAAGGGTGGGGGGGCTAACCAAAGAAAATCTATCCAAAAAGCTTTCGTGTTTTAAAGCAAATTGTATGATGAGTTTCAAAGTGGGAAAACAAAGGTTACTAAACAAATCAAAGACTCTTGTGCACCCTCTTCCATGGGTGTAGTTCATTATCTTGATCATAAGATGAACTTGGCAATCCAACCATTCAGAAGATTCACATTTGTTATATAAACTAAGATGTTCAATAGAACATGTATGGTTAGCCACTCACCAAAACAACATTTGGAATTTTTAAAACTAGTTCAAATCTTGGATACCAAGGGGAACAGAATTATGAAGAATGTGAAACTAGATTGATGGCCATGCTAGAACATGGCAAAATACTATTTTTGTTTACAATGATGCAAATTTATTCCAATTTAATCCAAGTTACAAAGGTATAGAACCTTAACCCATTTTGAATTTGATCTGAAGTTTTTGGGTTTCATTTACACATGTTTTGAATGTCATTTGTAAAGCTTGAATGACATTTGCAAATCATGCTGAAAATTAGATAAAAATTTTGAAATTAAATTTTACAATGTTTGAATGTGATTTGGAGAAGTTGAAATTGTAGACCTTGGATGCGATTTGCAAACATTGTATGTGGTTTCCAAAGCTTGAATTTCTTTGACAAAACTTAAATGTTGTTTGTTAACCTTGAATGTTATTTGCAAATATTACAATTAATTAATGGTAAAGCTTAAATGTCATTTGTAGACCTTGAATGTGAATTTTAAAAGTTGTAATTAATCAATTTAAACCTTGAATGGCATTTCTAAAGGTCAAAATTATTTTGTATACCTTAGTAGATGGGGTTTGTAAATGTTCAATTGATTTATGAACCTTGTAAACCTTTCTAAAGCTTGAAATTCATTTTGGCAAAACTTGGATCCATTCCACAAACCTTGGATGTGATTTGGAAAGGTTGCATGTAATCATGTAAACCTTGGATGGAATTTCTAAAGTTTGATATTATTTTGTAGATCTTCAATGTGATTTTGAGATGTTGAAATTGAGGTTTTAAAGCTTCAATGTGATTTGCAAACCTTGTACATGGTTTTGAAAGGTTCAAATTAATTTGCATGTGATTTAAATCCATTTGCAGACCTTAGATGTGATTTCTAGAAGGTGTAATTAATTATGCAAACCTTGGATGGCATTTCTAGAGCTTGGATGGCATTTGCAAACATTGAAATTATGTTGCAAAACTTCAATGGGCTTTGTAAACTTCAATGAAAATTTGAGATGTTGAAATTGACATCGCACAAGTTTTATATGATCTGTAATCCTTGTAAGTAGTTTCAAAATGTTCAAATTAGGGTTGCAAAGCTTATGTAATAATCACAAACCTTGGATGGAGTTTTGGAGACCTTCAAATTAATTATGTAGAGTTGAGATCCAGTTGCAAACCTTAAATGTGGTTTCTAAAGGTTGAAATTCTTTTGTAGAACTTATATGTGGATGGTTCAATGTGATAATTTGTTGACCCTGTAAAAGTTCAAATTCATTTGTAGAACTTTGAGGGGTTTGGAAACCTTGAAATCAATGATGGATTTTGGAATTATTTTGGAAACCTTGAATGCAATTTCCAAATATTCAATGTGATTTGGCATTGTATGTGAATTCAAAGATTGAAATTGTTTTGAATGTGGTTTTTGGGGGTTCAAATTATTGTGTAAGCCTTATATGTGGTTTCTAAAGATTCAAGTTATATTTTAATTTCAATCAAGACGGGTTTGCAAAGTTTCAGTGTGATTTTGAGATGTTGAAATTGATGGCATAGAGCTTGGATGTGATTTGCAATGCTCAAATGCGATTTTCAAAGGTTGAAATCTTATTGTTATAGTTTTTAAATGGCATTTGTAGATCCTAAATTTGTTAACCAAATATTAAATTTCATTTGCAAAGCTTGGAGGGTTCATGCATGATAAAATATGCCAAGAAAGTAGTCTTAAGAAAATTTAATTTCAAAAGCAATCTCTTTTCAACATTCACATTCAATAATATATTTCAAAACTATTTAAGTTGCATTATGAAATCATTAAATACTTCATTGAATTTATTGTAAGTTGAACATAAAGTTTGAAATTTTTCTATACAAAAGAAGTGGATGAAAAGTATATTCTAAATTGGCTAGTTCTTCAAATTTTCCAAAATATTTTTACATTAAAACTTTGATAGATCATGGCTATAATATGAAAAGTTGAAACTATATTCATACACACTAGGCCTTTATCAATTTGAAAATATAATCTTGATGTCTCACTTTCATGCATTTGTAATTTTATTTTGCAGAATTGTGACACGTATTTTCTAGTACTTACATCTCAAACAATCAATTTAATTGCATATTAAAACATGTGGTTTTTCAATATTATAAAATGAAGTCAAAGAACTCTTTATTGTTGATGATTGACTTAAATAATATTCATGGATTTAGTATATTAAGGTATAATTTATTGATAATTTTTCAAAAAAATTGCAAGTGTCTTTGATTGGCATATTTACGCCATGGATGTTGGTTGTGAAATGGTAAAATCAATATTTTAATGTTTAATCATGTTCATGGTGTTCTTTTTTACATGTCTAATGTGTTTTTGTGATTTTATGTGATCTATCATGTATGTGGTAGGCAAATTTGGGCCTTTTCTCTAACATACATTTTTTGTTGGGACTTACATGTGTCTTTTATTGATGGAGACCATGCAATTACTCTTGAAATTTTCTCAAAGGAAAGATATTTTAATTTACAACTTCATAGTTGTGGTGAAGGTCTACCAATGTCAACTATAGAATTTATATTGTGGCATCGCCTCTTTCTTTTGCAATGATGAATTTTGTTCCTTTTATGGATTGTAAAGGTGGACAATTGGCAAATCCATATGAAATGAGTGATAGAATACAACATAAATTCCATTGAACATTTTACATTTGTTGTAAATGGTGAATTTAAGTATGGGCTCATCAAAGTGAAATATACCCAACAACAGGTGGTATTTTGCTTGTCGCACAACTTACATTTGTAAATGTAATAAAATTGATGAAAGTTGATTGCAAATGTGAATGCCCAAGCCTTTTTAATTTTTTCATCAACGTATTTGGATTCAAAAGCTTCCCCAAGTTGCATGCTTATATTATTTACAAGTTGTGTTTCCTTTGTGAAATGATAAAGCCTTTAGTGGTGTATGGTAGAACTACCTTTGAATAATTAAAAAATTTATACTTGGATGCTTGTCACTTGATTTGTTTTTTGAAATGCAAAAGCAAAGGAAATTTTGATTATTGAATTGGATGATCGATTTCCTAAATAGTCAACTTTGGATGCCATGGGCATTGTTTAATCTTTAATACTAGATACATGCAAATGTAAAGATTACATTTCCTTAACATTTCAAGGTTTTGAAAGGATTCTATTGCACCCCACATCCATGTGGAAAATTTAAGGATGGGTCATTTGTTCCCATGGTTTTCTCCATTCTTTCAACATGGGATTTGGATGTTTAACATGGTCTTTTCGAGATGGCAATGAGTTTCAATTTGTTTAAGCCATGGCTATTGACAACCTAATAACATTATGAGAAATCATGTATGTCAAAACCACACTACCCTACAACTAAAACTCAAAAAACAACTCATATACAATTGTTATGCAACTATCCTTTAGTATTACAACTATTATGCAATTATCCCCTTAAAAATATGGTGTATTAATAAATAAATTTTCACGTCAAAAAATCAGTTAGTTGTATTATAGTTGCAAGTGAATTAAAAATGGGTCTTCTATATTGTAATTTATACACATCATACATAGATATGTAATCAACCATATTTGATTTTTTAGGAATTACATTGTAATTTCATGTGGCAATTACTTTAGAATTATAATAAATGTGTTATTAAAGCAAAAATTATGTTGTAACCAGTGTATAATGTACATACATGTGATCATGCCACGTGTCCACATTTCCATCACCCATCATGGTATATATTTGCAACTAGTTTTTTTATTATGATTCCCATTGATACAATTAGTTTAGCCACTAGTGCGCCACTACTAAAGGATTATTGTTCAACTATGTTATGATTATAATACAACTATTTATATTTAATAAGGATACATATTCATTCATTATTTATATTTTCATCATATGTGTTTCATTTTGAATGATTTAAAATGTTATGGGAGTGCTACCTCAAGTTTTGGAAATCATTTTTGAAGTGCAAAGGAAAATGAGTAATGAAAAAATAACAAGAAAAGAAATAAACTTTCAAACTTACAAAACTTTTTCTTTTTTTCTTTTTTTTCTCTTTGGACATCTCTTACTTTCAAACCTCATAACTTTCTTATTTTTTATTCATTTAAAAAGATTTAAAGTGTTATAAGAGCACCACTTGAAGTTCTACAAATCATCTTTGAACTCTAATAACAACATAGCAACATACAAAGAATGTTTTTGGTGTTTGGGAACCAATCTTTGTGCATTTGGTAGTTTGTTTTTTTCAGTTCTCAACCCCCTCTACTTTGAGGGGCCATAATTTTCTCAATTTTATTCCATTTTTAATGAGTTTTTAATGCACCAAATGCACCAATAAGAAGGGTTCAAGTTTTGTTTCAACACCAAAAACAATAGAGCCCACCCCTTGGATCTAGCATGCCTTAAATGCTTAAGTGTTATAACTCAATTTGCAACTAATGAACAACTAAAATATTTAACCTTTATGTTTTGTCTTCGAATCTCATGTTACAAACTATATAAAGAAGGTTTGTTCTTTTATAATCTCACATTAAATACATGTGTCATTTTGGGATGAGCTTAAAAAAACTTAACCTAAAAACAAAACATAAAATTTCATAGTTATTCTTTAGTGCACTTAATTGTATGTTTTCCTACCTACTTACCTACCTAAGTACCTATGGTTATGTACGACCTACCTAACTAAATATATATATATCCAAAATATAATTAATGTGCCATGTGGAATTTTTTATTGTGCCACATGTTATAATTTTGGAACATCATCAACAATTATAATGGACAATGGAGATCAATATTTTGAAAAAAAATTATGTCCAAAAATCTTCATAATGCCACAAGTCAAATTTTAATAGATGTTTGACAATTAATGATGTCAGCATGACATCATGTGTGTAGTTATAATGGAGTTCCATAGTAGTTGAAAACGAGTTGTTTTGACTAAGTTGCAATTAAATTGCAATGAGTTGCACCGCATATATAGTGAATTGCAACTCTATAACTCATGCAACTTGTCTATTAGCACTCACAACATATAAATACATTGAATAGCAAATCTCCTTTACAACTCAAAAATTGAGTTGTAAGGCCAGTTGCAAAACACCCATTTTTTTCATATTGTAATTTGATATTTACAAATCCTTCAACATGATTATGGTGAATGATCCATGCATCATATCTATTGTCACATTCTATTCCAAGATACTTAAAACTTGCAAAAATTGTCATGGTTCAATTTTTGGTTTTATGGATGATAAACATTGTTTTGTTTCAATTTATTTCTTGAAGAACAAATTGTGTAATTGCTTGAACCTTCATTTGTAGCTTGTTGATGTTATGTATGCACAAAAGTTTTTCACACTTGAAAGTTTTCCATACCAAGCTACTTATGACATGTGGTTAGATTTGAACATTGCACATGGTCAAGGATGCTTGATCTTAAAAGGATGGAGTTGAGTTTATGACTTGTTTTGATGAAATGAATAATAAAGATCAGAGGTGGGAAATTTTGGAAACATAATGTGTTGTTAGCGAAAACTAACATATTGAATTTGTCACCAAATTTTGAGGAGCTGTCTAATATATAACACCATAATGTAATTGAAATGGAGATTAAGTATCAAATCTTATAGATAAATCTTAATGCATAAGCACTAATTTGAACTATTTGTTGTTTTACTCAATCACCTAAAGGCAATTTGAATATAATGGCAATGACCACCAATTATTTGATAACTTTCTTAAGTCTTCAGTAGATGTGTTTATAGCCATTGAATTTCTTTGCCACATATCCCATAAACCAAAAACAAAAAAAAAGATTCACAATTATAATATTTATTTCTTCAATTCTCTACAAAAGCTTACACTTTTAAATAGAAAAATAACTTGTGTCTGTCATTAATATTTTAAAAAATTTAAACATTAATGACCCTACAATTATAAACTTATCCATCTTTAAGTTCACTTGACCAAAATGGATTACAAATAAAAGGATTTCATGTTTACCCCAAAAAATTTACTTCCCCTTTCAACTATAAATAAAACTAAAACATCATGTGATTCCAAACTCCCCATTCATATTTCAACTTCTCACACAAAATGTTGGCTAGGCACCTGCATGCAATCCTTTGGCTTTTGACAACAACAAAAGTGTATACATTTTCTTTCCTCCTATCATGGTTATATCACACTCAAATTTTGCCAAACAATTTGTCCATACATGTCATCAAGAAGAAATAAACACACAACCTTAAAAGATAGCAAGGTTCACCATGGAATATATGGAATATATACAAATAAAAAGCTTGGACCAACCCAATATGGTCACATCATCACTTTGTGTGACAACACCTTATATACATGAATATCCTTCTTACAAAAGAGGATGTATCTTATACCTACTCCTCACAAATGGGAGGATGTTATTCTTGCTTAATATTTTAATACCTAGTTGAGTTAAACATTTGCTAAATGTTTTGAAAAAACCTATTTATCATGTTGAAAATATGAAAACAAAATTTCAAACACACTAGTTCAATTATTTAATATAGTGTTTAATTATACTATACTATATTATTTTATTGTTGAAAGTCAATGATTTAAAAAAAATTTAAACACCTTGTTGTTGAACTAGCCCAAGTGTTGTGGTAGGCATAAGACCGCTCCCACTTTCAAGGAGTAGGTGTAACAACTCTCCCCCTTTTTACTATGCCTCATGATATGCATATGGTTAGGTTCATGATAATTTTGCTTCATGCTTTATAATGGGTAAAGTCATAAGGTGGGACACATTCCCAAAATGTGGGGTTGTACTCCACTACCTTCTCGTCCTAGGCCCCTTATTTTGGGACAAGCCTTAACCTACACATGACTTCATGTAACATTAAATAAGTTGTCAAATTTTTAGCTAGAATTAGGGTGATGCTTCTCTTAACTAGCTTTTTTTTTTATAATCATTTTAGAGCATTCTAGAGGAGTTTGTGGGTGTGCATTTCACATTTAGCAACTCATGCAATCATTTGTTCTGAAACTTGTTAAGGAAGTATTGTGAAGAAGCTTATGGAGTGTGAAATGGAGCGAAATTTGTAAGACAGGGAAGTTTGATAAAGGAGAGTGTGCTTTCTTGGAGAAATAAGAGAGTAGTTCAAGGTTGAAGGTTGAGCATGATGTAGTTCTTTTGTAGAGTACCGATGGAGGGATTAGAGAATTGTTCTCAAAATAGGGTAAGGAAGTAAGCAATTTAATTTGTTTTTTTTAATAAAAAAGTTGATGTTGAGATTTTTTTTCCTTTTGTTTTAGGGTTTGCAAATTAGGGAAGGAAAGAGGGTACTCTTTTCAACATGTGTGTGTAGATACTTGTGAGATGAGATATCATGCTTGTGTTACATTGAGTGACATGGATAATATAGCTTGCAATCTTTCTAAACTTTCATGATCTAATTTGATCATCATTTCACATTTCTTCATGACTACCAATACTCAACCCTCCAATTCAAACCCTTGTAGTAACATTACATTTCTTCATGACTACCAATACACAACTCTCCAATTCAAACCCTCATAGTAACATTACATTTCTTCATGACTACCAATACTCAACTTCTCCAATTCAAACCCTCTTAGTAAGGTTACATTTCTTCATAACTACCAATACTCGACTCTCCAATTCGAACCCTCTTAGTAAGGTTACATTTCTTCATGACTACCAATACTCACCTCTCCTATTCAAACCCTCTTCGTAAGGTTACATTTCTTCATGACTACCAATACTCAACTCCCCGATTCAAACCCTCTTAGTAATTAAGGTTAGATTTCTTCATGAGTACCAACACTCAACTCTCCTATTCAAACCCGTTTAGGGTTTAGGGTTTAGTAAGGTTGAACATCCAATTTTCCCTAAAAATGAAAACTTGTTTGAACTCTTCTTCAACAATGTAATAAGCTTTAAACCAAGATTTTAAAGTTTTAGAATATCCTTTTCCAGCTTCATGACTTGAGTCATTCCGTTATTATTATATTATATGTACACTTAACTGGCTTGGGGTGTCCTTTGGGTGTCCTATTCCGGCACTTGTGTGGATGTTGTATTCAGGCACTTCTGTTTCCTTACTGGACTTGTTGCATTCCGAGGTGGAATTGTCCATACTAGGCGGGGCCCCTTTCCTTTGTACATAGCCGTGTGAGTTACATTTTATTTTATTTTTAATTTAAAAAATAATTCCGTCGGACGAGCTGGTCTGTCCAGGAGTGGAGGGTATCCTTGTGGTGGAAGATAAATAATATATCTATCGGGCACAAAGTCTGGTGCCAAACCGTCCATTATCGGTTAGCACCCTTTAAGCTGAAGTATAAGAAGGGGGCTTTGGCAGCTTTGTTTATTGTGTCGTCATTCTCCAGTGTGTCCTTCTCCGACAACTTTTCTTTCTTCTTCACATGGCTTACTCGGCTTCCAAAGACTTTGTAAAATATACTTACACAATCGAGTTATCCATAAAGTCACCCTCTGTTTCACCCCCCATCTCTTCTGCTTTCACCCCTCTTTCAATGGTATCCCCAAAGTAAGGAAATAGGTAACCCATTACAAGAGTTATCTGTAAAGTCACCATCTCTTTCACCCCCTATCTCTTCTGCTTTCCCCCCCTATCCCCTCTTTCAGTGGTATCAGCAAAGTAAGGAAATAAACCCATTACAAAGTTCAAAACACGCAATAATCAATCCATCCATTCCAGATTTCCCCCGTCTAAAATTTGGATGGATGGGTCCATTGCATTGGATCAAGGAGGATGATGGCCCATCATCAATTCCATAATCAAAGGATAAAAGCAATCTTGCTGGTGTGTCACATTCTGATTTGTCTTTGCAATGGTCACTTGAGGGCTTTACCCTTACCCTTCCCTTAGTGTGAATAGGTCACCCACCCACCCACCCACCCTTTCGGAACCTTATATATTTGTAAGGTGTGTTTCAAAGGCTAGTAGGAGGAAGATTATGCCATACAAGGTGCGTTTCAAAGGCTAGGAGGAAGATTATGCCTCACAAGGTGCATTTCGAAGGCTAAGAGGAAGATTATGCCTCACAAGGTGCATTTCGAAGACTAGGAGGAAGATTATGCCTCACCAGGTGCGTTTCGAAAGGCTAGGAGGAAGATTATGCTTTGTAATGTATTTGCAAATACAAGAGGAAAATTAGGTTTTGAAATATTCACAAGATGTAGTAGCATGTGTTGCTCCATCAAAAAAATTCTTCTTTCTTTTAATTGAAAAGACAATTATGAGTTCAAAGTGATGTTAATGCCACATTCTCTAGCTAGAGTCCAAGTTTTTCTTTGACATTAATAACTTGTGCTATAAAAAGGAAATGCACAGGTAGTGAAGTTCAAAAGCAAACTACTATTTTCATGTTGGGAGGTAGTTGAGAAACTTGGGGCCAAACAAAGGATGACATGCATGAAGTTTCCCTTTATTTTCAAAGGGGGTTTTTGGCAGCCTTTCCAAAGACTTGCTTAATTTGACCATTAGGTGGTAGCTACTTGTTTTGCCTATAAATAAATAAATAATAATGAAAAATTTTAGGGTTGTTGCCAAGCTTAAAAGTCTATACATGATTGACTCAAAGCCCAGTTTAGAAAACTCCATTGTCAACTTGGAAGCTAAGCAATTTCTCGAAAGCCCACATGACTCGAACATGAGTGTCACCTCACACCAAAGACAAGCAAGCAATTTTCAAAGCAACCCAAAGTACACATAGAAACCCAAATTGTGAGGCAACCCAATTTAGGCTAGATATAGTAGAAGCCAAAAAAAAAAAAAAAAACCCTAAACCCAACCACCACTTCACTTTTGTGGGAAACAAGCAAACCCAAAAATAACTCATAGAAGCCCTAATCTCAAAAAGAAAACCAAGCAAGCCATAGGCTATATAGAAGCCCAAATCTCCAAAAGAAAATCAAAACCCCCAAACAACTTATGTAAAAGAAAGATGATGAGGATAGCACAAAACCCACGTTGTCGTTCGTTCGTTCTTTCGTTCGTTGGTTGCAGTTGTCGTTGTTTCTTTCCTCCTTCTTCCTTCGTTCGGTTGGGCGGTGCGAACAGAAAGTCGCTCAGGGCTGCTGCTGCCGCTGCTGCTTTGCAACAGATTCGTCGCGCAGAGTTTTGGGGCTCAGATCCGCACAGATCCCGGTCTGCTTGCCGGATCTTGCGTGGCGATCACTGTGATTTCGCGGCAGTAGGTTTGGATGGTGGGGACCAGTCAGGAGGAGGTAGCTGATGCTGCAGTGACAGATGGAGAAAGGGTGGAGTGAGTAAGTAGCAAATCCTACTTCTTCCTTCTCCCACACCACTCTAGCCTTCTCGCAGCCAGCTTGCACACCGCTCTTCTTCTTCTTCTTCTTCTTATAATAGTTGTTCTTGTATATATTGCATCGGTGCTTTATCCGTGAAGTACCTATCCTGTAGCTTCTTGTTGTTTTCATCATATATTGTTCTGTTGTTGTTGCTTCTCCTCCTGCGACTAGTTTGTTTCTTGGAGTTCCAGCTTTGGGTGTTGTTGGTTTGTGGTTTTTTGGTTGGAGTTCCAGCTTTGGGTGTTGTTGGTTTGTGGGTTTTTGGTTGGAGTTCCAGCTTTGGGCGTTGTTGGTTTGTGGTTTGTTTTGTTGGAGTTCGAGGTTTGGGTGTTGTTGGTTTGTGGTTTGTTTGTTGGAATTCGAGATTTGGGTATTGTTGGTTGTGAACCTCCTGCTCCTCCTCCACATCCTCAGATTCGGGAATTTTTTTGTTTTTCTTTTCGGGTTCGTTTGTGCCGATGATTCACTAAGTCGAAGCTTTCAACTGCGTTCGTAATTCGTATGAGCTCCTGTTAATTATATGATGCCCTTCAGCAGCAGGAGCAACTGTAGTAATTGCAGAGTAGCAGGAGGAGTCTGGGCGATGATATTGTCTCGTCGGAAATGGACGATAGCAGGAATGACAATAGGAATGTGTCTGTTTCTCTACTTCGTCTCCGTTGTTTTGATTCCACATGAGTACCAGCGTGACGCAGCATTGCCGGAGTCGGCAGCGGAGAAATTCGACTGCTGGTGGCGGTGGTGGTCGACGAGAACAACGTCAGCTGCATGGCAAGTAGACCGCGTCGAGGAGGTTAGAAGAGATCATGGGTCGAGCTCATCTGCAATGTACAACAACAATGTGGGTAATATACAGCAGCAGCAGCGTTTCTTCAGCGGAGGAGGAGGTCCCGGTAGTACTAGTGGTCCAGGCGCAGGGGCAGCAATTCGTATGAAACTCGTGCACAGGAACTCGCCAGAGTCGCCATTCAGGAAGGTGTACACAACGCCTGGAAAAGCTTTGGAAGATGCTATGGAGGTGGATGCTCTGAGGCTAGCAGGGTTCAGGAAACGAATGCTTGCAGAAGCTTACGATTGGAACCTTCTTACTGCTGCTACTCGCGAGCAGCTGGAGGGACCTGCTGCGGAACCTGCTGCGGGACCTGCTGCAACCTCGACGCCAGCGACAATTGCAAGCATCCAGAATCCTAACGGGAAGCAGATCCCGCCGACGGAATTGGACTTCTACACTCCTGTGGTCTCAGGATCGTCGCTCGGATCGGGTCAATACTTCGTGAGCTTCAGCATCGGAACCCCAGCACAGAACTTCTCCTTGGTTGCAGACACGGGCTCCGATCTCGTTTGGGTGCAATGCGCGCCTTGCGAGGAATGCTACTCGCAAGAAGGACCTTTGTACTCGCCGAGCAACTCCTCATCCTTCGTGCCGGTGTCGTGCTTCTCCAACGAGTGCAACCTTATCCCCGCGACATCGGGTTTCCCTTGCGACACCTCCTATTCTCCCGCTGCATGCGCGTATGTGTACCAGTACGCGGATTCCTCGAGCACCAAGGGAGTGTTCGCGTACGAGACCGCGACAATGAAGAAGTTCTCGAGCTCTAGCTCTAGCTCCGGCAGTACTGTACATATCGAGAATCTGGCATTCGGATGCGGGACTGACAACCAAGGAAGCTTTCAAGGTGCAGCGGGAGTGATGGGTCTAGGCCAAGGTCCGCTTTCCTTCACATCGCAGATCGGCTACGCTTACGACAACAAATTCTCGTATTGTCTGGTGAACTTCCTGGATCCAGTTTCCGTTTCTTCGTCCTTGATCTTCGGCGACGATAGTGTGTTGTTTGCCAAGCACAAGCTGCACTACACACCCATTCTCAGCAATCCACGCTCCACGACTCTGTACTACGTGGGAATTCGGGAACTGGTCGTTGCAGGCTCGTCGCTGCAGATTCCTTCTTCTGCATGGAGCTTCAATGTGTTGGGTGGTGGCGGGACGACGTTAGATTCTGGGACCACGCTCACGTACTTCGTCCCTGCCGCTTACAATGTCATTCTCCAAGCTTTCCAGCAAGCATTGCAACAGTTTCCCAAAGTAACAACAGCAGGAAAGAATGCTGCATTCGATCTTTGCTTCAACTCGTCAGCAGCAGATGATCATCATCGTCCTCACAAGTATCCAGGGTTCAGAATCCGGTTGGAGAATCATACAGAGTTGAAGCCTCGCCACGAGAACTATCTTGTGGAAGTGGCTCCCGATGTCAAGTGCTTGGCCATTCTGCAATCCAATTCCGGCTTCAACACCATTGGCAATCTGTTGCAGCAAAACTTTCTTGTGGTTTATGATCGCCACAACTCCCGCATCGGCTTTGCTCGCACCAAGTGTGGTGCAAACGAGCTCTAACAAAAATTGAGTTTGGTGATGTGTTCCTGCTGCTGCTCCGAGCTTCCTCTCTGTAGGGTTGCTGCTGCTGCTGCTGCTGCTGCTGCTGGAGCTTCTTCCTCTTTTAGGGTTGCTGTTGCTGGAGCTTCCTCTTCTAGGGTTTTTGCAGAAGCAGCAGGAGCAGCAGCAGGAAAACATCACAAAACTATTGCTTTAGAGAGAAAGCAAAGATGTGCATAAATCAATCCATGTGAGTTTTCTGATTCCTTTTTCCTCACAAGAGATTGATTTTGTCTGTTGCAGTTTTTGCAATTCAGGATTCATCTCCTCCTTCGCTTGAAGTTCATTCCAGTGGCTTTTTGCTTGATTCCTCTCCACTGTGGAAGAAATGTGCAATGTGATTGGTTTTCAGCTGCTATGAAAAAGCACCTCGTTTCTCTGGCATCATTTCTTCCAAGTACAGTTGTGAAATGTCTCTGATCCATTGGGATACACATGTGATGATTGCACATCTCATCTGTGCTTGATGAAATTGGGTAATTCAAATCATACATGGTTCTACATTTGAGCAAAGTGTTTCCAGAATTCTGTGTCCATCTTTGTGTTTCCTGTTGTCTTCAAACAGAAGCTCTAGCTGTATGTATGCACATAGGGTGAGCTTGCAGATTGGTGCAAGGCAGTTCACATACGCTCGTCTTGTTTTTGAGTCCTCTTGAAGCTTGCCCCCTGTACCTCAACTTTTGTCTCTCTGTATCAGCAGACTCTTGAACTATAATTGTGTTAATTTATTTTTTTGTATCGTAACTTTGATGGTACAGAGTGATTTTTGCATCTTCTTTTGATTGTGGAGAATGATTTTTGTTTGCAATCTTCTAGGGATGGTGTGGAGCAAGATTGTGATTTTTGCATATCTTCTTTTGATGCTGTGGGGTGAGTTTGCATCTTCTTCTGATTTTGTGGCGTGATTTTTTGCATCGTGTTTCCTCTGCTATAAAACCAAGGATTAAAACCAGTGGCTTTGTTTGTTTCTCTGGGCATCTAGCCAGGGTATTTGCAGAGAGATCTTGTTGTAAACTATGGAGAAAAATGGGTCACTCTGTCGAGAGAAGATCCAACAATGACTTCATGAGCTCAACCAGTGGCAGAATGCAGATGAGGTTACAGAACAGAGGGGGATGCATGTGAAGGTGGATCATAGATTTTTGAATGAGACTGGTTACATCTTCTTCTATTGGAAAAAAGTACAATGATGTTTCTTCTGCTTGTTTTGAGTAGTTTCAATTGAAGAAAGCTTTTAGGGAGGAGGGTGAATGAAGCACAGAGGTAGTCCAGCGCAAATTGCCAATTCATAGATTGAATAACAAAGCAAGGTACGGTAGTAGAGTGGTGTCACTCCCAAGTACCTATTTGGATCCAGATAACAGAAACTGTTAAAATGGGTATGAAGATTGATTGGAACAGAGTTTTCTGTACATTCCTAACACACTTATTCCAATAATGATTTTTTATGTGTTTTAAGTAGAGTCCACACTGAAAGAGTTTTGTTGCAGCTTTGCTCATGTGTGAAATTTTGTACTGAGATCTTTGTTCAGAGTGATGATGAGTGTGGCTGAATCATGGTAATATCATTTGTTTTTCTGGTTTCTCTTATGAACATTTGGTAATGTTGCATATTTGTTTCATTGCTGCTGATTCTGTGATCGCCCTTCTGTGGGATGATTGTTGTGTAGACTTCACTGAAAATTATAGCATAAATCTGCTGCAACTCCACTGAAAGCTCACACAATGTACTGTGGAATGGTCGAGCCCCTGCCCCCTTACCGTAGGTAAGGTGCTAGGCAAGCCCATTTGTACAAAGTCAAGCAATGCACCCAACACTATGGGCAAGAGTAAGACCATTCCATGACATTAAATGTCTGGGGTGATTGTCGTGATTTCATAATGGTCAATGATGATGAAAATCGTGTTTGGAAGAACACATTTTGGTCATTATTATTATGAGTGCATCATCATCATCAGAAGATTATGTCATACAATGTGGTCAAAGGAAATGACATAATATGCCACCCCAGATCGTAATGGTTTCATCATTTGGTGCGGTCCTGTAATGTGGCAAAATTGCATAAGAAAACAACAATAAAAGAGGCATCACGATTTAGCAAAGCATCTACTCTAACGATTCAACTTTATTGTGCAAGATGTTAAATACCTCCTAACAAGCTTTGTTCAACACACTTTGAGCTTGTCTTGTTGCGCCTTACATACCTCCTAAGGAGCTTTGTTCAACACACTTGGAGCTTGTCTTTTTGCGCCTTACATACCTCCTAACAAGCTTTGTTCAACACACTTTTGAGCTTGTCTTGTTGTGCCTTACATACCTCCTAACGAGCTTTGTTCAACACACTTGGAGCTTGTCTTTTTGCGCCTTACATTCCTCCTAACAAGCTTTGTTCAACACACTTTTGAGCTTGTCTTTTTGCGCCTTTCATATGTTATACGTTGAACTAAGTTACATGGTTTCTTCATGTTCTTCATGTTTTGTAAAAAGATACATTGTTTAATATGCTATGCATGTTCTACTATCCTAGGTCAAATTTGAACCTAGCACCTCTCTCATGAGATAAAGAGTACCAACCAAACACCATGAACATTGAAAAAGAGCACTCTTTTTTATATTTTACATTGTTTTAAAAGTAATTTAAAGGATCATTTTATCACAATATTCCATACTTTTTGAAGAAAAATCACAAAAAAAGAAATATTTTGGGTCAATTTTGATAGATGTCTATTCTTCTATAGCTTCTATATGTAGCCATAATAATATTATTATTTTATATATAAGTTCTAATAACATGTCGCCACTTATTGCCCAATTCCTTTTGAGATGCTCACTACTAATGCTCCAACAAAAAAATGAAAAAAATGAACATTGCCCTAGCCCCATCAATAAACATGAAAAATTGGACAAAATAAGGTGAGAGACTATTTTAATTGCCCTCGTTTGGGTCAATCATTAGAACCGGCCAATCATAAGGATTCTTTTTATTATTTGGCATTGTAGAGACCACTATATCCTATAGACATTTACAGAATTTCCAAAGTCCAAACCAATGTTGGGCGTTTTTTTATTAAAAGTAGGGAACGATCAATTTGATTTTTAAAAATAAATTAAAATCATTCCGGTTCCAATTCCATGCATAAATGGACTTGGGAATATGGTTTCAAGTCCCATTCTTTTGTTTTCTTGAATTTCAATTTCAGTTCTGAAAATCAATCTTGGTATGAATCCAATTCTTATTAGTTTTCAAACCAAGACCATGAACTAATTCTTAGTTAATCCCCAATTCTACTAGTGTTTTCTTTTTTTCTTTTTTCTTTTTTTTTTTTTCAAAACTGAAACACAAACCAAAACCTTATTTTATTTATTTTAAAGAACCAAACCTAGAGCCAAGTTCCCAATTCTATTTAGATTTGGAATTGAAATTGAGATTTTTGGGGGAAAAAAGAGACTAGAATTGGGTTTTAACTAACATTTAATCATCAATTCTAGTTCAAATTAATGAGAACTGAATCAAAACTGAATTATCTTCAAAACTAAAACTAGATCAAAATTTATAAAAAAAATTGAAAAATTGAACTTAAAACCAAATTCGCAATTTCATTTATGTGTGGAACTAAAACCAAGATATTTTTAATTTATTTTTTAGAATGGGAATTATAAGTGAATTTCATAGAAGTAAAGAACCACCCAACATTGATTTTTACCCATCAAAGCGGGTACCTTGTGACCCTTGACACTAAGTCTCACCTAAATGTTATGTAGTGCCAAGTTAGGCAAACAATAAAACAAACATCTCGCCACCCCAAAACTACTATCCATACATTTTTATTAAAAAAGTATGGCTATATTTGTTCAAGGTTGAAAATGCCATACATTTTGTGAAGAATGCATGGATTTGGATGATTGAGGGGCAAACTATCTTAGGGTTTAAAGGGAGTCATTTAAGGATTTGAAGGTCCTCTTCAATTATTTGAGTGTTTTTCTTCGTTTACTTCTTTTGTTTCATAGTTTGTGCTTGTGCATTTACCTTTCTTGTTTCATGGCTTATGCTAGTGCAATTGTGAATTGTGGAGTTTCCTTTAGTGGTAGTGATAAAAGGTTTAAACAATTATTGTAAGTGTCAAGTGACCTATATGGAACATTAATTAAGCATTAATAACCCAAGCTGAAATTTATTATAAAAGATTGAATGTTTAAGACTTAGGATTTAAGATATAATGTTATATTTAGGATATTTGTTTGTAATGTGTAGTTGATGATTTCATGAAAGATGGTAATGATCGTTTTTAAAATCCAATATTTTATCCTTTTGATTTTGATGAAGAATTGGATATGTTCCTAGCTTGGATGATGCCATTCAAGGTGTTAAAGTTCACGACATTTTTGAAAAGTATGATAATTTCAATGGAACTTTTTTATTAAAAAATTTTGATTTGAAGATTGATATTAATGAAGGCCCATACAATGGAATGGACATGGATTGTCAAAAACACAATGATGCAATGTTGAAGGATTTTGAAACGAGAATGAGTTTTCCTCATTTCTTATTTTTGAACATGTTGAATCTGAATGTATAACAAAAGATGTTCAATTTACTATTATAATTCAAAGTTTCATGGTTCAATGTTTGGAGAATGATTTAACTCATTTCCTTCAAATTTATGAATGTGATCCATGTTTTAAACCTTATGTTTTTGAGAGTAAGCACAATAAATTCTACATAAAAATTACCTTGTTAAAGCCAAATAAAAATAAATATAAAATAACAATAAAACCCATAAAAAATTTATTTCACATTGATTTTTGCAATTGAATGTTCAAAGATAACATAGTTATTAATTATTATGCATTAATTTTTAACTTTCAAATCATTTCCATTATTTTTTGTCTACTTGTTTGGAATGTAAATAGTTTCAAAGCTTATTTTTTGCATTGAATACATAATTTACTTCTTGTAAAGTATGTGGTAAATAGGTTTTAACAAATATGTTTATTATTTTTTTATTAAAACCATGCCTTAGTAGTATAATGATATTTATATCCCCAAAAGTAAATAAACAAATACATTTTTAAGTAGACCAAAAATATCCCCATTTTCAAATTTACCACCCAATAAATGGGGATACTTTTGGTTTACTTTGTTCTCAACTTTTTTAAAGCAAATTTTATAGTAATAATAGAAATGTGGAAGGGTTTTCAATAATATTTTCACCCATCTTTATGCGATTTGTTTGGGTTTATGTGCATGATGTATGGTAAAGCTAAAGACATTCATTTTTTGTGTTTATTTTATCATTTTTACCCCTCTAAAAGCCATGGTTGTGAAGTCGATTTTTATATTTTTGTAACCATTGTTTGACAAATGGAAACATCTTCAATTAAAATTCAAAATGCAATTATTTTATCATGGTGTGGGTTTGATTTATAAAAATGAGGACATTATGAGACGAGTCTCACCCTTGGAATATTGGAATACCATCATAAGATATTGTTACTTGTCAAATTTAAGACAACATGCCTCTATCCATGTGACCACAAAGGCTTTTAGGGCATATTGGAACATGAATCCACAACAAAAATGGAAATATTTCACAATTATTCATTGTTATTTGCCTTCAACCTACAAGGTGTGTTATAAACAAAAGATTAGTTAAAAATAAATTCACAAAGTTCCATTGCAAAATTGGAGGAAAAACTTGATCAAATATGTGCAAGTCCTATCATGCTACATCAAGTGAAGTGGATCAATAATCTCATGATTAATGAAGTTGCCTAATATGCTTGTCATAGAGATGGGAAAAAACACGAAAAGAAGATAAATGCAAATAATACGAATGAAGTAAAACAAAGCAAGAGGCCAAGAACATTGAAATGGAGTGCAATTGTAAATTTTTCATGAAAGTTGTTAAACCAAAGTGGAATTCACAAGAGACATTTGGTATGGATGATGTTATTAAAAAACTACAATTTATGTTCACAAAGCTCATAGTGTACATGTGCCCAAATTTAAGAATGATCAATAATACTTTTTGCCCATACATCTTTTGGTAATCAAATGTGCTCCATAAACAATCCGAGGTTTAAAATATTCATCATGGTCCTTGTTGATTTTGTGTAGATTCGTTGTGCAAGGATGATTGGGATCATGCCCAAGTGGAGGTTATGAAGATTCAAAAACAAGGACATACCTTTGACCATAGTTCCAAATCAAAATGGTCAAAGGCATGCCTATATCAATATGTTGTGTTCCAAAAACGAAGAGAGTGGCTAAGAAAGAATTACCATTAAACTTTGCTTTCAAATTGTTTTTGATGTCATAAGAGATGTTCAGCCCACAAGCATTGTTATTGAAACACATAATGGGTCACGATTTGCTTGAGTGTCTCAAAAATATTGTTTGATTGTAGTTTTTTAGCAATTTTGGAACAAAATACCATACAAGGCAATGTCAAATGTGTGATAATGAAAAATTGTAATTACAATCTTTTAGTATATGGAACAAGCATATCACCAAAAAATTAATAATATTTTCATACATATCAATGTAATTGGTATTTTTCTAATATTGTATAACACCAATTTTTTGTCCTATAAAGGGAAATACCTCTTACATGTATGTAATTGTTATAACAAATTTATTTTTGTAAGAAACATCATTTGTAATTTGACATGTATATATGATATGCATCTTTTGAGTACTTTATTGGGCCATTTATATATATTGATGAATCCCTAAGATGTTAAGAGCTTGTAAAATGTTACTTTTTTTGTCCACATCAAAAAATAGCTTGAATTTTGTGTGAATTGGGGCAATCGCCTCCTAATGTATTAATATGATGTATTCTAATACCTTATCTATTTTTATGTTTGAAACTAGATGTTTTAAAGTACTTGTCTTATAGTCATATGATTTATGTATGGTTCCCAATTTTGTGAAATACCCATAAGATAATATTTATTTTTCACAAAATCTCATGGAACACCAATATATATACAAACCCAAAGTGTTTGGATGTCATATAGTTTGAATATTTGAAGTTTTTAACACATAATTCACACAATTAGGTGAAAAGGTTGGTGGGAATGTTTTAAAATATCCTAACATTTCAAAATATTAAAAAGACTACAATACCATAGAGTTGTTCCATTCAAGAAAACCGTGACCCTAATAAGTTTGAATGTTATTAATGTTGTTGTGTGACCATCATTTGGTAAACAATTCCCATGTGGTGGAATGGACACCTATAATCATGTGAAACATCATGGGAGAGGATTAAGTATACATTACTTGGTGAAGAAATAAACCATTTCATTCCACATATTATTATTACAATTGTGAAATACACTCATGATGATACTTCTGTCAGGGGTCTTCTTCTATTAAATCATTTCAAACAAAAGCAAACAATATGGAAATGTCCACTTATTCTGTCATTCCATGAAATTTTTGTATTTGTAATTTTTGAATTTTTGTGAATTATTCTAAGGGTGTAATGTTGTTCATTCTAATTGTGTTATTGTAAATGATTTCCATGAAGTATGCAAGATGGGAAAATGATAAAAGTCATAAGCATAGGTTGGCCACGAATGAATGTATCACTATGTCATACAAGGAACATGGTGATCAATTTTCAAGGTGTTGGATGAATCACAACATTTTTCCTTGTCAAATTAAACAACTCATGATAAATGGTAAAATGTTTCCTTGAAATTTTTCTTTTGCAATTGCTTAATAATGTTTACCATATAAATATATAATATTTACCATGGAAAAGATTATGAAATCAAATTATCCTCGTTTGTTGCAATGTTCATTTCAAGCATTTATAAAAAATTGTGAAAATAACAAACTTCAAAGAAATGATTAAAAAGGTTCCATTATGCTCAATTCCAAATTTTCTTTTCCATAATGTGGAGGTTATACATGAAGAATTAAAGTAAGATGCCTTATGATTGCAACTTTAAGCTATGGGTCAATTCTTAACATGAATAAAAGGGTTTTTGACATATAATTAACAAAGTTTTGTAGATAATTGAAAAACACACCTTTTATAAGTTGTTTCATATTTTTTGGAACCCATATATGAATAAATTGCAAATATTTGAAATTGAAACATAGGCTACATGATAAACGATGCATAGGACCCCTCATAACTAACTACAACTAGTCTTATGCTCACATTCAAAAGATGTCTATTTAGTAACTAATTTTAAACATTTAAACATTTTAAATTCTTCTTAAGGATACAACATCACATATGTTATCATTCTTCCCCAAAATTTGTTTCACCCATTAGAAAAAAATTGTCATTTTGCAACTGTCATATGTAACTAAATTTCAATTAATGTGACAAATGCAAATGTTTGACCCCATAGTTGCATAAGACAAGTTGCACATGACCAACAATTGCATACAAGAGTATGTATGTGGACATATATATGATACGAATTTATATTCCATACATCTATATTATCATATAGGCGTTGCCCATGGTGACACGTGGCATTTGAACTTTATTTCAATATTCATCAACAAATTAATAAATTAATAATATTTCAATCATCCGACAAAATGTGAATTCAATTTTGACACATGTCCATTTGTGAAGGTTGACAATTTTAAAAGCCCATTATATATATATATATATATATATATATATATTAGGTAGGTAGGTAGGTTTAAAGTAATTCAATTTTGTGTTTGGGTTTAGTCTTTAAGGTTGAACCTCTTTCATTGGCTCATTCCAAATGGTATTTGGTTTTGTGAACATGATAAATGCACTTACTTAAATATAATGTGCACACTTGAAATCTAGGGCAAAAGATATGTGATAAAAATTCAATTGCAAGTGCAACCAATTTAATTGTAACCTACATGTAAATATAATAATAATAATAATAATAATAATAATATTATTATTATTATTATTATTATTTGGTTAATAAATATTAAAATTATTAATTATAATTATAATAATATTATAATAGTTATGATCGCCTATAATAGTTAGTAATCATTAATATTATACTAGTATTATTTAATTTAATTAATGGCTAACTTAGGTTAATAGCTAATCTAGGCTAAGATAATTATAGGCTAATTAGTGTAGCTTACTAACCATGAATATATTACTATAATTAATAATAGTACAATTAAAATAAATTTCTAGTTATTAAAGAATATTAATATTTAAAAAATAACGATGATAATATTATTATTATCATTATTATATTATTACATAACCTCAATTAAAACACTTATAAACTAGCAAGTGTAACCTATTAGACATAGGTATATTAACATAATTAATAAATTTATAATTAAACATAATGAATAAAAAATATTATTATTGACATCTAATTATATGAATAATTATTAATAAAATAATTTTATTAATATATTAATTATTGAATAATAATAATAATATAAAATGGAATAATGGAAAGAGTCAACTTGAAGTGAAGATATCACAACTCAAAGTCCTCAAGTGAAACCAAAAGACAAGAAAAAATCATCACGTGTTATGGTGGTAATCAACACATAAAAGAAAATGTTCATCCAAATTCCAAAGGCTAAATTTGTGATTTTTTTCACAATTAACCCAAGTTGCACCCAACTGCACAAAAGTGTTATATCACAATTGTAATGAGACATTGGAACTAAATAACATAATGATTTGAGTTTTTTGTTGTGTATGTTTACGATCATTATGTCTTTCAATTGTAGTGATCCATCCAAAAGCAAAACAATTTTACTATGAACGAAATAGTATAAGTGTCATTGGAGGATTCTTAGTATTAAAATTTAGACATTTTCAAAAAAAGTGTATGGCCATCATATTGTTGGTTAAACATACAATATTTTCAAACTATAGTTTAAATTATGTTATTATTATTTTATTTTACACAGTTTTTTGCATTGTCCACACATTGTTGCATAACATGTACACATATAATAATTGAAAATACACATTTGAAAAAAATAAAATCTTCACAATATACACAAAAAAAAAATCATGCAACTTTTTTAGAACATATTCATACAATGCAAAAATTTTAAAAACAAAAATATTCACAACAATAATGAAAATGTGCCACATTTAACACCATACATATATAAAGCTTTGAATGCATATTCATCATAAAAAGTTAATTTTTGCAATAGAATAAATTCACAAAATATAATCAAATTTTAAAAAATACAACAATGTTTTGAAACAAAGCAATACACAAATGTCAAATTGATATTAGAGGAATCAAAAGCACTTGAAAGCAATTGATTGATGCTCATGAAAATTACTTCCCTTTTTCTTTCTTTTCCCTTTTGAACTCACCTTCTTTTGTTTTCCATTCCTTATGGTTGAAACACCCTCCACCACTTCTTCAACAATTCTATTTTTTTCCTCTTCTCCTCATTCTCCCTACAATTGATGGGATGCATGAGCTCCCACTTACTCATGCATCAAATCTTCAAATCACCTTTTCATTTGTCTCCATCCAATCACACATCCAATCATTGAATTCAAACACAAATCCAACCATTTGAACTCAATCCTTTTAATATCCTTCCAATTGTTCTCTAAAATGACGTAAGAAATATTTTATGTCTTTCAAAAGCTTCACAAAATTACAAGTCTAAATTTCTTTTACATAAACTTTGAAGAATAAAATGTTGAAAATGAAATGAAAGTGAAAATTTTGAAAAATCTCAACAAATTTTTGTTTGATCCAATTTCAAAATAATAATTGAACAACTCTAAGCATGTTTGTTCCTCTCCATTCACATAGGGCTTTTGATACTCCACACCCTTGGAGATGGAACTTGTGATCCAATGTGTCGCATGAGTCATGACTCATCATGAGAACCAAAAAGAATGTGTTTTGTTTTTAAATCAGTCAAACACTGAAGGAAATTAACTTTCATAACTTGAATCAATAGGTCTCAACATTTTTTCTTGACTCACTTAGCTTTTTCATACTCTTAAAATTTTCTTTTCCAATAATATGATATTTCATCTATAAGCATTTGCTCTTGCATTCAAGCATCAAGCATGTTTTGTAATATTTATTATTGTTTCTTTACAACTTTTTTAACCATTACAACTAAAAGAAGCCCCACCACTCACAAGTACATGAATATGACCCATGAAACAATAGAAAGGAAAAGAGATGATAAGTAAGTTAAGAGAAATGCTTAAATAAGTGAAGATCAACCTTAAACCTTGAAACAACTCCCCATTAAATCCTAAGTTGGTTGCCCCATAATCATCCAAAACCATACTATTTCACAACGTGTAAGGCATTTTCAACTTTGAACAAATGTAGCCACATATTTTTAAGGAAGGTAGTTTTGGGGTAGCATGATGAATTTTTTGGGGTGATAAGGTACTTGTCTTGTTGTTTGACTAGCATGACATGGTTCAACATTTGGGGTGGGATGTTGTACCCTAGCCCAATGGCCATCCAACATTAGCACCCAAATTCATTTGAAGGTTATTTGATTCAAAGTACATTGTACATGCCATTCAACTTTTACTATATTATTATGAAAAGTTTTGGAGTTTTTCTTTTGTATTTGAAATTTGCTTATATCCATTGAACATGCATGGAATTGAATGAGGGTGCATTTCATAGATAATGTAACACATTCATCTGGCTAGTAAAGTAATAGAATAAATCAGGTTATGTGCTGCGAAATTTATTCCCAAGTAACAAGGGTGCAAGCTCAAGTTTTCACTCCAAAAAAATAATGAGAGTTGAGGGAATGATGGGGATGCCCATCTAACAACATGGAACAATGAAAAACAATGGGTTTATGACAAGGAATGCTGAGGGGTGTCTGAATAATAGCAAGGCATCAAGGTGTGATGGAATTTTTTTTTGTGGGGTAGTGGATGGGTGATGGATGTCAAAAGGGGGTGATGGATGCCAAAAAAGGGTGCCAAGGGATTTGGGAGAAACAACGCATTGTCAAGATGAAATGGAAAGAAAAAGTTTATTTGGGGCAATGAATGAACAATTGAGACAAAGGGGGGGGGCAATGGGGGTGTCAATAGTGAGGGCAAGGGTGCCAAAGTGCAACAAAAACAATTTTTTTTTAAGGTGATGGATGAGTGACCAAAGATGACATGGGTGATTGGGGGTGTTAATAGCAATGGTGGGGTTGCCAAGTGATGTGAAGAAAGATGGTGGGAACTAATATTGGATGATGGTGAATGTCAAGAAAAACAATGGCGAACACTAGGGAGGACAATGGGGTTTTTGAGAATGACATTTCGATGTCTTGAGGATCATCTCGGGACATTATGGGTGTTCAAGATGTCCTTCATGGCAACCTTAAACATGATACGTTACTCGTGAAGCTCCTTTTGTCATCCCTTTTGGAAGCTTTGTGCCATCATTGCCACCACCTTCCTCCCTCCTCCTATTTCTATGTTCTTCATTTTCATTGCAAGTTTGCAAGCTCCATCATGTTCCACCTTTCTTTCAACACCCTTGTGTTCTTCTATTTCTTTCAATGCTTTCATGTTCTTCAATTCTATTGCAAGTTTGCAAGCTCCATCGTGCTTCTCTTGTGGTTTTGCCTCCTATAATTCCACCTCCAACAATTGTGCCTCCTACCTCCTATAATTCCATCTCCTACAAGTGCGACTCCTTCCTATATCATCAACATTGCAATCTTCTTTTATCTTTGTTATCTTTCTTTGCCTTCTTTTGGTTTTATTCTTTGATTGCAATCTTCTTTTATCTTTTTCTCTTTTTTTTTCCTTTGCCTTTTTTTTTGGTTTTGTTCTTCGATTGTTTTGCTTTCTAATCTTATTTTGTTGTTTTCCATTTTCGTTACAGCTCTACAAGCTCCATCCTACACTATCTTTCTTTCAACATATAGTTGTGTTCAGGTGCATCAACAATATGTGTAAAATGAGTGATTAAAACAAAAGGTTTCATGTGGACAAATCAAGATTTATTTATCATCTCAGAAATCTATGTTTGCAACACATTTTTGTAAGTTTACATGTGGATTTACAATTCTCAAATTGTGCAATGACCTTCTCAAAAAAAGCTATAGTTTTGGTTTATATATATGGTATATACACATATACTTTGTGCCAATATACATTCAATATTGTATGTATATTAGGCTCTTTGCAAATATTCATCTTGCCAATGCTCTATTCTACATAATAAGGCTTCCCATAAACACAGAAAAACACAACTCCGCATCTTTTTACGTTGATGACAATTGCTCCAAACCTTCATTATCCCGCATCAATCACCCCACTGAAGCTTCCCCGTGCCAACTTCAACAAGCTCTTCTATCAAGGCAGTCCCATGGTAGTGACATATTCACGATGCAGGTCCGTTTGCACCGTTTTAACAATTTTTTTGCAGTATTCACTAAATAAGTTGCAGTCTCATGTTCCAAAGAACAATCCTGTTGCTCCCTCTGTGTTCAAACATCAAGCAATCTATCATGAGGACATACTTCCTCCCTTTTTATGCTTGAGCATTTCAAGGTGCTCAACCAAAGAAAGGTACTCGACTTCGGCCTCTCCCTCGACCTCGCACTCTTGGTTGCCCTCGCCCTCCTCTCCCCTTCAGATTCCGTTGAATCAGCACCTGTTGATTTATCTGCTGTAGATTCCTCTTCTGTGAGTATCTCATCCCCACCCGCATGTGCATATGGTTTGGAGGCATCTCGATAGTCCTCCTTCGATTCCCTGCAGTACTAATCTGCTGATACTCTTCAAACTCATTCTTTTCCTCCTCCTTTCCCAAATTTTCCTTCCTCAACTCCAGCTGACAAACAAGTTTTTCTAGGGCTATTTCAGGGTCATCTTTCTTCTCCAACAGAACCTGACTCACTTGGGCAGGTGTAATGAGCACACCTTCTCCCAACAACTTTTCTATAATCTCAAACAGTGGATGGGTTGAAGTGGACAGATAATTTGCAATCAGAATTTTGACGACCTCAAAACTGCAATAAGACATGTGGATGTGCATGTCCATGCGACCAGGACGCACCAATGCGGGATCAAGCTTCTCAAGATAATTGGTTGTAAATATAATGATGCGCGCATTGCAAAAGGATGACCACAGCCCATCTGTGAAGTTCAATAGCCCAGAAGGTGTGATATTGCTCCTGCTGGTGCATGAGGAATAAGAGCTGGCTGCAGGCTCTTTGCATTCACGCTCACCAGAGAGGTTAAGAGAGCAATCAATATCTTCAATAACAGTGATGGATCTCCTCTTGGTACGGGTCAAAAGCAGCCTCAGCTCACGATTTGATGCAATCTGGTTCAGACAAAAAACTCAAGGACTTAAGCAAGCCTTATTACATCACAAACGTAGTCTTCCTATACATGACTCCTCCCGCAAGTGAAAATGGTGACCAGCATATTTCTTGCACCATTTTGGACTTTCATCTTCAATGTTGCCAAGGGAGCATCACACCTCAACGTTATTCTGGTAAGCATGTACTGAGTCAATACCCTTCAACTGCTCTGAAGGGCTCAACCAGGTGAGAAATTAACCAACATGTTTGACACTTGAAAGCTGCATCCTGACACTACACATGAGAAGTGAGACACAAGACAGCAAACAGTCCATCATAGTTGTATTTTCCATTCTTCAATTGTGTGCATGCTTAAGAGCCCTGTCCAGAAAACAGAATCAACACAGTGCCCCCTTTTCAGGTAATCACATCTCAAGGAGTGTCTGCAGGTAGAATGGAGTTTAGATTTGAGGTGTATATGTGTATACCTAGCTTCTCAAGAATGACATGCATAAGAGTTGCATGTCAAATTCCAAACAGCACTGGTTGCAGTGTCTGAAAGGTCAGAAGAAAAGATGGCAGATGGCAATAGTTCATACCTCATTGAGCTGTAAATCATAGATGTCATACTCGAGGTATTTGGCCATGGCTGCTATCAGGCTGGTCTTGCCAGTACCTGGAGGGCCATGAAGCAGATATCCACGCTTCCACGGACGACCCACCTTTTGAAAAAACTCCTCACATTCTACAAAAGCTTTCAAATCTGCAATGATTCTTGCTTTCAAGGAGGGATCAATGGCCAATGTGTCAAAGGTTGCCGGATGCCCAAAAGTCCGACACCGCCACCGTCCATCACTGACACCATAGAGACATAGATGATGGTTGTTGACTCTGTAATCTGCTGCCTTAGAGCAGACGTGATCCATGTATGATGCCATTGCCCAGGCCTTCTGTCTTTTGTAGATTTTGAGTGAAAATTTACCACGATCTCGGCCATGTACTCGTGTCACTGTGTGCGTCCACCATACAGTGATGCCCTCATAATTATCTGTCATCACCTCCTGACCTGGCTACCAAACAAGGTGCATCAACACTACACTAAGCTGCTCTCAAAGATGCATTTTTCAGCCACAATTCCACAAACAAATTCCTGAAAACCTAAGCTTTTTGTTCATTGAATTCCTGAAATTTTCAGACTTGATGCAATAACACATCCTCACAGGGGAATAACTAAATAAATAAGAGAAAAAAAGAAAAACATCACCTCATTTCTATTACTAAAGACAGAGGAAAAAGAGAATATGAATTCAAACCTAAAAGAGAAAATCTGATATGCTTGTCTGTGTCGGACCTGCGGAGCTGCAATGCATTCACCTGGCGGAAATTGCCTTCACCTCTCAGGTACGTTTGCACAGAGTCGTAGAGATGATTTCTGTAGCCTCTGCGAGACGATCCGTACTCAAAGATGTGGAAGCAGCAGAAGGGATTTACAAACGCCATGAGTTGCGTCCACCAGGTTCGTAGAAGAGCAACCACCGCGTCCGTCACCTTCTTTGGTACCATACTCCGCACCATGACTATGAAACCTAACAGCGACCAGATGTAAGTCATGTCCAGCCCCGTCATAGCGACTTCAAAGCCCCCCGCCATCGCAAGAATTCCTCCCACAGAATTCCCCAAAAAAAATCCACTCTAGAAAAAGAAACTCTCCCTCCTTCGTTCTCTCGTTAAAGAAATCTGTGTGTTGGAGAGATCCAGACTCCAAAATTTTGGAGGAAACAAAACCAGGCAGACAGACAGACAACTGATACACAAAAGTCGTAATATGCAAAACTTTGCGAAGGACGACTTCTCGATCAAGCGCGAGCGAGGGAGACGAGAGTGCCGGCATTTGCACATACCGACAGCAGCAGCACTAGAATGCCGGATTGCGTGTCTGCGAGGCTCTAAATTACCCCCAAACGAGCTCTGTCCGGCGCTGCTGGTTTCGGGCCTGACAGTGCAGCCCTGCGGAGAACTGCGTTGTTTTGCAACTGTTTTGCCACAACTGGTTGTGACGCCCTGCCGTTTTGCCCTTTTTGAATTTGTGTCTGCAATAAGGCAAAACAAGAATTATGGAAACACTCAAATATTTCACCATGCCAAAATATAATCTTCAAAAAAATCCTCTTTAATTTTTTTTATAAAAAAAACCCCCAAATCCTTCAAGATATTATAACTCTATAACTGATCTCAAGTTTCAACACAAGTCAAAATTTCATCTTTTCAAAAATCCTCATATCAAAATAGACCTATTATTATTATTATTATTATTACCTAGTAGGAGCCAAATTCCCTTAAGCTATACTATAGTCTATAATGAATCTAAACACAATATCCTTGCCTACCAAGGCGAGGCCAATAAACTACCTTACCCTAAGGTCAATTTCATCATTAAATAATCCTTAAAATAGTGAAATGAAATTTGTGAAAATGTGATTGAAAATCATCATGATTATTATCATATCCTAGACTCTAAATAATTTTCACTACCCATTATTAGACAATTTCATAGTAGATTATGGAAACTTTTATAATTTCAAATTTTAAAAATGAATTCATTTTTTGAAAAGAAAAATCAAATAATTTTGTTTTGTCAATGTGGAAACTAACCCTAAGCTCCCATATAAACAAGGCATCATGATACACAAGCCCTGCCTATTTAATAGTATAATTATATAAATCTATAATCATATAAATAGATTTATATATAGATAGGTAAATATGCATGTATGTATATTTGTGTTGTTTGTTTATTTTATTCAATTTTTTTGAAATAAGTATGTGAATAATTAACTAAGTATGCAATTTTAAAGTGAATTTGTTGTTGTTATTTGTGTTTTTTTATTTGAATTGTTCTATTATATATTGTACTAACAATTCTTTTGGTTCACAATTTTAATACTCAATTATTATTTTGAAACTTAAATTTGTAACAATTTAATTTCAATTTAAATGGCAATTGATGGATTTTTTTTTACAAACATAGATCTTATATGTTTGATATGTCATATATTTATGGTAAAATAAATTGGGGAACATAATATGGTAATTTAAATGTGAAATATATAGGTTTATGGTCTATCCAATATGCTTGTGTTCCTCCCAAATGACATTGTTGTGTTGATGCATTAGTCCAAATATGGTCTATTTGTGTATTATCAATGGTTGTGCTTTCAATAAAAGTGAGTTTCAATTAGTATATGTACATAAGGTTTTGAAATGTTGTTGATTGTGGTGTTTTTTTTAACATGTCTATATTGAAATTTCCAATTAAAATAGTTGGATAATTTTTAAGCATGTCTTTCAATATGGTTTCCAAAGTTGAATTAAAATATATTATTTTCATTTGATAATGATATGTGCATTGCTTGTTGAATAGATATTTGTTGTGCATCTAAAACTGTATTTCTTAATTTTTCGATTTGTTCAAATGGTTCATATTGTTCATGCTTACATTTGCTTAACATGGATTGCATTTCTTGTGTAATTGATTTGTTTATTTTTGTTAAATAAAAAATGCAATAAGTTATAACAAAATATGGATTTAAAATGTATTATGCATCTATATTTGCTTCCCACATAGGTCTTGCATTGTTAAAAACATTTGTTCAAATGTCATCAAACACACATAACATTCACAAACACGCTAGCCATGCCAATAGATAAGATGTTGTACATGTGCATTTATGTATGTATGCAAATACATTGTGAAAAACTTACAACTTTGTTGTCATTGTTGTGTGCAACAATATGCATTTGTAATCATGAAAAAAAAGTTTCAAATTAATGGACCAAAATATTTAATATTTAAATAAGATAATTAAAATTTTGTTATGACAATGATTTTACAAAAGCCTCAAGCTTTTATTTAATTGTTATATAAAAGTGTTGCCTTCATGAAATATATTTTTCATAAATATAATGGTAGTCATTTTGTGGTATTCTGTGGTAACACAAATCAGGGAACATAATTAGGTAATTTGAAAGCAAAATAAATGGGTTTATGATTTATCCAATATGCTTGTGTTGTTCCAAAATGACATTGTTGTATTGGTGCATTTGTCCATATGTGATCTATTTGTGTATCATTAATAGTGGTGTTTTTTATAAAAGTGAATTTAAAATTATATTTATTCATAAATGCTTGTAATGTTGATGATTGATTTGTTTTTGTTAAAAAAATTACATTGAAATCTCCAATTATTACAATTGGACAATGTGAAGGCATTTTTTGTACAATGTTTTTAAGGATAGAATTAAAATGTGACACTTACATTTTGGGTGGTTTATATATTGCATATATGTATAATGTTTCTCATGTGTTGTTATTAAAAAGCGTGGTGATAAATTCAACACCAGAATTTGTGATTATTGTGTTTTTTGTCGATGACACATTGTCATCATAAATACCATAGTGTCATGTTCATCATAACATGATAATACGTGGAACTTTTATGATAAAACATTGTAAATTTTTGAGTTTAAATGAACATTTTTTATTCTTGTTTCGTTTCAACAAAAAATATGTGATGTTAATAAACATTGTTATAAATCATGGTTTTTTAAGAGGTTCAAATTGACTAATTTGTCATTTTGACTAATGGACATGCACATTTTAATTAAAGGACAAGGGTTTGAATGACACATGTATGTGTTGACTAATCAATTTGATTATAATGGTTTATTTTACTAAATACACGATCAAGATGTACAACTTTAATCAAAATGGCCAATGGTCTTTAATCAAATTGAACAATTAATTAAAATGACAAAAAATCTTTAATCAAAATGGCTAATGATTCATATTAAAAATGACCAATGGTTTTTAGTCAAGTTGAATGCTTAATCAAAATGGCCAATGATCCACCGTAAAAATGACCAATGGTTTTTAGTCAAATTGAACATTTAGTCAAGATGACCAATGATCATTAATCAAACATAGTCTATTACCTTATGTATCTACCTTCTACTTATTATTTACCTACATATCTATCTATTTTTTCACTTTTGTACAACCTATTTACTTACTTACATATTATCTACCTACCTATTCACCCACTTACCTACTTAATTTTAACCACTAAATATAATCACAAGCTTTAGCCATAAAATTTAACCATTATGTTTAGCCAAATTTTAACCATTAGGTTTAATTTAAATTTAGCCATTATGTTTAGCCACTAAATTTGGCACTAGGTTTAACCTAAGTTGAACCATTAAGTTTGGCCAATACGTATAGCTTAAGTTTACCACTAGGTATAGCCATTAAATATAGCCTTGGTTTGGCCATTATGTTTAACCATTAAAGTTAGCCACTAAATTTAACTTAGGTTTAACCATGAAATTTAATCATTAAGATTATCAACTAGGTTTAGCCACTATGTTTAACCATTAGATTTAATCATTAAGTTTAATCAAGGTTTAGTCATTATCTTTAGCCATTATTTTAAATCATTAAATTTTGCCACTAAATTTAACCATTATTTTAAGTCACTAAGTTTGGCCACTAAGTTTAACCATTATTTTAAATCATTAAATTTAGCCATTAGGTTGAACCATTATGTTTAGTTAGTACTTTAAATCACTACATTTAGCCATTACATTAAATCACTAAATTTAACCATTAAATTTAGTGTTTGTTTTAAATCATTAAGTTTAGCCATTAGATTTAGTCATTACTTTAAATCATTAAATTTAACCATTATGTTTAGTCATTACTTTAAATTATTAAGTTTAGTTACTATCTTTAACTATAACTTTAAATCATTAAGTTTAACCATTATTTTAAGTCATTTAGTTTAGTCATTAGGTTTAGCCATTATTTTAAGTCATTAAATTTAACCATTGATTTTAGCAATTATTTTAAGTCATTAAGTTTAACCATTAATTTAAATCATTGAGTTTAGCCATTAAACTTAACCAAATTTTTAAGCCACCGATTAACCATTAGGTTTAACCAATAGTTTAAGCCACTAAGTTTAACCATTAATTCAAACCACTGAGTTTAACCACTAGATTTAGTCATTACTTTAAATCACTAAATTTAAACACTAGGTTTAGCCATTATTTTAAACCTTTGAATTTAGCCACTAAATTTAGTCAATACTTTAAACCATTGAGTTTAGCCATTAGGTTTAACCATTACTTTAAACCATTGAATTTAGTTATTAAGTTTAGTTAATAGTTTAAGTCATTGAATTTAGCTATTAGGTTTAGTCATTACTTTAAGTCATTGAATTTAGTTATTAAGTTTAGTTAATAGTTTAAGTCATTGAATTTAACCATTAGGTTTATCCATTACTTTAAATCATTAAATTTAGCCATTAGGTTTAACTATACTATTTTTTTTAACCTACCTAAACTTATTTACTACCCACCTACCTACATATTAGTTTTTAAAATAGTAATCTAAAAAATGATTTTAATTTAGGTGTAAAATTGACTTAGTCAAATGGTCCATTACTTGTTAGTCAAATAGTTAGTCATTTTATCAGTCACTTCGCTAATCAAAATGACAAGGTCCAATTTGAGTTCCTTGTCATGTTAGACATGTACAAAAGAATTCGTCCAAATTGATAAGGTGGTTTTTTTTATGCTTGTCACTTTTGGGTTTTTTTTTAAATTAGAAAACCTAGTCAAAAAAACCATGAATTCTAGTAGTGAGATTTGGATCCTCAAGAATATTTCAAAATGTAATGTTAAAGAACAAGTATTAAGAAATTTTACATTAAATTTTTTTGAATGGTAGGACTTTAAAGAAACAATAGCAAGTTTGTGTTGTGAATTTATTTTTAATCGAAACATTTTGACTTGAACAAGATGATCCACTTGAAAAAAAAAATCAATAATGGAAAATGTTATTATTATTATTATTTGAATGAACCCTTAATAATGCAATATATGTTAAACCATGTTTTGTCACACTAGTTGGATCAAATGTTAAATGATCAAAAGTCAACCCTTATGAACAATGTATAGTGCATGTCACAATTAATTGAATTGGAAATTGGATTCTTGTGATAGTGTGAGAAAGATTACTCCCTATTTGTATTTCCACAATTTTACATTCGATTGGTGTCCATTGCTTGTCAAGCTTTGGGAATTCTTCATAGACTTGTAAATTTTTAATTTGTGTATTATGTCTAATTCGAGGATTATGAAAATGATTCTAGATTAAAGATTTTGAAATATTTTCTACAAAATTTTCAAAAATTCCATTAACACCATTTAGAAGACCATTTAATGTTTCATAATTCCTTACACATAATTCCACTAACAATTGTTTTTAAAATAAAATTTCGAAATGTAAACCAGTTATTTGAGATGGTAAATTTGATAATTTAAAATGAGATGGGCATGAGGTAGTTTGGACTGTGACATAGGATGTACCATCTTTTATAAAGTTCACCTTGAATTGAACATTTATCCTTTTGATATATTTTTTTGGGTTTGAGAGATTAGAATGTAGGTTTCAATTTTTCATTTCATTTTTACCAAGTTTTTCAAATAGATTTGAATACAATGCAATAATATTTTATTCATTTAGAAAAAATTGCCATTGTGACTTCCACAAAAAGTCTGTTGTAGTGTGTTTTTACCTTTTCAAGTTCCTAAAGAGTGTTTGTCATTTCAAAAAGAACATGCTTTGATGAGAAAGTCATTTCCCAAACATTATTCAATTACTGAACCATCTGGTGCTACTTCAATCTAACATGTAAATGCAATATACAAACATGGATTACTAACCATAGCACTTGCTGACTCAAGATTTGGAGTTGTATGAACATAATGTGGAGGTTGCTTCTATAGTAGCTCATCATGTGGGTTAGTTATACTAAGAAAAATTGTTGAAACCTTTTCTATTGCAAACTTTTATGGAACTCCTTTTTTCTTACTCCAAAGTTTTAAGGGTAGTGAACTTTTGTCAATTTCCATAGCTTGATTTTCCTCATCTTCTACAATGGGCTCCTTCCTTTGGCTAGTAAAATCTCCATCTTCAACAGCTGTTTTTGACTACTTTTTAATGGGCTTTGGTTTTAGTTTTGAGGAAAGTGCTTTGATCCCTAGTGTGTGTTTTAATATGTTATGTGGCTTTAGCACAACTCCAACATCTTCATTTGTTGTTAGATTGGCGTGTAATTGGAATACGGTAAGCAACCCATCTATAACTATCTTTTTCACCTATGTTGTCCTAATCACATAGATATCCTACAAAAGGCCATCCATCCAAACCCCATCAAATTGCATACCCTTATTTCTTAAGGAGAATCATGATGAATACCTTGGGAACATATGTATTCCTCTTTCTCTTTTGTGATTCTAGAGAAGTTGATGGTTGTATCTCTACCATTAGCATTGTTACTAAACCGATATACTTTTTTTCATCTTTTTCCCTTCCTTCCCTTTGAACATTGCAATTTTCTAGCTCTATCTTCACATTCATTTGTTGGTTGTTTGTATCACCCATTGCATCTCTATGCTTTGGACTTGCTTGTTTTTTTGGTATGCTATTTGTTTCCTCCCTACTGTCTTCAAACACTACTACATCATCTAGACCCAATAGAGCCAATTTTTAGATGACACCTTGCAGGTTTTGTGTGAATGAATGACTATTGAAATAATTGCCACTTATTCAATTGTTGCCTACAATCTAGATGGAATTAATCAAAGTGATAATCAACATATATTGTTCTCATGTTGAGAAAGTAATCAACACACATATAAACTAACATTTTCACTAACTAGAAAAATAGGAGTCAACTTATAGCTTATAGCTATGAGGTTGCACCTCCACCATCACACATATTTCCAAAGACAAAAGCCACTCTTGAAAATGCAAGGTCCACTTCCCAGCACTCTGAATCATTATCAATATCATGTAGGAGAGCTTTAGCACCATTTGTGGAGCTACATATTATGCTTTTATCATCCTTGTAACATTTGTTGGTATTTATAAAATTGCAAAAAAAAATAATTTGTGAATTCTCTGAAAGGCTCACAAGAATGAAGTGTGAGAAACATAAAATGAACATTAACTACCTATTAGTATTTTGAGGTAATCATTGTTTTCAACAGGCCCACTATGGTCAAAATATCCTCCATCATACATCTATAATGTACATATACAACATTTTTTAATTGTGCTTCTAGTGCACTGATAATCAAACATTCCACAAAAAAGAAAGGGAATCTACTTACAAAATCATGACAATTCACACTTGGGATTCAAAAGTTTTTTATAACACTCATGATGATAAGCATCATTTCCTTAAACTAAAAACTAACATGACTAGAAGAAACACCCAATTAGATACCACCAAGTCATGATCCCTGCCCTGAAAAAATATGTTTGAAACTAGTATCAATTCATAGTTAAACAAACGTTTATTCTATGAATGATGAAACTATATGATGATGTACCTACCTAGAAGCAACAATCTGAAAATTTGCTTGAATGGTAGTGGTAAAGCAATTAATACCTCACTTTTAGAAAATGGTTTGTTGCACCATCAACAATAGAAGCAATTTGGGTACCAATTTTTTCCCAAGCAACTCAAAAATTGCCCATACCCAAGAAGTTGGTTACAACTAGCACAACTTGAACTAACACATTGCAAAACAAACAAAACATCCCATGTTAGCTTTTATCTGCTCGGATTGGTACAAGCCACCACCAACAACAGAAGCAGTGTGGGTGCTAGCTTTTTCCCAAACACCTTAGAAATTGCCCATATCTAGGAGCACTCATCATGGGCAAGAAGAGGGTTCAAAATCAGTGGACCTTATTGCTCAACATGTTAACTAGGTTTCTACTTTTGGAAAATCTGCCAACACATGTTGCAAATCTAGAAGACATATTATAGGTCAAAAGCAAGTCAGATGCATGCATGCCTTGGCACAACTTCAGGAAGGTGTTGTGGAGGGTTGTTGTTTCCAAAAGTGGGTCAGCTTTCCACTTTGAGTCTCTCCTACATGGCTTTGACCACCTTCTCATCATTGACATTTGAAGATGGTCTTTTTCTCATCCCTGGAGTTGCTGCATGTCACAAAAAAATGTAGACATAGCTAAGTCAAGATCTACCATGAAAAACATTTCATGAAATCATGGAGATACAAAGTTGACAAAATCAGTTCTAAAAGAAGAAGAGGTTAGAAACAACGAGCTTAGTAAGGGTAAGGCTGCCATCAAGAACAAACTAGCCAAGAATCACACAAGGCACACACTTGAGTATGTGGAGTAGAATCTGAACAGTATAACACTTATGACGCTCGTTCCGCACCCAAATGCCATGGATGGTTGCATGTGTGTCCATTGCCCCCACACCCAAGTTCCCCCAGGTTCCACATTCAATAGATCATGTCTTCCAATCTTGTGAGAACCAGTAATTGCACACAAAACCTTGAACCAAAAGAGTTTGAATCTGCTTATCTCCTTGGAGCAAATGTTGAATCTCCTTCAATCAATGCAAGCATATCTTCTATCGATTGCATAGCGCATGTGTAGATGCATACCTTGTAGCTAGTTCTATCATAGACGATTACCCATACTACACAATTGTAACGTTGTGCTCCAGGAAAACAACAATGCCTACTAAAAGATCACATGGCAAAGAACATAATTTACAAATTCATAACCAATTTGGGTGAGTAGATGGTTTATACATAGATAAGGGCTGTTTTTACTACCTACCTACTAATAACCTGCTTGTGGGTTGTTAAGGGGTTGGGTAGAAAAGAAAGTAACTGAGCTATCACCATGGTTAGCTAGAGAACTAGAACCCAACAGAAAACTGTTTTCTGACCACTTACCATTCATCCTTCATGGTGCACTGGTGGGTGCTGGTTCACTGTGGCCCCTATTAGGTATAGCCTATAGGTGAAGAAAGGAGGACAACATTTGCCAAGGTGCTATGGAGAACATGTTGGGGTACACATTGGGAATTTGGGGAACATATTGGGAACCCATTGAGAACTCAGAGAGAATTTAGTGGGAACCAGGGAAAAATGAAAAATAACTGGGAACCTAAGTAGCGCAAATCTTTAAAAATATTGAAAAAAAAAAAAAAAAAAAAACCAAGTTCCCAACCCCCAAAGCCGGCCCCGCCAGGGCCCCCGCCCGCAAACCGAAAAGGGGGCAAGGGGGAGGACCGGAAGGCCAAAAAAGGGGGG
>Ga0116231_10002153_pt1 | contig 41190 bp, 23 predicted proteins | sample S1TSphgellanicum_2_FD_89695 | JGI IMG/M metagenome (GOLD analysis project Ga0116231, IMG submission 89695) | Host-associated microbial communities from peat moss isolated from Minnesota, USA - S1T2_Fd - Sphagnum magellanicum MG | ecosystem: Host-associated > Plants > Peat moss > Unclassified... | reverse complement strand
GTTGGAGCTATTAGTCTTGACTCTTTAGTCTCCTTGAATTGATCATTGTATCCACCAAGTAGATGTAATGATTCTTTTTGGTGATGTTCGTATGTGCTCTGATGTTTTCTTTGTTGAATATTTCTTAAGTTTGCTGATTGGACCTTTTGTTTTCAGCATAACCAGGTTCTATTGTCAATCTATCAATCTTTTTGTTTGGATAAATATGCAATAGGTGTATTGGGTTATGGAACTAATGATTTCAAGAATTGGGCACCCACCTAGGCTCAAATATTTACCTTATCATTGCCAATAACTATACTCTGAGATTGAACCTTTTAAACTTGAATGTTAACTTTCAAAGTAGTGTTTTTTTCCCTAATGGTGGAAACACAATTCTTGTATGGATGGTGACCATATGTTTTGAATTGGTAATTTGGTGATTTGAATTCAAGTGCATGACAATTGTTCAGCACATGGAAGTTCTTTGTAAAGTTGAAGACCATTTCATTCTGCTTAATGCAAAACTAGAAAGGCATTGTGATGTGAGGTCTAATCATCAAGAAAGTAGAACAATCATGTGCCAAACAAATTGCTTCAAATACCGAAATTGATCCAATTGAGGTTTTTTTTTAATTTTATTTTTGTTGACAACCTTGAACAAATTTCAAAACAAAAATTGCACCATATTTGCAGGTTTCAATCCATGAATAAACCTTGGTATGAAGACACGCCAAGTTGAAATTACGATCATCACTAGTCGACATTGGCCAACCGTCACGTGTAAGACATGCAGCATAAATATGCCATTGATTGATCATATAAATGCTTTGCTCTTAATGGTAGGTTCTAACAAGCTGCTCATCAAGTAATGGATCTACCCAATTTCTATCCCAAAGAGAGATAGAGTTTGTCGCCTATGTCCCCTTAGAGCTGTTGAGGATGAAGACCACCTGCTGTTAGTGTGCCCAGCTCACTATGACATTCGATGCAAGTTTGGTCAACAGCTAGGGAAACAGTTGACTCCATGCGGCTTACTGCCTGAATTGATGCATTCAACTAATCAGAAAGCGGTAGCTTTGTACTTAGTTTCTTGCTTAGACAACAGGAGTGTTTTGCTCAAACCAACTAGGTAATTATCATCAAATGGACCTCTCTGGTCCAAGTATTGATGTTAAATTAAAAGAAAGAAAGATGGCAGTTTCAAAGTTCAAACTCCAATTTTTTTTTTGGACTTCATCTAGCATTTCTCTTCTACATGCATGCACGACTAAGTACTGGAAAATATTAAACATGCCAAAGCAAATGAATGAAGTCAATACAAAAGTACTGCTGCGATTTTTTCCTCCAGTCTGCCCATTCGCCCCATCCATATTTTCAAAGTGTTAAACAGGTCAAACGAATTATTTTCCAAGCCTCTCCCCAATATGACATCGATGATTGAAAATGAAAAAACATATTAAAATGGCCCCAACAAGAATTCGATTCTTCGTCTCACTAACCCCATTCTACTTGGGGTTATAAGGTGTAGAAAATTGTCTTTTTCTTCCATGGTTTTGACAAAGTATGTTAAATTTGTTGAAAAAAAATTTAATATACAAAATTGGAAAAAAAAAGAAAGAAGAAAAAGAACCCTACTCCCTATGTTATTTGCATAGGATCAATGTTTTTCTTTTTCTAATGAATGTTTTTCATTTTTCGACCAAAAAATCGGGAAGATTTTGGAAATTTTTTTTAGCATAAAATTTTTTAATTTGATTTTTTTGGTTTAATTTCACAAAAATTTTGATATAAAAAAAGAAAAGAAAACCTTGCGTACATTCTTTTTCATCAGAAGTTTTTAGACAAGTTCTCTATAGAGGAACCCTAGAGGGGATGGACCAAGGTGAACCGGCACCCACACTGGTGTAACAAAAAAACTAGGTCACACAATGATGAAAACAAAGAACACATATATTAAATAGTAAAAACACTCTCAAGATTACACACTGGCCTAAGCCTGTGGCCACTTAATTTTGATCTTGTGTCCACCTAAACTCTTGCCTTCACTAACAAAGATATGTTTGAGGTCTCTAAGGGGTCAGATCATTCTAATCTCTCTCTTTTCAGCCAACTAGCCTTCTTATTCCTCTCAATTTTTTTAGATTACATAAACCCAGAGCAATATTAAACTTCCACAAGAACCCAAGTCCCATATTGCACTTTGTTACATAAACCCCTAAGTCCAAATAAGTTGCTCAAACCCATACTTGTGGCACCATCCTTCAAATTGACAACACATAAAAACAAGAAAACAACACATTTCAATTCCTCTGCTTCACAAGTTTTACAAAGAACCATAGCCCCTTTACATGATCCACATTGTAAAATTCAATGGACTATGTGTCACAACCCCACTTTGAGGGAAATGTGAGGTCGCCACTCACAATCCCGAAAATGGGACTTGGGAGACCTCCGGGACTTCCAAAAACTCAGAGCGTGATTTTAGGGGCCAAAAACACCTTGCATTGAAGCATTCTTTATACCTTTGGAAAGGTCTTGAAGTGTAGATGTCCAAAATGGCCTTGCATGAGCCATTTGAACATATGCAGCACAAGTTATGGTCGAAAGAAGGGCCGGGAATCAAACTAACAGTTTCACTCCCGACCACTAAAAGTCAAGATTCGACCCAATTCCAATGTGTGCAAGTAAAGTGCAACACACTGTTGGAAAGCTCTCGAGGAGAGCTACAACTTTGGTTTAGACCTCATCCCGATCCGAGCTTGGGGTGAGAAGTTATGAACGCCCAAAGTCCCGTGAATCCAAACCGGGATAGTTTCGGGACTCCACTTTGGGAGTCCCGGGAAAAAGAGCCATTTGGATGCAAATGCGGCAGAGAACTGCAGAAAATACTATATGGGGGAAGGTGGTGGCTTCCCCTGAGTCCGAGCCGTGGTGAGTCAAGTGGTTCCAAGGTTGTCCGTGGCTTGTCCCGACACTAAAAGTGTGCAGAATGAGTTCTAACCAACTTGTTGGTTGGATTTGGATGCAAGATCGAATAATTAAGTAGCTTGTCCCTCTTCCTAGTCTAATCCCAAAACTTTCAGCATGCCCCTCTTATCCCCTTTAGTGCTAGAAGCTGGGAGCGTGCCTCGAGTCCCCCATATTTCCACAACTTGAGTGATCTAGCCCCAACTTGGGGCTAACTAGGGACTTGGGAGCACGTCACTATGATTAGTTTTCAAAATTCCCAATAATTAGGGTATTCTTTCATGACATGCAGATCAATGTTGTTAGGTACCGCTTAAATGCTTAAACGAAAAAACATTTTTTTATCCTTTAAACGGTGTTTAAACGTTCTCCTTTGATACCAAAAAAACGCCCATATAAAAAAACGGTGCAGTGCCTTGCTGCAGTGCCAGTTGCACTTAGCACAATAGTTCGTCACGCCAAACGACGTGTCGCTCGTTTATGTCGTTTGTTGATGAGTGCGAACATCGACAAGCATGGAACCGGTTGCAAGCCTTGCGATGCGCATCAGCACTTTATCAAAATTGGTCACATGGCCAACAAGACACAACGTTTAATTCGCTGTGTCCATTGCACTGACGCGTTCGAGAAGGGTGTTCCTGGTGCTCGTGAGGTCGTCGATGTGCGAGGGGAAAAGAACTCCATGGAGTCAACCTACATCAGTGCAAATTCTACGAAATGTAGGACATGCAAATGTCTGATCCGGAGCCCAGCACCTCTCAAGCTCAACATCTCGGGGTTGGGCCACCAACTTCGTCGTGGACGTTGACCAACCACAACAGCTCCAAGCGAGCACGCCAACAGCCAATCCTCAAGTATTGTCTGGCTCTTATTCTGAATGAGGAGAAGATCAAATTTCATAGCCTCTTGCTAGAGTTCCAAGTCAAAGCCAACCTTCTCGAGTCGTTTGTCAACCGACAGAGCTTTCGGCGCTTCATCAAGTTTTGCAATGCGAAAGCCGCAAAAGCACTACCTACCCGCCAACTTCTGGGAGGCCTAATCTTGAACAAGTACGCAGACAAGGTGGACTTAGGGGATCATGCAGCGTTGAAAGTGGCGACACCACCTGGTTTGAAAACCCGCGTGAACTTCTTGTTCGACGCTTGGGAAAATATCGCAAAAACACACATTCTCGGTGTCATTCTGTCATTGGCGGGCCTCTACGTCACGTTTGACACATTCACTTGTGGAAGTTGACATGACGACCTGGCCATCGCCAAGCATCTTGAGAGCATCTTGCTATCGATGATTGCCGAGGGTTGAGATGTTGGCGCCGTCGTCACTGACAACATTGGCAATTGTGCCCGAGCTCGACACATCCTGGCATTGCACTAGCCCAAGATCGTATTCCTATTCTTCTATGCACACCAAATCAATTTGTTGGTCAAGGATGTCATCGCCACCAGCTGGAAAATTACGGTCTCTCAGGTGCACTCCATTGTCTTGACATTGAACAAGTCGATTGCAAAGTGGTTGCCTTGTTTGCACGACATCATGAAGGCGACGTACGGGTACACTTTGGCTCTTATCCAAATGGCCGACATGCGATGGAACTCAATTCAAGGGATGCTAGCGTCATTGTTGCGGGTGAGATCGACCTGCAAGATGTTTGTCTTGCGCTAGAGCTCACACGCCGACTTCCCTGATGATCTGTATGCATTCGATAGCGACACGTTCTGGAAAGAGTGCGAGGACACCGAGGCCCTAATCAAGCCGTTGACGGTAACGTCTTTCTGTCTACAGTGTAATCAGAACACCATGGTAAACATCATGATGAACTATGGCGCCATCTTCTTGGCCTTCTACAATCATCCAGAAAACGCTTTGCTCGTGCCGTGTATTGAGAATTGCTGGCATGATTGTGAACAACCTCTGTTCATTTTGGCACTCTTCCTGCACCCACGACATCGCTCAACGTTCAAGAAGATTGCCGACGAAACACCCCTGACCTCGCTTGGTCAGTTGTGCAAGTTTGCGATCTTTTATTACACGCGCTTCATCGACGAAGACATCGGCCAGCTTCGCGACAAAGTGCTACAGTGGTGGGAGACAGGCTCACCGACCTATGGCGTTGCAAATCCGGAGGAGCTGGTAGGTCCCCTTCGTTTGTGGGACTTTGTCAAGTTCACATTCAAGGGCTCACGCTTGGCTCGCCTGGCTCTGGTCATTCTGTCCATCGTCACCAATACGGCAACCTGTGAGCATTCATTCTTCGTATTAACGTAGATTCATACCGCAAGGTGCAATCGCCTCAAGCCAGACAAGGTCAAGAAATTGAGCATCGTCCACCAGGCCGTCCGCAAAAAGAATGCGATTGAGCTGTAGAGTCAAAAAATGAGCGTGAGTACACCTGGACGCATCATTGAGGCCAAGGAATGCAAGGTTGTGGGTGCTGTTGATGATAGTGACTAGGAGAATGCGGTGGACGTTCGGATGGAGGAGGAGTGCGTTGAGCAAAAGGAGGATGATCAGGAGCAGGACGGTGAGGAGGAAAAGGAAGAAGAACCTTTGGAAGAGCCGATCGACCATGTCCTATTCAAATGGAGCAACATCCTGGGGCTGGGCATGGGAGAAGCAGACGCGAATGACGATGAGGGGCTTGAGGTTGTTGAAGAAGGACAAGTACGTTCGCCGTGGCCGACAGGAAACGTCCCAAACTCGCCACAAGAGCCCACCCCCACCAAGCTCACCGGCTTGCGTGGCACGAAAGTGCCTTTGGGGGTCCTATTTGAAGGCGTAGACCTTCCTGACTCATACTAAATGGAAAAAATTACGTTTTAACATAAAGAAATCATTTAAACGTTTAAACATTTACTAAATCTGTGACAATTGTTTTTAACAACACAGTGCAGATCAACAACACTCACACACAATTCAACCCGACACACACATTGAGAGTATTCTCGGTTGTTCTTGAGACCTCTAGGATCTTCATCATCCCCCCCATCATTAACCTTCAAACCCAACTCCTAGACTAGATTTTTACTTCCTAAAGTACATTGAAAAGTGGATCTCTATGTTCGAAACCAAAATCCCGCCTTCCTTCTTTAAAAACCTTTACCTGCTAAAAAAAAACCTCCTTTCTTCTCACTTATTTACTTTGTCATGCTTTTTTCTTCCACTCCACAATGAGATTCCTGCCGGCTGCTTTTCACTTAGCAGCTCCCTTGCCACACATTCAACCAGCGTCGAATAATATCCATAGCAGCACACCCATCCCAAATAAAAGAAAACGACATAAAAACATCAAAGCCATAAAAACCACCGCATTTTCATTAGTGCTATTCCTTGTCTCCATTGCCATCATGTGTAAGCACTCTTAGCCGAAAATAGGAGAAACCATTCTTCTTTGAAACCTTAAAACTCCTTCCTGTTCACACCCAAACCCTAAAGTTAAAAATTTGTTACATTGGTACTTTCACCTTCTTGAGTGTGGCCTTTTAATGGCCACATTCAACCTAGGAAATTTGACAAGGGCTGGAATGAACCACCATCACATGACCCTGAGGGATGGATGGTGGATGGGCAAGAAACAGTTTTTCATTGGATTCCAGTTCCCTAGGTAACCACAGTGATTACCTTAGAAAGGAAAGTTTAGCTTCCGGTTTTACTAATCTAGCCTACCTACTACAACACGCAAATGAATTACATCAATTACTGTCAGTACTTACCCACATCATATGTAAATTATTTTGGCAAAAAATATATGTGAAAGTACACTCAAATATACTTACTGGTTAATAGTAAGTCAGGCAACAATTACTACAGGCTAGTAGTTTACCCACATGAATTTTATTTTTGATAACATTGAAACAATTAAACTCTAGTGTAGGATGCATAGTTCGGGTTTATATAATTTTGTCATGAAATATTATGCCCTTTGATAATGGTGTTATAAGTCATGATAAACTGTTATTTTACCAACCTTAGCAAATTGTGCAAAAATGCGGGGCCAAAACTATTATGTTGAGCCAAACCAGTATATTTTATCTTTTTTTCATCTAATTTTATTTGTAGGGTTAAATACTGAGTACTGGTGGAATTGCTCTACATTACATGAGAGACAAAAGATAGAACATAAGGTAGTTAATATCTAGCCATTGAACTCATTCCTTGATCATTATTAGTGTCGAAAAATTGGGTTCCCCCTGATAAGATTTTTTAAATTTTTTTATGAAGGTTACTTTTATCATTTAAAAACTTGTTATAACTTTCCTCCTGACCAAAGGTGACTTGCTTAAAGTTTTGATGGCCAAATAAATAAATAAATAACACTTAGCAAGGAAAAAAAAAAAAGGACCAAAGTCCAAACAAAAGACAACAAACATACAATGGGGAGCCTTAAGAGGAGAAATCAAGTAACCTGGGGCCTAAACCCATCTCCAATAGCACAAAAAAAATTGTGCAAGGAGATGAAAGAAAAACTTAGAAAAACATCAATTCATTTCACTTGCATTAACTTGGACTTGGGTTTCATCATTGAATATCTTCAGCATCCTTTCATTGAAGCTTTTGTTGTTTTCAATTATACAACCACATCCTTATCACTTTGTGGCATGATGTACAAGTGATGTTTCATTTTCCATTGGATAAATTAACATAGGATGCTTATGATGTTGTAGCTTGAAACTTGCTCCTCTTGCTACCCTAATGGTGTCTCATTTTGCCCTTTCATGCTGGGGCAATAAGAAATAAGGAAACGGTATTTGACTTAAGCACTTTCTGGCAAGTGATTGGGAAAACTTACAGGAGGAGTTTTTTTTTGTGGGCCCAAGTTTTGGTGGCAAGTTCAAGCAAAATGCCTTTTTCCCAACAAGATCTTCTAGTTCATAAACACCTTCTCTGCAGTTTAATTCTTGTGCATGTAAGGGAATGAACTCATGTTTTGGCTCCATTGTCCCTTACACCCACATCCTTCGACACCACCTCAACTCTCATTGCATTACACCCTGAATCAAATGGTTACTTTCCACTTTTCCTAGAAGATTGTGAACTAAATCAGGATCTCAAACTTTCTTCTAATTCCTTCAAGTTGACATTCCATTACATGCCACATTTATTGGCAAATGGTCCTTCTAGGATGGTTTTTGAACAATTTGGAACTATTTTCACCTAGAAGATTCAGTGAATGGATTTTCTCAATTATTTCAATTTTATTTTCATATCACATAAGCTCACATACCACCTCAAATTGCACGTCTCTTTGGACTGGCCCACCTTTTAACCATGACTAAACCTTTAAGTGGAGTTCCTCCCATTGCAATGGGGGGAACATTGTATCGGTTCACAAATCAAGTCTTATGTTTTTAATTTTATGATGTTTTTCTAACACATTTCTCCTCGCACCAATTTAGAGTTGTAATTAAGGGTGGCTATGAAATAATAATCCATGACATTAAGTGCATTTTGGACCTTCACCTCGACTGGGTTGTTTTCCAACTAGACATAATAAATGCTTTCAATTTAATGTCAAAAGGGGTCATTTTTCAAAAATTTCGTGCTTCAAATAAGGACATCATATAATTCATCCCCTTTGTTCATGCATTTTATGCATTTGAGTTTCCCTTATTTTATAGCCACCATAATTGTGCAAGTGTTGTCACAATCATCCCATTTACTATGGGAACCCATCAAAGTGATTCCTTGGGAAGGGCACTATTTGCCTTAACCCATTTTAAGGATTTATGTTTTACAACTAATCAATTCCCTTCTTATTTAATTCCATCCATTGTAAATGACTCTCATCATAGGTCCCCTTTGAGTTGTATCATTTACATGTGAGCATTTCTAGATTGAATTCTATGTGATAGGTCATTCTATCCAATACAGAAATAAGAATTAAGCTAGGGACAGAATGAGGAAAAGAAATCACAACAAATGCATGTTTAAATCAAATCCAAGACTGGAAACACAAAGATGCAAAATGAAAACATGATATATGTTAGAGGATGATTAAAATAAAACTTTATTCTAATAACGTATGAAAAGGTTATGACAGGAAAACGTACCTAAAACTAATGTTGAATAGATTGAAGGTAATGGTAGGTCCTACCCCTATTTATACCCCATTGGGGACCTAACTCAAGGAAGTTTCCATAAAAGTTTCCATGTGTGCATTGATCAAGAAAACTTTTTGAAAAATTTCCTAATTAATAGTGAATTAAAAATCAACTAAAATTTAACTAAAGGTTAACTCATATTATATCCCATTAGGGACCTAACTTAAAGAAGCTTCCATAGAGACTTCCATGTGTGCACCGACCAAAGAAGCTTCTTGAGAAATTTCCTAATTAATAGTGAATGATAATGTAAGCAATGATGCAAACGATCATGTTGATGCAAATGATAATGTTAGTGACCATGTTGGTGTAAGCGATGATGTAAATGATGATGCAGGTGATTATATTGGTGTAAAGGATGATACAAGTAATAGGTGAAGAGGGTGACCATGACACCTTCATGCCTACCGTTTAACTTCAACATGTCATCCTAGTTTACCACCCCAGTAGAAGGAATGGGGGTTCCATTGGGCACCTCATTATTCACATCTTCCTTCATCAAAGGTGCCCTACTAAAGGATGTTCAACATGTGGACCTTCTCTCTAAAATGGATGATGTTTAAGTAACCTTTGGATTTCCAATTCATTACTTTGTGCAACAAATATCATATCTCTTATGGTGCACACCTTCTTCTTCCACCATCATAAAGTCTTTTACTTGGGTAGATGCAAGTTGTGGTGGCTCACTTTTTGCGATCTTATGGACTTTTTACAGAGTGTCCTTTATTCAAATGCCACAAATGCATTGTAAAATTATCAATGTGACAAAAATATTTATGGATTAAAATTGTTAACTTGAATAAAAATATTTATTAAACAATGAAATTCAATAAACATACACCAATCATATAATAATGGGCATATGGACTGTAATTTAGGGTTTGCATTAGCATTCAAATGCATTTTTTGTTATGATTTCATCTCAATGTTATTTGTAGGGATTTAATATATGATACATGATGGGAAAAAAATATGAATTGAAAAAAAATACAACAAAAAATTTAATGAACAAATAACTATGGACTTTTGAATGATGAAATTTGGGCCATATTTTTTTAAGTCCCAATCTTGGTCATTTTTTTTGGATTGATATTTTTTTCCCCCATGTGTAATAAAAAGTTTTCTAAATAAAAAAGCTTTCATTTGGACTTTATTAATTAATTAATCACCACATAGGGCCATTAAACATTGGTTTTTAACGTTTTTTTCCATCCTAGTGTTAATTTTTCCATTTATATGGACTTTTGGGACTAAAATTCTTGTTGCTTTTGAGCCACTGTAACTTGCATGTACCCACTTTTTTTGATTCCTCTTACTTTTAAATGTTTGGGTGCCTTTTAGGCCCAAGAGTTTTTGATAGCCCAAAAAGACCTTTTGGCAATAAATAAACCTTTCTCCTAATAACTTTTGGTGGCATCGAGTCCATATGATAACCTATTTAAGGAGTTGGCCTTTATAATTTTAATCATGGTTATTGGGTTTATGGTTGATTAACATATTTCCTTCTTGAAGCTTTAACATAAGTCAACAATCACACCTTCCCTTTTTAGCAACACTTCAAGGTGACATGTGATCTTCTACTATCCCCAACTTGTGCGTGTCTTTTTCTGTTTGAACAACTCATTGGGCAACAAATAATTTGTCTTTAATATTGCATTCAAATGTCTTTACCATCATACATTTTCCAACATGTTCTTCGATGGGATATTTGAGGCCCATTGTGTTCAAATTTTATCATGTTTTCACCTAGGGATGAGCATTTGGCTCACAACTTGATAAGTCTTCATAGCCTTTCAATTATTTTCCTTAGTTTTTTCCATAACATTTTGAACACAACTTGGATTACCCCATCCCTTAATTGTAGGTATTTTTTAATGCATGTGCACACACCCCATGAACTTTATATACATCCACCTCTTATGTCATGTTCATGGTAACGAACACGCAGGAACTCATGATGTAATTCGTGACACCTTTGTTGCCATTACGTGAGATGATGGCTTCCGTGTGGGACAAAAGCAACTACATGCACTTCTTCAACCATGTTCAACTCCTTTTGTTGACAAGTTGACATTATGTTCACCAAAGATGACATTTACACCTTAGTTAATGTCATCATTACTGACCCAATCCGAATGAATTTATTTCCCCGATCTTACACAACTCAAAGATTTGTTTCTTCCGATGACACTCAAGTTAAAGAAAAGAACTATCGTGACCAACACCCCATTGATCAGTTCCTTGTTTTAGCAATTGAAATATTTGGATGTTTACACAAACAAGTTAATGTGCTTTTACACAATTGTGCTTATGCCGTTTGGAGATTGAAAGGGTTTGAAGGCCTTCATATTTATGTTTGGGTTATTTTTCTTCATCAAAAGATTTCAATCACATTGCAAAGGATGCAAGGTTAAAGCACATTAAGGTGGCTCAATTTTGATGGATTAGAATCCCTTTTCAAAGTCCATTTTGAATGTAGTTGAAAAATGGCTTAAAATATGAATATTTAAATGATATTGATTGTAACATTTTTTTCCATTTCCAATTTCAAATCATGATGTTATAAGACATATAAAAAGTATCATAAAAGAATTTTTTTAATAATAATTTTTAAATGCTTAAATATTTATAGTTTTTGGGATTGTGAAAAGTTCATAACATAATAAATTAAATTCACATTCCATTCATATAATGCATATTTAATTTCTTAAACATAATTCATACAATATCCAAAAGTTTCGAACACATAAAACTATTGCATTGTAAGATAAATGTCCATATCCATGAATTTTGCAAGGTGTTACAAAATTTACAGCCAATATTTAGAAGTCAAATACTCATTAAATATTTAGGATTTTGATGTGTTTCTTTGCATTTTTTAAATGTCAAATCTATTAACATTGGGTGGTTGCATATTACAATGGACCATTATGGAAGTCACAATGGTAATTTTTCTTGAATTTAAGAAATGTTTTTACATGCAATTCTTAATTTTTGTTGAATATAAGAAAAAAAGACTCATTTATGTGAAGCTAACACATGAAGTTTATAAACATAAAAAAAACACATCAAATTCATGAATGTTCAATTAGTAATGGACTTTATAATCTTGTCAAAGCAAAGTGTCACAAATTATAAAATCTTGGATATGGATTTGTATTTCACAATGTGTTTATGCAATGTATGTGAAATGTTGGGATATAAATATTTGAAGTTTAGGACATTAAAGTTTCACTTGGTGAATGAAACATTGTTTTAACTTTTGTGTTCCATAACATCAAATATGCAACCTCTGAAATATTTTGCAAAATCCATAAAGGTATTAAAAATGTTGATTTTCTTGATTTTTTTTAAAGGAAGATCTTTTAAATGCTTTTTGACATGATGGCCCCAAAAAGAAATTGGAAAAAATTGAATTTTTGAAATGAAAGTTACATGGTCAATTTTAAGCCAATTTCAAATACATTAGGAATGGACTTTCAAAAGGGATTTTGATTTGCTAGTTTTGTTCCACTTTAACATACTTTCACCCCATTACATATGTGTGTCCCTTTTTTGATATTCCAATGAAAATATTAACATTTGATATTTAAGTTTTAAAGAGATGTAAGAAAAATTATGTGTGACACCTATAAAGGGATTGTGAAATGTGTTTTCACCCTACAAGCTTCCATCTTAAGTCAAGCAGTAGCCATAGCCCTCACTATTTTCTAATTTTCACCCTTTTATGACACACTTCCCATCATCACAGTTGACTTATTACAAGCGGTCGATTTTTGACATGGAGAGATTTTGATGTTTAATTTGAGTTTACTTGATGCCATGATGGAACTCCATGGCTGCTAGTTCAGTTCCCAGCTCTAGATTTAATCACCAGACACTAAAAGAAACCGATCTGATCAATTAGTCTCTTCAGGCCAAAGGAGCTAAAGTAGAGCAAACTTTCTTGTGCTGAGCTCCACTACCAATTCTCCCCGTCAAAACCCAAGAAGTAATCTTTTAAATATGAAAATGGTTTTCAACTTTCCTCCAATCGATCAAGTCTCCAAACACAAATGGGGTTAAGTAAGAAACACGACGATCTAGAAGAGCAATTTCTTTTCTTGTTCTCTCTGAAGAAAAGGATCGTGATTGATCAAACTTGCATTAGGCTCATGAAAAATGTTCTTTGATAGCAACAATCTTTAGGCTACCATTTTATATATGGAGGGAGCAACGAACGTAATTAACTGCAACATCACAATAATCACGAGTGCATAGGCATGGGGACGACCGACACGTCTGAAGCTACCATGATTTACGAGCGAAAGAAAGCAAACGACGTTAGACAACCAATTTTTCAATGCTATCAAGGTCCTTATATTTACATTATAACCATTGATGATCAATTGTTACCGCTTTCAATGGAAAGCTCAAGAGCATCAAATTTTAACAACACAATTCCAATTGCCAATTATCAATGGTTGACTCCAACCTTTTGAGTTTTGACTTGATCCAACTTTCAACTTCCCAATTTTAAAAACTTAAGCAATTATAAATTGAATTATAAGTTTTAACATTCTAAAAAACATTCAAAGCTTTCAATGTTAGGGATGGTGTATGTACAACTTATAAACTCTTGAGTCTCCCTAATTATGGATTTAATCATTGTGGTTATAACTTGTTGAAACACATCAAAGCTATGATGAAAAGGGTGGTGGAGACAATGAAAATGAAGGCTTTTTGGCCCATCACAATGTTGAAAATTTGACAAAACGTTAAAACTAATTTTAGCCAAAATGGTGAACCCTAAACCTAAAGTGAAGCAATTTGGTGCACCCATTTTGAAAGGAAATACCATTTGGTGGCAACATTTGTCATCCTTGGATGGCCACCTATGCAAATCCTGAGTTGCCCAAATCACAACTAAGTAAGTTTAACACATTATTTGTTTTTTTAAGCTTAAGGATAGTAGTTGTTTATGATTGGTAGGGATTTGGCAAAAGATTTTGAATAAAATAAATGTCAAATCAAACCCAAGAAAATATTATGTACATGCATGAATCAATGTAATAAAAAGCTAGCAAAAATTACAAGATTGATTTTTTTTTAAAAAAAAAGTTAAAAATGAGGTAGGTGAAGGGTTAAAAGACAAGTTGATTTGGTGGGTCAGCTCCTTGAGGAGCTTTGGGAAGGAGTGGAAATGTCTTGGGATTATGTGGCAATTGGGTTGGGTTAGGTGAAATAAGGGTCAATCCCCATCACCACAAGAATGAAACTGACATTTTACATAACAAGTAGGAATAGATCATTAATAATAATAATAATAAATTATAAAAGTACGATTGGGTGGTACCGCTAGGAACATCACATCTTAGTTTTTCTAAAGTCATTATATTTTGAAAAAATATATAAAATAGATAAAAGAAGGTTTGTAAAAGAATCATTTGTATAAACTTTGAAACTTTAATCATATAAAAATGTAAATTTTTTTGATGTTCCTATTCATTGCATTTATTAAAAAAATTTAAATGTCATGGTGGTTACCATATATCAATTATGGTGAAAGATAGATTTTTGAAAATCAATACGTGTCTTCATGTTGATAACCCCTCTTCCTATGCAAATGGTCAAAATAATGAAAGTAACCAAAACATTGGAAAATTGAAGTGGTTAGTAGATGAATTTTGTAGGGAAGGTGTATAGACTTGGTAAATTTGGGAAAAAATTCACTTGTCATGAAATGATGTAGAGGTATAAAGGCAAATATTGCCACTCAATAAAAATTGAAAATGGGTGTTAATGTTTGAATTTTGGTGTTTGCTTGATGCAACATTGAAATCAATTTTCCCTTTTATTTACTGTGAGGCAAGACCAGAAAGAAATGGAAAAGATTTGCATGAAAAAAAAGTGAGGTGAAAGTAGGAGGGTAAGTTATAAATGGGGGGGATTTATGTCAAATGACATGTAATAAGATTTTTTATTACTTTGGAAATAAATTTAGGAAACATTTATTATAAAAGAAATTAGGGACACATAAAATATCAAGGAAAAATTCAAAATATGAAAAAAAATATAAACATGTAATTATATGTTATATCATACATGTACATACATGTTTCACACATACTAGTTTCTTTATGTTTCCTTTTCCAACAATTTAAACTCATATTTGTACATATCTCCCCAACATTATATGTGCATATACTTGTTAAACATTGTTTGCTTCTAGGTGTCAACATATTAAGGTGCCCATTTTTTTATGTCACTAAGCAAAAATTCCAAATTCTCAAGTTGTTGAATCTCTCTTAATTTCAATTAGAAACATGTTAAAATGACTAATATCAATTATCTATATTGTCTTAGGAAGTTAATTAAAAAAAAAAAAACCATATGATCATTTTAAAGTTTAAGGTGAACTTTTAAACATGTGCAATATCCTTGGTCACAATACATTTTGTTAATCTTGTAAATGGACTCAAAATTCTTGAAATATTCAACCATTTACATTCAATGTATTTTTCTTATGTGTTGTATGAGTTAAGTGAAAATCAAAATTTGTATTGAAAACATTATTACAAGTGTGAATATCTTATTTGTATGTTTTTTAAGAGGCTATGATTGTCAAGATTTTAATAAGTTATATTCAATGTCATAAAATCAAATTTGATTAAAGTGTTTTGATTTAAAGTGTTGTATAAGGTATTAAGAATGGTGGAAAAAACATAGTTTTTAAATTGTTTAGAAAAAAGAAATGTATTTTAATGGTTTTGTCTTTTGGCCCCAATTTTTAACTAAAAACATGAACTTATCGTGTATTTTTTTTGTTTCACTTTAGTGTGCCTTAACAGTTTTTTTCCTCCCCTTATTGCCCTTTTGCCCATCCAAGATGTGTATAATGGTGCCTAGACACATCTTGGTGTTGCTCATACAAACTTTGGGTCCTATTATGCACATTTGGGCCTATAAGGGGTACTAGGTGTCTATAACAAGCCCAAAACACATAACATGGGTCCAAACCATGTCCAAGCATCATCCATCTTTTTGGACAAAAAACATGTATCAAGCCAAGGGTAAACAAGGAAAAAAAGAAACAAACATAACTTTAGTACTTTTGTATTACTTGCAATAACAACTATGTGCACATATAATGTTGGGGTAAAAAATTTCATAAATGATTGAATAATAAAAATTCCATCAACAATAATGTGCCATCAATCTTCATAGAATTGGTACACATCATGTTTCAAGCAACAAGGGGCTTGGCATGCACATAATATGTAAGAAACATAGGCCCATTGCAACATATTTCTTCCAATTATTTTCTTGTGACTTCCACAATCAATTGGAAGCTAGCCCAAGATGGGTTATGTTGATGAAAAATTGAGGGTATTTAAGATTTCCAACATAATGAGGTTGACAATCACAATGCAAATAATGGATGATGCAATTGCACCATATAGGGCACCTAAGTTCTCGGAGGTTAAAAAAAATCTATAAATAGTTATATTTGGAAAAACATGATATGGTGATGACATATAGATAAAAGAATGAAACATGTGGCAATGGGAGTTTCTTGTACATTACACGTGAGGAGGAGCAAGTTGAAAGAAACAACTATGCATTCAAAATCCGTGTATACCTATAGTTTCAACATAACTTGTGCAAAGATTTTGCCGAGCACACATAGTTGTAAAGACCATAAATAAGACACTTATGGCACTTCTAAAGAATGTGGTATGAAAAGTGTAAACACGTGGACAAATTCAAAAATTAAAAGGGGGAGATTTGTTAATTGATGTTGTCAATCCTCAACCATTTGTCTAACTCCTTTCATCTCTTGCATGTGGCTTCATCCTCTACTTTTTCATTTCTTCTTATCAACCTTCTTCTTCTAGCTATATGTAGTTAGAAAACTATATTCAAAATGAAAAGTGCTAAAATCAAGTTTCTTTTGAGATTTTCAATAGTAATATTTTGACCAAAACTTAAGAAATTTTGCTAAATCTCTATACATGGTTCAAGCAAGTAGGCAAATAAAAAGGATGTTTAACAATTTTTACTTTCATATTTAGCTTGTAATCAAATCTGGGTAAATCTTCTTGTAGATCATCAACATTTTGCCTACATCACAAAATTGACAAAACTACAAGTTCTGATGTCTCCTTTTGACTTCTAGAAACCTCTTCTTCATTGATGTCTCCCTCCTCATCATCCATGAAAATTATAAGCTTGAGTTCAAGCATGCACACTTGACACTCCTATCCTACCCTACCAAATGCCAATTCATATTTCTCCTTTTGGATTCATTACTTTTTCATTTCCATACCTCCAATAAGCTTGCATATAGTCAAAGGGAGATGTTAACTTCAAACGTTTCTTTTATCTGCAAAAAATGTGCCTTCACTTTCTATAAACTTCCTCTTTTCATCTCATTATGGTAGTTGCAACTCCATGTTCTATTGCCTAAATTTTCATGTCCATATTTTGTATAACATGTCTCCAAGCATGTCTATTGTGCAACTCATGAGAAGAAAGAAAGACTAAAAAAAGAAGAAGATATTACAAGACTAGAAAGATTCAAGAGAGGATTCTGAAACTTTAAATGTGACTATAGCACCAAGAGTGTTCAGGAAAGCAGCTCGCAATCACTTCAATAGAAAATGAACGATCTCTAATAATCCCTATACCCTAGCCCTGAGCACTTTTGCACTGATACTCTGAATCTAATATTTGTACTTTGCCCCATTATAGCCATGGATGTTCCTAACATCACCATATGTTACTTAAAGTTAATAAAGTGTTACTCTACAACTGTTCAGGGAAGCTTCCATATTATCTAGGTATGATCTGAAGTGAAATGTTTTAACAGTGGTTAGAGGATTTTAATCATCAATTTCAGGTGCTAAATCTGACCAACAGATGTTCGGATACAAATCCAGGTGAGCAGGGAAAATGAAGGTGTATAAGCAAGGTTGTCCAAGCGCACATTCAGAACTGGGAAAAGCCTGTTCACATTGAAAGACCTATCCCAGTTTGACCAGACCCCAGCCATTAGTGATGACTAATAGCTCCCAAGGTAAAGAGGATCAGCAGTAAGCTTCTCCTCCTTTTCTGGATGCTGCATGAAGCTTTCACAAGAGAGATGTCCGGTATGACTGCCGTACCCTACAATTCATCAAGCACATACTTCCCTGCCTTGGAGAGCTGAAGCACCTGATTTGCCAGAGTACTGCTGGGCAATTTGCAATCAAGATGTAAGAGACAACCTTAACAAAGTGCATGCACTGCACCCAGTATCTACATTACAGTTCTCATTCAGCCTTTTCTGCCTTTTATTCCCCTTACAAGGCACAATGGACAGGTCTTTTCTCTTGGGAAACCGAACCTAATCATTGTTCCAAATCCACATGCCCATTGTGCAAAATTATTTTATGAAGCACGCCAGGTACAGACCAGTGTCCCCGTTTCAATGCCCATTCAGAAATTTTAATTCAACTTACCAGGCTTGTCCAAATTCCTCACATTTTGTATTATGGAATGTGCCATAATCCAGACACATTATGGCAAGAAGATAATGGCAAGCATCCAGACAGGTTATTTACACCAAGAAGCAAGAACAGTTGGCCTATGTTCCCAAAACAAAATGTGTATAAGAAAGATCTGGAATTTGGCAAGTGAGATCTGTTGGGCAGAACTCCTGAGCTTCTTGACTGTCTTCTCAGCTTTTTCAAAATCAGTCCCAAATGATCCAATCCACAGAGAGTCCACGATCTAAAGCACAAACTGGCTTCTGCTCAAATGACACAAAAGTCATCTGCAACATGGTACAAGTTAGTTGTCCGAACAGGAGGAGGGTCCCAACTGGCATACACCTGTGCATGTAGTCTACGATAAGACTCTGATTCAGTTCCAGAGAAAATCAAGGTTCAGGATGTATGGCTAAAATCGGTAAATTCATATTTTCAATCTGTGCAGAACAACGAATTCTGGAAACCTGATCTCCCATGTAAAATGGATGTAGAGCCACATGAGCATGACTCTGCCAGCTCTTACACAACTGTAGTTGGTCCTGGGTCTGAAACCTCTGACCCATCAATATTCCTCAATCGAAAGGAAGCATTATCACCATTTGTTCGCTGTTCAGCACTTGTCTGCCTTCTTGCCACAGTGCTGTCTGTGTTATAATCAGTGCTTGGTGTTATGCCCCATTGCTGTTTTGTGCTATTGTAAATGCACATCACAATATAGTTGTGGCTTAAATTTTCTTAAAAAGCCACAAACACCTTTTGTTTATAAAATGAACGTAAAGTTGAATGAAGAGGTCCTTAGAACTTTTCACCAAACATGTTGTGTTAGCACATTGATGAAAGAAATCATCAACTTACTAGTGTAAACATCCAAATATCTTTACTACAAGAGGAATAAAATTATCCTCAAGGTGTTGGTCATGATATAATAGAATATTTTCTTGAGCTATAATTGTTGTGTTCACTCCTTAGGTTTTAGAAGCAACTCACCAAACAATAATTGCACAAATCAACTAAAAGCTAATAGGCTAGTAACACCAAAGACCTTAGTTATACTAGTAAGGATACACCTTACAACAACATAAAAAAATATTAGGAATACTTGGGACAAATCATTAATTGAATCTTTTCGATCAAATAAATTTTGAATACCATGTTTAAAAACCCATTAACTAAAAGGTGAGCCAAATGGATGACCGTTAACATGAATGTGTGTAAAAAGAAATCCAAATTTGCTTTTAATTGGAATTCCATTGAAGAATTTAATCATGGTAGGGATGAATTTGGAGGATAAAGAGCCTACAAAGATGTCATGGTTTTCTAAAGAGGGCGAAGCTAAGGAAAGGGGGCTGATAACATTTGTAGCACGAGCATATCCCCTTGTTTCCCTAGGGTTATTTTTTTATGAAGATGATGGGGCTTTGAATGAGAGGAAAAGGATGGGGCTTTTAAAGGAAATGCACCATATAAATAGGGGGCGACTAAAGGTAAGACAATTGGGTAAATGCACAATATGGTGGCTCATTTTAAAAAATTCTTGTAGTCCACAAAAGTCCACATTCTAGTGTTAATTTTTAAATTTTCTATGGTGCCATTGGTTAAATGATAATAAAGTTCATGTATTAAAAGAAATAAAATCCACATTAATAGGAACCCAAGTAGAGATTCCAAATATATCCACCTTTGAAGATTTTTTTTGAAAATGAATAAAAACAACAATGCTATGGACTTATGAAAATATGAGTTAATTTAGGGCATTCAAAAATTCATAGGTAGAATTTGGTTATGATTTTTAAAGAAAATTTTCACAAAAAAAAGGATTATTTCATTCTAATTCATATGTTAAGTCGCTATAGATAATTTTGAATAAAATTTAAAATGAACCTTTCAATTTTCTATCATTTTAGTCAACTGACCAGTCCATAATTTTGAACTTTGAAAGTTCATTTTTACTAGCATATGAACTATTTATCAATAAACAACTACACAAATATCTTCATAATAAAGTTGTTAGTTTATATTCAATTATTAATTAATAAATTTAATAATATACTATTCACCATATGCCTTTGAACAAGGGGTACTAAGTAAAAAACACCATTGTGACACAAAAAGTGAGTCACCATACTTTGCATTCACCCAACTGCTATGGTTTGTGTGTGCAACAAATGTTTAACTTGAAGCTATTTCTTATCCCAAAACAAAACCTTCATTATTAAGTCTTAATCTCCCTATGCCTACCCAAGTTTCCCTTTTAAGCAAGGAAGAAAAAACACCATTAAAGGAAAAGTTAAAAAGAATGCCATGTAACAACATCAATCGAATCTCATGTTATTCAATTTAAATGTTTTTTGAAAGCCAATTGTACCTCTTGCTTTAAAGCAATTGCGATGGATGAATACAATCAAAGCTTAGGGAACCCCAATGACAATGTTCCAAGGGGATCTAAATTCGATATCCACACCCATGTTATTCTTGATTGAAAATAGATTCAAGGCCATGCCAAATGTTTTGAACTTATTTACAATGAAATGGACATGGAGAGAAAATGTCATAAATGTTCCCAATATGAACATTTATTATTTTCCATCTTCTTACATTATCATCCTAGGGCTTTTGTTTGTTATCATCATGTTTCTTCATTGACATTTGACTTCATATGAGGTTAAAAATGATGTACATACTTCCATTTGAACACTTACAAATTTTCAATTACTATCGCCATTGTTTACAAATATTAACTTTTACTTATGTGCTAACCATTTACATGTTTATCTTCACTTAATAACCACATACCACTTACCTACAAGCCCTATAAACATGACTAATCCTTTACATGATATGTTAATAATCACATGTTATCCTACCTACCCACCTACAAAATTTACCCATAAAATTTATCCTCCACAAAACTTATTTTCTACAAGGTTAATTAGTGCCCATTGTCCTACTTAAACATATGTAGACCCTATCTTTTGTAATATAAGTTACCAAGGTCAAATTGGGTATGAATTCAATATAAGAAAAAAGTCTAGCTTTAATGAACCCTTTTACAAATTGAAGTGAATAAATCATTGAAAATTGTAAAAGGGTCTATTAAAAATAGGGACAAATTTAATTTGCTAAAGACAAAATAATCTATTAAAAATTATCATATTAAAAAAATTTTAAACGATTCTATGACTTTTGACAATAATTGTTACCATTATAAGAAAACATGACTTTTCAAAAAGTCCAACTAGACTAAAATGTTCACATTGACCAAGAGGGATAGTTATTTTAAAAGCCTAAAACATGAAAGATATGAGTTACTTTGAATTGAAACATTTAACTAAAATGACCTTTTTGACAATGCAATAAACCAAACATTTTGTAAAAAAAGCTAAAGGTCCATTAAAATGATTAATGCTTAATCAAATTGACCATACTTTATGGCCATTGTGATTTATAATTAGTCAAATTAGCGATTTAAATTTAATACTTAATCAAATCAACCATACTAATTTGGCTACTTAATTTACAATTTTATTTTGCCTAAAGTACATACCAAATCTAAATTCATAATTAATCTTTAGGTTAGGCATATTACACCTAGAAGGTATTTATAAAGTTTAATAAACTACCTACATGCTACCTTTAGGCACATGGATATACTTAAACTTAATACATTAATTAGTTAATAGTTAATACTCAATAACTTATGATTAATATTTTACATATTTAATCACTCACCAAATAAATGTTAATTAATAATCAATAACTAATTTATCCATCAAGTTGTTGATTGATTTATTATTATTATTGAATGATCAATTTTACCTAATTTTTTGGCTGATATTTATAGTAATTTATAATAATTAATTAATAATCAATAACTAATAACCAGTACTTAAAATTTTTAAATAAATAATAAATTTATTAATAATTAGTAATTGATAGAAAATAATTAATTATTAATCATTGATGTTATTTATATTAATTAATTATTGAGTTAATAACATGTAATAGCCTAATAGGTGTAAATATTTACATGTTATCTATGTAAATATGTGGTAGATGATATAAGCTCATGTTGAGATAAGTAATACAAAAATATTGAAATTCATTAATGATTGTTACAATATGTGCATCAAAACAAAAAAATTCAATCAAGTTTATGACAGCACGAGGTCAAAAGTGTATGACACCGTGATGAGTACTTGACTCCTCAAATTCGGGCAAACAGTTTAAAGGCCTTACACATACACTGATTATTAAGCTACTTTGACTCTGTGTGGCTTAAATAGCTGGTCTACTCTGGCTCTTATTACAGCATCTCCTCCATGGCCACAGTGAGTCTGCACACACCAGTGCATCGACACAAGATGGCTGTTACGACTCAGTTGAGGACCATGCGGCGATGGCATCCTTTGCTACCTTCGCTGCCTCTATGTAATCGAAGTTTCCATCACTACTGCTGAGAAACTGAACCCGTTCCTGCTGCACGCTGAACCATAGATTCTTTCCTCGACTACTCATTGGCGGAGCTACTGATGAAGATGATCCGGTGGATGATCCCAGTAAGGAAACACAGAACTTTGCATCCTGTTTCACATCCCGCACGTAACAAACAAAATCCATCTTCTGCAGAAGATCGGAAAAATGGCCGCTTATGTAGGAACCCGTCTCCTCGTCGTGTTTCTTGAGAATCTCGATGAATGCTACAAACACCCATGATGATCAATCAATCAATCACACAGCATTAGTTCAAGTGATGTTAATGTTCTTAATGAAACCGGGTTTAGGGTTTAGTGTTCTTCTTCACTCTAGAGTCTAGACTTCGTCATTGTACGTGACATGGGAAAAAAGAAAACATGATTCATGCAGCAAGATGATCATGATGCTACCTAGCTCTCGACATGCAGGAGAGCGTAAGACGTGATCTGGACCAGCAGCTGCTAATTACCTGCGCGATTGAGAGTACAGTAACTCGCTAGAAGATCTATCTTTGCAGCAGTGGTTTTCATGCATTGCCTGATCTTCTCCAGTTCGATCTCGGGGTCGATCCACAACTCGCGGTCTTCGGAACGACGCCTGTTCTGACGAGATACTTCTTGGCTCCTCATGGCATCCAACTCCTGTGCAGCATGATGTATAAGAAAAGGATTTCGCTAATATGTCAGCTCAGCTGATAAATTTTCAAATGCAATTGTTGATCTAAAACACATTTCACGAAGTTGTAGAACAGCTGCATGCAGGAGTCGAAGAAAAGAGCCACGAAGAAGAAGAGCAATTGTAAAGAGGTTGTTGGAAAGCTCAGCTACTCACCTTCATTCTCCCAATGTATTGTCGGTGCAAAAGATTGAAAAAATTGTTGATCTTCTCCAGTTCCTTAAGAAGCAAGCTTTCAAACCCGGAGATCTGAAACTCAAGGTCCAGCGGCTTTGGCCCGCCCTGTTCCGGTAGACCACAGTAGGAACAAGGTCTGTAACGAGCCGGTAGCCCGCGGAAGGAGCAGAGCACAGCTGCTGCCTCGAAGCTACCAAATGGGCTACACGCCTCCTCGATTTTCCGCTTATCTGAGCATTGCAGGGAGCAGAGCACAACTGCTGCCTCGAGGTCACCAAATGGGCTACACGCCTCCTCGAATTCGCGCTTAACTGAGCATTGGCATGCGCCCTTAACGTAAAGAGAAATGTGCCGCTTGAGAAGATTGTACTGCAGGAAGCTGTCCTTGTACTCGCAAGGCATCGCGTCAAGAACTTTTTCGAACGTCTTGTCCATTGTGCAAGATGTGTGGTGGAGACGGTGATCCAGTTTATTAAAGACGCAGTTGAAGATGGTGTGGCCGCCTGCAGCGAAATACAAACGAAAATCAGTTCAACCAAAACAACACTACTAGGGGTTGCGACTTCTTTCTTCAACACGCACCCACCTCCACAAAGCTGGAACGCCGCATAACCAATCCTCACTATGACAACCAACCAGATCAGAAAAATACCGCCAACCTTTAGAAACCAGCAACATCATGGCTGGAGTAGTAGGGAAAATGGCCCTCAATGGGGATCCATGAGGACTCACTAGTAAAGCAGCATGACGGATCCTGGCAATTTGCATACTTTTTGGATTGTTTCCTTGACAGAAAATTAAAAAGGCTAATTGTCAGACTAATTGTCAGTCACGATTGCAGAATACATTTGTCAGTCGATTGCAGAATAACAATGGTCGGTCGATTGCAGAATAACAATTTGCAGAATACGTACTTCAAAGATTTTCATCATCACGTTTTGTTTGGACATTATGAAGCAAACCCACCAGGGTTACGCAGCACCCACTACTTTCGTCATTAAGTAATCCTCAAAATAATGAAATGAAATTTTGTGAAAAATAAGTTGACATGTTGAAAATCATCATAATTATCATAGGCTACATTTTGAATAATTTCACTACTCATATCACAATATCATAGTAGATGATGGAAAAATATATTATTCGTTTTATCAATTTGGAAACTGACCCTAGGCTACGGTAGTTGACGCATCATTATTTGTCTTGCGTGAAATATCGGGGTACATTGTCAGTGGCCTGTTCCAATTTATTGACTAAATTTCTTCGTCATGGTGCTCTTTGTCTCCATTCTTGGTTCCCATTCTTTCGAGATGGAGACAAATTGAGATCTCAATTTTTTTGCTCTGCACATAAGGAAGATATAACCTACGAGCAAGTTATTGATTTTTTTAAAAATGTGTGATGAAACCCTGCCAATCATAAACAAGGGGTGTGTCACACTGTGGTCTTGCCATTTACATTAAAAAGTATCTTACTCAAATATTTCACCATGCAAAAATATAATCTTCGAAAAATCCTCTAAAAACCAAAAACCTTCAAGATGTTATAACTCTACCTAATCTCAAGTTTTTACACAAGCCAAAATATCATCTTTCAAAAATCCTCATGTAAAAATAGACCTATTACCTAGGGGCCAAAATCCCTTAAGCTACTATACTCTGTAATGAATCTATTGTGTTAGTAGGCAAAGCCTATAAATCAAAACATTCAAAAAAGCAGAAATACAGCGAACAAAATGGAAGAACCCACATCCAAGAAGACAAAGGAACCACCTAAGAGGGCAAACCACAAGGGGAACATCAAGTTCCCGAACCCCCTCCTGTAACGTGAAGCATATCAAATAAGGAAAGTGAAAAGGTCCTGAAAGGATGCCTAGCCTAAAAAAACTCTCGTCTATTACAGTAACATGTCTCAACATAGAGATTCCCTACACATTCTACAAGAGCACTGACACCCTTTGCCTATAAAATGCGTTCAAAATTGAGGTTTAAAAAAAAAAACTATAGATGACTTATCCACTTGGCACATATCATTTGCAAAAATGATAAGACCTTTGAAGGCTGAATATTGAATTTTCAAATTAAATAACATACCCAAATTATGAGAATTTCATCCAAGTAAGTAATCAATCTTAAAACCCTAAATAATGTGTCTATGATTAAATAATAATAATAATAATAAACCCTTATAGCCTTGTGTAAACAAAATATTAACCATTCAAGGTGGGTATTTAAAAATTAAACCTTATGCATAAGTAATGATTACTACTCAAAATAAATTGATAAATGGTTAGTTTTTTTTAAAATGATATAATGAGCTACTAGTGTTACAAGGGAAGGCTCTTCCACACTTATTGACTAGAAAAGCCTTGTACATAAAAATCAAATATGGGAATCCATCCATCAAAAGTACAAGGCAAATGAAAGCACAAGAAAACACAAGCCAAAGAAAAAATGAAAGTAAACAATCAACAAAAAAAAAGGGGAAAACCTTATGCAAATAGGACCTGTGGCTACAAAATGATGATCAATGATAACAAAGAAGACGTAAGATGAGAAAGTTGTTGTCTATCACAAATTGGCTAGTGATGGAGGTGCATTAACTATGATGTGTGGAAAAGATGAAGAACTTTGACCAAATGGGTAGCCCGCTGAAGAATCGTTATGGCTTGTGCATGCTACAAGGCTATGGACACATGTTGTTAATAGTGAAAAATAAGCATCGAAAGGACTAAAAAAGACCATTGATGATGCACGCTGATGGTTTGTGCATAAGCAATCAAGAATGAATCAAAACGAGAATGAAGACACCCATACATCTTAATAGTAAGGAGAATGAAATCATTGCGTAGTGTTCATTTGACGTAAGATCATGTCTTTTCCTAAACAACCATCATTGTTGCATGTCCTATTGTCATTAATGCTTGTTGCATCATATATGTGCAAGTTGGGTCAATAATGACAACGTCCATCAAAATTCAAAAGCCATCTTTGGTGATAAGAATATCCACTTGTCATCGGGTGTGGCAAGGGAAAAGGTGGGAGACCTCCCTTTAAACATGTGCTCCACTTTCCAAAACAATAACTACAACAATTTCCCGAAATGTGTTGTGAGTTATTGTATGTTCACTCTTGTAGGGGCACTGAAATAAATGGGTACCTAGATTGTCAATGGTATGATCACATTGACACCATGAAAGGTGGGCGACTATAACATGTGGCAAGCTAAAACGAATATGTATTGATGTAAGAAAATGAGTTGATGATAAACAAAATCTTAATGTGGCAATAGAAACTAATAACCAAATATCTACCCCTAGACCCACACATGGGCGAAGACATGTTCATGCAATATTTGAAGGAGTGTTTATTAGAAGTGAAGCAAAGTTTGTTCATGATCCACCAAAGAAGCCTGCAACTAGGGATAAGATTGAACCACTTGGCTTTCAAAAGGTGGGACCTAAGAGTGAACAACTTGGGGTAACAGGGCTTGGACATCTTGTAGTGCTATCAAGAATGGGGAAATGTCAATTTCAACATGTGCTACTACATTTAAAAGAATAAGGTGATCATCTTGCTAGAAACAACAAAAAAATGCAAGAGTGATCAATGCCTAACACCCCAAGAATGTAGGGGCAATAGTCTGAACCACAAAAGGGAACCTAAGCTCACCTAAAGAAGCAAGAAAAATGGCCTAACAACAAGCTAAGTGACTAATAGGACCACCAAAAGATCTTGCACTAAATAACTTTTCCAACATAGTTATGGTATGATTATTGAACTCAGTATAATGTTACAAAATACTTAGAGATGGGAACATTGTACAAAGTAAGTAGCCCAAGTGCTAAGCATAACACAACAAAAGCATTGCAAAAGCTACCTAAATATCTACAAGCACAAGGAAACTAGATATCGTCGCAAGATCCTCATGGAAAGCCTTAATCACAAACAATTCAATAAATGATGTGGATCCCACTAATGCGCGCAAAATATGAAAATCCAAATCGGGAGGAAGAAAATTAAGAAAAAGTGATATAGAGTGTTCCAAGCCTTGAAGAAACTAAATTACACATTTTGTTAGCTACATTAAAAACCCAAAGTTGATATTTTTTCTACAATCATAAAAACACAAGAACCACATCTAATGCGAAACCTACTATATGTATCATTTGCCAAGGAAAGGAAAACACAAGTAGGGTGGGGTGTTGTTGTAAGGTGAAAAACGTGAAGGTGATCCAGAGTTAACAATGCTCCTTTTAATGGGTACCACTATTATGTATCGAATTTTGACAAAATGAATATGAAATCCCCATGTCAAGAAGCCTAAAAAATATATATAGTGGGGATGGGCATGCATAAAATCGTCGAACAAATGGGAAAAACTAATCTAGAGAACTGGACAAAAACTATAACTCCTAAAAAATGGCTAACCATGACACCAAATTGAAGGCATTATAAACATCCACTTGTAGCACCCCCTAATCTAAGTGCAAATTTAACATTATTTGAATGTTGTGAACCACTATTTCACACTTGCCACAAGTCGCTACACCAAACTGATTAGGATTAAAATGTTTCGCAAAAATATCTCCAAACTGAATAGCCAAAGTGCGGGCAACAAGGCGATAGCTCACTTCACTGATCGCAATGGGACATATGCCTCTAAACTATTTTTCCAACACTAAGAGTTGAGATGCAGAAAACAAACATGATACTGAAGGTGGAACATGACCTCAAGCAATGTGCCCACATACCTTGAAAAAGAAGCCAAAACCATTCGCAAAATCATCTAAGACAAAACAGTCTCGTAAAAGTTCATACACCATACCCAAAGGGCCATTGAAAAGACAAGGTGAACGAGCCAAGGCAAAGACAAATGCCTCTCAATCTAAAATAACCTCCATGTCAAGATGGAAATCATCAACAAAAGGGGGGAAATCAACTTTAGCAAGTGGGTGGAGAAGGCGAAGGAGTCATAAGGTTTGCTCAAAGCTAATGTGTGTACTACTTGAACATACTCCCCTACACGAACAAAGGTTCATGCGTAACGTAGTTGTGCTACTAGAAGTGGGGCAGGATCTGAAGTCGACTCCAAAAATCTTCGAGAAATTAAAACAAGTGTTCTAATCATGTGTTCCTCTATAGTGCCTCCCAATCATCACCCATGTATTGACGTAAGCAAACATGAGTCTCTTTGTGACCTTTTTCACCACCTTGTGGAAAAAAGGACAAACACCAAAAAAGGAATAATAAAAAAACATGCCATGTTGCAACATCAAAGGGATCAAATGATAATCGAAATAAAAGGATATGCAAAGCCTGTTGAACGTTAACTCGAAGTGCATATGGGATATGATGGTAAGAATGAAGATGTGGTAAACCCAAGGGGAAAACATCAATGATGTCTATGGATGCAATCCATGTCCATGTTGAAAAGGGAAGAAAACACTCCCCCTGAAAAAGATGATTGCCTATGAGCAGTGCATGTAAGTTGGTGTTGTGCTAAACCCCCTGTACACTAAATAGATGACCACAAGAAGGATAGTGAACACAAGGTTGCAGAGGAAAGGATCGCACAACGAATATAGGAAAAACTTTTAGCAAGTGTTGCAAACAAGACGAAAAAAGGGGCCAACAAACCCAGAAAAGGTGAAGGGACTAGCCGAGGTAAATTAGGAGGGATGGGATTGATGGGTGGATGGATGGAAGCTAGAGCACATTTGGGCATAAGGATAAACTTGACTATTAGCTTTCCATCGAATGCCTATTGAGACAGTTGGGATGTTTGATGACACTTTGGGGAGAAATAACCCATAGGGTCTACCATGTTTATCCCTAGTTTAACATATTTGGTCTAAAATCAGGACCCTAAATCTTAATTTTGAAAACCTCCAACTCAAAAACCCCCTTTAATCCGCTTCAAACCTTAAAACTATTACTCCAAAAAAGGTATATTTATAAACAAAACGAAAAAAATGAGAAGAAGACACATGGCAACAAACTCATGAAAACCCAAAAAATGGGTGGGAATAGTAAACACTAGAAGAAAAACATGTATTTTTTATTGGTCTTTGCAATTAAAATCTCCTTTGTCGTCTAAGACAAGTTACATGCGATAAATTAGTTGCAAATGACAAAGGGTATTAAATGAAAGAAAAAGTCAACAAATACAAATTCATCCTTTGATTACATTGTATATGTATTGTTACATGCAACTAAGATGCAACTATTTTGGTCACAATTGAAAACAAATGATGTGCTACCATGTGTCCCAATATTTGATTATTTAAAATTAAATAATTTTTATTATTTAAAAATAATCTAAGACATTCCATTCAAATGTTTGGATGATCTTATATTGTGACATGTGGCCCAATGTAAATATGCCACATGGCATATTATATATATATATATATTCATATTAGGTTGGTAGGTATTTAGGTGAATACATTAATAGGTGCTTACAAACTTAGGCTACATAACTACTTACCTACTTAGGTAAAAAGGTAAGTAGGTATTTACATAGGTCGACCTAGGTGAGTAAATTTAACTAGGTAGATAAGTAGGTTGGGGATGTAAATACTTTAAATTTGTGCATAATTTGTTTTTTTGTTTTGGGTTAAACCTATAAATTGACTCATCCCATGTGCACAAATTTCATAATGTGAAATTGAATGACCACACTTTTTGTTTATATAATGTTCAAAAAAAAATGGAAAATAAACAATATGGGATAAGTTTTGAAATCGCAACTTCCTCACAAATTAACTTATAATTCCAAAACTTTCTTCATGACTTATTTTTTCAGTTTTTAGATTTGTAAACAATTCAAGTACATGATTCATTAAATAATTAGATAATAATTTTATTAATTATGATTAAATTTACATATCATTAAACTATAAATTATACACTACAAATAGTAAGTATTCATTATCAATTACTTAAATAAGTAATAACATCTTAATATTCAACAAACTAGCTATTTAATTACTCACAAGTTGTTAATACATAATTCATAGATAATTAAATAATTAAAATATTTCTAAACATTTTATATTTCTTAGAATCTGGTCAAAATATAGATAATATAATTGATGTAAGACTATTTTAATTACTGTAATTAAGAAACCGATTATTTTAAATATTTATTTTCAAATTATCAATAATTAACTAAAAATTGTTATTAGAAAGTAAATTCGTACAAAATTTTTTTTAACAAAATATTAACTTAATTACATTGATTACTATATAATTACATTTATTGTTGTAAAAAAATTTATAGGTCAAATAATTATTTTTCTCTTGGTAATTGTTAACAATACATACAATCATTTGCTAAACATAACGTTAATTGTTTTATGATTACTGAAAAAATAATATAAAACATTTATCTTTGATGATTAATATAAGAAATGTTTTTTTAAAAAATATTATATAATAATTTTTGAAACTAAAATGATTAAAATAATTATTTTAATTACATTATAACTTTTCCAAATTTTTAATTCAGATTTGAAGTCATAAATTACAGATTGCGAATAATTATGTTCAATTAGAAAATAATTATGCAAATACTATTGAATTCTTATTTGAAGTAATTACAATGATTTTAAAGTAATGTAACATTAATTACAATAATTTATTTCTTTTGTTATAAGAGTATAAATTATATAATACAAAAATCTATGTTATAACAACACTTATTTAATATAACTTAGAATAACTAAAAATAATTCTTTATAATTATTTATAAAAGTGATTTATTATGGACAACACAAATAGAAAAAACCCTTAAAACTAGATCAATAATTTTTTGAATTAAAAGAAAATTTTTAGATTCCAAAGTAATAATTCAGAATTCAAATTCAAGTTTTAGATCAAATTTTTTTTTTGGAGTTAAATAACAAATTTCAGAATTGAAATGTCAATTTTCAGATTCAAATAACAATATTCAAAATTGAAATGTCCATTTGAATACCCAATTAATAATTTTCTGAATAGAAATATTCACTTTGAGAATCCAAAATAATAATTTGGAATTCAGATTTAAACTTTCACATCAAATAATTTCTTCAAATTTAAAATTTTAAGAAATCAGAATTGAATTATCAAATGTCAAATTCAAATAAAACTATCCAAACTAAAAATGTCAATTTTTAGACTCCATTATAGTTTTTCGAATTTTTAAATTTTTAAATCTAAATTTTTAGATTCAAAAATATTAATTTAGAATTCAAATATCAAATTTTAAATCAAATACATTTTTGAGTTTAAATAACAAATTTCAGAATTGAAATTTCAAGGTTCAAATCAAATGATTATTTGAAATTGCAATGCAAAAATTTCAGAGTTGAAATATAAATTTTCATATTGAAATTAAAATATTCAAAATTAAAATTTCCATTTTTATAATCAATTAATTATTATCTGAATTGAAATACTAATTTTGTGAATCGAAAATAATAATTTAGAATTCAAATATCAATTTTAAAATGTTTTTCTGAAATTCAAATTATTTTTTAAACAATTGAAATAACATTTTTCAGATTAAAATATCAAGTTTCATATTCAATTTTTCTTTTTATAGAATTAAATAACATTTTTCAAAATTGAAATATCAATTTTTATGTTTTAATAGTTTTTATTTAAATTCAAATAATAATAACAAATTCCAATAAGTATTTTAGAATCAAACTATCAAATTGCAGATTCAAATATTTTTTTCAAGTTCAATAATAAAATAAAATAAAATAGCAGTTTGAAAAATTGAAACCTTGATTATAAATTTTAAATAAAATTTCCATAATTGGAATTATTATTTTAGACTTAAACATATACTTTTGAAGACCACTAACACTTTTAAAAACTCATATCTAAAACTTGAAATTCAAATAAAAAGTCAAAAATTCAAAACATCTATTTCAAAATTGAAATGACAATTTTCAAGTGTAATTATTTATTTTGATATTCAATATATGAACAATATACATACATATGCATATTTAATGCACACACATGTGCACACATATATAGTACATACATAAAAATACACCCTTATGTCATCATAGAATACTTTTAGGATGTAACTAATTTGGTGATTATTGCAACCAATGCGACATATCAACCTATTAATGGATGAAAATAGACCTAAGATCCATCCAACCAATAGGATGATGTTTTCAATAGTTGCTTCATAGTTGTGAGAATGACCAAAATAATTGAAATTTGGTCTTGTAATTACAAATATTCTCAAATCTAATCGCAAACAACTATAAGTCGCATGTAATCGCAAACGGAGTGGTTACATTTTGGCTGATTTCTAGTAGTGAAATAGACCTAGCTACAAATTTGCCACTATTTGTGTGCTTGTGCTATTGCTCAAAGACCCTACTTGATTACACTACTTGCTTTGCCTTACTCTTGTCTCATTTTGCTTCGCCTTCTTTGTTTAACCTTGCCCTACCTGAAACATTAGTAGTACTAATAGTATTGCAACTATTTTGTAATAACTCCACTCACTACTGTTTCTTCAATTGTTGTTATTCCTTTTTCAAACCCTAATAATTCCATTGACTGGCCAAAACCAAGGTCTGGGGTCTTGGAAACTGGAGCTTTCTTCTTCTTTCGAAACAACCAACAACTGTAACAACTAGTTGCAACAATCCCTGTGCATCATTTCTTTAAGTCTCCTTTACTCAATTTCAACCCTAACTTAGCTGGTGTCCTGTTGATGTTTTCTTTTTGAAAGTTACAGATGGTTGATGCACCAAGACTAATTCCAATAATACACAATAGTTAGATGAAGTACAACCTAGGGTGAAAGCACTTTAATATCACAATTTCGACATATTAGAGTCCTTTTCCAAAATCCTTTTCTAGTGTAGTTGAAAATTGGCTTAAAATATGAATATTTCGATGATATTGAAAATAACATTTTTTTTCATTTCCAATTTCAAGTCATGATGCTATGAGACATATAAAAAATATCACAAAAGAATTTTTTTAGGAATAATTTTTTTTAATTTTAAAAAGGCTTTTTAAATAATTACAAATTTTGGGATTAATTTATAGCATAATAAAATAAAATCACATTCCATTCATTCAATGGATCTTTAGTTTTTTAAATATAATTCATTCAATATCCCAAAATTTCAAACACATAAAACTAACACATTGTAACATAAAAGTCCATTTCCATGAATTCATGTGAACAAAATTCAAAAGTTCATTACTTATTGGCTATACATGATTTTGATTTGATTTTTTCATTCTTGAAAGGTTGATTTAGATAAATGAGTCTTTTTGTTTATTATTTCAATGAATTCTATTTTATTTATTTTCTTGTATCTAATAAATAAATAAATAATTACCATTGTGATGTACATATAAAATCACCATAGTGTCCAAACACCTCATTACAACTCGCTTGAAAAAAATTCTAAAAAAAGACATTATGACATACATATAAAGTCACAGTAGGGTGCAAACACCCCCCTTGACAACTTAGTTGAAAAGAGTTCTAAAATTCTTTTTTTTTAGCAGATGTACAATCACTACACAAGCGCCTCATGTTGTTGTTTTATTTAGTAAGCTAGCTCAAATTGTGTGTGTTGTTTGGTAAACTAGCCTTCTTCTTGAAGCTACCTGATTCAAACTATTTTTTTTCAATATTTGTTCTCCTCCCACCACCAGCTTCAAGCCATAGAAATTTCACATGCTACAGTATTACTTACGGCGTGTGTTTCCTATTGCTATTATTTGCAACATCTTCTGCACACTTTTGACAAGCCTCACTCCTAACAAGGAACACAATTGACTAATCGACAAAAAAAAAACAATGTAGAATTTGTTAAACCCTGACCAAGAACTTCAAGCCATTCAAAAGGTTGTTACTCTGTTAGGTTTTCCATCCCTAATTTTTCTTTCTAATGTTTTACTTTACTTTGTATGTTCATCTCTACCATGTATAATTCTTCAAATTTTGCATGGCACTTTGTACACCACATGAAGGCATGGATCCATAAAAAATATAGGCCAATGAAAAAATTACCACACCATATCTCTTCACATGGCAACAAGAGTCATGTCACCAACTCAATATCCTCCATGCATTACACTAGAAACAAAGTTGATGGATTATGTGTGGGTCTTGGTCCATAAAAAAAATAGTAATCCCTTGGAAATAGTCCTCACCACCCTCATATGATCTATGGAAAAAACATGCCTCAATGTGCCATTGCTACATGCTTATGATGCCCAAATACGTTCTAGATCCAAAATGAAAACGAGAAAAATGAGGGTGGTGTCAAGTGTGACACTTGTAGTATCACACATGGATAGGTTGGGTATTAGGCTAGTTAAATAATGGGCTATGAAATTCATCCCTAATTTTGATCTTAAGTAACCTAGTCAAGTTATTTTGTTACTTTTGGATACACAATGAGTTTTGATATAGCCTTGGTAACTTAGAGGTGTATATCATGTGTAGGTAGGCTAGGTATTAGGCTAATTACATAGTTTGCTATGGAATGTCCCATGTAGGGAGTCATCCTTAATTTTAATCTTAAGTAACATAGTGAAGTTATTTTGTTACTTTTGGATGCACAACGAGTTTTGATATAGCCTTAATACCTTAGAGTTGGATATCATGTCTAGATAGGTTGGGTATTAAACTAATCACATAATCAACTATGTAATGGCCAATTTATGCAATAATCCCTAATTCTGATCTTAAGTAATTTCATCAAGTGTTTTTTTTTTGCTTGAGCATACATGAAGATGGTGAGCTAAAAAGAAAATCTAAGAAGGTGAAGACAGGAAGGAGATTGCTATAAAACTAGTTTTGAGGTGTAGGAAAGGGGTTTGGAAGAGACTAAGACCCTTAACTTTGAACTTCATGCTATTTGAAATTTTAAGAAAATAATAAAAAAAAGGATGATAGTTGTGAGAATGTTGTGCAAAGTAGAAATTAAATGGTTTGTTGGTTGTTGTAAGTTGAAATGGACTTGAAGAATGTGTTGCTTATTAGTTATAATTAAACCTTTGAAATGAACTTGATGAATGTGTTGTATTTTAGTTTGAGTTAAATTTTGATGAAGGTCTAAATAAAAAAAATCTAGGAAAAAATTACAGAGAAAGCTGAATTAATTGAATTAATTTCAAGGCAAGTTGTTGAATCAATTCATCAAAACAAACCTCTTTGGTATCTTCAAATGTTCAAGAAAATGAACCCTAATTGTTAAACATAATGTAACTTTTAAGAAGCAAGGAATTTTCAAAACAATTTGCTTTTAGGTGGGAAACTGCAAGTGGTTATTACAAGATCCCCCTCTCGAAGGAAATTATTCAATAGAACGCTTGGTGTTTACATAACTGCCAAGTAGGGTCCCATTGACATATGTTTATGTAACCCCATTGACCTGAAATGCTCAATGATTGGATGATGAATGGACGAAATGCTTAGGTACTAAATAATCAAACATCCCACAACAAAAGAAAACTTCCCTTCACCTCTTGGGAGGCAAATTCCACTTTTTGAAATCTTGCTTCACCAAAATGTTTTTTTAAATGGCCAAGGAGGTTTACATTAATGTTGAGTGGGTATCATAATTTTATGATACCCGTTGGGTTTAGTTTTCACAAAAAGAATTATCCTTTCTATTTCTATTTGTGATTCAATAATCCCCAAAAGCTGTCAAGTTAAAAATCAAACTATTTGAAACATTGCCTCATGTATTTGCCGCCATTGAAGAGGACATTTGATGTCGTTAACATCCAATTGATACCTTTTGAAAATTAGAAGCTCCCTCTTAACAAATTCTTCTACTAGTTTATTTGTGCTTGTAATCTGTTTAAATATATCCAAACTACAATTTTGATAAAAAATCTTGTAGTCAACAAAATTTGTCTCTAATTTCACCAAAGGATGTAAAAGTTCATGACATTTGACCAACATAGGATATAAGGATTTCCTATCATGTTCTTCAACAAGAACAACACTTTGCTCATTTCCAACAAATGAAAATATTATATGACCTAGGGTCTAACATCAAATAAATCATAGTATGGGTTTTCCTCTTATCATAAACCTTTAAGAATGAGAGGAAAAAATTCGACACATTAATAACCTCCCTTCTAAAGTTAGAAGCCAATAAAGATAACTCATCGTTAACAATTGAATCATCATCCATTAAGCTTTCAAATGAAAGTAGAACTTGATTTTCTTCCTTAAGTTTCAAATTCATGGAAATGGTAGAGTGTAAAACATCATTAAGAAGCCAATGTCCATGTATCCAATTAAGAACATAAGTAAAATCAACTAAGGAAAGACAATCAATGATAGTTTGAAAAATCTACCATGTCAAAGGTGGAAACATTTGACCAGTGATTCTCATAAATGTTCATTATAACAAAGCACAATTGATGCACCCCTAAACTCCTTGATAGTTTCGACTATGAGATTAAAGGTGAAAACAATGGAAGGATAAGGAATTGGGGTACATTCTTTGGCTCATAACACCTCAAGGGTAGAGGGGCATGTTAGAGCTTCGAGATGGGGATTAAAACGAATGATAAATAAGTCAATTATTCACATGGATCTACACAAACCGAACAACAAATTGGTTAGTGCATAATTAGAGCACTTTTGGTGCACAAAGGAGCCACGGGAAAACACGAACTCATAAGATTCACCCTGGCCCAAACTTGGGGTAAGCCACCACTTTCCCCTTTATAGTATTATTAGTGCCTGGCCACAAGCAAACACAGATTCACAAGATTCATCACAGTTTGGACTTGGGGGAAGCCACCACCTTCCCCTTTATAATATTCTCAGTGCTTAGCCACAGGTAAACACGAACTCACAAGACTCACCACAACCAGGACTTGGGGGAAGCCACCACCTTCCCCCTTATAGTATTCTTAGTGTTTCGCCATGGGCAAACACGGACTCATAAGATTCACCACGACCCAGACTTGGAGGAAACCACCACCTTCCCCTTATAGTATTTTTTGTGCCTAACCATGGGGCTTACACCCAAATGTCATTTTGTCCCAGGACTCCCAACTTGGGAGTCCCGAAATTTCCAAAATTGGGTCTCTCATGATTTTGGAGGCCCATAATTTCTTGTGAAGACCTTCAATTGAGTTGAGGTCTAAGTCAAAATTATACCCCTTGTTGAAAAATTTCTAATGATATGTGGCATTCCACTTGCACATAAGTAAATTAGGGTAATTTTTGACTTTTAGTGGTCGAGAGTCAAACTGCCAAGTCAAATTAACAGTTTGACTCCTACCCTTCTTTTGGCCATAATTTATGTTTTAAATAGTTAAATAGGTCATGTGAGCCCATTTTAGACATCTATGTTTCAAGATTTTTTTAATGGTTTAAAATTTTTTTCAATCCGATGAGTTTTAACCCTTGCAATCGCTTTCTAAACATTTGAAAATGTATTGGGATTCCAACTCCCAAAATGGGAGCCCATTTGGGGGTGTGGGTTCATTCCTTCACATTCTTTTACACTCCTGGGAGCATGAAATGTGACTTTTGGGCTTCCCTCTTGGCCCGCACCTTTGCAAACCCTTGTTTTGGTCACAAGCCCAAGGTTAAGGTTGTGACAACAATGGTAGATCGAAATTGTAAAGTTTATTGAAACATAATGATTTTAGTAGAAAATTAGGAAATAAGTAATAACAACTTGATTTTATCTTATCAAATTTTTAACCACAAAAACTCTAAAGAATTGAAACAGTGAGTTTGAAACTATTTTGTATTGATTGGAATGTTTAATTTTTTGGGTCAAATTTTAATTTCAAAACAAACCTTATTCCATTCCTACTTACCCTTCCTAGACTTTTTAAGCCAAGTGATGCATTTCTATAAATCTGTTTGGGTAAATTTGATAGAAACATATGTTAGATTATTGTAGATTTTTTCTTCTGCACTACCATATTAACATGCTTTTGAAAATGCATGTTTAAAACAAGTAACTTGGAAGCTTTCTTCTATCCCAAGAAATTCACAATTTATAATAGACTTTAATGCATTAGTCATTGCATTGAAATTAGGTCCTTCATCTTTGACATAAACAATAATTTTTTTCCTTAAACCATAATTGTCCAACAATTTTGTCAAACTTTTGGCCAAGGCTTGTCCTATTGTTTCTATTATTTCAAATAAGCCAATAATCACATGTTTGCGCTACCAATCATTACTTAAAAAATTTATCACTAATGCGAACACATTATAAGCTCCACATCCAAAGGTCGAAGTTTGCTATTGTAGAATAACAATCTACTAACACAAGAAGAACATATAACTCATTTGTCTTCTCCATTAACCCTGGCAATATGTCTCGTGAAAACCGCCTTTTAAAAAGGAAATTTGATTTTGGACAAAGATGAATTAAACATTTGAACCACATATTTTCCACAAATTGGATATGTAAATTGTTCTTGATAATTAAGAGACCAAGGTCCTTTAAAAATTCTTTCTGTGGCACATCCTCCTTTTAAAACGTATCTTTGACCAAAAAAAATTTAAAGATTGACTTTCTAGATGGATTTGTTCTTTTCTTTGATGGCTGTCTTTCTTTAATCCTTCTCGAAAGACTGTTCATTTCTTCTTCAAACATTTGTGTAATAAAAAAATGATTTGCATCAACATGTTTTTAAAGAGAAGTTATCCCATTGGTTTTGTAATGAAAAATCAATCCTTTCTTCATTTGAATTCTTGGATTTATTCTAATTACTAGATTTTGATAACAAAATATAAAATGCATTATTTGTATGTTAATCAAATCAACTTTTGCATTGTCATTTACACAATAAAAACTCCAACATAAAGAAGTTTTACCATGTGGTTTTTAGGTTTTTCTTTGAGCATGCAATTTTTTCAAGTTTTCCTTCATTATTTCTTCATTGCCATTTTTTGGATTCCTACTTGTTTATGTTTGGACACTTAGATTTTCCTCAAACCTATTTTTCAAAACTACATCATTCATACATATTTCAATTGTTTCATTATTCCCATTTATCACACTCTCATTTGCAAAACATTGTTCCATTAATAATTTTCACAAGATTATATTCAAAGATAATGCAAAAAACAACTACTCTTTAAGAAACTATGCAAGAATTTTACTAAAATTTTTAATCAAAAGAAAGAAAAAAATAAGCAAAAAAAATGCATTTATAAGCAAATGGGTTTAAAGTTTTAGAAAAGACATTTACAAACAATGGAGTTTAAGGATTAGAAAAATCATCAACAAATCACTCACTTTTCTCTTTCATCCCATCATGGAAAAATTCATCATGGAAAAATAAGTTTAGGTTTAAAGGTTTTAGATTTAAATTCAAAGGTTCGAATTTTAGTCGTACGCATAAATAAACAAAGTAACAACATATTAAATTTCACAAACTACACTAAAACAAAATTATTCAACTCAAAACAAAAAATGACAATCAAACGAAATACAAAACAAAGAAAAAAAGATTCAATAAATCAAGAAAAAAAAATACCTTTGCTATTGGATGGAGTTAATTTGTCGGTGTTGCTTCAAGCTCCTCCACTTGCAAAAGAGAGTGAAGAGGGAGTACCAACTAACAAGGCATAGTAATAACGCACAAGAATGAATAGCAAGGCAACAAAGCAACAATGGGGGGGGGCTAGGAGGTACTTGAAAATGGCGAGCAACAAGGTGTGATGATAGGGTAGTGACATGCGATGGCGGGGCAACAATAGTAAAACAACAAGGCGTGAGAGTAGCAAGGCATGAGAGTAACAAGGTGTGAGTAGCAAGGTGCAACAATAACAAGGCACGATAGTAAAAAATAGCAAGGCATGAAAACAAGATGTGAAACCAGCAAGGCGTGATAGCAAGCAAAGTGTGATAGCAACAAGGCATGACAACAAGCAAGGCGTGACAACAACAAGATGCGACAATAGCAAGGCATGAAAACAAGTAAGGTGCAAAAGCAAGCAAGACACAACAACAACAAGGCATGTCAACAGTAAAGTGTGAGAACAAGTAAGGCACAAAAGCAAAAACTAAAAATAAACAAAACAAAAATGCTACAAGAAAAAAAAACCACAATAAAAGGAGTCAAGAGACAACACCCTTTTATCCAGATTTGTAGGGTTTGCAAGAAGGAGCCGTTGCAATGCAACGGTTCTAACCTAACCTTAAGTTTTCAGGCAACTAAACCCTGAAACCCAGACTTGGGTAAAGGGTTAGACCTTATCCAATTCTCAGGTTTTTTTTTTTTTTTTTTTTTTTTTTTTTTTTTCTTCCTTTTGTTTTTTTT
>Ga0116231_10002152_pt1 | contig 41191 bp, 27 predicted proteins | sample S1TSphgellanicum_2_FD_89695 | JGI IMG/M metagenome (GOLD analysis project Ga0116231, IMG submission 89695) | Host-associated microbial communities from peat moss isolated from Minnesota, USA - S1T2_Fd - Sphagnum magellanicum MG | ecosystem: Host-associated > Plants > Peat moss > Unclassified... | reverse complement strand
TATCTAGTAAGCCATAAATTAAACTACATACCTAGTAGGCTTAAATGGCCTAGGTTAAGCTACCTACTTTGTAGGCCTGGGTGGCTTACACTATGTATGTAGTTACTAAATAAACCTCAATAGGCTAGGTTAGGTTACCTACGTAGGAAGCCTAGGTGGCTTAAGTTACTTACATAGCTAGTAGAATAGGTTACTTACCTAATAGGCCTAGGTGGCTTATGTTATTTACCTAGTAGGCCTAGGTTATGTACCTATAATAGGCCTAGGTTAATAGGTTACCTACATGGCTAACATGTAAACCTAAGTCACCTAGGACACCTATCTAGAAAACTTACACTACTTAGTTATAGGTTACTAATTAGTAGTCCTAGGCTATGTCTTAAGTAACCTACTAGATATATAGGTCTAGGCTAAGCTACCTAGCTAAGCTACTTACTAGGTTATTACCTAACAAGTAGCCTATTAGCCTATTAAATGCTTAATCATTGAAGTTACATAAACAACCTTTCAGATTGAGGTATAGATCCAAAAAAAAAACATTCCACTATCAATTGGTTAACAGTCTATCAAATGATGTGCCCATATTGGGTGCTTACACATGATCATAGAAAACAAGTATCTCAAGTTGACAAAAAAACTTCCAAAAGCCACTTGATATTCTAATTTGATAAAAAGAAACTAGGAATTTATAGAAGATTTATCAAGTTGGTACATGTTGTTCGAAATGAAGTAGGTGAATATGCATTCCTATGAACATGGTCTGCAAATTCCATGACCACTTCTTAACTTGTCAAATTCCTAAACAATAACATATTTAGTATACAATCCAGATTTCATGAATTGAAAAGACATTACAATATTTTAGCAATTGTGGATTCATAATGAAATGATTGAATAGTCACTACCATGCAATGACAATTGTTTTTTAATAAACAATATGTTCATCCAAAAATAAAAAGTCATACACATGTATGTAATAACAAAATTGAATTACAAATTCTATGGACTAAATAGAGTTGTAGTATTGTAAGGGCTTAGATCTAACAAGACCATAATTCTATGTACTTATACTAGATATAGATACATGCATAACTACTATTCCTAATTTTACAAACAAGTACTTTTAGTCTAGGATGACAATTCATTAAATTCTCTCACATGTGTGACAATTCTATGAACTTTGTGAAGGACTACTAATTAGAAACTTTTGGACTTCTTTACTTAATAACTTCTAACGTTGGCCCTTTGATTTTGCCTTCTCAATGGTAGCACTTTCAACTAGTCCTTCATTAGCCTTGGTGATTCTTTTATGAATGTTGCAAGAGCTATGGGATTTTTCCTTTTCATTGTTGCTAGTTTTTGGGATACTGCACTAACCTTTACCTTATCATTTTACACACTATGTAGATTAGGAATAGTGGGAAAACTTGGTTTAGAATTAACTTCTTCACAAGGCAGTATCTGCATTAGAACAACAATTGGAGGATGAGGTTCATGTTCATTATCAGAATGTGAATGTGAAGTAGAATCATCATTCACTGCCAGCGTTAAATCCAACTTGGCAAGACCAAATATGGCTACTTATCGTTTTGGTCTATTTTCAAGAAGGGAGCTAGGTTGACCTAGATCACATGTATCTTCACTTGTTTTTTCATCAGAGTTGACATCAAGCTCCACCAATTTGTCTATGCCAATAGTTGATGCACATGGAATTTGCTTTGATATAGTGAGTTTCTTTTGTTTAGTTTAGACTTTGGGAATAACCATGAAATTGAATGCTTGAAATGGACCTAAGGGTTTCAGGTGCAAAACTTGAATGAGGCAATGTATTAGTGGAACTTTTGCACTTCCAATTTTATCATGACAAGTTGGACAAAAAAAAAATTGTTTTACACATCCTTGGCATATTCCTCCATGTCCACACGGTTGCCATAACAACAAAAAAATGGATTAGACTAATAAAATTTATAATTGAATGCACATGTGATGCATACTTATGTAATGACAAATTGAAATTCAACACTGATTTAAAACATAATGATATGGGGTAAAAAATGTATGATCATATATTAACTTCAATCGACATTATTGCCTCATCGTTATGAAAGCAAACCACACATGTGGAGTTGGGTTTTAGCTTAAGCATGTTCAATTTAGTAGATTTAGATGTTGTAATATTCTTTCCAGGACTTTGGCATGGCTTGATAGGTATTGTATGATTTCCTTGCAAATTTGGAGAATGTTTTTTTGAAGCAACTTTGCTAGCTTCTTTTAAAATCATTGTTGGAGATGTACCTTGTAAACTTGTTGAAAAACTATAATAATCCCTTTGAATGACTTAGAAGGGGATGGCATGACAATGGATGGCTCCTTAGTGAGCCCAACATATGCACTTGTAGATGCATCGTATTCAAATAATACATCTACAACATAAATATTCGCCCATGATTAGAAAATAGTTATAAAATATTTCATGCTTCAAACTAGATAAGGCACATATGAGGAAACAAGTAGACCTCATCACTAGTAGCTTCTCAAGGATATACAAAACCCTAAACCTAAAATCTAAACTATGACAACCAAATATTGTGCACATAAAAAAAAATGTATATAAATGGCATAGTCATAGTGAACAATTTGGCATCCACAATAATGAAGCAATAACACTCAAGTATGGCAAGAGAAAAAAACATTCCCTAAAAGAAACTTGCACAAAAATCGTGGAGTTAAACAACATTTGTGTAGTTTAAACTTGGGATTACTACAAATCTACCAAAACAACAAGTCAAACAAACCAATAACATCACATAAACGTGGCATCATGATTCAAAAAGGGAAACAATGACATCAAATACAAAGAGGCATGCAAATATTTTTGATCCTTGAAGAAAATTCCAAGATCCAATTAAGTGCAATTTAATGAGGCCCCAACTTCCTTCCACTTTTTGAGCTCCAAGCTAGGAACAATTTATGCACTGTATTACATAGCCCAACAATTCATGAGGCTTCAACATAAAATGAAACCCTTGGACTAGTAATGTAATGTGGATTAAAGAAATGTAGTAGGAACTAGTTAACCAAGGATTCCACAATTACTTGTTCCTAAAACCTATATATTTATAATAACATGTGTTCCTAAAACTAATGTTCTTGGTATTTAGAAGCAAGTTCCTAGTTCATGAAGGTGGAATAGTTGTTAGGAACATAATTTCTTAAACCTACACTACCCATGATCAACTTGAAAAATGGTTTTCTTTGACTTTGCATATTAAGACTTATTATGTTCCATAATTTCCTGAACTTACACTACCCATGATTAGCTTAAAAAATGGTTTTCCTTGACCTTACATATTAGGACTTATGTTCCATAATTTCCTAAACTTACACTACCCATGATCAACTTGAAAAATGGTTTTCCTTGACCTTACATATCATGAACTATGTTACTTATTCATCCTTTGTCCGAACTAGGAACCTATGATGTTACTTAGTGCCACGATTATTTCCAAGAAAGAAATGAACAACAAAGGACATCTCAAAATAACAAGGACATCAAAGTAAGGCTTATTTCCTATAGTCATTAATTTAGGATTCAACATTGTAAACCTTCCTTGAAAGGAAATAATGTAAAAGAAACCTCCATACTAGAACCAAAAAAATGCATTCCAATCCTTAGGACTATTAATATGAAATTACAAAATTTATGGACTGTAAATTTTATTATAATTTCATATTAGTAGTTCCTTAAAAAGTGACTTGATTTAGGATTCTTGAGATCTAGACCTTGTTAACTTAACAAATTATTCAAAATTTTGCAATAGATTGAGTCTTTGGCTAGAAGGAAACACATGAAAGTTTTACCATCAATCAAATTGAAGTATAGTTTAAATTTCATGCTTATTTGTATAATTTGACCTAATGGAATTTGTTGAAGGCTCACATTGTCTCTTGTATCCTCCACCTTTGTTACTAAACCAAATGCTTCAGCCACAAGTTTCGATAATTTAAATGAAGAGCATTGACTTTCGTGGAAGACCTCTTCACAATTGATGGCCCTACATTTTTGGAGGAAATAGTATGCACAATTAAACACCATGGGTGATAGGTGTGACCACATGATGTAATGCAAAGGTCATAGAAATAAAATTGTTCATTATAAACTAAACAAGTTTCAACATTGATTATCACGATGTAGCTAAATGGAATTGATGGTTTGTTGACTATAAGTGGTTGAAAATGAAGGTTAATGCCTATTTTCATACGAGCAAGCTACTCCCAGGAAAGTTGTATGCCATTCAAAGAAGAACCCAATGTTTTATCACACTTGAAAAAGTTAGAATCACATACAATACTATCAAATTTTGTTGATTATAGCTTCCCCTTGGTTTACAACATGTTTTTCTCTTCATATCGAAGTTGTTGCTTTGATTCTTCAATTGATTCTATTGTAACATTAAGAACACCTAGAACCTAATCTAACATCAACTTTGTACATGGTAATGATTGTGGGCGATCGCCACCCACATACATTAATGAAGAAAAAAATGTCTCATTACCCATAGACATTAATGAGGACAAAACGTTTTTAGCTTTTTCAAGCTCTGCCTTCACCCTATCAAATTCGGTTTTTCTTCAATATGCATTGCCAACCTAATATCCACAATTAGGCGAACATGTTTCTGGTCAATTTTTTTTTTGTACAAGGTCTCTTTGAATACCATCTATTTATTCTTTCAACCTTAGAATGTAAAATTACTTCAAAACCAAGAGATAAAAAACTTTTGAGATCTCTTCTGAACTCCATGGGGATGGCATATTTGGTGAAGAAAAAGACGAACCAGATTTTTGTTGACTATGTGGCATGTTTTGATTTGCAAAACCACTTTGATTTTCACCTTCATAGTTTGTAGTGTGTGCAATCTAGAGTGTCCACCTCTAGGTTGACTTTTTGAACTTGAACTTCCTCTAGCACTTCCAACACATTTGGAAACAATAGGTAGATGTGTTGAATCTAGTCCCGTTAGCAAAACATCACTATTTTGTGTTGAATTAGGAGGGGTAATAAGTTGATTATCCTTTGGAGCTTCCTTTGCAACTTGTAAAGAAAGATGTTTTTCATGGGGAGCAAAAACATATGTTGCCTAATTTAATCTAAGTCCTTTGTCTTTTGCAACTGGAACGCACGCAAACTCCATAGTTATCGTGTCATTCAAAACCTTTTCTTTCTCATAGACATGTGTGTACATGTTTACAATCACTTCTTGTGTTGCAATGTTAGTGTACAATTTGAATTTCCAACCATTCTTGACAAATCTTGGGCTAAGAACCTTGCACACTTCTTCTTTTGAAATGTTAACCTCTCCTAGGGTTTTGAGATCACAACCTATGCCCCTCAAACTTGTTTCTCCATGAAATACCTCATGTCCACCACCTTGGTTTCCTGAAAACATCCATTCATAAGATTAATTAAATTGCAATATTGAAAAAAATGCAAATGAAAATAAGTTGAAATTTACTACAACATTGGAAATGGAAACTGGTTGTAACTTATGCCTCAAACCACCCCATGAATATTACAAAAACAACTTTAGCTTGAACATACCATTGTTGCCATGGTGAACTTGCACACAATGCTAAAGAAAATTTCACACAATAATGATTAAAAATTTGCAAAAAAAAATAAAAATAACACAAATGAAATTTTTACGTAATGGTGATGATCCAAAGTTCATCACATGAGGAAAAAAAAAAGACAACCATGGTGCCGACAATCAATTTTGAATCTCTTTTAAAGTTTAGTTGCTTCAACAAAATGGAGCATTCAACAATAGTAGAAGCTCACAACGAAAATACATTTCAACTATGGTTTCTTACATTTGGACTCTAGTGGGACTATGGTTTTTTACATTTCAAGACTTTAGTCCGTACTGAAATGTAGGTCAAATTATTGCATTCTAGACTCATGTTTGTAAACCCTAGTTACTTTAGTGCACCAATAGGAAAAATAAGATTTACAAAAATGGTCATGATTTTTAAATGAATTATTTTTTGACCCATTCTTGAAAAAAATCCTTAAGTGGTTCCTAGGGGTCCACCTAATCATGCTTGCCCCCCTTTCTTAATATTTCAATGAAAATATAAACATTTCATATTTAAGTTTCAAAGAAATGTAAGGAAAATTACAAGTGCGACATTTTAAAAAAAAATTTGTAATGTACTTTCACTTTAGTGAATTGTGATTCTAATTAGGCTTGCAATAACTTTGACCTTGTGAATGTGCTTGATATTTGCAATTTAAAACTTATAATCAAATTTGTTGTAGGTTATAATTTATGTGCACATTTTAAATCTAAATCATGATCCTTGTAATTTGAACGTGTGACTTGTCTTGTATGCACATTTTTTTCTAGAAAACCTTGTAATTATTTCTTCATTTTCTTCATTTATCATGTATTTTGTCATGTACTAATCACAATCTTGTCACTTGTGCATCACATTCATCAAGTTTGCTTACATTTAGAAGCTTTGGGCAATGCTACCATTAGGTTTTCCCAAGGATTTTAAGCGCAAGTTTTTTTTTTGTGATTGTGTTCCCTTTACATCTCTTACTTTTAGTGCTAATTTTATCCAAGGTCATAGGGCTGATGTTGATTATGTTGTTTTTGATTTAGTTCAAGTAAAACCTAATCTTGAAAATAGGAAAAATTGAAAAAAAATTATATGAAGTGAACCATTGTTCGCTTCCAAGACACATGGGCTTCAAAATTGCCTTGGGCAAAATGTGTGGTAGGTGATGATGGGAAGGTGCACCAAGTTAAATATAAAGTTTGTAATAAAATTTAGGAGTCTAATAAGTTTTTAGTGCTAAAGCTAGATTCCTTGTGGAAAAACATGTTGGTCATAAGAAGTTAGTTACTCCAATTGCAAATGTGGCAGTTGGGGAATACTATTTTTTGAAAATGAACCAACATGTGTTTAATGAATGCTTATATGTATCCATGGGTAGGTATTTTGAACCATGTAGCTGTAGGTGTTGTGGTAGAAAGAAAGAAAAAAAACCTTGTTCAATTGCATTTATCTTGCATTTACTTCATCAAGGTAGGCCCATGACAAAATATGAAAAAATCTATTTGATTTTTAAAAAGTGCTTAACAATCCTTCCAAGCATTGGAATGATTGTGTTGGTTGGGAAATTGTTGAAAACTTGCACATATCATGTTGATTGCCACTAAGGAAAAAATCTTGTCTTCGCCTTTTCTTTCAATTTCTACATATTAAACGATTACAATTGATTATCAAAGTTGAATTTCCATCCTTTGCTATGTGGTGGTAGGTTTTCAATGTGTGTCTATTTTGCTCACACTTGAATGCTTGGGTGATGGTGGAATTGCCACAAACATGAAAGCTATCACTTTTTTTTGCTCTAATGACATGTGGTGGTTTGTTTCAAGATTACATTGTAGAGGACCTTGTGTGTCTAGGAGGTGATAGTGCCTTCAAATTTTAAGGGGTCAAATTTGGAGTTATTGCTTTAATGAGAATGGAGCAAGCACCTTAGCACCCCATCCATTGTATGACACATAGAATGAACCTTGCAATGCAAAGTTTATCTTCCATGCCAAGGGTTTCCAAATTGAAAAATCTCCTTCAATCACTTTGTGTATTTCTCTTACTCCTCGTATGTCATCTTGAATTTCAGAAACTTGTTAAAATTGTGAAAATAAAAAAAGTTTGTCAATTTACCAACCTCTCCATTTCCAAATAGGTCAGAACTCAAAACCTTTGCTCAAGTCCAATCAATATTCCAATCTTAAATATTGAATTGTTTCTAGCATTACAAAAGACATCAAAGTATTAACTATTAACCCTAAATGACCATCAAACTTTGTTCGGAAAAAATGGTTAGGACATTATTTAATTATACAGCAAATTTTGAATGAAATGACACCATCTTTTATACTTTCTCATACAACATTTAATCCAATTTAATTTTCCTTCCAAAACCTGTGGTTTAGTTTTCTTTATAATAAATTGAAATTCTGCACAGCAATCCCCAGAAATTCCTTTTTCTCTCCATGGAAATTATCTAGATTGTAGACTGCAATAATTTATGATGGTTTTCAACAGCTTAGCTTCATATTTTCATCAAAATTTGTTTCACTATATAATACCTTATTTAATGACAAAACTAACCCTTGGGTACAGTATATTTGACATTGAAATGAATGAAACCACTTATTAATTTATTTAATATACTTAGGCCTGCTTTACACTAGGAGTCAGGGCTGAAAGAACTTGGGGCCAACTTGGAGCATTTTTGGCTTGATTTGAGGTGAACATTGGCCTTGACTCCTAGTGTAAAGTGGGCCTTAGTTTGCCTCACACATGTATGTGTCATGGGCTAAAGCCTGCTGCCAGAAGAAAAACCATTATTTGTTGTAGTGCAAGGTGCAATCCCAAGTTATGAGTGTCTAGAATTGTGGCAGAAAAGCTCTCAGAAAGCCCCTTGCAACCCTGTGATGTTTTTGGCCTAAAATGTTTGTCATTTTGCAAAAATTGTTTTTGAAAAAGAATATTAGGTCATAACTTTTTTATTTTGAGAAAAAAGTAATGAGTAAATGAAATCATTATTTTAAAAATCACCTAAAATTTCCACAATTGCCTACAATACAAAAGGGTGCTTAAGATTTTTACTTTCATATTTTAAATAATGTCAAATTTGGCTAAAATATTTATGGATGATTGTCACTTGATCAACATCACAAAATTGAAAGAATTAAAAAATAAAAACCATTGATGCAGCCCCAGAAGTTGAAAAATAGCTAAAGTTTCATCACCCACATCCATTTGAAATTCCAAAGAATTGTTTTTCTGCCTTATCAGGCATTTAGGGGTTAAAGCATTAAAATGTGCCTGAAAATAAGAACACCTGCCTACAAAGTTAGGCAAAATTTAAATCAGAGGGAAAATGCCCAATGGTTACCAATGCCTAATGTGTGAAAAATATGATTAAAAATTGTATAATTTCTCAAAAAAAAAAAAAAGCTTTTGACACCTTATGCATGAATCCTGAAGCATTCAATCCCTGCAAGCAATAATGTCATATGGGCATAAGCCTTCAAACTTGCAAAGAACTCATGTGGCCTTTGCCATTGGTCCAAGGCCAAGTGTGAACTTGGTACCCTACTAATTTCTCTTGCCAAAATTAATTTTTTGTAATTTAGTTGAATTTCCAATTACAAAGATTACTCAAAATTCAATGTCCCTTGCACCTCAATCTAAAAATTACAAAATCACCTCCGTATAATCCCACTCATCAAGGGCTTTCCAATAATATCAAGAGTGTGCCTCAATGATAAAATTGCTCAATATTATTCTTCCACCATAGGTCTAGACATTACAAACTTGCCTAGGTGCACCGCAACTCATCTAGGGTTTTCAAATCGTACAAGAATGCAATGGGAATTGTCATGGTTTGGGAGATCTCAACATACAAAACAAATAAACAACCTTCCTCAAGAGGTAGATAGATAAGAATCATATGGTGTGTAGCCACCATACTTGACAATGCCAATGTTTGAAAGTTGTTCTTCAAACCATCTAAACAATGATGATGAAGCTAATGTAGAAATGCACCCTAAAATTCAAAGCCCCATGTATATCCTCAATTGATTACCTTAGTTCAAGAAATTTAATAAAAACCTAAAAACCTAATTTCATCGCATTGAGTATAGCATGTGTAATTGACTAGCATGTGTAATTGACCCAAGCATGAACTCATTACTGAACTAATTTTTCCTTACAAAATCATTTTTTGTAATTGACTTGACTTTCCAATGACAAAAACTACTGAAAATTCAATCTCTCTCTCAAACCTCAGGTCTAAAAATTTCAAATAAACTTCATTAAATGAAGGGAATTCCAACAATATCAAAAGCACACCCGAATTCTCCTATAACTTTTAAATTTTGGCTTTAAATGGATTTTTAGTTGCAAAAAGTAGTTCAATATTCAATAAATTCTCCAATGGAGGTCAAAACATTATAAAACCAACTTGGTGCACCCCCTACTCATTGAGAGCCCCGCAAGAAGCACCGCGATCCAATGATAACAAGAGCATAACAAGAGGCCCAGTGGTTTGGGAGATCTCAATGTGACAAACAAAAGCAAACAAACAAACAAACAACCTTCCCTTCATAGATAGATTCGGAATTCCCTTTGCCTAATATGTAGACTTTTCTAGAGCATTTAATAGACATTAGGCAACAAAGTGCCTAACTTGATAGGCAGGTATGGTAGTTTGGCAATAGAGAGTAGGCTAAAATAGCCAGCATCCCAAAAGAATAGCCGCCAACAAAGGTTGACTTCGCTTATTGTATTATTCATAGGGTGGCTACAAAAGAATGAAATGCCAAAATGGTCCCTCAAAAGATGCCTTCATTCTTAGAGGCATTTTGAAACTTTCTGCTGTGCTTAAATTGGCAATTCTTATTCTTTACTAAGTTAAGAGGATATTAGTCCCTAGTGGACACTCAGGTTAGCGCCCCTGTTTCTTTTGGGCTAATTTTGTGATGTAGGCAGAGTGGCCATAGCCGGGAAAAAACGACAACATTTAGCCAAATTTTGCTCTATACCAGATATGAAATTTTTTCTTAAAAAAAAAGGGGATCATTGTATATTTTTGGCTACTTACTGAAAAATCTGTTAATTTTTTTTTTCATTCTAAATATGGAAAAAATTGGGCTTGATTTTCCATTAAAATTTCTTTTGTACAGGTCAAAATCATATTTTTCCAGGTCCAAAACAATGGCTTGGTTAACCTTTAGAGTTAAATTGACCTGAACATGACTGAGATTCATAACAAACAAAAAGAAAAAAAAAACCAAAATGGAACGAAAGGGAAGAGAATATAGAGGACTTAAGTCATATCTAAAACCGTATTAGTTACTTACTAATTGCAATTTTTTCCCAAAGATGACTTAATGGTGGGCTTCCTAATTGGCCCAGGGTGGTAGCATTTAAATAATCTTTCACCTTAAATTATTCAATTTTGCTTTTATAGCGGGGTGGGACCAGTGTTTTAATTTTTTTTTTCCCCTCATATAAAAAAATTTGGCGAAATTTAACAAAAGAAAAGGTAGCAAAATTAGTCGAATTCACACTAGAAAAAAAATTTCCAAAATTTTCCCAATTTATTTGTTGAAAAATAGCGAAATTTCGCCACCAAAAAAGAAAAAACCCTGGGTGGGACTTGAATTAACACTCAAAGTTGCAATAGCCTACCCTCTTGTTTGAAGCCCCTATTTTATTTATTGCTGGACCTTTTCCCAACAGTTTTTGGGGTCACTCAAAAAAGCTCACTGGAAACCTGGGTCTCATTTGGGCCCAAAAAGGAGGAAAGGACACAAGGTGAACCCATTGTTAATGGGTATTATGTACTATGGAACAGCCCTGGTAGGGTCCATTCCACCTAGGAATGCAGAGCTCAACCGCCCAATACCATTTAGGTGGTATGTGGAATGTTCTTCCATGGCCTGTTCTAGAACGTTTTCTTCACTATTGATTCCCAACTCAAGCATTTTATTCTCCATAGTCCCAAAATAGATATGTTGTAATCTCCTCCTTTGGGGCTGCTTGTATATAGGTTACAAAGAGTAGAACTTAGGGCAAAGGACAATGGGATCAAGTGAGGAGCTATTGAGAATATATTGGGAACTTGATTGGAACTCATTGAGAACAAGAAAGATCCAACACCCTGACCCTCCCCCACATAAGGAAAAAAAAATGATGGATTATTTATTATCCTGAAGCAAGCAAGAAAGCTCTTGAGTTTTTTTCACCAATTTTTGTATTTGGACTTCCATTAAAATTTTCTTCAATTTCTGACAACTGATTTTTTTTTTTTTGGGGGGGACATTTAAAAAAAAATTTCAATTATTTTTGAACCTGAAAAGGTACTACAATATTCATATTAGAAAATAATATGGAATCACACTAGGTATTATGTTATGATGGGGTGGTACCTATTCAGAAAGGGGGCATTCTCAGAAAATTTCCTAGTGTATTTGGAGGGCGGTTTCTTTTTGGGAAAGGCCTGTTCCTTGGGGGTTAGGGTTTAGGGTTTAGGGTCCCCCAAAAGGCTGGCTAGACAAAAGCTGCAGAAGGTGTTTTGTGTTCTGCATGGTGGCCCTGACACTGCCCACCACTTTCCTTTCCTTTCCTTAGGGTGTCATGCAGCCGCACAGTTTTGGATTCTGGAAAATCTGCAAAATCTGCGTGCTGGATCCAAAATCAAGCACAAGGCTCCAAAAAAGTACAGGTAGCTACCTACTAGCTACCATAATAATACCCCATTACCATGCTATCATAGTACCTACCCTTGGGGCAACTTTGACACATGTTTGTTGAATAGAAAGCCCTTAATTTAAGGTGTGCGGATGCAATGAAAACCACACACCCACTTTTCTCTTTCCAGCCCCCCAATTTTTGATGGAAGTCAAAAACAGTGGCAAAGTGTGGCCATGTCTTTTTACATCTCTCACCTCACACACACACACCAAAAACAAATCCGTCCGTAAATTCAGCTCCCCCGGAGAGACGGACAAACTTGATGGGAATCCGTTGGGAGGTTGATTGGAACACATTGAGAACCCAAAAATTCAAAACCTCCCCAACTCCCTTACCCCCAAATAAAAAGAACTTTGGGCCTCTTGGGTGCATGTTTTTGCATCACTTCATGCACCCAAGAGGTAGGTTGCCCAGCGAATTATGTTTTTTTGAAAAACAGCGGATTTGTGACAAAATATTGTTTTTTCAAAAGATTTTTCCCAAAATGGCTAAAGTTCGCAACAAACAAAGGTTCACTGGACCGTCCAACTCACATGTGATTAATCTTACATTATAATTATGTTACTAATCTTTAATTATGAATGAATGAGTTTTAGTCATTATTAATCGCAGATTAGTGATTTCGTAAGTAAAATTTGATTCCAGTATTCTAGGGTCGACTGCGGAGGGAGCGAGAAGACGGGAAAAAGAACACTAGAGCAAAGCGAAAGAGAAGGAGCGCCTAACCCTAAAAAGGCGAGGGCGTGTGGTTGCTATATCCCCACTGCACAAGTACTTATGTGGTGGAATTTGAGGGGGCTGTGGGAGTCTGCGGGGCGTGCAGAACACAACTGCAACTTCGCAGGAGGGTAGGACAATGGCAGGGGCGATTGCATTGATGCAGCAGCCAATGAGCTTGTCGTGGTTGCGAGGTGGGAGTGTAAATGGCGGTAGAGTAAGTGATCATGGTGTGCGGATGTGGAGTGATCATTGTGAGGTGAAGGTCCGTGTGCTTGCGGAATGTACTGGGAAATGGAGGTTGACGGTTGTTGTTGGTGGGGAGGAGGGGAGAAGGAGAAGAAGAAGAAGAATGGGGACTGGAGTTTTGTTGCGAGCTGTGCGAGAGGAGGCCATCGTTGATTGTAGTAGTGTGATGGAGATTGAAGTGGAGGAGCAAAATGGTGCTCCCCTTTTGCGTGAGCCTGATAATAATGATTGTATTGGCTTCGGAACGCTACGAGAGAATGGATCTTTGTACCGAGAGCGCTTTGTTGTGCGCTTCTCTGAGGTCGGACCTCGACGAACCACTTCGTTAGAGACGCTCTCGTGTCTACTCCAGGTATGTGTACACACGCATGTTGTTGTATCTAAAGTGTTTTTGTGAAGCTATTGGCACTATCTTTGACAATGGAGTTTGCTTGCAGAACCTCGTCTTCTTAGTTTTGTGGCGCTGTCAATGACAAACGCCAAAAGATTTGAGTGCTGCTTCCTCCATTTCTTGTTTCCTTTCTCTCCTTCTTTCCATGCAGCTAAACCTAGCGAGGCAATTCCTGTTCTTGGATTATGCACGTTGCACCAGCACTGACTAATAGACTCTTTGAAATACAGGAAGCTGCATGCAACCATGTGTTGACTATTGGATATGGAGCTTTTCATGGAATGAATGATGAGCGGCTTATCACTGTGACAACACGAATGCACATTGAGGTTGATCGATATCCGGCCTGGTAATCCCTGTGGCATGTCTGCAGCTTTTGTGGCTTGTAGCTTGGATGCAACAATTTTCTCTTCTTTCTGGATGTTTTTCCTAACTTGTTCTTTCTTTGTGGTTCTTTTCAAAGAACTTGACCTTGATTCCTTGATTTTGGTGGTTTGCATAGAGACTGGTAATTGTGCATTCAAGATATTCTTCAATTGACATGTGTCCTACATGTGTTTACATAAAGAAATATCACAACCACATGGCTGCCTGCTGCCTGCAGGCGAAGTCTGCTGGAAATAGACACCTGGTTCTGCACAGAAGGGAGGAATGCAGTACGACGCGATTGGACTGTAAAGGAGGTTAGGACAGGGGAGGTTATTGCCTGTGCGACAAGGTATGGTTCAACCATTCTGCTCAGTCCTTTGTCAAATCCAATTTTCACATTTCTTGTGAGAACCCACTGCTTACTACATCTCAAGATATTATGAGAATTGTTTGGGATCTCAGATCAGAACCAGATATACAGCTTTGTGGAGTGAGCATGAACACATTTGACATTGCCACATTTCTCCAGGTTATCATCACGACAGGAAGTGGAGAACAAGTGATTCTATTTTTAATTACAATATCCAACAGTAGGCCCTGGTTGCTACTTTTATTTGCATGCAATGTGCAAAGTTGCAGGGAAAAGATTTGTCACTAATGCAAGGTGGTGTTGTTATTTTGTCAGCATTTGGGTACTAATGCATGTGGATACAAAAACCATGCATCGTGTCACCGACAAGATACGAGCTGAATTAGCGCCTTGGGTCAGAGATCCACCAAAGTTAGTTTCACTCTCTTAGGCTGCAAGATCATCTTTTGATTCAAATTGGCATTGGCAGATGCTGATTGTTTATTACTGCTGCAGTACATTGAAGATGAGACCAGTTAGAACTAGAAAAGTGATGCCATGCAACAGTGTGTTAATCTACTGTGGCTTGGAGATTCTACTTATAGCTTTGGATTCTCGATTGTTCAATATGCTGGTTCACAGGTGGGCATTGTCAGAAGAAAGAAGACAAGCAAGTTCAGGACGAATTGCAAGGCTTCATGGGAGTGCTCCATATGAAAAGTGTGGACTTGAAGTAAGATTCTCAAGACCACTGCCACAGAACTTCCTCACTTATCTATCTATCTGCTTGATAGATATTCAAATCATGCTGCTTGATGGATATTGTTGAAACTCATAGTTTGTACACAATTGGTTGTTTGTAGTTGACTGAATGGTTGCTACTACTTGATCTCTCCTTGCAGCCACTTGACAGAGACTTTGATATGAACCAGCATGTCAACAATGTCAAATATATCACATGGACTCTTGAGGTATTCCTCTTTAACCAGACCCTTCTCTGACATCCAGGGTATAGGAATGTCCAACTTTGCATTTGGAAATCCAGTGTTCTGCATTCCTGAAGAATATAAAGCTTTAAAAATAGAAGCTCAGTGCTTGGAAGAAGACTTTGTCGCTCTGCATCGCATGGATTTGCAGTTCATATCACATTGTCCACAGAGAGTTCTAGAAGCACAAAGGTTCATGTTGCTCTATATTAGCTTATATATAGTCCATTTTGGCAGCTATGTATCTTTTGCTTGCTGTGTCCTCACAAAATTCAAAAATTTCATTATCTAGGAAATATGTTGTATTTTCTGTGCAGAGCATACCCAATGAATTTAAGGAGAACTATGAAGTAAGCACGATAACGCTTGAATACCGTCGTGAAGTTGGCAAAGGGGATAAGGTGGATTCCCTGGCCAGACTCGAACCTTGTGATGGTAGCAATGATATTTCTACATTGGAGGGTCTATCACAACCACAATTCATACACTTGATCAGAAATCAGGAAGGGGATGAAATCAACAAGGGCCGAACAGTCTGGAGGCCTGTGAATCATCAAGCAGTTCAGCAGGATCCAATTTCGCCTTGAAACTCCTATTGATGCAACTTAAACCTAGAGATAGTTGTCCACCTAGCTTCCTGAAGTGCAGGTGTGGGGCACATTTGAGTTGCACCAAAGAGCAATGGATTTGATTCTTCTTGCAGATTTGCAAAAGTATCACCAGAAAAAACATTTTCCCTGCAAAGCTTGTAACAATGTTAAAGTAGAGGATCACTACAGTAGGTCTTGAACTGCATGGTGCTGATAGTACCTTTTGTAAGGTCTGCTATGTTTTGGTGTGGCCAAGGTTCTGTAGCAGCTTTGATTGGCACAAGGCAGGCAGGTGGGCTCATGCAATTCAGCTTTATTTCTGCTTTGACTACTGTGGAAGATTTTGGACAAAAGGTTGTTAAGGGAGGAACAAAGGGGGTGCATGAATGGGAACACCCCACAGCTAGCATGGACAGCCACAACATCTATTTGCAGAATGTTGGGATGAGGTCCACAACTCAATGTACTCTGGAGTCTGAACTAGACTCTGATTTTGTAAACACTGTTCAACATCTGCAATCTAAGAGATACTCATGATTATTGCTGGCTACTGAAATCTGGTCATAGTTGGTAGCTCATGACATGACTGTAAAGAATATGTAGATTGTGTTTAGATGAAATTCCCTAAGTGATTGATGTGCGCTGGGTTTGATTTGATGATACTTGTGCAAATCTTAGCTAATGCATTTTAAAGTGGGGAAAATGATCAGCTTTTCAAACAAGGAAAACTGTAGAGAGAAAACCGAGTGCTATAGCAAATGTTCTTGTATGTCATAAGTCCAATATATTTGGAACATTGATCAATATATTGAACATTGTAGCTCTTTCAAACATCACAATTTTTCCTATGAAATTTAAACTTGTGAATGGATGTACCAAATTAGGTCAGAACACTTTGGGATATAGACCAAAGAATAGAATAAACTTGTGTCAAAATTGATAATTGTTTTGTGCAATTGTCAATCAATACGTTGTAATAATGTATGACTAGTAGGGTAAACAAGTCAAGGACTACATACTTAGTGTATCAATCACCTCCCTCTCTCTCTCAATAATCGTCATATCCTTGTGGTCCCAAGTTAAGTGTAGAGCATTAGAAGGCACACCCATAGCCCTTTAAACCACACAAAATGGAGTGAAAGAATAATTAGGTGAATTGTTTGACCTACTGCAGTTAGAATATATTTAGATTGTAAACGAACTTAAGATATAAAGTCATGTTTTTAAAGTATTCATGTTGTAGTGAACTTTATTGGGAATCACATTGGAAAATATAGATGAGTTCCAATAAAACATTGGACTCATAATAAAGTTTTAAATTAATGTCATTGTTTTTGTCACACAAAATTTACATGTGAAATCAAATAGCATAACATAGTAGTGTCAAAATTTAAAAAAAAATAATATTCCCACATCAAATGAGGTGTGTAGAAATAAGATAATTGAAACTCTTTTAATATAAAAAGTTCTTATTTAAAAATTAATTTACAAAAAATTGTTTCATTTTAATCATTGAAAGTTTTTTCATATTCGAAATTTCTAGCTTTCACATGGATTTTTTGATCAATCACATGAATAGTGACATTTATAAGGTGATTTATCAATATTGTTGACCAAAAGCATAAGGGAATACACATTGGATAACATAGTTTGCTAAATGTCATGTTGTGACAATTTTAGCTAAGGTAAAATTTGAATTCTCAAATGGCACTTTTGAGCTACCTAATCATGCATTTACCCAAAGTTTGAGGGGTTCAAAAACTTGAAATAAACTTCATTGAACACATGGTAACCCATTAATGATTATTTTGTCACATATAACTAAATATTCATATGTTAAAAAATGGATGTTACGTACTCCAACACCAAAATGGATGGGAAAAAAAAAACATTTTCAAATTAAAAGTTCAATCCTAAATGTGTGACCTAGATTTAAACTAGTTTACAACTTAAGAATTCATGCATGTGAAAGGGTTCCACGAACAACAAAGGGGAGAACAAAACTGCATCATGTCATAGATTTCTATTCTTGCCAAACCTTCATTTTGTTCATTAACTCTTTCATGTTTACAACTCTCAACTTTGTTTGACATTCTAAGCTTGAAGAAATAACATGACTCTCTCCTCCTTCTTGTAATGTTTGAAGGAAGCAAAACCCTATTCATGAGTCTTGTAAGTTATTCTAGTTCCAATGTTCTTCTATTGTGATATTTTGGTCATTTCAAGTTGTAACTATGTGTGGTCTCAATAGTTTTGAAGTTGTGCTCTTTTGATCATTTCAATAGTCTCAAGTTCTACTTTTGGTTTCAAGTAGTGTTATTTTGGTTATTTCAATGGTTTTGAGTTGAGTTGTGTTTTTTGTGTGGTTCAAAGGCCTTTGAATTGCGATCTTCTAGTCCTTTTGATGGACTTGAGTTGTGCTCTTATAATGGTTTCAATGGTCTTGAATTGTGCTTGAACTTGGTCATGTCAATGGTGTTAATTTGCATGACACCTTATCAACTTACATGATTTCATCATTACCTTTGTCAACATGACCTACAACCATGAGTGGTTGATACAATTGTAGACAATTAAAGCATGACAATCAAAAGAAGTTCATGAACTTATTCTATAATCTTGAACTAGTTTATTGTTGTTTGAGTTGTTAGTGTCCTTGTGGCAATTTTAATAGTTTGTGTCAAATTGAAAAATGTGTTCAAACTTGGTAATGTTCTCATGCAAGCAATCATACATGCAATTTCAACATTATATTATTTGATCCCCATTTCTTGACAAATTGTAATATATTGCAAATCAATTTTCATTTAGATTTTTGGGAATGGAGACACATTCTAAGATCTTCCTTCATCATTTTAATATTTGAACCATGGATCTCAAACCTGCAAATGACCTACACATGACACTCTTTACATATTAACAATAACATGCACATCGCAAAAGTACTACAAATGAAAACCACACATAATGATGTGTCATTGATAAGGTATTTTTTTCATGGCCTTTATTTTGTTTTGATGTGTCATAGGTTAAATTCTTGTATGAAATTTGTTCCTATACCAAACGGCGTGCCAAATGATCATAACCAAGTAGCAAACTTGGCTTGTTTTAGAGCTACAATGTTGGCATTAGAATCCATGATTGTGGATTCATTTCAACAATTCATTAACGAATCTTTTTAAGATATGTTGTTCATGATGTGTATATGCCCTTGGCCTATAAACTAACAACGTTATTGTGGTTGGATCTTCAACAAATGGTGGCACTGATTTTGTGGTGTCTAGACCATGTTGAAACATACTTTGTTGGAGAACTTCTTCCTCTACCAACCCCACTTGATCATTAGTTAACCAAGTCTTTGTGACAAGCCCAAATTGACAAGGAATCAACTAGGATGAACATATTTGAAGGGTGTAGTCACAATAAAAGGAACTAAAACAATTGTTAAGTGGAGTGAAAAACTATAATTCCATTACTTTGAAGAACCATCATTAGTTGTATGTAATGAATTTTTTGTCCATCTTTTGGAATTGTGTTTGTTTATTCATGAAGTTGGAATCCCATGAATTTGAAGTCATTTCATTGTGTTGGAAGAGTCTTTCATGTATAAAAACTCTTGTTGAATAACATTTTTTAGCACATTAAAAAAATTTGAATGTGTTTTTCATTATTCAAACCTTCATTAGATGTTTTCAATTTTATGTAAGCTTTAATATATTTTTAAAAAAAGGCCACATGTGGTGAGCCATTCAAAACTCCTTTTGAATTTTACATGGTGATTCTATATTGGATTTTGATGTTCAAACATCCTTAATGACTAATATAGTTCAAAATTTGTGGTCATAATTAAAAATGAATTATAAGCATTACTAGAAAACATGGTATTATTTGATTGGAAAACTAGACCAAAAACAACTTATTTTGATATTTGGTCACATTTGACCACTTGGTCATATTAGTCAAGTCAATTTGACCACATCTAACTTGATTGGTGGTTTTTCTGATTGACTATAAAATGGTCATTTTGACTAGTTAGATTGGACAAAAAATTGGGTAGCCAAAAAAATAAAAATAAAAATAAAAATAGCCCAAATTTTAAATAATAAAAATGAAATTAATAAATAAATAGTAAGTACCTAGCTACCCACCTACACATGACCTATTTACTCACCATGACCTCCTACCTACCTATCCACTACCCACTTAAGTATTACACATTTACACACATGTACAAGGTATATATACAAATATACATATTCCACATAATATATGTTGGTAAAGAGGATTAAACCTTGGTTTCTTTTGCTCCAAACCAATGTTTTGACCATCAAACCATCACACCACTTTGTAAAACAATATGATACCAAATGCATTTAACATGTTTCCTTGAATTTTAATGAAATTTCTTGTCAACATTTAAACTTCAATAAGTAGGTAAGTAAGTAGCTAGCTAAGTAAATAAATAGGTACACATGCCTACCTACCTATGTTTTTAAATGTACATATTTGATTATGTAAAATATAGGTAGGTATGTAAGTATATATGTAGGTAGGTAGGTAAATATATATAAGTATGTAGGTAGATAAATATGTAGGTAGGTAGATATGTAGATGCTAGGTAGGTACAGGCCATAAGTAAGACATAAGTACATATATGCTAAGTAAATAGGTAAGTAGGTAACTAAATAGGCATAACAAGTAGGTTAGGTACTTAATTAAATTAATATGGCCAATTTAACTAAACATGGTCATTCAATATGGTTGATTTGATTAAGCCATGGGTATCTTGATGGACCATTTAAAAAATTGACCCTTTTGACTAGATGTACGACTTAACACTTGGTCAAAATGGTCAATGTAGTCAAATAACCAACCAAAAAAACCATGTGTTTTTCATGCCTTCATGCCTTTAGTCAAAACAAACATCCTTTCGGTCAATGTGGACATGTTAGTCAAGTTAAACCTTTGGAAAAACCATGATTTGTAGTAGTGAAGTTTATTTATACAATGTAGGTTTTGATGTTAAATTTTCATATGTTTATTATAATATTGATCATATGTAATTTCAATATTGATATTTAATTTAAAAAATATGAAAAAATCTTAGATTTAATATTTTAAAACCAATGCAAAAGGCCACGTGTCAAATGAAATCCTTAGAAAGGACTTTGTGCATGGCTTGACTAGCTCTTTTTATTGTGAGTAGACCCATAATTTGTGTGTTTAGTGTGCCCCCATTAGTGAAAGTCAAAATTTGCCTTATGTTTTCTTTGAAAATGATGTTACACTAATGGAACATTTTACGTAGTGTCAAAAGCCATTCATTCATGGATGTGATTTAGTCCTCTTCAACACATTCAAAAAGCTAGATGCCAAGTAGTTCTTGAGGCCATGCAAGCTAAAGGTTTCAATGTATTTCACATTGCACTATGCCAAAAATGCCATTCTATGACTAGTCCTTTTCAGACTAAACTAGTTACCTATGCTATTTGTAGTTAAATCAAACTTGTTGTTTATGCCATTTTTAATTGCTTATGCCACATGTAGTTGTATAAGATTAGTCATATAATGACATTTTTGGTGTAGTGTTGGTCCTCTTATATTTTTTCCTAATTTCAATGTGATTGGTGAGGTAACAACTAATACGCTTTTCTTCCATACTAGGAACACCATGTGGCATGAAGATGAAACATCTTTAGTTTGACTAGATGAACAAAGATCATCAATTGTCACATTTGTTTCCTTTGGAAGCATTGCAACAATTTTTGTTGAATAGATTTAGGAGCTTGCATGTGGTCTTAAGATGAACAATCAACCATTCATGAGGGTGATCACAGTAGCCATTATCTCAACAAGTTGTTTGTAAATGCTCTTGATGGTTATCTAATTTTATGCATAGTTTGAATGCAATTGTGTAGTTGCCCAAACATGCTTTTATGTCACAACCAATTAGAGGCATAATCTATTTGTATGCTTGTAGCATGTTTCAAGTATTTGATCTTGTTTGTGTTCAATAATTTTGTGAAAATGGGTCTAGAACACCCATAAAACAAAACATTGCCTTTGTTAAAATTGCTTGGATTATTTCTTAAATTGTCATAAATCATACCCATAACCAAACATAATCCTTATTTATTTTTAGTTGTATGCATTAGAACATGCCCTCCACATCTCATCACCAAACATAACCACACCTAAGGATGGTAAAGATTTTTCTTCATTGGCTTCTACCCATGCTTGTAACCATATGCTAAAATCACTTTTTGTTCAAATGATGCAAAAAATTTGAACAATTTTTTTTTGAAGACTAAGCACTTGGTCATATGGCTTTTTTTTGGATGTTAGAGTGGACATGTGATCATTTATAGGGCTTGGTTTACACTAGTTCAATGCTTGGTCCTTGACATGTATTCAATGGAAGGCATGTTTACCCTACCCATATGGGTCTCCATTATTGGGTCACCCAATGACCCAAAATATAATTGTGTTGGCTATAATAGTTAACATCTAGAATGAAATTGAATTGGAATGCCAACAAGGACTTGTAACATGGCAATTGGTATTAATGGTTGGGATTTGTTGATAGTTTGTTCTTAATGGATTAAAAGCCTATGTATCACCAAATATCAATTGGTGCCACAATTTGGGGCTCCCTACTCCAACAACTAGGCATGTTGCTTGTTGTCGTTGGCAAAAGCTTCACTATTATTGTAAACAAAGAGATGTTTTTTATAGTAGCAATGGTTTTTCAAGGTGATTAATGTCCATTGTATGAATTTTTGTGAGCCCATGGAGATCAAGATTCTCAAGTTTATTATATGGGGGATAAAATGGGGGGCTCCCCCTTCATCAAAGAGAGAAAAAAAAGGCCTCTCAAGTGTATGTTGCCTCACCTCATTGGTTGTCCATAATTTATATGTTTAATTGTGTTTGTTACCATTTTGTTTAAGTTAATGGTAAGGGTATGAGAGGATATAGGGTAGGTAGTAGTGTTGGATGGTTCTTAGACTATAGTTCTTAAATTTTTGAATACATTACTTTCAATTCTAGTTAGTTTAAAAAATAAAATAAAAATAGGACCTAGTTTGATTCCAATTTTAAAATTTAAGTTCAATTTGGGGTTAGTTTTTTTCAATTTAAAAATTTGGTTGGTTTCTTGATAATCTCCTAGTTAGGTTCCAAAATCCAAAAAACCAAAAAGAACTATGCAAAAAAACCCAACTTTTATTCCAAAAAAGAATTCAAATTATTACAAAGGTTTGAAATAATGTCAAATTAATACATCTAGCTTACTTTTAAACTCTAAGTTCAACACTAATAGGTTTCTAATGAATTAAAACTTTTATTTTTATCACCATTTGGTTTCATATTTCATACAATATATCTATCACCTTGAAATATGGCCTCTTGTCACCTTTGAATTCAGCCCTAAAACATCTCGAGTTCGCCCTAATTTTCCTCACACACCCCCTAGTTGACATTTGTTGATATAGTGGGCATCTCTAGATTTGGGGGGAGGGGGGCTACCAACCATAATAGTGGGAAATCCATTTGAATAATGGGTTAATGTCTCAACATTTTACATAAAAATGCCACCTATTTGAGTGGGAAGTGGTACAAATAATAGTTGCGTGGGAGATGATGGAAACATAACCTTGTTGTGGGTTTGCAACAAAATTAGATTACTCTAACAATATGCTCAATCTAATCATTTTATTTTTAACAAATTTTGTAAGAGGACCAAGGAAGTAAATTGGACCATTTTTTCCACTTGTGGTTTGGTAAGTTAAATTAATCATCCCTTGAGACTTCCCCAATGAATATATTTGAACCAACATTGCAACTTGCCAAAATTAAAACTATTGATTACAAATTTTAACAATTTTTTTCATTAACTTATAAAAGTGTCAAAATTTAACACTAATATTCAACAAAACTTATACGTGGTTTAGAGGGTTGGACTTGGTGGTTTTTGGTTCCAATTAGTAAAAATCAAACTAAAAGTAGGTTTGATTTTTGCAACCAATACAAAAATTGGAATTAAAAATTTTATTTTTGAAGAATTGAACTTGGAATTGAATTCTCAATTCCATTTATGTGTTCAACTAGAATTATAACTAGAACCAAGATTTATTTATTTTACTTTTTTGAAAAAAACTTGGAACTAGGGGTTAATTGAAGGTTAATCAATTATTAACCACTTATTCTCATCCAAATTACCTAGAATAAGACCAACTAGGTCTAAAATTTAGAACCAAGGTATGAACCAATATTGGTCTTATACAATATGTGACTTGTGAAATATGTGAAGTTTGGTTACCATTACTTCATCATTCATCAAGTCACTCTAATTTTTGTACCCTTCATGTTGGTAATATTGTTGGAAATCAATCATTTAGGGTTTAACGATGTTTTATAGCAACTATGGACTTTTTTTGCAATATAAACAAAAGTCAATCCCAAGGAGATTAGAATGCTTATTGTGTTCAATTACTCTTTTTTCAATCCCACTCCCTTTATATTAACCCCATGATAATGAACAAGTACAAGATGTGAGGCAAAATTTTGACCTACAATCTAGGAGGAATAGCAATGGAAGAATGATCTCCATAGATTTTTAAATGAAAGATGTCCACAAATTGTAAAAGTTATATCTCATGAATTTATGATTTAGATTCATACTTGATTATGCAATGCTTAGAGGAAAGAGTGAATGTCCTTTTTCATTCAAGTAAATTAAGTGTATGTGCAAAATTTGTGAATTACAATCTACCAACTATGTAAAAAATACTTGTTGTCTAGGAAGAAATATAAATGTTGAAATTGATACATGGCGATGGTAAACTTTTGTTGTGGAAGTAATGATAATTTAGTCCTAACTTGTGTGGTATGTGAATGTGAGACTTGAAAATAGAACAATGGTGAAAATGATGTGTTACAAGGTGTTTAATGCTTGTATATGATATTGACATGATGTGCAAAGTCGAAAACACCATAATAAATTTGTTGCCAAACCCATCATATACAGTAGGTTAAAGGTAATTAATTAAATTTTATTGTGATCATGTGAGGTGTTAGACATGTTTATAAATTACAAGATCATAGGAATTGTTGTCAAGTTAGGTTTCTTGGTATGTTTCTATTGTTGTATTTGTGTATTAGGAACTAGTTGAGAATTCAACTTGCATGGGGGTAATATTAATATACCAAATTACAAGATACAAATTGTATTGGCAATTATTATTGTTTAATCCTAGAATCTCACATATGTCTCAAGTGTAATGGAAACTACATTGGTCATAAAATTTGTTGACATTGCTTGTAATGAAGTGAATTGTTGAAAGGCATTAAAGTAGTCATCCTTGCATGTCCCACCTCACTATGCAAGTGATCCACCTTTGAAAGAGCAATCTTGATTTCCTTTCCAACCTTATTGAATTTTTATAAAAAAAACGATTGTAAAATATGAAAATGAAGTGCAAAATAAATAAATAAAATAAGAAGGTTGAAATATGTGCATATTAAAAAGTTAGGTAATAATGAGGTGGGGAAAAAAAAAGAAAATCACCTAATATGTGAAAATCCTTTTTTGATGCAAGTAGTGTAAAAATTTAACATTTAGTGTCCCCTTGAGTTTAGATCGGTGTTGTTTGGTTCTTGATTTTGAAAGATACCTTTGATTTTTTGGGGGGCGTTTAAAAAAGCATTCAATTTGGTTTTGAGAACATTTTTTGAATTTATGAACCTTCGGTTCTAGATTTTTGCTAAAACAGTTGGAACCTAGTCTAGTTTAAGACTAGGTATGGTTTAATTTACATTTCACCTGAATAAAATTAAAATTGATTTTCAATAATTAGTTTTGTCCAACTATTGCACAATGTTTTAGATAAAAGATTCTATATTAATTGTTATGTATCGACAACTAAAACTAATAACTTAGGCCTAAAAAACAAGGCTTGACGAATGCTTTTTTTAAGGTTTGAAAAAATTATTGTTAAGTAACTCTTATTAGTGCAACAACAAAGGATAAATGATGACCCCTTCTTTGTCCAACTAGAAGCAAAAGTGAAAGCAATTCTTTCATTAGTTGGTGGTAGAGTAAGCCTGGCCATCTATAAATATTGATGCAACAAGAGAAATAATTAAATAATGGAATAATGATAAGAGAAATAATAAGGCAACAAGGGGAGCCAATGTAGGTACTTGCTGCACCCCACTCCCCCAAAATCAAATCACAAGTCGGAATAAAGTCAATTTAATTTGGTTATTTATCATGATTTTCTTTGACAAAAGAAGAGGGGCTATGTTATCATTGCTATTTGGCAAAAAATTGACTAAAAATACGAGATTGGGCTTGATTGGTGCCCTTTAAAAAAGAATGTACTTAAATATGATAGCTTTACAAAAGAACATAGTTTTTCGAGTCTCTCTCTAAAAGGAAAAAAAAAAAAAATCCTGAAATTCATGAGACATGTGTGAGGTAAACTTTGTGGTTTCATCCATTACAATGTACAATATGTGATGTTTATTGTGGCAAATATTACATTAAAATGGCAATTTGACATTAGCTAATGGCACAATTTTCCATTTAGTGTAATATTGCCAACATGTTAATATGCCAATTACTATATAATCTATGCCAATTAATGTGTTATATATGGTTAGTATTAATATTACAATGTGGTAAAGTCGACTCGGCATCACCATTGCATACTTGGCATCTTTCATTTATCTAGTTGTATTGAATATTTTGAATGCTTCCCCTCAAACACCAATGGACATGATTTTGGGGAGTGGATGCTCCAAAACATGAATCTATTCTCATGAAAAATGATGCAACCATGTGAATCATGTTTTGCATGTGCTGACTCCAAATGCTCCATTGTTTCGCATTGTATGTATTCTCATGGGATAACAAAATAATATCTCCAAATTCTGCTTGGATTAGACTTGTAGCCTAGGCGACTTCAATACATGGTAGTGGTTAACAAATTCGTATATTGTTTGATGCAGAAAAAATGTACTAAAATAGCCAAAGGAATCTGCACAATGCATCAATGCATCCGTCTTTATTTGGTTAACTACCACATTGGTTACAAAGAGAACAATCAAATACCCATTTGTTGTTCACCGCGATCCATTCATGATGGTTCAGTGGTGGATGTTGTTGTTATTCTACCCTTTCATAAGGAACATCAATTCTTGCACAATTCTTTGCAATAAGAACTCATGAAGAGAGAAATTCACTCTTAAGTTGGGAACTCAAACACACTGAAAAGGGCTTTGAAGTAGAAAAATCACTGCACACAAAGTCTCAGCATACGAAAGAGCTATGGTTGAAAATCTACAAAGCAAACACCCAATCTTTTGTATATTACATTTGACAAAACTGAACTGCTGCATGTGGAAAGGTAAAGAATTTGGTCAGTACTTGTGATCCCAAACCCTGAATTCAGAGTCTGACGTCTGAACCCTAAAAACCCTAAACCATAAACCATTGTGAAACTTAAATTTTTTTATCCATAAGCCTGTCTTGATTTCTCACTAACAATGTAAATGTCCCAGTTGGCACCTTTCTCTTTGTACATCTATTTTGGCATCGGAAACAAACAATGAACAGAGTTTATACTGATCACAGTCTGTGTTCTGAGGCCTGAATCAAAATATTGAGGTCAGCTCCTTGGGCTCTCAACAAGTAATCCGAGGCACCAAAGCTGAAGAAATGGAAACAATCGTTTCTGGGAAAAATAGAGATGCTGAAGGTAATGGAAATGATGAATTTTCTTCTAGAGATTCAAAAAAAAGGCATCAATGTTTTCACAACTCCACTTTCATGTGACCAGCTGCCAGTTGACCTGTTCCAGAAAAAATAAAATCCCAGTGAGTCAATCTCACTCACAAACAATTTTGATGATGCTCAGATAACTTATGTAGCTATCTGTGTATACATTTGTAACAATATCAAGACAGGATTCTGCATATACTAAGCTAGAGCAACCTGTGAAAGAGAAAAGAGAGAGAGAGAGAGAGAGCAAGTGCAGCTGGAATAAGATATTCAGACATACAGTTGTTAAAGCCGTCCAATAATGATGTTGCACGGCCAGTTTGGGCAAAACCCATCTGAAGTATACTCTGTAATTCTCCATCCCATCCAGTTGAAATCTGGAGGCACAATGTGCATTCAGTCCAATGTGTGCATTTTACATTTCACGGTTTAATAAATTGGTTTACTAAATTGGTTCTTCAAACTATTGATGAATTTCTTTCTACATTAGGATAATAAGAGCTTTAACACTTGCAGAGAGTTTAGAAAAGGCGAAAAGAAAAACCAGATCTAATTATTACCTGAGTTGTGTCGTCCCCGAATGCATCCACACTGGATGCAGAAGGGACCCTTGTAGGTGCACTGAATGTTCTGCGTAAGTGGTGAGCATCAATTGTTCCAAGGGATGAGAAATGTTCTGGATCCGTGGTTATGGGTTGTTGGATTAATGGTGTCTGATGCAGCCAGTAGTTTGAGCTTGGCTCCAGCCCTAGTAATGAAGATGCCCCGGATTGCAACATCTGCAGATTTGGACACTGGCAACACAATAGGCACCCATATTCTTAGCAACCGGTACTAGCCCAAGCCAAAAATGGTGATGAATGATATATGCTATAAAGTAAGTAAGTGTGTCTTGAAGTGATTTAAGGTACTTTTAGTGGTCTGTTTAATTTCCAGTCTCCTGAAGTCCTGTGCATGAATTTCAAGGCAGAGTAATGTAATTTCATAACGACAATTTGCTATTATAAACCCAGGGGCCAGTTTTGTTTGCAAATAGTGTATTATGGAGATAGTTCTATTTTGCATCTCCTCAGATTTCAGTAGCTACAAGAGAAATGGTGTGAAGCTGTAATACCTCTCTGTTAAGAATAGTATCCAGGTTGTAGTCTAGTGGAGGGTTCACAGAAGCAAGCTTCATAGACAAAAACTGCAACAAAAAAACATAACAAACAAACAAAAGGATTAGCTTTGAGAGACAACTTTTAGTTACTCTTCCCACAGTTCTCAAGTTCCTGAAGGAATAATGAACCCCCATGTGTTGAGTGCTACTGAATATTTTGGAACCCGTTATTGTCTCCAAAGGTCTGATCAACAAAATTCAAACACATTGAATTTGCCATCATGAATCAGAAGGTTTGTTCTGGCATTTTGATAGTTCAACAAAAGTCATTCATACAAAAAAATTGAGGACATGGACTGGGAAACAAATGAAGGGGAGTTGGAAAAAATTAGTGCAAACTAACCTCAACTTGTTGCTGGAGGGATTGCACATAATTAATTATCTCATCCAACATCACCGCCTTACCTGTTACCTGTACACAAGCGGGGTTACTGTTCAGAAAACAAAATGTGAAAGATTCTGAGCTGCTCTTTATTAACCATTGTTCAAAGGATTCACCCATTTTGTGGCAACCCAAAATGGCTTGTAGCAATCAATTGGAGAGTTGATTGAATCACATTGATCTCATCAAGCCTGGAAAACAAAAGGAAAAACAAATGGCACTAGCCTAGCCTAGCCTAATTTTGTCTCAATCCAGATCAATTGGTTGATCCTGTAAGTAAGTAATAAGGAGGGTTTGCTCACCTTAGTGCAACCGGGAACAAGGTCTTGCAAATACTTCATGCGTTCACTTATTTTCTCCCTTCGAACCTAGCCCCCCACAAAAAACAAAACATCCACGAAATGTTATGTTAAGAAGACAAAGAAGACAGTACATAAAATCAATAATCTATGGTCTTAAAACCTATGCAAGCAAGCAAGTGGGTGTGCCATAGCCATTCTTCCTCAAAATGTAAGAGACTAAATGCATAGTCTAATAATTCACTTGGTAAACATTCCTTAAAAATGTGAGACCAAAGAAAAGAACACATTGGGTTCTTAAATGTGAGAGCAAATGGAGACTACAATGAGTCCTTTGAGTGTCTTTCCCCTGTAAATGTTTGAAGTGCCAAAAGAAAACTAGTACAATTGGGGGTCCAAGTAAAAAGAAGCATTGGGAACTCTCACCCTTTCAGCCAGAGAATGGCTATCAGTGGCTTGACCTCTTCGCGCACGCACGTGAACGTAGTCCTGCTTGCAGGACGTGGTGGGTTCACTGCAAGGTGGTTGTTGTTGCAGTACCTTCACTTTGTTCTTCATCGTGGACGGGTGTAGAGTCCCCTGCTGCTGCTTGTTCTTCTTGTTCTTGTTACCAGCGACCCTCGTACTGCCAGGACTCAGAGACTCGTCTCCTGAGTTCTCACTGGAGCTCCGCTCTGATGCCAGTATGTCCTTGAACGTCGCCGACTTGGTGGTGGTGGTGGTCATCGTCATGGTGTCTTCTCTATGAATTTCTACCGCCGCCGCCGCCGCCGCCGCCGCGGCGTGCCGCCTTTCCTTCAACCGCTTGGCTCTTGAATCCTGATCACTTGCAGAATCATCTACCTGCTGCTGCAGCTGCATCAACAGACAATTCTCAAACCAAAAGTACAAAACAAATTTCATGATCCGCTTGAATTTAGCAAGGAAATAGTACCAAGAATGCAGCTTGCACTAGTACAAATCTCAAGTACTCAGCTAGCTAGCTCCAGGTTTGGATTACAGTAGTAAGTACCTTTGATTCTGTAAAGTATGCAGCTATTGTATGGCTCTGATCTTTCACAATCTCGGAATGAAGCTGTTTTTTCCTCTTGTTCCGGGCTGTGTCGTCGCTTGATTCAGCTCTAGTGGTGCAAGTAGCTTGCTCTGACGTGCTGGAGAAATCAGCTTCCTGTGTCGGCCCGGCGTGTCCAGCTGATAATTCTTTCACATCTATCATATCGCTGTCTGTTGCTGCCTCGACAATGCCGGTGGTTTCCAGCTCTTCCAGCTGCTGCTGTTGTTGCAGGGGCGGGATGATTAGTTCCGGCTTCTGCACCGGCGCTGAGTCCTGATGATGATCAGTAGCTGCCACCAGCAGAGGCGCGAGTTGTCGATCCGGGTCTTGCGTGTCTCGTGGTTGATCTGTTTCCGTGTGTGTGTCCTGTTGCATTGGGTCGTTTTCCGTTTCAAGTTTTTGCGACAACGAGCTGCTGGTGCAGGTGGTCTGCAGGTTGATGATCTTGGCAGTACCTGAAGCAGCAGCGCCAGCAGCAGCAACAGCAGCTGGACATGATGATCTCGAAGAGATTTTGCAGCTTTCAGAGTCTGCAAGTTGCGGCGCAGCTGCTCTCGACGGAGCGCTGCAGCTCCCGACGCGCGGCGCATGACGCGACTTGCCACTACTGTGATCGGAAGCTGAAGTCACGAACGGCAAGGGTTGCGGGATCTGCGAGCTGTACTTGCCAACGTTGTTGCTGAAAGATGAGAATTTTGCAGCTCGCTCAGCGAAAGCGGGATCCGAGGAGAATTGTTCCAAGCAATGCGAGGTTGCTAGCCCAACTCCTTGCAGCGCCAGAGCTCCTTTCGTCGGCTCCACGCTGATACCGCATGATGCCTTCTCCAGCGAGCTCCATGGTCTGCGAGGCGCTGTGCTCAAGTTCAGCAGCTTCGAGTCTATGCAGCTGGAGTGCCCAGCCCCCGCCGTTGTTCCTCCTCCTCCTCTCCGACCGCCGGCCGTCCTCACAGCAGAATTGCCGCCACCTAATCGGTTACTGTGTCCTCCCGCTGTAGTAGCGGCAAAACCTTCAATGCCGGAACTAATTCTGAACCTGTTGCAGCTGGAATCCAACAGCTGCTGCCAGTCGCTGCTCATCATTGTGGAACCCAGAATCTCGGAAGACGAACAGCTGCTGGACCCAGCAACAGCGAGTTGCAAACTTACAGCAGCTGGGGGCGGCGACGTCTGCGCCGCAATGTTAGCCAATTGCTGCTGCTGCATATTGTCCAGCGCTTGCCAGCCCGGGAGCGCGGCCGACCCATCAGATTGGTAACTGGAGCAGGCGCTCGTTACAGTGGCATGTGACCCATGAGGTGTATATGGAGAATCCTGACACGAAGAATCCAGCAGAAACTTGTCGGAGAACGACGCCAACGACGAGTTGGCAGCAGCAGCAGTAGGCGACTCAGTCAGCTGCAAAATCGACATCGCCGACGAGGAGTATGTCGACGCCGGAGTGCTAATGCTGCGTTGAAGCTGCTGCTGCAGCGTGGTATATGCAGAAGAAGAAGGCAGCTCTGACGCCACAGCCGCACCCATATACGCCATCATGAAGAATTACTTCCTGCAAGTCTTCACAGATGCTGCAAACCCAAAACCACAACTCCAAACTAGAATGAATGCTACAAAAAGCTCGCCACAAAACTCTCGATTCTCTCTTCAACCAAAGTATCTAGCTAGCTACAATTGAGAAATACTTCTGCAGATCATCATGACAAACCCAAAAACCCCTAGTGCTCTCAGGAACAAGAATATGATCACTACTACAACATCATGAGTACTTCACTTCCTATTATGAAAAAAAACTGCAAATCCATAGAAATTCAGACTTGTAAAACCCAACTCATGTCCAAGCTCTGGAGAGCTTCTTTCTTATTCTTCTTATTCTACTTCTACTTCTTCTTCTTCTTCTTCTTCTTCACCTCCCCCAGCAGCTTTGCAGAGGCAGCTGTTAAATGAAATATCATACATTATCTACAACCCATGCAACAGATACAGGGCTTGAGATTCTCTGAAGCTCTGAATCTGTTCTCTAAATGGGTATCAGCTCTTCTAGAGCTCCAGAGCTGCAGGCAGCAGCGACAGGAGGAAGAAGATCTAGGGGTTGTTGCAACCCCAGGGAATGGGAATCTCTCTCTCTCTCTCTCCCTCGCTCTTCTCTCTCTCTTTGTCCCTCTCTTCTCTGAGTGTAGAACTTTGCTGTAATCTGTGTGATGATCCTTCCTGCTGCTGCAAGGAGGTAGAAGTAGTAGGTAGGTAGGTAGGTAGGTAGGTACCTAGTACCTACCTACCTTCCTGATTACCTAGTGGTGAACCTACACAGGTGTTAATTGTTAATACCTACCATTTTCTTTTACCATAGTTGTAACTTCTTTGGGCGTTTGTCTTCATTTTTTAACCCGAAACCTGGGCAAAAGCTAAACTGTGGTGAACTACTGGTTTATTTATAGTGAAGAGTCAAAGACCCAAGTGTGGGGGCGGGTATTTGATATTTATTAAAAAATGATAATAATAATAGTGGTTTCAGAAAAATAAAATGGAAGAACTTGCCGAGTGCGGTTATTTGATTTTTTGGGGATCTTTTAAAGAACCGCCCAGGCTTGGGGTTGCAAAACCCATAGTCAGATGGTTTTGAGGAGGGAGGGGGTGTGTGGGGTTGGATGTTTGTTTAGGTGGGAGTATGCCTCAGTTTTGTTAACAAACCCCTGGACAGATTGTCACATAGCAAGTATATGTGTAGGTTCTTTGATAGAAACCGAGACGGGTATATCAAATATAATTGTAGGTCCATCGGGGTTCTTTGACAAATATGCTCTTGTAATAAACATCTGGGTATTTGACAAATACCCAGTTCCTAAAATTGAAGGCAAAACATTTTGATGAAATTGTTTTTAAAAAAAATTGTTATTCAGAAATGAAATGTTAATGGGATTAAAAAACAAAATCCCATTGATCTTGCATCTTGTTACAATAATGTAATCACGGTACACATTCAAAGTATAGAAATCTAGCCCTTCAAGTTGAAATGAATAAATATAACTTCCTCCAAACCTAACCCAAATGAAAACTAACAACTTTGTGAATCATTGATACAGCATTTTGTCAAAACTGGTTTACTTGTGTAGGATTCTAATCCTCTTTATGTTTCAAATTCCATCCCCATAACTTAACTTAGATGCCTTAAACCCTAATAAACCACTAATAACAAAGTTGAATCAACAATTCACACATCGTCACCTTGATTAATAAGGATACATATCCTCGACTGAACATGGATTCATCCATGCCAAGGATAAAAGAGCTCCATTTGGAAAACAAAGACAAATTAGGAAACATGAAAAACACACAAACTTCTTTTGTCGCATAAGATACACAATACAAAAAGAAGACATAATCTTGAGAGACAAGACACATAGAATATTGAAAACCCATACCTCGAACATAGGACCCTGAACACATAGAAGACATTAAACATATGACACATGAAAAACAAAATGTAAGACATAAAACCCATAGAAAATACATACCTAATACATACACATAGACAACACCAAACACAAATGACATATCCAACAAAAGACACTAGGAAAACCTAAGGCACAAGATACCCAAAACACAAAAGAAAACAATATAGAAGACACATGTGACACACATGTGATAAAAGACACACCATAAACATAGAAGATAAACATAAAATACAAAATAGATGGCCAATAGGTCCAAAACACACAAAGATGACAAAATGCACATAGAATACACATAGTGGACCCATGGACTCACCATTCATCACTCTTGTATTTTTCATAGAAAATTGTTGGTCAACCTAAAATCACATGTTGAAAACTTTCCCCAAAACCTTAACACAAAGCTCATTTCATCATTTTTAAGAAGCCACTAGACTGTGTGGGCAAAATAAAATATACAATTTGACATTACACCAAAAACATGGTGTTATGATTGAATATTTTTGCAACTATGTTTTGGTGCAATCACAATAAAAGGAGCCACCTTGAGTGTAACTAGTCAAATTTTCTTGAAAAGTATGCAAATCTCATTTAAATCAAAATATTATTTGAAATGTATGTTACACCCTTTTTAAAATATCAATTTAACATCTAAATAAGTTTGAAAGTAGTCCAATGAATATAAGTTTTTTTAAACATGTTTTAAAGTTGTGACCATTGCCCTTTAACACTACGAAATAGTGTAAAAACATTATCTAAACACTATTGCTTAACATTACCTTAATGTTTGACCAATTTGGTCTTACAACAACTAATTATGTTTATTTAAGAATTATCTAATGGTTGCTTCGAGTTCCTTTCATCATGTTTGGACATGTCTCAAACTTAATCATGCATGTAATATGCCATTAACATATGTCATTTATGCAACTAATGTCATATAATTATATTGTGCATTGACAGTTGGGTTACACATGAAAAGGACTATTTCATTACAAAAACATCCTAAACCTCAACATTGATTGGTTGATTGTTATGATGTGTATAACTTACAAATTATGTCATTTCTATTTGTTTCTTTAGATAGGAGCGTACAAATTAAAATCAATATGGTTTTAAAATTAATAATTTTGATAGTTAAAACATGTTTTGCAATATTTGTTCAAATTGTTTCATATTTTAACCACAAATAAATTACCTAATGGCATAAAAGTTTAATATTATAGAACACCATTTTTGTGCAATTGATATTAGAATCTTCAATTTTTATAAAAATATTGCATTAATAAGGATGGTCATATTATTATTTTTTATTTATTAAGTTCTATATCAAACATTTGGAAGGCAATGAAATGCGGATACAAAAGATGATGTTATTTGATTTAAAAATAAAAACTTTGACATTCTAAATGAAAGACTATCATTCTAGAAATGTCTTGAAGGTTTGCATTCCTTATTGATTTAAATATTTTAATGGGACATTCAAAGTTTGTTCAATTAATTTTTATCAATCATTGTTGTGCTTATTAGTTGATGTACAAACCATACATATCCACCCTTCATTGTTTATCATCTTAGAATGTTCATTTTGCCTTAGGACATAAAACACATGTCATAACTAAGTCATAGTTGGACTATTGTGCTAGATCAACTATGAATGCACCCTTTAACTATATGATTAGTCTTCATAATTAATAATCGTTAGTCATGACTAATAGTTGTAATTAATTTGTTTTATGAATTGGAAAAAAAAAATGGTAGGTTTTAATTTACAAATTGATAAACTAGCTTAGTAGTAGCTTAGAATAACTTAGTAGTAGCCTAAGGTAACGTAGAGTGGCATAGTAATAACCTATAGTGGCTTAGTGTAGCCTACATGAATAGGGCCTAGAGTAGCCTAATTGCTTAAGGATTTTATAATGGTTTAGTAGTAATCAAAAAACTAGTATAGAGTAATTAAAGGTAGCTTAGGTAGCATAGAGTAGCCATGGGAGCAACCATTTTATTATTTTAAAATGGCCTATAGTAGCCTAAAGTAGCCTAGTTACTTTGAAGAGTGTCTAATTAGTTTACTTCCTCAATGGAGCTACTTTGGCCAACTTAGATATAGTTAAGTTGGCTATAGATAATCATGTAGTTAGATATATCTCAAGTGATTACAAATGTAGTTGTTTTCCAATCATAAACCCCACATTTTGGCATTTAGGATAAAGTTGACAAAAAGTAACAACAAAACCCATCATAAAATTATTATGTATTCAATGTTTTTATTTGAATGATCAAAGACAAGATACTTCCTTGCTATTGTGTGTTAATTTTCAAATTTCAAATTGTAAGAATATGTTTTAAGCTTCTTTAAATGTAACTAATTTTGACATTTTTTAAGGTGTAATTTTTGTTTCAACTATGTGTCAAATATGTTCTAGAAAAAAAGAAGTCACAATTTTTCAATGACATATTTGAATATACAATGATCTTTAATTTGGTACATATATATTTCATTAAATTTCTTATTGAAAGAATAAATTTGAACACCATAAAACGATTAATCAATTTGAAATGTACTTGTTACCTACTTTTATCATACTCAAATTTTTCAAATTTTGTATTTAACATACCATTAACTCAATGGAACACATAATGAAATTCAAATAAATTTGGAATTTATTTTCTTGTGTTTATGTCAAAAATTGTTTCATTTAAAAACTCAATTTTGGACAATCAATTTTTTTGGTATATTTTACCATGCCTTCACCCATTACACCATCATATGTGTCATATGGAACAGGACACAAGACATCAATAATCTCCATCTCATTGAATTTCATGATGATTGTTTATCAAGGTCATGAATGAAATGACTACATCTTTGACTGCAATTGTAGTTGTATGTGACACACATAACTACATGATTCCATAGTCATTGGGACCCATCGCTTTTACCATAGCATATATGATTAAAACAACTTGATTAATGATGTGGCCAAATTCCCCAAAAAACATTTCTTTTTTAAAAAGACTTTTAATGTAAAGGTTGAGGAATAGGTCTATTCAAAATTTGTATAGATTGATCCAAATAGACCCATTGTTGAACAATTTTTATAAAACAATAAATAATTACATGCAAAGGTCAATGCCCAAGATACTTTTTCATTTGTAGTAACATACTAGCAAACCTTAGATAAAGAATGCCCAAAGCAAGACTTGTGGAGTGGCTCTAATGTTGTCAAGTTTTTACATGAAACTATAGATTTCAAAGTAGTTACACAACTTAGATACAAATTGGACCCCTCATCCTTCACATATGCAAGAATTTGTTAAATGAAGGAAAGCCTAACAAGGAACACTTACAATTGGAAGCCATAGTTGCACCACTAGTTTTTAGTACCTTTAAACAAGCCAACCATCATGTGTTTGGGCTCCTAGTTGCTTCATAAGAAATTGAAAATGATAATAAATATGCCTTGCACATCCACTAATTAAAAATACATGTGGCCGTAGTAGCTTGCATATAGTTAGAAAAAAATATTTTCACCAATGCAAGCATAACCTCTTCAACAAATATTTTCTTTGATGAAAAGACAATCTTCAAACACAACTTGTACACAAAGCAATGCAACCAAATGGATTCAACAACCTTCATTGATAAAAGAAGCCTTTAATCTCATACAACAAATTATATCTTCAAAGAAAACCTCATGAATCTCATAGTCTATTTTGGATTGATTTGTAAAGGAAAAAACTCTAGAGATCGCACTAGGGAAAACATTGCATATGAGTTCACTCACATTCAAATGGAGCTTTAAGATTATTAGTTGCCACTTTTATATATTTCATAAGTAGAGTGTTATGCTCCATATTTATACATGTTTTTTCATGACATTTATGCCATTTGACTTGTAGTAAACAATGTGAGCTTTTTGGCACCTAGTGGGTGAGTTGAAAATTTCAAGACCGCCTATATCATGATGACAAATGATGCATTGCAAAACTTTGGTTGAATAAGCCTAGTAATTGGTTATTCTTCACCTTGCAAAACATTCACATGGATGATTTTAGTTATAAGGTTTCCATGCAATACCTTGCTTCCTCAAGTTTGACAGAAGCATGTCAAAAACATGAAGACCCTTAACAACAAATAACCTTAGTTTCATGTTCTTCAACTTCATCTTCATGCTCTCATTCTAAGATGTCAATATTATTATTGCTAATAGAAGTTTGACAAAGCATGTTAGAAACATGAAGATCTTTAACAACAAATACTTTAGTTTCAGGCTCTTCAATTTCATCTTTGTGCTTTCACGTTAAGTTATCAATATTATTATTGCTAGTAGAGTATATTTCTGTAGGAGAAAAATCATGTACATCAAAACCCTACAATTTGACAACGAAAATTATGATGAAAGATTGTGGCAAGTTATTAGTTAAGAGTGAGCATGAGACAAAAATTAGGGCATTCAATGAAACTTTTAGCCAACTTGAGAAGGGTGAGAGTGACATAAAAAGCACAAAGCACATGCACAAAAAGGTTTTGTGTTCTTGACAAGCTTTGACACAATAATTAACTAACAACTAAAACCAAAATGCAAGAAATGTGAAACCTCAAAGGACTTGACACCCTCTTCAATTTGCATGGCACTTGTAAGTTTACAAAATCCATAGCTTGCAATGGTCTTCTAGCATCACCAATTGTCACCAACGATATTGAGCTACCACTACTTTGTTGCATTAGTGTGATACCACAACAATGTGATGCTCATTTCCATATCACACCCTCACAAGAAAGGGAACTGACTCTATCATCCATGCCATTTCAAGTCTCAAATCAATCTATTGTCTGCTGAACAAAATGAAACCCAAAATCAGTATGTTGCACTTTGTCAAATAGCCTTTCAAATATTGTATGGTGGGTCGAATATGGTTACCATTATTTTAAATGGAACTATGACAAGTATGAGATGAAAGTAGTTCTCAGAATCTTGAAAGTTCCAGATATGAAACAGGTCCCAGGTTTTGCCAATTTCGCCTCCAACTATTAACCAGTTAAAGACTGGACAAGAGTTTTAGTGCCAAACTTCATACCTGTCAAAAACTCATCAAGACTTCAAGACCCAATTATACTCTCTAGATTGGTTTTAAAAAATAAAGAAATAACAAGTTTCCTCTTGATGCAAAATACCTAACCATGTTACCATAGTTTTTACACCATTTCTCAGGATTTTAAAAATTGAAGCTGCCATGAAATGGCAGAGGCATTATTATACATTAAGTTGCTTGTTTACTTATAGTGAAGATTCAAGAACCTAATTGTTACACTCCCTAGGCTGGTTATTTATTTAATCAAAATTTGATTTTGCAGTCAAAGTTCCATGACCATAACCATGTTAAGTCACCTACGTGGTTCTATTGTTTCTCATGATTTTGTTTCAAGTTGCCATAAAGAGTAGAAGGAGCCATACTAATGATGAGCTGCTTGTTTATTTATGGTTTTTTCACTTTTGTTTTTGTTTTGTGGGTGAGAGAGAGAGAGAGTGTGTGTGTGTGTGTGTGCGCGCAGTTCAGTTGCTGCCCTGACTTTGGTGTCAACTAGTCTGCCCCTGAAATATGAAGTCACTATGGTAGTAGGGTTGAAAATCAAGGGGTGGTGATATCTCAGTTACAATATTGAGCAAAACTCCAAAGTACCCACTATTTTTGGGGGGAGCAAACAGGCAGTAGTAGTTCATTACTATAGCAAACCTATTATGCCACACTGCCAGTTAACTGCAGATGCACAAGCAGGAATTGAGTAATCTTTTAATAGATCCTCAACTGCTACTCCTTGTAATCTTTCAACTATCTACTCTTCTTCACTGTCTCATGAGTTGTGCTTGAATCAATCAATCATTTTAATTGGACTGTCTTGAGGCTTAATATTTGTGTATGTGTGCGTTTTTTTCCCTCCTCCAAACAAACACCCGAGCAATTGATTATTATTGCTCTGACCTTCAGACTCTAATCACTCAACATTGTTTTTTAGGAGCTTCTGGTTTTCTCTACCACTCTGACAAATGATCTTTATGTGTAAGGGAGGGAAGTACATAGCTGGGAAAAGTTTTTGTTGGTACCCAGTTTTCTTTTTCCAACCTACTTGGGCACCAAATCAGACAATCACTACTTATCTGGCACACAAAACTATCGCGACCAGACTCTTCATGTTTTGCATCAACACAATTATTTCTAACCTGAGTGCAATGGTTCAGCCCCAGAAATCCCCGGGCACCCACCACCTTCATACTTGGTGTATTTTAAAGTGACCAAAAACAGGATTTATTGATGATTTGAACTTTGATATGTACAACTACTACAGCTCAAATTCTCAATTCTTGAGGGAACTGATGATAAACCAAATTGGAAGATATGAGATGAGCATTTTTGGTTCTCAAACAGTGGATGGACATGTCATAATTCTGTGGTATGAAGGCTGGAATTTTATATAGCTATCATTTATATATAGTTGGGGGAAGTACTCTAGTTCTGGTAAGGATAGTCCAATGGATTAATACTAAGCTGCAGGGAGATAGTTCATGGGATTAATGGCTAAGCTCAAGTGCTGTTAATTCTAAGTCTTAAAGAAGCAAGAATGGGTTGGTGTTAGTTTCATCAATTGTGATGTAATTACTTGAGTGCTTGTTCTCTTTGGCTCTCTTCAGTTCCATAGCATTGGGTTTATGGGTAGGGTGGTGAACTCCTATCAAGCACGGAGTTCCTGAAATAATCAATCGCCCCTGAGGCAGGAGCCAAGGGCAGTTATTTTGGGGACTCATACGGAGTGTGTTTTACCTCATTTTCCACTTTCTTCAAATTGGGTCTATGTATTTAGTGCATGTTCTTTCCTTTTCTTCTACCCCACCTCTCTAATGTTAGTCTTTTGATCATCATCAGATTCCATTTCGGACCAATACCTTCTTCATTGCCTGACTCCTCCTAAATTTTTCCTCCTCCTCCTCCTCGTTCTTGAAGGTGGCTTTTATTAGGGAAGGCCTCTCTCTCCCCACCCCCCCCAAACCCTAACCCCCCCCCCCCCC
>Ga0116231_10002149_pt1 | contig 41215 bp, 34 predicted proteins | sample S1TSphgellanicum_2_FD_89695 | JGI IMG/M metagenome (GOLD analysis project Ga0116231, IMG submission 89695) | Host-associated microbial communities from peat moss isolated from Minnesota, USA - S1T2_Fd - Sphagnum magellanicum MG | ecosystem: Host-associated > Plants > Peat moss > Unclassified... | reverse complement strand
GAGGAGACGCACCTGCCGGCGCCGAACCCCGTCGATCTCTGCCTCGCTGAAGGGCGCATCGTGGGGCTCGCCAACCACACCATCCTGGTTTCGCGCCACGGCGATGAATACGGGATCGAGGATTCGGCGGCACCCATTCGTGGCCGGGGCGGCGAGATGCTCGGCGTCGTCCTCGTGTTCCACGACGTGACCACGCAGCGCCGCATCACCAGCGAGATGAAGCACCGCGCCACGCATGACGCGCTGACCGGCCTGCTCAACCGGACGGAATTTGAAGTGCGGCTGCGCTATATGCTGCACAAGGCCAGTGCCGACGAGAGGCAGAGCGCCATGCTGTTCATCGATCTCGACCAGTTCAAGCTGGTCAACGATACCTGCGGGCACCACGCGGGTGACCTGCTGTTAAAGGAGGTCGCCCGCGTGATGGTGGACCTGGTGCGCAGCAGCGATTGCGTGGCGCGGCTCGGCGGCGATGAGTTCGCGGTGCTGCTGGACCGTTGCACGGTCGAGCAGGCAGCGGCGGTGGCGCAAAAACTTTGTGACCGCATGGAGGATTTCCGGTTCACCCATGGCGGCCAGCGCTTTCGCCTCGGGACCAGCATCGGCCTCGTGCCCGTCGATGGGCGCTGGCAGGACATCTCGGGCATCATGCAGGCCGCCGATGCGTGCTGCTATGCCGCCAAGGAGGAGGGCCGGAACCGCGTGCATGTCTGGTCCGATCGCGACCAGGCCGTGACGGCCCGGCATGGCGAGGCGCAATGGGCCGGCAAGCTGGCGCAGGCGCTCGACGACGACCTGTTCGTGTTGTTCGCGCAAAAAATCCATCGTCTGCACGCGGCACCGCATGACGCGCAGGGCGTGCATGCCGAGGTGCTGCTGCGCATGGTGGGGACGGATGGCAAGCTCTACGCGCCCGGCGCGTTTCTGCCGGCCGCCGAGCGGTTTCACATGATCTCGCGGATAGACCGCTGGGTGCTGGACCGCGCGATCGGCTGGATGAACGCCCTGCCGGACCCCTGTGTCATCGACATGCTGGCCGTGAATATATCCGGCCAGTCGATCGGCGATGCGGCGTTCCAGATCTGGGTGATCAACCGGCTCGCCGATGCGGGACCGCGGATCTGTCACAGGCTATGCCTCGAGATTACCGAAACCGCCGTGGTGACGAGCCTGACGGACGCGGCCCGCTTTATCGAGCAGGTGCGCCGTGCCGGCGTGCGCGTGGCGCTGGATGATTTTGGCGCCGGCGCATCCTCCTTCGGGTATCTCAAGTCATTGCAGGTCGATTATCTCAAAATCGACGGCCAGTTCGTCAGCAACCTGACCTCGGACGCGCTGGACGAGGCGGCGGTGCGCAGTTTCGTCGACGTCGCCGGCGTGATCGGCCTGCGCACCATCGCGGAATTCGTCGATAGCGAACCGCTGATCGCCAAGTTGAAGACCATGGGCGTGAACTACGCGCAGGGCTATCTGATGCACCGACCCGTGCCGATCGACGAGCTGTTGGAGCAGGTTGGTTAGCAGCCGCCCTGGTAACCCGCCCGCCCGCGCAACAAATGTTTTTTGCTACTTTTTTCCAAAAAAGTAGCGCTGGCTTGGCTGCCTACCCCTCCCCGAACGCCGCCAGCAGTCTTGCATGCGCGCGGGTGCCCCGATGAAAATTTGCCACTTCGAATTTTTCGTTCGGGCTGTGGATGCGGTCGTCGTCCAGGCCGAAGCCGGCCAGCAGGGTTTCCAGCCCCAGATGGGTTTTGAAGGATTCCACCACGGGGATCGAGGCGCCGCAGCCGATCAGCGCGGGGGCTTTGCCGAATTCCGCCGCCAATGCGGTTTTGGCCGCGCGCATGAACGGCGCGTCGAGGCTGATCGCGATGCCGGGGGAAGCGCCGAAACGGGTGAAGCTCGCGCGGGCGTCCGGGTTCAGGAGGCTTTTCACGAACACCTCGAAATGATCGAGGATTTTGCCCGCATCCTGGCCCGGCACCAGGCGGAACGTGATTTTGGCGGTGGCGTGCGCGGGGATCACGGTCTTCGAGCCGTCGCCCTGGTAGCCGCCGTAGATGCCGTTGATATCGGCGGTCGGGCGGGCCCAGAGCTGGGCGAGGGGGGACTGGCCGATTTCGCCGGCGGGGTAGGCGAGGCCGACCTCGCCCAGAAATTCCTTCGGGTCGAAGCCGAGCCCGGCCCAGCTCGCGATCAGGGTGGGGGAGACGTCCTCCACGCCGTCGTAGAAGCCGGGGATTTTGATCGTGCCGTGGTCATCGCGCATCGCGCCCAGCACGCGGGTGAGCTCGTTGATCGGGTTGAGCGCGATGCCGCCGAACAGGCCGGAATGCAGGTCGCGCGACGGGCCGGAGATCGTGAGCTCGACACCGGCGAGGCCGCGCAGCGAGGTGGTGATCGCGGGCGTCTCGACATTCCACATGTTTGTGTCCGCGACCAGCACGAAGTCGGCGGCGAGGGTCGCGCGCTCGTTGGTCAGCAGTTCGGCGAGCGATGGGCTGCCGCACTCCTCCTCGCCCTCGAGCAGGATGGTGAGGCGCACGGGGAGGGTGCCGTTGACCGCGAGATGGGCGCGCACGGCCTCCATGAACGAGACGACCTGGCCTTTGTCGTCGACCGCGCCGCGCGCGACGATGCGCCGGCCGCGGGGGCCGTCGACCAGTTGCGGGTCGAACGGGTCGGAATGCCAGAGCTCCAGCGGGTCGGCGGGCTGCACGTCGTAATGGCCGTAGAACAGCACGTGGGGGGCATTGGGGCCGGCGCCGTGATGGGTCGCGACCACGCCGGGCAGGCCGGCGGTCTCGGAGAGCCGGGCGTCGAAGCCCATCTCGGCCAGGGTGTCGCGCGCCCATGCGGCCGCGCGCCTGCAATCCTGCGCATGCGCGGGCTGGGCGCTGATGCTGGGGATGCGGAGCAGGCCGAAGAGCCGCTCCAGCGAGGTTTCCAGGTTTTCGTCGATATGCGCCAGAATCTTGTCCATGGGCGTATGTGAGGCTGCCCGGGGGCAAAAATCAATGACGCTTGATCGGGGGCGCAAATCCGGGGATGAACGGGGCATGACCGAGCCACTGCGCCTGTACAACACGAAAACCCGGACCAAGGCGGTATTCACGCCGCTCGATCCGCAGCATGTGCGGGTGTATCTGTGCGGCACGACGGTGTACGACCGCGCCCATATTGGCAATGCGCGCAACGTGGTGCTGTTCGACGTGCTGGTGCGGCTGCTGCGCCGGCAATTTCCGCGCGTGACCTATGTGCGCAACATCACGGACATCGATGACAAGATCAACGCGCGGGCAGCCGCGCGCGGCGTGCCGATCAGCGAGGTCACGGCCGAGACGATTGCGTATTATCACGAGGACATGGGAGCGCTGTGGGCGCTGCCGCCGGATGTGGAGCCGCGCGCGACCGAGCACATCCCCGAGATCATCGCGATCATCGAACGGTTGATCGGCAGCGGGCATGCCTATGCGGCGGCCGGGCACGTGCTGTTCTCGGTGGCGTCCGACGCTGATTACGGCAAGTTCTCCGGACGCTCGCCCGAGGATCTGCTGGCGGGCGCGCGGGTGGATGTCGCCCCGTATAAACGCGACGCCGGCGATTTCGTGCTGTGGAAACCATCGTCGCCGGAGCTGCCGGGCTGGGAGAGCCCCTGGGGGCGCGGACGGCCGGGCTGGCATATCGAGTGCTCGGCGATGTGCTGGAAGCATCTGGGCGCGGATTTCGACATCCATGGCGGCGGCACGGATCTGATCTTTCCGCATCATGAGAACGAGATCGCGCAGTCATGCTGCGCGTTCCCGGGCTCGGGGTTCGCGCAGGTGTGGGTGCATAACCAGATGCTGCAGCTGAACGGCGAGAAGATGAGCAAGTCGCTCGGCAATTTTTTGACGCTGCAGGATGTTCTGGCGACGGCGCCGGGCGAGGCCGTCCGGTATTTGCTGATGCGCACGCATTATCGCTCGGTGCTGGATTTTTCCGATAATGGGCTGTTGGAGGCAAAGTCGGAGCTGGACCGGTTTTATCGGGCGCTGGCACCGTACCCCTTCGTTCGTCCAGGTGAGGTGCCGGCGAGTGTGTTGGCGCCCTTATGCGATGACATCAACATCCCCGGCGCGATTGCCGGGTTGCATGCTTTGGCGGATGCTGCCTTGGCGGGCGACTGGACAGCGGCAGCCGGTTTGAAAGCCGCTGGCGAATTGCTGGGACTTTTTCATATATCGTCGGATGAATGGTTCTGCCCGGATAGTGGTGACGCTGAGGCGATCCAGGCACTCATCGCCGAACGCAGGGACGCGCGGGCGGCGAAAAATTTCGCGCGGGCCGATGAAATCCGGCAAGCGCTGGAGGCGGACGGAATCCTTTTGGAGGATGGGCCGCAAGGCACGGTCTGGCGGCGTAAATGACCGGCCGGAATGGCGGGGCGGACCTCGAACCCATCGAGCCGTCGCCGGTCGTCATCCTGGTGCGGCCGCAGCTCGCCGAAAACATCGGGGCGGTCGCCCGCGCCATGGGCAATGGCGGGTTGTTCCACCTGCGGCTGGTCGCCCCCCGCGACGGCTGGCCGCAGGCGCGCGCCTGGCGCACCGGCTCGGGGGCGGACAGGATACTCGACGGCGCACAGGTTTTTGAAGACACGGCGGGCGCGGTGGGAGACCTGCACCGCGTGTTCGCGACCTGCCCGCGGCCGCGCCACATCATCAAGCCCGTGCTGACAGCGCGCGGCGGGGCGGCCGAGGTGGTTGCGATCGGGGAGCGCGGGCTGCGAACCGGCGTGCTGTTCGGGCCGGAGCGCGCGGGGCTCGATAACGACGATATCGCCTGCGCCGACAGCCTGATCCGTTATGACCTGAACCCCGGTTTCATGTCGCTGAACCTGGCCCAGGCGGTGATGATCTTTGGCTACGAATGGTGGCTGGCGCGGCAGGATGAGTTCGCCGCGCGCACGCTGCAGACCAACGAGACGGCGCCGGCGACGAAAGCGGAACTCGACAATTTCATGGCGCACCTGATCCGCGCCTGCGATGCGTCGGGGTTTTTGAAGAATGAACAGAAGCGCCCCGGAATGGTGCGAAACCTGCGGCATTTTTTCCAGCGTGGCGAGGTGACGCGGCAGGAGTTGAATACGCTGCATGGGGTTATCAGCGAGTTGCAGAGGAAGTAAGTACCTGGGAATCCGGGCTATGGGATCTGATGGCAGCGCGGCGCTCAGGAGCGGAGTTTTTTGCTGCTTTTGTTCACCAAGGAAGCGCTTACTTACTCTAACTCCACACTAACAGGCACATGATCCGACGGCTGGGTCCGTCCGCGTTCGCCCTTGTGGATGGTGACGGTGCTCAGACGTTCGGCGGTGCGGGGCGAGAGCAGCGCGTGGTCGATGCGCAGGCCCGTGTTGCGGTCCCAGGCGCCGGCCTGGTAGTCCCAGAAGGTGTACAGTGTCTCGCTCGGATGCAGCGCGCGGAGCGCGTCGGTCAGCCCGGTCCATAGCAGGGCGTTGAAGGCGCTGCGGGTTTCCGGGCGTATCAGCGCGTCGTTGGCGGGCAGCGCGCGCGGCGCGAAATCGGCGTCGGTCGGGCAGACGTTGTAGTCGCCCGCGAGCACGAAATCCACGTCCTCGGCCATCAGCGTGGCGGCGCGGGCGCGCAGGGCGGCCATCCATTCGAGCTTGTAGGCATAGCCGGCATCGCCGCCGGAATTGCCGTTCGGCAGATAGAGGTTGCCGATGGTGAGCCCGGCCGCGCGCACCTCGATATACCGCGAATGCGCATCGGCCTCGGTCATGCCGGGCAGTTTTTTGCAGGTCACCTCGGCCGGGATACGGTGCAGGATGGCGACGCCGTTATAGGATTTCTGGCCGACGATCGCGCACTCATAGCCGAGCGACTGGAAGGCGAGGGCCGGAAACTGGTGTTCCTCGCATTTGATTTCCTGCAGGAGCAGCAGATCCGGCTGCTCGGCCGTCAGAAAATTGGCGACGTGTGATTCGCGCGTACGCACGGAATTCACGTTCCAGGTCGTGATCTTGCAACCGGCCATGTTACAAGCGATCCGCCAGTTCGCCGGTTTTGGTGGTCACCGGGTAGCGCATCTGGATGACCTTCCCACAATCGCGCATCGCCGCAAGACGCTCAGTCGACCGAGAACGAGGTTCCGCAGCCGCAGGAGGAGGTCGCAATCGGGTTTTTCACCGCGAAATGCGCGCCCATCAGCGTGTCCTTGTAGTCGAGCTCAGCCCCCGCCAGGAAATCGAGGCTCGTGGGGTCGACGAACACCTTCGCACCCGCCTGCTCGATCACGAGATCGTCTGCGGCCTTCGTGTTGGTGAGGTCGAACTTGTACTGGAAGCCCGAGCAGCCGCCGGCCAGCACCTCCACGCGCAGGGCCTTGGCGCCTGGCTCGCCCGCGAGGATGTCGGCGATCCGCGCGGCGGCGGCGGGGGAGAGGCGGAAGTTGTCCATGGTTTCGCTCATGCCGTCATATATAGACGGGGCGGGCCTTTGAGGTAAGGGTGCGGATGGGTTAAGGCTCGGTGCATGATGAAAGCCCCCTATGCGGTGCACGCGGCAAGCTCCCGCGGCCGCCAGCATGCTGAGCGCCATTCCGACGACCGCAGCCCCTACCAGCGCGACCGGGACCGCGTGGTGCACTGCTCGGCCTTCCGCAAGCTGCAATACAAAACCCAGGTGTTCGTCACGCGCGAGGGCGACTTTTATCGCACGCGGCTGACGCATAGCCTGGAAGTGGCGCAGATCGCGCGCAGCATCGCGCGCCATCTGCACCTGGACGAGGACCTGACGGAGGCGCTGGCGCTGGCGCATGATCTCGGTCACCCGCCCTTCGGCCATGCCGGGGAAACCGGGCTGAACGAGGCGCTGGCGGCGTTCGGCGGGTTCGATCACAACGCCCAGAGCCTGCGCGTCGTCACCCTGCTCGAACATCGCTACGCGGCCTTCGACGGGCTGAACCTGAGCTGGGAGGCGCTGGAGGGCCTGGCCAAGCATAACGGCCCGATGCGCGGACAGCCGCCGGAATACATCGCCGCGTTCGACGCCGCGTATCCGTTGGATCTCGGCCGGCAGACCTCGGCGGAGGCGCAGGTCGCGGCGTTCGCCGATGACATCGCCTACAACACGCATGACCTGGATGACGGGCTGCGCGCCGGGCTGTTCCACTTCGAGGACCTGGCCGCCCTGCCTTTGATCGGCGATGCCCTGCGCGAGGCCCGCGCGTTGACCGCCGAGACCAAGCGGGTGCGCCACGAGATGAGCCGGCGGGTGATCAACGCGCTGGTGCACGACGTGCTGGGCGAGAGCGCGCGGCGCCTGGGGGCGCTGGCGCCCGCCGACGCCGAGGCGATTCGCGCGGCGGATGCCCCGGTGATCGGGTTTTCGGCGGAGATGGCGGCGGCCAACGCGGCAATAAAATCGTTCTTGTTCGCGCGCATGTACCGCCACTGGCGTGTCAACCGCATGACGCACAAAGCCAAAATGGTCGCGAAGGCGCTGGGCGCGCTGTTTCTCGAGCGCCCGTATCTGCTGCCCGATGACTGGCGCGAGCGTGCCGGCAAGGCCGAGAGCGAGCAGGCGGCGGTCGCGGTGCGCGACTACGTGGCGGGGATGACGGACCGGTTTGCGCTGGACGAGTATGCGCGGCTGACTGACCCTTCGGTGCCGGCTTGAGGGGGGGAGCAAGGGCTTCTTTTTTGAAAAAAAGAAGCAAAAAACTTTTGTTAATCGGTGCTGGTGGTGGGACGATTAGCTTGCGACGATGACCGTGATCCTGGGGCGATAAGCGCCCAAACCCCGCCGGGGCAAAAGTTTTTTCGCTTCTTTTTTTAAAAAAAGAATCGCTTCCTTAACGATCAGGACCCCCATGCAAGACCTCTACGCCCAAGCCCGCCACTGGATCCTCGACGAACTCGCGCGTCTCGCCCCCGGCCTGCCGCCCGAGGTGCTGGCGCGCGTCGAAGTCACGCCGACCAAGGACCCCGCGCATGGCGACATGGCGAGCAACGCGGCGATGGTAGCGGCCAAGCCGGCGGGGCAAGCCCCGCGCGACATCGCGGCGGCGCTGGCCGCACGGCTCGCGACGCGGCCCGAGATCGCGAAGGCCGAGCCGGCGGGGCCGGGGTTCCTCAACCTGACGCTGCTCCCGGCCGTGCTGCTGGCGCAAATCTCCGGCATTCTGCAAGCCGGCGAGTCGTATGGCGACGGCGCGCAGCGGGGCGTTGCGGTCAACGTGGAATATGTCTCGGCCAACCCGACCGGGCCGCTGCATGTCGGCCATTGCCGGGGGGCGGTGGTGGGCGACGCGCTCGCCAATCTGCTGGCCAAGGCCGGCTATCAGGTGACCAAGGAGTACTACATCAACGATGCCGGCGCGCAGGTCATCGCCTTGGCGCGCTCGGTCCATGTCCGGTATCTGGAGGCGCTGGGGCTCTCGCCGGCCGCGTATATCGAGACCATCCCGGGCGGGATGCAGTATGGCGGCGCGTATCTCGAACCGGTGGGGGCAAAGCTCGCGGCCGAATACGGCGATAAATTCGCCGAGGCGGCGGAGCGGGACTGGCTCTCTCTGTTCCGCGACATCGCGGTCGGCGAGATGATGGCGCTCATCCGCGAGGACCTGGCAGCACTCGGCGTGCGGCACGACGTGATATCCTCCGAGCGGGCCCTGGTGGAGGCGGGCGGGGTCAGCCGCGCGCTCGGCGTGCTCGGCGATCGGGGGCTGCTCTACGAGGGCATTCTGGAGCCGCCCAAAGGCAAGACGCCAGAGGATTGGGAGCCGCGCGAGCAGACGCTGTTCCGCTCCACCTGTTTCGGCGACGACGTCGACCGCCCGGTGCGCAAATCCGACGGCAGCAACACCTATTTCGCCAACGACATCGCCTATCACGCGGATAAGATCTCGCGCGGGTTCGGCGCGATGATCGACGTGTGGGGGGCGGATCACGGCGGCTACGTCAAGCGCATGCAGGCGGCGGTGCGCGCGCTCTCGGGCAACGGCGAGCAGGTGCCGCTCGATGTCGTGCTCTGCCAGATCGTGCGGGTGATGAAGGATGGCGCGCCGGTGCGGATGAGCAAGCGCGCCGGCACGTTCGTGGAGCTGCGGGACTTGATCGACGAGGTCGGCCCGGATGCGGTTCGGTTCATCATGCTGATGCGCAAATCCGACGCGCAGATGGAGTTCGACCTGAACGCGGCGGTGGCGCAGACGCGCGATAACCCGGTATTCTATGTGCAATACGCGCATGCGCGCTGCCGCTCGGTGCTGCGCGCCGCCGGCGCCGTGGCGGCGGATGCTGACCTCGCCTCGCTCGCGGCGCCCGAGGAGCTGGCGCTGGTGCGGCGGCTGATCGGCTGGCCGCGGCTGGTCGAGCAGGCGGCGGAGGCGCGCGAGCCGCATCGGGTGGCGTTCTATCTGTACGAACTGGCGGGCGACTTCCATGCGCTGTGGAATGCCGGGCGCGATGACGCGACGCTGCGGTTTTTGCAGGAGGGCAGGGCCGCCGAAACGGCCGCCCGCGTGGCGCTGGTCGCGGCGACCGCGACGGTGCTGCGCGCCGGCCTCGCGGTCCTGGGTGTCACGCCGGTCGAAGAGATGAGGTAGGGCCGGTGAGCCAGGAGCCCGAATATGAGTACCATATGCGCCGCGCGGTGGCGCCGGTGGACCCCGCGTTCCGCCGGATCGCGCTCGGTGCGGGCGGTGTGTCGGCGCTGGTGATCCTGGTGGCGTTGGCCTGGAGCGGCGTGCGGGCGACCGGTTTCGGCTCGCCGCCGGTGATCCTGCCGCCGCCGGGGCCGCTCAGGACAGCGCCTGTGAACCCCGGCGGGCTGACGGTGCCGGAGGCGAACGAGCAGATCATGTCGGGCCAGACCCTGGGGTCGCCGCCGCAACTGGCGGCACCGCCGCCCGGCGCCGCGATCGCGCAGCTCGACCAGGCGGCTGGCGTGCCGGCCCCGCCGCCGCCGCCTTTGATGCCGGCCCCCGCGCAGCCGGCGGCGGCGGGCAACGTCTCGGTCCAGCTCGGCGCAACGCCCGACGAGCCTGGCGCGGAAGCGCTCTGGGCGCGGCTCACCGCAAAATTCCCCGATGCGCTGGCGGGGCGCACACCGGACATCGTGCCGGCGATCGTGAAGGGCGAGAGCGTGTGGCGCGTGCGCGTCGGCGGTTTCGCCGATGTCGCGAGCGGCGAGGCGTTCTGCGCCAGTTTGAAGGGGGCGGCCTGCACGGTGGCGGCGTTTTGAAGCCGGCGATCATCGGCATCGCCGGGCCCGTATTGTCGGACGCGGAACGCGCGCTGTTGCGGACCCATGCGCCGCGCGGCGTGATCCTGTTCGGCCGCAACATTGTCGACGCCGGCCAGCTCCGCGTTCTGACGGCGGCGCTGCGCGCGGTGCTGCCGCCGGGGGCGGTGCTGATGGTCGACCAGGAGGGCGGGCGCGTCGCCCGGCTGCGTCCGCCGGACTTTCCGCCTTTGGGTGCGGCCGGTGACCTCGCGGACGCGGACGCCGCCTACACGCATGGGCTGGCTTTGGGGACCATGGTGCGCGCGGCGGGTTTCGATGTCGCGGCGGCGCCGGTGCTCGATCTGCGGGTCGAAGGTGCGAGCCGCGTGATCGGCGACCGCGCGATCAGCGGCGATGCGAAGCGCGTCGCCCGCCTCGGCGGGCGGATCGCGGAGGGGATCATGGCGGCCGGGGTGATCCCGGTGATGAAGCATATGCCGGGGCACGGGCGCGCGCTCGTCGACAGCCACGTGGCGCTGCCGCGCGTCACCGACATGGACCTGTCGGACGACCTGTTTGCCTTTGCCGCGAATCGCGGCATCCCCTGGGGGATGACCGCGCATGTCGTCTATGATGCCTTCGACCCGGAACTGCCGGCCACGCTCTCGGCAAAGGTCATCCGCGAGGTGATCCGCGGACGCCTGCAGTTCGAGGGCGTATTGCTGAGCGATGATCTCGCCATGGCGGCACTTGCAGGGCCGCCGGCCGGGCGGGCTTTGGCGGCACTGGCGGCGGGGTGCGACATCGCGCTCTATTGCGCGGGCGTGCTTGAGGAGACGGCAGCGGTGCTGGAAGCGCTCGATGATGCGCCCTGACACGCTGGACATCGCGGCGGCCCTGATCATCGCCGTTGTGCTGCATGAGCTGGCGCATGGCGTGGTCGCGCGCCTGCTCGGCGACCGCACGGCGCAGGCGGCCGGGCGGCTCACGCTCAACCCGCTGCGGCATGTCGACCCGTTCGGCAGCGTCGTGCTCCCGCTCATCCTCGCGGCGGGGCAGCTCGCCACGATCGGGCGCATCCAGTTTTTATATGGCTGGGCGAAACCGATCCCGGTGCAGCCGCTCGCCTTGCGCGTGAACGGTGCTGCGCATCCGCGCGAATTGATGGCGGTGGTCGCGGCCGCCGGGCCGCTGATGAATTTTGCCCTGGCTTTGCTCGGCGGCCTGGCTTTGTACGTGATCGCGGCACCCGTGTTCCTCGGCTATTTCATCCTGATCAACCTCACCCTCGGCATTTTCAACCTGATCCCCGTGCCGCCGATGGATGGCGGGCGCATCGCCGTCGGCATCCTGCCGCTGCGGGCCGCGGCGTTCCTCGCCCGCTCCGAGCGCATCGGCATTCTGGCCGTGCTGTTGCTGCTGTTCGTTCTGCCGCTCGCCGCCGGGCAGCTCGGGTTCAGGTTCGACCCGTTCAACGCGGCGATGGGCCGGATCATGCCCTGGGCGTTCGACCTCGTGCTGCGGCTGACCGGGCACGGGGAGGGGGCAGGCTATGGAATCTGAGGCGCTGGTCCTGCAGCTCGATGGTTTCGAGGGGCCGCTCGACCTGCTGCTGGAGCTGGCGCGGGCGCAAAAAGTCGACCTCGCGAAGATCTCCATCCTGGCACTCGTCGAGCAGTTTCTGGCGGTGATCGAGGGCGCGCGGCGGGTGCGGCTCGAGCTCGCGGCCGACTGGCTGGTGATGGCGGCCTGGCTGACATGGCTCAAATCGCGGCTGCTGGTGCCGGCTCTGGGGGAGCCGGAGGATGCCGAACTCGCCGCCGAGACGCTGGCGGCCAGGCTGCTCGACCTGCAGGCGGTGCGCGCGGCGGCGGTGTGGATGGGCAACCGCCCGCAGCTCGGCTGGGATGATTTTGTCCGTGGCGTGCCGGAGGAACTGACCTCCACGGACCGCAGCCGGCTGAAGCTCGAGATGAGCGGGTTGCTGTCCGCATACCTCGCGGCGCGGCGGCGGGCGGGGGGCAAGCAGAGCTACAAGCCAAAACCCATGGTGTATTTCTCGGTGCAGAACGCCCTCGAGCGCCTGGCCCGGCTGGTGGGCGCGCTGCCGGACTGGTCGACGCTGGAGGCGTTTTTGCCCGAGGGGCTGGAAGCCGGGCTGCCGCGCCGGGCGGCACAGGCGGCGACCCTGGTGGCGGGGCTGGAAATGGCCAAGGATGGCCGGCTGGCGCTGCGCCAGGAGCAGCATTTCGCGCCGATCCTGGTGCGGCGCGTGGAAGGTGAAGGGTTGGAATGAGCGATCAGGAGCCAGTGCCGGTAACGGCGGATGCGGTGCGGCTGGCCGAGGCGGTGGTGTTCGCCGCGACCCAGCCGGTCACGCCCCGCCTGCTGGCGAACCTGCTGCCGGAGCATGCCGATGTCGAGGCGGTGATGGCCGAGGTCGCCGCCCAGTACGCGGCGCGCGGCGTGCAGCTCGTGCAGGTCGCGGGCGGCTGGCAGTTCCGCACGGCGCCGGACCTTGCGCCCGTGCTGCGCAAGGTGGTCGAGCTGCCGCGCCGGCTGCCGCGCGTGGCCATGGAGACGCTGGCGATCGTCGCCTACCACCAGCCGGTGACGCGCACCGAGATCGAGGAGATACGCGGGGCAGCCTTGTCGCAATCGACCCTGGACTTGTTGCTCGAAAACGGGCTCGTCACGCCTAAGGGCCGGCGCGAGACGCCGGGGCGTCCGACGCTGTGGGGCACCACCCCTGCGTTCCTGGCGCAGTTTGGGTTGAATGATCTGCGCGATCTGCCGAGGCGCGAGGAATTGCTGATCGATAGCACGGGCCCCGCGCCCGCCGCCTTGGCTGAACCGGCGCTCGAAACGGCGGTAGAGACTGAGAGTGAAGATGGACCGGACAACCAAGCTTAGGATCACGCGCGAGACGCTGCTGGATGGGACCCTCAGGGCCCGGCAGCGCGAATACGCGGCCCTGTATCCGGAGATGCGCTGGCGCACCGAGGATGAAATGGCGGCGTTGCTCGATGGCATCCTCGCCCAGCATGATCCCGCGCAGGATCTCTGGGTATTCGGCTATGGCTCGCTGATCTGGAACCCGGCGTTCGAGCATGCCGAGCAGCGCGCCGCCCTGCTGCATGGCTGGCACCGCCGGTTTTGCCTGAAGCTTTTGATGGGGCGGGGGACGCCGGAGACGCCGGGGCTGATGCTCGCGCTCGACCGCGGCGGCGCCTGCAAGGGCGTTGCGTTCCGGATCGAGGCCGCCAAGGTGCGGCAGGAATTATGGATCCTCTGGCAGCGCGAGATGTTCGGCGGCGCTTACAATGCGCGCTGGGTGACGCTGCATGCGGGGGCGCAGAAATTCTCCGCCGTCACCTTCGTGATCAACCGGGCGCATCCGCGCTACGTGCGCGAGCTGAGTGTGGCGCAGACCGCCGCGCTGATCGCAACCGGGGCCGGCGACCTTGGCACCTGCCGCGAGTATCTGGAAAATACCGTCGCCCATCTGGCCGCCCTCGGCTTCTCCGATGCCGGTCTCGCGCGCATCGTGGCGGCCCTGCCGGCGGCTTTGCCGAAGTGCTGAGCCTCTGCTAACCACCGCCCCATGTTTGGATTTTCCTGGGCGGAAATAGGGCTGATCATGGTCGTGGCGCTGATTTTTATCGGCCCGAAGGACCTGCCGGTCGCGATCCGCACCGTTACCGCCATGATGAAGAAGGCGCGCGGCATGGCCTCCGAATTCCAGGGGCATGTCGATGAGATGATGCGCGAGGCGAATCTTTCGGATGTCAAAACCGAGATCAGCAAGCTGCGCCGGTTCGATTTCAAGGCGGCGGCCGAGCAGACGTTCGACCCGGACGGCGCGCTGCGCGAGACGATGAGCAACCCGTTCGAGGTGCCGCCGGCCTCCCCCTACGCGCCGCCGGCGCCGGTCGTCGAGGAGACGCCGGATGCGCCGGCCTTCGTGCCGCCGGATGCCGCGCGCAAACAGCCCGTGCCGGACTTCATCCCGCCCGGTACAAAGCGCTGGGGCTACTGAGCGATGGATAGCGCCCCGCCGCCGCCGGAAGACGAGATCAACGACAAGGAAATGCCGCTGCTGGAGCATCTGGCGGAGCTGCGGCGCCGGCTGATCTGGTCGGCCGGCGCGTTCGTGCTGGCGTTCATTCTCTGCTATCATTTCGCGCCGCGCATCTATGAGTTTCTGGCAGCACCCTTGGCGCATGCGATGGAGGCGCGGGGCGAGAAGCCGCAGCTGATCTATACCGCACTCTACGAGGCGTTCTTTACCTACGTGAAGGTCGCGGTGTTCGGTGCGGCGTTCCTCTCCTTCCCCGTGGTCGCAGCACAGCTATGGCTGTTCGTGGCGCCGGGGCTGTACAAGCGCGAGAAACGGGCGATGCTGCCGTTCCTCATCGTCACGCCCATCCTGTTTTTCATGGGCGGCGCGCTGGCGTATTACGTGTTCTTCCCCGTCGCCTGGCGGTTTTTTCTATCCTTTCAGGATACGGGCTCGGGCTCGGACGTGCAGATCGCCCTGATGGCGAAAGTCAGCGACTACCTGTCGGTCGTGATGAAGCTGATCTTTGCGTTCGGATTGTCTTTCGAGCTGCCGGTGCTGCTCACGCTGCTCGGGCGGGTCGGCATTCTCACCTCGTCGAGTTTGCGCAAATACCGGCGCTATTGTTACGTGGGCTGCTTCATCCTGGCGGCCATCATGGCGCCGCCGGATGTGCCCTCGCAATGTCTGATGGCGGGGCTGCTTGTGTTCCTGTTCGAGATCTCGGTGTTTTCCGTGCGGCTCGTGGAGCCCAAAACGGTAATGGACGACAACGATGCATGATGTGAGGGCGATACGCGAGGATGCCGCCGGCTTCGATGCCGGGCTGGCGCGGCGCGGGATCATGCCGATGGCGGGCGACCTCGTGGCGCTCGACGATGAGCGGCGGGAGGCGGTCTCGGCGCTGCAGGTGCTGCAGGCGCAGCGGAACGCGCTTGCCAAGCGGATCGGGGAAGCCAAGCGCGCGAAGAGCGACACGGCGGCGCTAGAGGCCGAGGGCGCGGCGCTGCGCCACCAGATGGAGGCCCTGGAGGCCAGGGTGCCGCAGCTCGAAACCACGCTGCGGGACCTGCTGGCCTCAATCCCCAACCTGCTCGATCCGGCGGTGCCGCCCGGGCGCGATGAGGCGGAGAACAGCCTCGAAAAAAGTTTTGGCGCGCGCCGGAACTATGAATTCAAGCCGAGGGAGCATTTCGAGCTCGGCGAGGGGCTGGGGCAGATGGATTTCGCCGCGGCCGCCAAGCTCGCGGGCTCGCGTTTTACGGTGCTGCGCGGGGACCTCGCACGGCTCGAACGCGCCCTCGGGCAGTTCATGCTCGATCTGCATGTGAGCGAGCACGGCTACGTGGAGACCACCGTGCCGCTGCTGGTGAACGATGCGGCGATGTTCGGCACCGGGCAGTTGCCGAAATTCGCCGACGACCTGTTTCGCACCACCGACGGCCGCTGGCTGATCCCGACGGCCGAGGTGGCGCTGACCAACCTCGTCGCCGGCGACATCCTGGCCGCCGACGCGCTGCCCATGCGGCTTGCCGCGCTGACGCCGTGTTTTCGTTCCGAAGCCGGCTCGGCCGGGCGGGATGTGCGGGGCATGCTGCGCCAGCACCAGTTCTACAAGGTGGAAATGGTCAGCATCACCCGGCCCGAAGACTCCGCCGCCGAGCATGAGCGGATGACGCGCTGCGCCGAGGTCGTGCTGGAGCGGCTCGGGCTGTCCTACCGGCGGATGCTGCTCTGCGCCGGCGATACCGGGTTTTCGGCCGCCAAAACCTATGACCTGGAAGTGTGGCTGCCGGGGCAGGGGATGTACCGCGAGATTTCGTCGTGCTCGAACACCCAGGATTTCCAGGCGCGGCGCATGCAGGCGCGGTTCCGCAACGCCGAGGGTAAGGCCGCGTACGTGCATACGCTCAACGGCTCGGGTGTGGCTGTGGGCCGGGCGCTGATTGCGGTGCTGGAGACGTATCAGGAGGCGGATGGCAGTGTTACCATTCCCGAAGTGCTGAGGCCCTATATGGGGGGAAAGCAAGCGCTTCTTTTTTGAAAAAAGAAGCAAAAAACTTCGGGAACGTTGGCCCTGGGCTTTGGCGATCTCACAGCCCATGACCCAGAGTTTCAAAGTTTTTTTGCGACTTTTTGTTCACAAAAAGTCGTTCTTACGTCCCCCACCTTCGTTACCTTTTGTGACCCCCCCGCACCGGGACAAGCCGAATGTAACTGGCTATAGAGCCCCCAGTATGGGGGAGATGGTCTGAGTGGTTGACCCGGTGGTGCGACGGCGTGGCGGCCGGTGGTGGCTGGTTGTCCTTATTGTCATATTGCTGGCGGCGTTCATCTGGTACCGCCATTCCGGGCCATCGGGCGCGGCGCATGGGCGTTTCGGCGGCGCGCCGCAGGCCGTCGGCGTCGCCAAGGCGGTTGCCGGGTCCATGCAGATCACCCTGGATGAGCTCGGCACCGTAACGCCGGTCGCGACGGTGACCGTGCTGCCGCAGATCAGCGGGTATCTTACGCAGGTGGCGTTCACCGAGGGGCAGATGGTGACCGAGGGGCAGTTTCTGGCCGAGATCGACCCGCGGCCGTATCAGGTCGCACTCGAATCCGATGAGGCGACGCTCGCGAAGGATGAAGCGACGCTGGAGGGGGCGCGCTCGGACCTCGCGCGCTACCAGCGGCTGCTGAGCCAGCAATCCATCCAGGCGCAGGAGGTGACGGATGAACAGTTCACCGTCGCCGAGGATCTGGCGGCGACCAAGGTCGACCAGGCCAATATCGATACCGAGAAACTGAACCTCGTCTATTGCCACATCACCTCGCCAGTGACCGGCCGGATCGGCCTGCGGCTGGTCGATGTCGGCAACTATGTCACCTCCGGCAGCACGACGGGGCTGGCGGTGGTGACGACCGTGTCGCCCACCACCGTGGAATTTTCCGTCGCCCAGGCGGATCTGGCGCCGGTGCTGGTGCGGCTCGGCGAGGGCGCGACGCTGGCGGCGACCGCCTATGCGAGCGATGACGCGACGGTGCTCGAGCAGGGCACGCTGAGTGCTGTCGATAACGTGGTGAACACCAGCACGGGCATGGTGAAGCTGCGGGCGACCTTCGCGAATGCCGATGGCCAGCTCTATCCCGACGAGTTCGTCAACGTGCATCTCCTGGTGAACACGCTGCAGAACGCGACCCTGGTGCCGAGCCCGGCGGTGCAGAGCGGCGCCCCGGGATCCTATGTGTATGTCGTGAACACCGATGACACCGTGAGCGTGCAGAAGGTCACCACGGGTCCGACGGATGGGACCAACACCGTGATCACGCAGGGCGTGGCGCCGGGCGACATCGTGGTGACGGACGGCGTCGACCGGCTGCGGGCGGGTGCGAAGGTTGTGGTGGCGGAGACGCCGACGAGCGCGCCCTCCGGCGAGGCGGCCAAAACGGGCCGGCACCACCATAAGCATGGCAACTGGTCGGGCGATCCCTCTGGTTCCGGCGGCCAGGCCGGCGGGGCTTCCGGCCAGGCGCCTGCTGCCCAGTGAACCCGTCGCAGCTCTTTATCCTGCGGCCGGTGGCGACGTCGCTGCTGATGATCGCCTTCGTCCTCACGGGTCTGGTCGCCTTCAAGTTTCTGGCGGTCTCGGCCCTGCCGGATGTGAACTACCCGACGATCCAGGTGCAGACATTCTATCCCGGCGCGTCGCCGGAGGTGATGACGACCTCGATCACGGCGCCGCTGGAGCGTGAGCTCGGCGAGATGGAGGGGCTGGACCAGATGTCCTCGGCGAGCTCGGCCGGCGCCTCCGTGATCACCCTGCAATTCGATCTGTCGCTCAGCCTGGATGTGGCCGAGCAGGAGGTGCAGGCGGCGATCAACGCGGCCAACAACCTGCTGCCGAGCGACCTGCCGGCGCCGCCGATCTACAACAAGGTCAACCCCGCCGACGCGCCGATCATGACGCTCGCGATCACCTCCAAAACGCTGAGCCTGCTCGACCTGCAGAACCTCGCTTATGCGAGGCTCGCCTCCAAACTCTCCGAGGTCCCGGGGGTCGGCCTGGTGACGACCAGCGGCGGCAACACGCCGGCGATCCGCGTCGAGGTCAACCCGCTCGCGCTTGCCGCACACGGGCTCTCGATCGATAACATCCGCACCGATATAGGCGAGCTCAACGTCAACACGCCGAAGGGCAGTTTTTCAGGTCCGGCGCAGACCTACACGATCAACGACAACGACCAGATCACCGATGCCTCGCAATACGCGAAACTCGTGGTTGCGTATCAGAACGGCGAGCCGGTGTTCCTCGGCGACGTCGCGAAGATCTATGCGGCGCCGCTGAACGACGAGCTCGGCGCCTGGTCGAACCGGACCGCCGCCATCATCCTGAACATCCAGCGGCAGCCGAACGCGAACGTGATCGCGACGGTGAACGCGATCCGCCGGCAGTTGCCGATGCTCACCACCGGGCTGCCGGCAGCGATGCAGGTGACGGTGGTGAGCGACGGGACGACCTCGATCCGCGCCTCGGTGAGCGACGCGGAATTCGAGCTTTGCCTCTCAATGCTGCTCGTCGTGCTCGTGATCTTCGTTTTTTTGCGCAATTTCCGCGCGACGCTGATCCCGAGCATCTCGGTGCCGGTCTCGCTCATCGGCACGCTCGGGGTCATGTATCTGTGCAATTTCTCGATCGATAACCTCTCGCTGATGGCGCTCATCATCGCGACCGGTTTCGTCGTCGATGATTCCATCGTGATGATCGAGAACATCGCGCGCTATCTCGAGATGGGCGAGCCGCCGTTGCAGGCGGCGCTGAAGGGTGCCGGGCAGATCGGGTTCACCATCATCTCGCTCACGGTGTCGCTGATCGCGGTGCTCATCCCGCTATTGTTCATGGGCGATGTCGTCGGGCGGCTTTTTTCGGAATTCGCCATCACGCTCGCGGTGACCATCGTCATCTCCGCGGTGGTGTCGCTGACGCTGGTGCCGATGCTATGCTCCAAACTGCTGCGCGAGCACGGGACGGTGAAGCCGAGCCGGTTCGAGGCGTGGAACGAGCGGCTGTTCACGCGGCTGATCGGCAGCTACGGGCGCGCTCTGACCTGGGTGCTGGCGCATGCGCGGCTCACGCTGCTGGTCGCACTCGGCACGCTCTGCCTCACCGTGCTGCTGTACATCTTCATCCCCAAGGGTTTTTTCCCCGTGCAGGATACGGGCGTGATCGAGGGCATCTCGCAGGGCTCGCAGGCGACCTCGTATGACGCGATGGCAGCCCACCAGGAGGCGCTGGCGGCCGACCTGCTGAAGGACAAGGACGTCGTCAGCCTGACCTCGTATATCGGCGTCGACGGCACCAACCAGACGCTGAACCAGGGGCGGTTCCTGATCAACCTGGTGCCGAAGGGACAACGCGGTCTGTCCGCGGCGGCGCTGATTCCGAGGCTGGAACATGACGTCGCCGGCGTGCCGGGCATACAGTTGTTCCTGCAGCCTGTTCAGAGCCTGACGCTGAACACGACGACGAGCCCGACGCAGTACCAGTTCGTGCTCGAGGATCCGAACGCGGCCGATTTCAACACCGACGTGCCAGCGCTGATGGCAAAGCTGCAGGCGCTGCCGCAACTCACCGACGTCGCGAGCGAGCTGCAGAGTGCCGGGCAGTCGGTGTTCATCAACATCAACCGAACCAATGCCGCGCGCTTTGGCATCACGCCCGCGACCGTGGACGACGCGCTCTACGATGCCTACGGCCAGCGCATCATCTCGACGATCTATACGCAGTCAAACCAGTACGACGTCATCATGACGGTCAATCCGAAGCTGATGACCTCGGTAGCCTCGCTCGGCGCGATCTACCTGCCGTCCTCGACCGCGACGGGCGGCGAGGTGCCGCTCTCGGCGGTCGCGACCTTCACCGTGCAGCCGGACCCGCTGGTGATCGAGCATCTTGGACAATTCCCGGCGACCACGATCTCCTTCAACCTCGCGCCCGGCGCCTCGCTCGGCGGCGCGGTGGACGCGATCCGCGAGGCCGAGGTGCGACTGCATTTCCCCGCCTCCGTCACGACAAGTTTCGAGGGTGCGGCGCTCGCCTTCCAGAACACGCTGGGCAACGAGGTGTTTCTGCTGATCGCGGCAGTGATCGCCGTGTATATCGTGCTTGGCGTGCTCTATGAGAGCTACATCCACCCCGTCACCATCATCTCGACGCTGCCATCCGCCGGCATCGGCGCGCTGGTGTTTCTGTGGATCGCGGGCGATGGGCTGGACGTCATCGGCATCATCGGCATCGTGCTGCTGATCGGCATTGTGAAGAAAAATGCGATCATGATGATCGATTTCGCGCTGCACGCCGAGCGCAACGAGGGCAAGGCGCCGCGCGAGGCGATTTTCGAGGCGTGCATGCTGCGTTTCCGGCCGATCCTGATGACCACGCTCGCCGCCATGCTGGCGGGCGTGCCGCTGATGCTGGGCAGCGGCATGGGCTCGGAGCTGCGCCAGCCGCTGGGACTCGCGATCGTCGGCGGCCTCGCGGTGAGCCAGGTGCTGACGCTGTTCACGACGCCGGTGATCTATCTGGCGTTTGATCGCGTTGCGTTGCGATTTGCGCGCGGGGCGGGGGTGCGGGCTTGAGAGGCAGCAAGCAAACGCTGATTTTTTATAAAAAAGCAGCAAAAAACTTTTGCCACGCGGGGCCGGGGGCGCTGCGCCGCCCACGCCCCCGTGACAGGGTCATAAAGTTTTTGTGCGTCTCATGAACATCTCCTCGTTCTTCATCCGCCGCCCGGTGGCCACGATGCTGCTGACCATCGGCATCGCCCTTTCAGGCGCCATCGCGTATTTCAAGCTCCCCGTGGCACCGCTGCCGCAGATCGCCTTCCCGACCATCCAGGTGACGGCCAACATGTCGGGTGCGAGCCCGGAGACGATGGCGGAGACGGTGGCCGAGCCGCTGGAGCGGTATCTCGGCACGATCGCGGATGTGGATGAGATCACGTCGCAGTCCAATGTCGGGTCGACGCGGATCACGCTGCAGTTCGGGCTGGATCGGGACCTGAATGGGGCGGCGCGCGATGTCGAGGCCGGGATCCAGGCGGCGCGGGCCAATCTGCCGAGCACCCTGCGCTCCAACCCGAGCTACAACAAGGTGAACCCGGCGGACGCGCCGATCATGATCATCGCGTTGACCTCGGACACGATGACGCCGGGGCAGCTCTATGATTCCGCGGATACGATTTTGGAGCAGCAATTCTCGCAGGTGAACGGCGTCGGCGAGGTGACGCTCGGCGGGGCGGCGCTGCCAGCCGTGCGCGTCGAGCTGGAGCCGGGGCTTTTGAACAATGCCGGCATCGGGCTCGAGGACGTGCGCGCGGCCCTGGCGGCGGCGAACGCGAATTCGCCGAAAGGCTATTTCAACGTGGGGAGCACGCGCTACCAGCTCTACACCAACGACGAGGCGACGGTCGCGGCGCAGTACCGTGATCTGGTGATCGCCTATCGCAACGGCCAGGCGGTCCGGCTGCAGGATGTCGCGCAGGTGAACAACGCGGTCGAGAACGTGCAGAATGCCGGGCTCTATAACGGCAAGCCGGCGGTGCTGGTGATTCTGATGCCAAGCCCGGGCGCCAACGTCATCCAGACGGTCGACCAGGTGCGCGCCCTGATCCCGGCCTTGCGGGCGGCGTTGCCGCCGTCGATCCAGTTCGCGGTGGCACTCGACCGTTCGCAGTCGATCCGCGCCGCACTCGCCGATACCGAGCGCACGTTGTTCATCGCGGTGCTGCTGGTCGTGGCGGTCGTGTTCATCTTTCTGCGCTCGCCGCGCGCGACCCTGATCCCGGGCCTGGCGGTGCCGATTTCGATCATCGGCACGTTCGGGCCGATGTATCTGCTGGGGTTCTCGCTCGACAACCTCTCGCTGATGGCGCTCACGATCGCGACCGGCTTTGTCGTGGATGACGCTGTGGTCGTGGTCGAGAACACCATGCGGCATCTGGAAGACGGGATGGAGCCATTTGCCGCAGCCCTGCGCGGCGGTGCCGAGGTCAGTTTCACCGTGCTGTCGATGAGCCTTTCATTGATCGCGGTGTTTTTGCCGATCCTGCTGATGCCGGGCCTGCTCGGGCGCCTGTTCCAGGAATTCGCGGAGACGCTCTCGATCACGATCATCATTTCGCTGGTCGTCTCGCTGACGACGACGCCGATGCTGTGCGCGATGCTGTTGCGCCGGCCGCGCGAAGGGGCGGCGCGCCGGCAGCCCTGGGCGTTGCGGCGGATGGAGGCGCTGTTCGATGCAGCACTCGCGGGCTATGGCCGCTCGCTCACCTGGGCGCTGCGCCACGCGCGCCTGGTCGGCGTCGGGCTCGTGCTCACGGTGGTGCTGAACGTCGTGCTGTTCGTCGTGGTGCCGAAAGGGTTTTTCCCCGAGCAGGATACCGGCCTGATCATCGGCACCATCCAGGCCGACCAGGGCATCTCGTTCGACTTGATGAAGCGGAAATTCACGCAGTTGCAGACCATCATCGAGGAGGACCCCGCGGTGCTGTCGGTGGCGGGCTATACCGGCGGACGGTCGACCAATAACGGCTTCATCTTCATCACGCTGAAGCCGTTATCGCAGCGGGTGAGTGCGACCGCGGTGATCGCGCGGCTGCGCCGCCCGCTCGCGCATATCGCCGGCGCGCCGATCTTCCTTGCCGCGGCGCAGGACCTGCGCGTCGGCGCGCGCCAGAGCAGTGCCGAGTACCAGTACACGCTGGAGAGCGATGATTCCGCGACCCTGTACGAGTGGGTGCCGAAAATCGTCGCGGCCCTGCAGCAGAATCACCAGCTCGCGGATGTGAACTCGGACGTGCAGCAGGGCGGCCTCGAGACCAACATCGTCATCGACCGCGCGCAGGCCTCGCGCTTGAACATCACGCCGCAGCAGATCGACGCGACCCTGTACGACGCCTTCGGCCAGCGCGGCGTCTCGACGATCTATAACGAGTTCAACCAGTACGAAGTGGTGATGGAGCTGGCGCCGCAATACCAGGAGACGCCCGTCGACCTGAAGCGGATCTATGTCAGCACATCCGGCGGCAAAGCGAGCGGCACGTCCGCGACTCAGCTGCTGAACGTGACGGCGCCGGCAAGTGCCACGGCGAGCAGCGGCGCGGCCGAGAGTGCCGCCGCGATCGAGCAGAGCAGCGTGGTGAACGCCGCGATCAACGCGATTGCGACCGGGGGCAGCAAGAGCACGTCCTCGGGTGCTGCGGTCAGCACCAATGTGGAGACGATGGTGCCGCTCTCGGCCTTTGCCAGCGTGCAGCCCGGCACGACGCCGATTTCCGTCAACCATGAGAGCGGGCGAATTGCCGCGACCATTTCGTTCAACCTGCCGGAAGGCGTGCCGCTCGGCACCGCGGCGAGCGCGATCCAGCAGACCATGAGCGATCTCGACGTGCCGCTGACCATCACCGGCAGTTTCGCGGGCACCGCGGCCGCCTTCCAGTCCTCGCTCGGCACCGAGCCGCTGCTGATCCTGGCGGCGCTGACCGCCGTGTATATCGTGCTCGGCATCCTCTACGAGAGCACGGTGCATCCGCTCACCATCATCTCGACGATCCCCTCGGCCGGCATCGGCGCGACGCTCTTCCTGCTGATCCTCAACGTGCCGCTGACCATCATCGCGCTGATCGGCATCATCCTGCTGATCGGCATCGTGAAGAAGAACGCCATCCTGATGATCGATTTCGCGCTGCAGCTCGAGCGCGGCGAGCACCTCGACCCGGCGGAGGCGATCTACCGCGCCGCGATGCTGCGCTTCCGGCCGATCATGATGACGACGTTCGCGGCGATCCTCGGCGCCCTGCCGCTCGCCATCGGGCTCGGCGCCGGCGCGTCGCTGCGCCAGCCGCTCGGCATCACCATCATCGGCGGCCTGCTCGTGAGCCAGGCGCTGACACTCTACACCACGCCCGTGGTCTATCTCGGCCTGGACCGCCTGGCGACGCGCCTGCGCGGGCGGCGTGATACGGCGGCACCGCGCGGCGGCAGCATTGCGGAGACACGATGATGTTTTTCGGTAAGGCGAGCAGGCGCCGGTTGAAAGAGGGGGCAGGCCGCCCTCGCGATGGGCTGCACCGTTCGCGCCCCTGCGTTTTTGCCGGTATTCTGGCGCTGACAGGGTGCATGGTCGGGCCGGATTATCATAAGCCCAAGCTCGTCATGCCGGCGTCCTTCAAGGAAGCCCAAGGCTGGATCAAGGCATCGCCGGCCGACGCAGCACCGAAGGGCGACTGGTGGACGGCGTTCGGCGATGCTGATCTCGACCGGCTGGAGCCGCTGGTCGCGGTCAACAACGCCACCGTCGCCGCGGACTATTACGCCTATGAGGAAGCCGTGCAGGTCGTGCAGGAGACCCGCGGCGGGCTGTTCCCGACGGTCGGGCTCACGGGCAGCGCCACCCGCGAGGGAGAGGGTTCAAAGGGCGGCGGGACCGTCAGCACCATCAGCACCGGCACCAGCACGACCGCGGGCGGGACCGGCACAGGCGGGGCGAGCGGCACCGGGGCCACCACCGGGGGGGGCACGGGCACGGCTATCTCCACCACGAACCTGGCGAGCGGCCCGCGCACCAGCGGCAGCTTTGAGGGCAGTGTGGACTGGACGCCGGATATCTGGGGCAAAATCCGCCGGCAGGTGGAGGGCGATGTCGACGCGGCGCAGGTGAGTGCCGCGGACCTCGCCAACGCCACCTTGAGCGAACAGGCGACGCTGGCGACGGACTATGTCGACCTGCGCGCCGCCGATGCCGCGGTCGCACTCTACCAGGCGACCGTGGCGGCCGACCGGCGTAGCCTGAACATAACGCAGAACCAGGCGAATGCCGGCGTCGCCGCGCCGTCCGACGTGATAACGGCGCAAACGACGCTGGAGGGTGCGCAGGCGCAGCTGATCAATGCCGGGGAGAGCCGCGCGCAGTATGAGCACGCGATCGCCGTGCTGGTCGGCCATGCGCCCGCAGAACTCAACATCCCCGCCGGCGGGCTGATGCAGACGGTGCCCGTGCCGCCTCCCGGGGTGCCGAGCACGCTGCTCGAGCGCCGCCCGGACATCGCCGCCGCCGAACGCATGATGGCCGAGCAGAACGCGCAGGTCGGCGTGGATATCGGCGCCTACTACCCGGATATCAGCCTCTCGGCACTCGGCGGCTACACCGCGGACCCGATCGGCGGGCTGTTCAACGTCGCGAACAGCCTGTGGTCGCTGGGGGCGGACATGTCGGCGACGCTGTTCGAGGGCGGCACGCGCTCGGCGACGGTGGCGGCCGCGCAGTTTGCCTATGACGAGAGCGTCGAGACCTACCGGCAGACGGTTTTGAGCGCGTTCCAGGACGTGGAAAACGACCTGTCGGACCTTCGCATTCTGGGCGAGGAGGCGCCGGTGGAGGCGCAGGCGGTGGCGGACGCGCAGCGCGGGGTGCAGATCGCGCTGAACGAATACGAGGCCGGCACGCAGCCCTATACGACGGTGGCGGCGGCACAGCTGACGCTGCTCGGCGACCAGGAAGCGGCATTGACGATCCAGCAGGACAGGCTGCTGGCAAGTGTGGCGCTTTTCGAGGATTTGGGCGGGGGTTTTGGTGCGGGTGATGTGCCGGGTAGGGGGGAAATCCAGGCGAAGTTGCCGTTTTTGGAGTAAGGACGCGCTGCTTTTTTGAAAAAAAGAAGCAAAAAACTTTTGCCACGCCGGAGCCATGGGCAGCTGCGCGACCAACGCCCATAACCCAAATTATCAAAGTTTTTTGCTACTTTTTGTTCGCAAAAAGCAGTGCTGACTTCCTCTCCCCCGATAAGATTTGTACTTCACGCGGAAGTGGCGTATGTAACGGCTACGGCGCTTTTCGTTTTCTTGTTGTTGCGTGATTTTCTGCTTTCGCGGTCCGACGCTACCCCAACAATCTGAAGAGTATTTTGGCCTGCATGTTGCGGGTCGCTGTTTGTTAGGAGATGCGACATGGCATCAGGTACTGTTAAGTGGTTCAACGCGCAAAAGGGCTACGGTTTCATCCAGCCGGATGACGGCTCGAAAGATGTGTTCGTGCATATTTCGGCTGTCGAGCGCTCGAACCTTGGCACCCTCAACGAGGGCCAGAAGATCCGCTATGAAATTCAGAGCGGCCAGCAAGGCAAGCTCTCCGCGGAGAACCTGCAGGCCGCTTAAAGAGCTGGTCTGTTATGAATAAAAAAGGCGGCGCAGCGATGCGCCGCCTTTTTTGCGTTTGGGGCCGCGGATGTTAGAAAGCGCCACTTTTTTGAAAAAAAGTAGCAAAAAACTTCTGCGGGTTTAGGGCGGTGGAGTTAGTTCCGCAGTGCCCTCGAGGCGGCGGCTTGCCAAATCGGGTGTGGCGCGAAATCGTTCTGTGACGACATCGCGTGCACCATTTTGATCACGTGGTGTGGCTGTCTGTCGATGCGCAGTTGCGGGCTCTATAACCCCGGCGATGCAGCTGCGGCCAAAGGCCCGGGAGCTCGCTATCTGGCGGGCGACAAACCACAATATTCGGGTGCTAAATAGCAGACGTTCTTGCCGCTTTTTCAAAAAAGTGGCGCTTGCTCACTTCGTTAAACCCACCTCGCCAGCCGTACCGCCGTATGCCCGCGGCTTGCGCGCAGGCTCGGCATGATGAGGAGGCAATCATCGTGCGGCGTACGGATTTCGTCGTCGCCGTCATGCGCGATCAACGTGCCGGCGTTCGGCACCGTCTCCCCGCCCTTGAACTCGCGGGTAAACACAAAGCGGTTGGTCCGCGCGGTGATCAGCTGGGTGACCTCGGCGAACCGCCCCTGCGCGCCCTCCGGTCCTGGCGCCATGCCGGTCACGCGCAGCAGCGCCTCGATCGTGGCGCGGGTCTGCGCGATGGTCGCGGGCTCCCAATGCTGCCCGGCCTCGACCAGAATGCCGGTCGCGCTGCCGCCGGCCTCGGTGAAGCGGCCGTAGTCGATCATGCGTTTGCCGCCGGCATGCCCGAGATCGGCGACGACGAAACCGGGCGTGCCGAGGCTGAGTGCGAGGCTGCGACCTTGCGGTGCGGCGCCGCAGAGCAGCAGCGGTTCGGAGGGCCAGAGCATTGAATGCAGGTCCAGCACGATGTCGGCCGCATCGACCAGCGGGCGCATCTGGCGGGCGCGGTCGAGCTCCAGGGATTGGCGCACGCCAAACAGCTGCGCGTCGTCCCACACGCGGTTGAGATCCTCCTCGACATAGCGCGAGGCAAGCGGGTTCTGCGGATCGAACCGCTGGTAGGCGGCGATGTTGGCGAAACCGAGGGTGAGCGTGCCGCAGGCGGGCGTGAGCCTGGCGCGCAGCAGCTCGGCGAGGACGATGGCGCCCGCGACCTCGTTGCCATGGATCAGCGCCGTGATCAGCACGTGCGGGCCGGGGTTTTTAGAGGCGAGCGTGGTGAACCCCTCGACGCCGGTATTGCCCATGAGGAAGGGCGTGATGTCCGGCGCCTGGATTTGTACGGCAAAATCCGGCAGGTCGGCGGGCAGGCCGAACATTTGCGGGTCCGGCGTCTGGCAGTCTTGCGAGGGGGTGTCGGCCGGCTGCTGGCTGGTCGTCATGGTGGTAGTTTAGCCGCGTTGCGCGGTCGCGCAATCAGCGGCTCAGGTTTGGCGGGAGGTTTTGCTTGGCGGAAACATTGTCGGTGGCGCATCGGTTGTGGCGGGCATTGCCGGCGACGGGCCGGCGGGCGGGGCTGTCGGCGGTGGCGACGGCCCTCGCACCGCGGGCGGATCGGCGGCCGCCGGCGCAATCGGCGGGGATCGTCGTGGCGGGGGAGCTTGCCGCGTCGACGGGCGTGGGCGAGGCGGCGCGGACCTATGCCGCCGGCTGCGCAGCGGCGGGCGCGTTGCGTGGCGAAATACCGCTTGGCATCGGCGCGCGCCCGGCATCCCGCCCCCCGGCGGACGCCGCCGTGCTGCTGAGCGTGAATGCGCCGAGCGTGCCGCTGATGCTGGCGCGCGCGCAAAAAGATTTTTTACGGGGGCGGCGGGTGATCGGCGCCTGGGCGTGGGAGCTGCCGGTGGTGCCGGCGAGCTGGGCGGCGGGCGGGCGCTATGTGCATGAGGTCTGGGCCTGCTCGCCGTTTACCGCCGACGCCCTGGAGCGGGTGATGCCCGGGCGCGTGCGGATCGTCCCCTATCCTGTCGGCATGCGGGCCGCCCCGGCCGCGATCCGCGACCGTGCGGCGTTCGGCCTGCCGGAGGCGGCGGTCGTCACGCTGATGATTTTCAGCCTCGGCTCGAGTTTCACCCGGAAAAATCCGCTGGCGGGAATCGCCGCGTTCAAGGCGGCGTTCGGGGACCGGCCGGACCAGATCCTCGTCGTCAAATACGCCGGGGCCGCGGCATATCCGCGCGAGGCGGCGTTGATCGAGGCGCAGGCGGCACCCAACGTGCTGCTGCACGGGGGCTACTGGCCGCAGGCGCGCGTCGCCGGCCTTACCGCTTGCGCCGACATCGTGCTGAGCCTGCACCGCTCCGAGGGGTTCGGCCTGGTGCCGGCGCAGGCGATGCTGGCGGGCATCCCCGTCATCGCGACCGGCTGGTCCGGCAACATGGCGTTCATGGACGAGCAGAGTGCGGCGCTGGTCGGCTACGGGCTGGTGCCGGTCGAGGATGCGACGGGCGTGTATGCGCCGATGCCGGGGGCGGTGTGGGCGGAGCCGGATGTCGGCCATGCCGCCGAACATCTGCGGCGCCTGGGGGATGACGCCGCGGCGCGCCGGGCGCTTGGCGCGCGTGGCCAGGTGCGAGCCGCCGCCGCCCTCAACGGCGACAGCCTGCGCGCCGCCCTCGCCGAAAATGGGATCGCGGCGGCGGCCGCGACTGGGCAGGCGACGGACGCCGCGAATGGGCCAGCGGCGGCGGCCGCGACTGGGCCGACGGCGGCGGCAGCGACTGGGATTGACGGGGGCTGAGGCACGACGCAAAGCCCCCGCATGGTTTCGACGCGGATTCTTTGTACCGACCTCGCCGGCTTGCGCGCGCAGGCGCTGGGGCTGGTGGAGGCGGCAGGGTTTACCAGCGAAATCTGCACCCTGGATTTTACGCCGCCCTGGGACCGGCTCTCGCCCGGGTTGTGGCTGAAACCCCGCTGGGCCGTGGGCGCCAGCCCCTATCGCGAGCCGCTGCCACCCATCGTGCTCGGCTGCGGCGGGGCAGGGGCGCGGGTTGCGGCCTCCTTGCGGCGCCAGGGAGTCGCGGCGGTCGCGGTGCAGCACCCGCGCATGCGGCTCACCAAATTCGACCTCGTGATGGCGGCGCGGCATGACGGGATCACCGGCCCGAACGTGATCGTGACGCGCACGGCACTCCACCGGGTCACCCCGGCGCGCCTCGCTGCCGAGCGCGCGGTATGGACGCCGCGTTTTGCCGCCCACAGGCGGCCGCTCGTCGCCCTGCTGCTCGGCGGCAGCAACGGGCGCTATCGCTTCGAGCCGCCGGCGGCGCTCGAGCTCGCGATCCAGCTGGATGCCATGATGCAGCGCGACCAGGCGGGCCTCGTCATCACGCCCTCGCGCCGCACGGACCCTGCCGTCGTCAAGCTGCTGCGCGACGTGCTGGCGCCGCGCGGTGCGTGGATCTGGGACGGGCTCGGCGAGAACCCGTATTTTGGCATGCTGGCCTGCGCCGATGCGATCATCGCGACCGCGGACTCCGTCTCCATGGTCTCGGAAGCGGTGGCGACGGCGGCGCCCGTGTTCCTCGTGCGGCTGCCCGGCAAATCGGCGCGGATCGGCGCGTTCATGGACGCTCTGGCGGCCGATGGCCGGGTTAGGGACTTTGCCGGACGCCTGGAGCTGTGGGATACGAAGCCGTTGGACGACACGGCCGAGGCGGGTGCGGAAATGCGCCGCCGATTGGGGTTTTGAGCTTCATGCTGGATATCGAGACGTTTGATAACGTGAAGGGCGGCAACGTCGCCTATAAGGCCCTCGCACACCCGCTGGCGGCGGATGCGTTGCGCGCGCTGGCGGACCAGGCAGGCCTCACCGCGATTTTCGACCCCGACGGCATCGCCGGGCCGCTGCTCGCCCTCTGCCCGGATTTCGACGTCGAGGGCGTGTATGTGCAGGACACGCTGGCGGTCGGCCAGGTGCGCGGCTTGCATATCGCGCGGGCCATGACGTCGCTCGCACAGGCAAATGTGGGGAGCGTGCTGATCGCGGCGTTCGATGCCGGGCGGCTCGCCGAGCGTTTCGCGCCGTTCTGTCCTCCGGGTGTCCAGGTGCTCACGCTGGATGCAGCAAAACTGCCGGAGGCGATGGTCACCAATCCGAACCGCTATCTGGATGCGGTGAACTTCGCCACGAATTTCGTCTTCTTCAGGGACAACGACCGGTTCTCCACGCGCCTGACCACGGCGAATTACTGGGCCGGCTACGGCGCGAAGAATGTCCGGTTTTTCTGCCGGCTGTACGATGCCGCGGGCTCGCTGCTGGCGGCGTGGGACGAGCCAGCGCCGGCCGGACCCGGCGGATTCGTCATCGACAGCGCCAGCATCCGCGCGCGCTTCAGCCTGCCGCCGTTCACCGGACAGCTCTTCATCCACGCCGTCGGCGTCGCCGGGCATGATGTCGTCAAATATGCGCTCGATACCTACACCGCCGATAACGGCGCCTCGCTCTCGTGCACGCATGATGCCAATGCCTGGCCATCCGAGCGCTTCGCCGGGCTGCCGGCGCCGCGCGCGGATGAGCGCGTGGTGCTGTGGGTGCAGAACAGCCACGCCGTGCCGATCCCCGCCGGCGCGATGGCGCTCGACCGCATGGGCGCCGAGGCGCCGGTGCCGATCGACGTCGAAATTCCCGCTTTTGCGACCCATGAGCTCGATGTCGGCGCGCTCTGCCCCGCCGCGCCATGGCCCGCGCAGTTCGAGCTTCGCGCCGGGCGGCATATCGTGCGGCCGCGCTACGAAGTGACGCGCGCCGGGCGCACGCGCATCGCCCATATCAATGTCGAGCGCAGCGATTTGCAGCCCGACCCTGGCATCGCCAGGCTTTCCCCGGCACTCGGCCGCGGGTTTCTGCTGCCATTCCCGGTGCTGGACCGCCGCCGCTTCAAAACGATCGTGCAGCCGACGCCGATGGCGGTGGCCGAGCGCCACATGCCGCTGCGGCTCGACGTTTTTGCCCCCGATGGCGCAAAGCAGCTGGAGCATTATCTCGGGCTGCTGCCGCGCGACCATGCGCTCGCACTCGACCTTGACGACGTGCTGCCCGCAGGCGCGCTGCCGGCCGGCGGACATGCAGAGCTGACCTATGATTTTCGTGACGGCGGCGATGCGAATGGCTGGCTGCACGCGCTGTTCCGCTACGAGGACCGGGCCAGCGGCCATGCCGCGGAAAACAGTTTTGGCGCGCATATTTTCAATACGATCATGACATATAAGAACGAGCCGCAGAGCTATACCGGCAAGCCGCCAGGACTCTCGACGCGGCTGTTTCTGAAACTCGGTTTTGGCGGGCGGACGAGTTTCTGCGTGCTGATGTATCCGTCATCGGCGCCGTGGGCGCCGCACTCCAACACGATGCTCGAATTGCATGACGGCCAGGGCGCCCTGGTGGCGACCGCGCAGGTGCAGATCGCGTGCAGCGGTTCATTTTTTGTTGATTCGACGAAACAGTTTTCCGGCGCGCAGCTACGCGCAGCCGGCGAGACCGGGTATATTCTGATTCGCGATACGACGTGCCGGTTGTTTGGATTTCATGGCGTTGATGATGGTGCCGGCGGGTTTTCGTTTGATCATATGTTTGGTTTCTAGGAAGGGAAGGAAGGACTACTTTTTGTGAACAAAAAGTAGCAAAAAAACTTTGGAAATTTGGGCGGTGGGATCTGGCGTTGCCAGAGGCACTTACGGAGCAAAGTTTTTTGCTTCTTTTGTGCATAAAAGAAGCGCTTAACTGGCTCAACTAACACCTTCATGACTTCCCTTCCATAACCTTCACACAACCTTGAATACGTAGTCCGTGCTGCCGACCTCCCGGAACGTCTCGTCAACTATTCCTGGAGGTTTTCAATATGCCCGCGATCCTGCTTTGGCTGCTCGGCGTTCCGCTGCCTGTGATCATTCTGCTCCTGCTGTTCTGGCACTGATCCGGGAGCGCACTGACAATGTTGCCACCTGTTGAAACCGTTCGTCCGGGCTATGCCGTCGCAGGCGCGCCCGGCGTTCCCTATGCCGAGGCTGCCGAGCGGCTCCCGGCCAACTCATCGCCGCAATCGGGCGTGTCCTGGGCGGCTGTTTTCGCCGGCGGCATTTCAGCTGCCGCCATCTCCGTCATTCTCATCCTGTTCGGCACGGGCCTTGGTCTCGCCTCGGTCTCGCCATGGCCGGGTGCCGGCGTGTCCGCCACCACCTTCACGGTGCTGGCCGCGATCTGGCTGATCATCGTGCAATGGGTGTCCTCACTCTTCGGTGGCTACATGGCTGGACGGCTGCGCACCAAATGGGTCGCGGTGCACACCGACGAGGTGTTCTTCCGCGACACAGCGCACGGCTTCCTCGCCTGGTGCCTCGGCACCCTGCTGGTCGTGGGCGTGCTGAGCGGCATGGCGGGCTCCGCGGTGAATAACGGCACCCGCGCCGCGACCGCGATGCAGGCCACCAACCAGACGGCGACGCGCTACTATGTCGATCTGCTGTTCCGCGAGAACGCCAACCCGAACGCGGCGGCCGATAACGGCGGCTCGGCGATCGGCGCGCCAGGCGCTGCACCGGCGCCCGCGGCCTCCGTGCCGGGGATGACGGACCAGGAGATGCGCAACGAAGCGTCCACGATCCTGAACGAGGGCATGACCGCGGGCGGCGTTTCCAGCACCGACCAGACCTACCTCGCCCAGCTCGTCTCCGAGAAAACGGGCCTCGCCCCTGCTGACGCGCAGGAGCGGGTGACCGACGTGCTGAACCGCGAAAACGCCGCGATCGTGAAGGCAAAGCAGGTCGCCGACGCCAGCCGCAAGGCGGCTTCGGGGGCGGCGATCTATACCTTCGTGTCGCTGCTGATCGGCGCGTTCATTGCCTGTGTCGCCGGCGCGATCGGGGGGCGGCTGCGGGATAATTATTAAGGAAGTAAGGGCCTACTTTTTGTAAATAAAAGGTAGCAAAAAAACTTTGGAACTCTGGGTCGGGGGCGTTTGCGTCAGCAAGCGTCCGGGGCCCAGAGTAATTTTGGTTGTAGGCGTTGTCGCAACGACCCTGCCCATCATGAAGATCGGCGGTTTCACCAGGCGTGCCTGCTGCCTCCAACCTCCGACCCAAGGTCAATAAGTTTTCTTGCTTACCTCTATTCCGCCACCTGGAGCCGCGGCGCCATGACAGGCGCCGGCCGTTCCACGAGAGGCATCCACTGTCCGCCCCGCAATATCTCGCTGGGCCGGAATTTCGCCTTATAGGCCATCTTCCGGCTCTCCTCGACCCAGTAGCCCAGATACACATGCGGCAGGCCGAGTTCGACGGCGCGGTTGATCAGCCACAGGATGGCGTAGGTGCCGAGCGAGCGTTCGTCCATCGAGGTGGTGAAAAAGCTGTACACGGCGGAGAGGCCGTCGCCGAGGCGGTCGGTCAGGCAGGCGCCGAGCAGCGCGCCAGCCTGGTGGCGGAATTCGATGATCGAGGTTTCGATCGGCGTGTCCTCGACCATGGCACGGTAGTCGTAGAAGCTCATTGTCGCCATGTCGCCGTCGCCGTGGCGCACCTGCTGGTAGCGCTGGAACAGCTGGAACTGTTCGGCGGTGGCGCGGGGCGGCATCTCCTGCACGATCAGGTCGGCATTCAGCCGGGCGACGCGTTTCTGGGTGCGGCCTGGCACGAAGTCCCGCGCGCGGATGCGGATCGGCACGCAGGCGTTGCAGGAGGGGCAGACGGGCGCGTAGGCGATGTTGTGGCTGCGCCTGAAACCGCCCCGCGAGAGGCGGTCGTGCAGGCTTTCGGCCGAGACGCCTGCGAGCTCCGTGACGACTTTCCGCTCGGTCCGGCCCGGAACGTATGGGCAGGGCAGCGGCGCTGTCGTGTAGAAGAAATGCGGGCGGCGCGCGGGTTTAAAGCTCATTTTGTGTATGTTTGGGCGTTCGCTGTCCCGCGTCAATAACTCATTTTGGGTGAGGCGGCGGGAAGGCTGGATGGTTGTAACGATGACGTTATGATGATTGTAAAGAGCAGCGTTTCCGGCAGCGCGTAGAGGAACCAGGGGGCGAGCGGCGTGAGCAGCAGCAGCGGTGCGGCATAGAGGATGGCGCCGAGCGCGCCCTGCCAGAGCGGCGTGCGGGGGGTCAGGCAGAGCGACATGGCGATGACCAGCGGCATCGTGTCGTAGGCGTAGGCGTGCGGGACGGCGATGAAACTGCCCGCCAGCAAGGCGGCCATGGCGCGCTCATGGCGGGTGCTGCGGGCGGCAAGCCAGACCAGGGCGATGACGGCGAGGCTGACCAGGCCTTGGATGGCGCCGGCGGCAGTGAGCGGCACGCCGAGGCTGCGCAGGTTGGCGGCCGGCGTCACGATGATGTTGAGGTTGAGGTTTGTGCCGGCAAAGTATTGATATTGATAGCTTGGCAAAGCATGCGCCCAGACCGCCCATAGGCCGGGCGGGAAGGCGAGGCAGGAGGCGATGACGAGGGCCGCCGCCGTCAGTCCGGCGGTGATGATGGCGGCCCAGTCGCCGCGCGCCAGCAGGAAAAACGGGATGAGCAGCCCGAGCTGGGGTTTGAGGGTCAGCAGCCCGAAGGCGATGCCAGCGAGGCGAGGGCGCGTCGGCAGCAAAGCGAGGCCCGCCATCATGAGGGACGTCGTAAAGAAACCGGTCTCGCCGGTGGCGGCACTGAGCAGCGCCGCCGGGCTTGCCAGCAGGGCGACCAGCAGGACGCGGCGGTGCTGCGGCCATAGCCGCACGGCGCCCGCGAGCGCGACCAGCCCCGCAACAGTCCACAGCGCTTGCGCCTGTGCGAAGGCAAAATCCCGCAGCCACCAGATCGCGAGCAGCAGTGTCGGCGGGTACAGATACGGATAGAAACTGCCAAATCCGGGATAGAGCTGCTTCTGGAACGCTTGCAGCGCGCCGGCATCGTAGAGCAGCCGCACCGGGTGTGCCGCCGCGAATCGGGGGAACGACCAGAACGCCAGGAAATCGCTGTTGAGCAGGACCGGGTGGCGCAGCGCGCTCAGCAGGACGACGAGGTTGAGGGCGGCGCCTGGCGCGATCACGAGGATGAGCAACGTCCCCAACGGACGCGGCAGTCTTGCGGTTGTCGTGGCTGGCGGCATCATTTATGCCATCTTCACCCGCGGGAGCCCGCAGGTGAAGCCTGCCATCGTGGCGGCGGTCCAGACGGCGGCGACGGCTGACAAGGAAACGCAAATGGCGCGCGCGCATTCGGTAACTTACCTGCTGGGCACGAAATTCCACAGAATGGCGTATGTCGAGTTCGGCAATCCGGCCGCCCCCGCTGTCCTGTGCGTGCACGGGCTGACCCGCAACGGCCGGGATTTCGACACGCTCGCCGAGGCGCTCGCCGACTGCTTCCACGTGATCTGCCCGGACCTGCCAGGCCGCGGCAGGTCCGACTGGCTGGCCGACGCCATGGCCTACCAGCCGCCGAACTACGTCATCGCCCTCGCGCACCTGCTGGCCGCCCTTGGCAAGCCCGTGCACTGGGTCGGCACCTCGCTTGGCGGCATCTGCGGCATGATGGTGGCCGCCGCGCAGAACCCGCCGCTGATGAAACTGGTGCTGAACGACGTCGGCCCGCATATCCCCGCCGCCGCCCTGCAGCGCATCCGCGACTATATGTCGAACGGGCCGGAGCGGTTCACCTCGATGGCGGCGCTCAAGGCGCATCTGCGCGACATCCACGCGCCGTTCGGCGACCTCGGCGATGCCGGCTGGACGCATCTCGCCCGCTACTCGGCGCGCTCGGTGCTCGACCAGACCGGGGCCGGCGCGTTCGCCATGCACTACGACCCCAAAATCGTCGCGCCCCTGCGGGACAACGTGCCCATCGATATCGACATGTGGCCGCTCTGGGAGGCGATCCGCGTCCCGATGCTGACCATCCGCGGCGCGCACAGCGATCTGCTGCTGCCCGAGACGTTCGAGCGGATGTGCGAGACCGGCTCGCAGGGCTATGTCGTGGAGGATGCCGGGCACGCGCCGGCGCTGATGGATGCGCCCTCGATCGAGGCGATCCGGGCGTTTTTGCTGGCCGCCTGATCATAACAAAATCGTGACGCTTTGAGGTCGCCGCGATGACGCGATTGATCCGGGCGGCCCGCGCCTTAAATCGTTGGAATGGTTGGCCGCATTTTTGACCGCGCGCATGTCCCGCTCCTGAAGCGCTCGCTGGTCCAGGCCGGCACGGCGACCGCCTCGCAGCGCGTCTCGCTGGTCGCCGCCGGCTGCGCGTTCTACGCGACGCTCGCACTGTTCCCGACGCTGACGATGCTGATCTCGCTCTACGGGCTCGTGTACAACCCGGCGAGCGTCCAGCCGCAGCTGCACTATCTCGCGACCTTCATGCCGCCGGCCGCCTTCGAGCTGATCTCGGACCGGATCCAGAGCGTCGTCGCCGCCCCGGCGCGTGGCCTTGGCATCAGCTTTGTCGTCAGCCTGATGATATCGCTATGGTCGTCCTCGACCGGCACGAAGTCGATCATCAACGCCCTGACACTCGCCTATAACGAGACCGAGACGCGCGGGATGATCAAGTTCCAGCTGGTGGCGCTGGGGATGACGCTGGTGGCGGTCATCGGCACGGCGCTTGCCGTCGGCATCCTGGTGTTCATCCCGATCGCGCTGACCTATCTGGGGCTGCCCGGCAACACGAAGGTGCTGGTCGCGGCACTCAGTTTCGCCGCGATGATCGCCTTTGTGGTGACGGCACTCGGCTTGCTATACCGCTTCGGCCCGGCCGGACGCGGGCGGACGTTCTACGCGCCGGGGGCGGCGGTGGCGACCATGTTCTGGCTGCTGGGCTCCTGGGCCTTCGGGTTCTACGTCGGGCATTTTGCCGCCTACAGCGCAACCTACGGACCGCTTGCAACCCTGATCGGCCTGATGATGTGGTTCTACCTGACGGCGTATGTCGTGCTGTTCGGGGCGGAGTGGAATGCGGCGCTGGATCGGGAGTGGTCGGAGCTTGAGGGCAGCTCAGGGGCTCCGCCGCTGGACCCTGCCGGGGCCGGGAGGCCCCAGACCCCAGGACTTCTCCGGGGGCGAATACCGCGCGGTTAGCGTCACCGAAAAGGTTTTGGGGTCCCGGGCCTCTCGGCCCCGGCGGCCCCAGGGCAGAGCCCTGGTCTCGCCTTGTTGTCGCGGCGCACAAAATCGATATACTCATCCAGCCGTCACCGCGCGCCACGCAGGGGCCGGCCAACTTATGCTTCTAGGATGACCTCTCTCACGCATCGTCTACCCGGCGACAAAAACAAGGATTACCGACGTGGCCAACGAAAAATCGCAAAATGTGCAGGACGTATTTCTCAACCATGTGCGCAAGAGCAAGACGCCTGTCACGGTGTTTCTCGTGAACGGCGTGAAGCTGCAGGGCGTTATCACGTGGTTCGATAATTTCTCGGTGCTGCTGCGCCGCGACGGGCACACCCAGCTCGTCTACAAGCACGCCATCAGCACCGTGATGCCAGGCGCCCCGATCATGCTATTCGACGCCTCGAAGGCGGAAGGGGCGGCGCCTGTGGAAACCACCGGCACCCTCAAGCTCAACCGCGCCGAGCCGACCTACGATCCGGAAATGGAGAGCTGAGGGACTCCGCACCGCCGCCCAGCCGGGCGGCGATCCTGCTGCCGTGGGATAAATCCGCGGCGCGCCTGTCGGCGGCGATCCGGGCGCCGGAAGCGCGCCTCGCGGAAGCCGTCGGCCTCGCGGCTTCCATCGGCCTCATCATCGTCCACGAGGACATTCTCATCCTGCGCAGCATCACGCCGGCGACGTTGCTGGGCAAAGGGCAGGTGGAACGCGTCCGCGCGGATTTGCGGGCGCATGAGGTCGGCGTGGTCGTCGTGGACGCAGCGCTGACGCCGGTGCAGCAGCGCAACCTCGAGACCGCCTGGGGTGCGAAGGTGATCGACCGGACGGGCCTGATCCTGGATATTTTCGGCGCCCGCGCGCGCACGCGGGAAGGCTCCCTGCAGGTCGAGCTCGCGCATCTCGAATACCAGCGCTCGCGCCTCGTGCGGTCCTGGACCCATCTTGAGCGCCAGCGCGGCGGTTTCGGCTTCCTCGGCGGCCCGGGCGAGACGCAGATTGAGGCGGATAGACGCCTGATCGGCGACCGCATCACGCGGCTGCGACTCGAGCTTGAGGACGTGCGGCGCACCCGCGGCCTGCACCGGGGGGCGCGCAAACGGGTGCCCTACCCGGTGGTCGCCCTCGTCGGTTACACCAATGCCGGCAAATCCACCCTCTTCAACGCGCTGACGGGCGCGGCCGTGATGGCCGAGGACCAGCTGTTCGCGACGCTCGATCCCACCATGCGCGGCATCGTGCTGCCGTCCGGCCGGCACATCATCCTCTCCGACACCGTGGGCTTCATCTCCGAACTGCCGACCGAGCTCGTCGCCGCCTTCCGCGCCACCCTCGAGGAGGTCGCCGAGGCGGATGTTCTGCTGCACGTGCGCGATGTGGCCCACCCTGACGCCGCAGCGCAGACGGCCGATGTGCGCGCCGTGCTGAACCGCATGGCAAAGGATGGCACGCTGGACGAAACCTGGCAGGACCGCACCGTGGAGGTGCTGAACAAGGCGGACCTGCTGGGCGGCGTTGCCGCCGTCGTGCAGGGCGATGCCGTCGCCGTCTCGGCGCTGACGGGTGAGGGGCTGGACCGGCTGCGCGACGTGATCGACGGGCGTCTCGGTGCGCAGATGGAGGTGCTCGACGTCGATATCTCGGTCGCCGACGGTGCGAAGCTCGCCTGGGCCTATCGCCATGGCGAGGTGCTGGAACGCGCCGATGACGAGACCCATGTGCATCTGCGGCTGCGCCTGAGTGCGGCCGATCGCGCGCGGTTCATGCAAGGATGATCGAAGCCGACGTTGACGCCGTGATCGCGCTGCTGCGCGCGGTCGCGAAAACCGAGATCATGCCGCGCTTTCGAAAGCTCGCCGCGGGCGATGTCCGCACCAAATCGGGTCCGCTCGACCCCGTCACGGTCGCCGACGAGGCGGCCGAGCGGGCCATCACCGCCGGGCTGAAAACACTGTTTCCGGGTGATGACGTGCTGGGCGAGGAGATGGCGTCGGCCGACATGTCCCAGCTTGAGCGTTTGCACGCGCCAGGTCGGGTCTGGGTGATCGACCCGATCGACGGCACCGCGAACTATGCGGCCGAACTGCCGCTGTTTGGCGTGATGGCCGCACTCATCGAGGCCGATGAGGTGCTGGCGGGGTTTATCTACGATCCGCTCGGCGATGACTGCGCGCTCGCTCTGGCGGGCGGGGGCGCGTGGCTGGTGGCGGCCGATGGCGCGCGCCGGCGGCTGCATGTGGCTGCCGCCGTGCCGGTGGCGGAAATGACCGGTTCGGTCTCCTGGCGCTACCTGGAGGCGCCGCTGCGCACCCGCGTGTTGCACCGGCTGGACCGGCTGGCCGCGGTCACCGAATATCGCTGTGCCGCGCACCAGTACCGGATGCTGGCTTCCGGCCATTGCCATATGCAGTTGTTCCGCAAGCTGCTGCCCTGGGACCATGCGGCGGGCTATCTGCTGCACCGGGAAGCCGGCGGTGTCGGCAAGCGGTTCGACGGCAGCGCCTACCGGCCCTCGCGCACCGATGGCGGCCTGCTGCTGGCGCCGGATGCGCCAAGCTGGGAGGCGCTGGCGACGGCATTGCTGGGGGAGGCATAGCCGCGTGATTTTGGTTAGCGATAAGCTATAAAACCGTAGGGTAACAAACGGCCCGCCGCCGTTGCGGGGGAGGGGGACGTCGCCCATTTCACCCGTCGAGCATTCCGTTCTTCAAAGGAAACTTGATGATGTCGCCCAAGACGATATTTCTGGCGCTTGCGATCTCCGTGGGCTCGATGGCCGCAGCACAGGCGCAAACCGGCGGTGATCTGCAGACCGGCCCCGCGGGCACGCCGGCGGAGAACCAATCGACCAGCGGCACGATTTCAGGCGGCGGCCAGACGACACGGACCGGTACGCTGTCAGCGGCGGAGACTGCGAATACGGCCACCCATAACGCCTACGGCAAGACGAAAGTCTCGACCAGCACGGATGGCTCGATGTCGGACGGGTCGACCTCGGGGACGATGAATGGCGGCGGTGCGGCTTCGAAGGCGAATTGAAGTAAGGACTACTTTTTGTGAACAAAAAGTAGCAAAAAAACTTTATTAATCTGGGCCATGGGCTTTGAGATCATCAAAACCCATGGCCCAACGGAGCGAAAGTTTTTTGCTTCTTTTTTCCGAAAAAGAAGCGCCTCACTTACTACCCCTTAAAAATCGTCCCAGTTCTCGGAGCCGGTCGTCGCCATAGCGGTGGCGGGCTGTTTCAGCTTGAGGATCTGCGCGTTTCCTTGCACGCGGTTCCGGGGTGCCGGCAACGCGGCCGCCGGCTTGCGCGGCGGCGGTGCGGCGTGGGAGGCGGCGTGCGTGGGGGCGGCGATCTGGCCGATCTGGAACTGGCCGACGAGCCGGGCGAGTTCGGCGGCTTCGCCGGCGAGGCTGTGGCTGGCCGCGGTTGCCTGTTCGACCATCGCGGCGTTCTGCTGCGTCACCTGGTCCATCTGGTTGACCGCGGTGTTGACCTCGTTCAGCCCGGTTGCCTGCTCCTGCGATGACGCCGCGATGTCCGTCACTAACGTGTTCAGGCGGTCGACCTGTTCGACGATGCGCGTCAGCGCCTTGCCGGTTTCACTGACGAGCTTCACGCCGGTTT
>Ga0116231_10002147_pt1 | contig 41220 bp, 22 predicted proteins | sample S1TSphgellanicum_2_FD_89695 | JGI IMG/M metagenome (GOLD analysis project Ga0116231, IMG submission 89695) | Host-associated microbial communities from peat moss isolated from Minnesota, USA - S1T2_Fd - Sphagnum magellanicum MG | ecosystem: Host-associated > Plants > Peat moss > Unclassified... | reverse complement strand
TCCAATTTTTATTAAAAACTTTAATTTTAAACTGGAGATTTTTTTGAAATTTTTTTTTGGTGCCAGGCACTAATTTGGGATACTTCAGCAAAACAACCAGATAGAGAGCTGGAGCCAATTTTGGCTTATTCAGCTGGAGCTGAAATCAACCAAGTGCAATGGTCAGCAGCTCAGTCTGAATGGGTGGCTATTGCTTTTGCAAACAAGCTCCAAATTCTAAGGGTTGCCTTGCCTACTTGAAAGATGGGGGGGGGTGAGAAGTGAAGGGGCCAAAACCCACTCAAGCAATTTTCTTATGGTAAGTAGAGTAAATACTAAATACCCTTTTGTATGTCCAATTATTTCTTAGAACACACACACTCACCCTAACCTTCTTTGCTCTTTTGGATTTCTAGAGTTAACTACCATATTAACCATTCACATTGTAGCTAGCTACCTAGTAGCCACTAGCTGCCTTACCTTACTACTTACCTGCCTAGCTAGTTAGCAATCTCTTAGATTCTCTTAGATTCCCTACCTACCTTCCAACCATAGGGCAGAATACTCCTAGCTCTAGGTAGGCCTTGGACTATCCAACTCTATGTAACCCCTACTTGTGCATTAAAAATGTGTAACCAGCTTTGGTGTCCTATTCAGGCATCTTTTTTAGGTTTAGGGTTATGCCAGTTTCACTTCTAATGTGAATCAAAGGGTCCAAGGGGAATACTATGGTTATGATGTGAATCAACATTGGGGAACACTGGTTATGCTCTAGAACATGCCCTGGTAAAACCTGTTATCACCTAACGGAACGCTGGCTCACCATAATGGACTCGCCACATTCCATAGTACATCAAAGGTAAGAGCATAATCTCTTGTGGGAACTTTCGACCCTAGAAAGATCTTGGTCAATGGCCAACATGACCTTTACGAATTTTGTTAGGTTCTGTTTTCAAAAAAATAATTTAATTTAATTTAATTTAATTTATTCTTTTCTTGTAGATACATTTTCTTTTCTTTACCATTTTTTTTCTTTTAATATGTTCTAGAAATCTTTTAACTATTCTCGAAACTTCTTTATAAGTTTGAAATTCAAAAGAAAAACAAGGCAACTCAATGACACATTCACAAGACATACGAATTTGAAATTCAAATTTGTTTTGGAAAAGAGGTTGAAGAAACAAGTGATGAAAGAGCTTGCATTGCCATGATGAAATAACAAAAGAAAGCATTCATGTTGGCACAAGAAACAAACGAAACAATGTTAACACAAAAGATGAAGAGAACAATGCAATGGCACTACAAGCACACCACACAACAAAGGGAAGATTATCAACAAAATAAATAAATAGACATATTTGTTGGCACACAATGAAAAAGATCAACAATGTTGTCAACAAGAAAAAGAAGATGAATGACCGAAGTTTTGCAAACATTGTCAAGAAAAAGGAAAAAATAACTAATGGATTGAAATTCTGCAAACAATGTTGCAACTTGTTCAAAGAAGATGAGAGACTAAAAAAATAGATGTTCCCAAACTTGCTTAAAGAAAACAAGAAACACTAAAAAAGACAAATGTTGCAAGAATGTGCTTGAAGAGGAAAAGCCACACTACAAACACTTGCATCATCAAGAAGAAACAAAAACACAAGGTTGTTTGTCATGTTAGCATGAAAAGACAAAAATATACAAGCTCTTTGACTTAATAAACCATAGATCAAAATAAAACAACTTCCTCAACAAAAACAAAACAACATCTTAAACAAAAAAACTATGATGAAAACTTATTAGCCAAATGAAAAAGGAAAGTGGAGCTATCGAAGCATTCATGAAATCTCAATGCAGGCCAAAAGACATTGCAACAAAAAAAACAGAACTTTTGAGGCACATTCATCAAACCTCAAACAAAAGCAAAAAGATGACACCAAAGATGCCCCCACAAGAGCTAAATTAAAGTGAAAGACAGCAAATATGACAAACGAAATAAATTTTTAAAAAAACATGGTTAAAAATCAAAATTCTTACATAGGTGATCTTCTTACTCATTCCACTATTATATACCTATTATAAGTTTACCTTTACTTGGGATGGATATTGATTCTTTAGGCAAGCCAAAGGTGGGTAAATCCAAAAATATATCAATATCATTATTTTGAAGCAAATGTATGTTTCAATATTTGCAATGTACTTAATTATCATGATGGACTTGTTTTAGTTGTAGCATTCAACTCATTGTGCATTTTTTTCACTTTCCACATTTTTGTTCCTTGCACAAAATACACCTTTAGCAAGATTGTTACATATTAATTACCTTTGGAACTTTTGTAGGATTTTCTACCATTTACATGAATGTTTTGAAAGTACAATTATTGAAAAATATTCAAGGCCTTTCATTTTGTCTTTGTTAATTTTTCCTTTAAAATATCTTTCATGCCATGTGTTCATAGTTTTAGATGTTAAAATGAGAACTAATTTGTTTTGCCCTTATTGCCACGGTGCCATATTGTACATATTATCTACATATTTTAATTTCCGCTACTTGACCATACCTTTTTGATACATTAACTAGTTATATTCACCAAGTAAATTTGAGTGAAAGCACACTACGATGGTTTTTTTTGGAAGTCACAATTTTGGTTGTTTTGGGTTAATCAAGTTTTATTTCACAGAACTCAAATCCCTTGAAAAATATAACAAAAGGGAAATGAGAAACTGAAAATGATACTATAACATTCCCAACTTTGGAAGTTTTACCAAAAATAACCAATGTTCAATCCAAGGTGGACTTTGCAATGTAGGGTACATCTAAAGTCATAGTCCAAACAACCATCCATATGGACATTTTACTTCTAGTGGAGTTGAAATACATGCCTATAACTTTGGACCACCACACATTGAAGTATCATAACACTTAAGATGAAAAAATCAAATAAAAAAAGGCCCTTTCTTTCTTTCAAAATTTAAAATGGAAACTTAATAATGACATAATTTTGTAAAATTCATTTCAGTAACTAAATTGATTTTTTAAAGACCAATATTTTGGACATGTTTTCAAAATTGTTTAAATTAAGTTGGTATGTATTTGGATATGGAAAAAAAATGTTAATTTAATATCATTTAAACATTTTTATTTGGGGTCCAATTTCACTGCATTTAAAATACAATAGATTTGGATTCTTATACGATCTTGAATTACCATTTTTGGTTGATTATAGTGTGCTTTTACCCATTTATGTTAAAAACCAAAAAAAATTATGATCTATACCTTTTGTATAAGGTAAACATGTTGATAATTTATTTTTATCTTTAATGAAATTGAAATTGTGGACACAATAGTAATTGTGATCAATGCGAACATGAATGTCAATCTTGAGAAAGGGCAAAAGTAAATTTTTTTATTAAGGAAAGTTTATTGTTTGTTTTGCATGTTTTGTTTTTAACTTTTGTTTGTCACATTTAGATCTATCAAACCATTGTGCCACTTGATACATTCTTGGTATTTTTGGAAAACCCTCAATGAGTAAGGGTGCATTGGGGTAAGTTGGTAATGTTTAGACTTATACAGTAAGGGTTATTGAATATTGAATAATATTGTCATTGAAAATTCAATAAAATTAAAAATTAAAAAATTAAGGAAATTAGGGGAAGTTTGTAATAATGTTAGAAAGCCCTTGATGAGTGGATTTCTTGAAGTGATCTTATAATTTTTAGACATGACATGGGAAAGATATTAAATTTTGAATAATTTTTTTAATGGGAAATTATTTTATTAAAAATTTACAATTGGTCTATCCTTAAGGTCATGTTCACACTTGGAGCAAGTGTGATTATGATTATGTGGACGTGAAACATTTTTTGGTTACATTTTTGTAAAGTAATTAAGCAAGTTGATAAACTATGTTTTAACCAATGTTGGATGGTTTTTAAAATACCACTTGGGGCTCTACCATGTTTTTATTAGGTTTATGGATCCAAACCAATGGGTCATTAGAAAATAATGACCATGGGTGAAGATTTGTACCTTTTCACAAACAAAAAGAGAAACCCTTCCAAAACCCAATTGAGCACACAATATGTGAAAATATTTATAAGTAAAACCTTTGCCATGGTGTAGAAGATTGATTGTTCTTATGGTTACTGACTAGAATAATTGAAGAGTTCTAGCTAGTCATCACTAATAAATGTAGTAATGCACCAACATTATATGTGCACATAGTTGTTATTACACGACTTACTTTTGTGTTGCCTTTTTTTCCCCCTTAGCTACCCTTGGCCTAATTTATCTTTTTTATATATAAAATGGATGATGTTTGGACACACTTTGGGCCCATGTTATGTATGTTGGGTTTATAATGGGCACTAGGCGTAAAAAAGTTTCCATTACAAAATATAATTTTTCATTCTTAAATATATTTTTATGATTTTAAAAATATTTTAGTAGTCACTATGAGAAATCACATCTATTAAACCCACACTACCTTGCAACTAAAACTCAAAAAATATTTCATATACAACTATTGTGCAACTATCTTTTGGGTATTACAACTAATGTGCAACTATCCCCTTAAAAATACAATGTATTGATAAATAAATTGTCACATCAAAAAATCAATTAGTTGTATTATAGTTGCAAGTGAGTTGAAAATGGGTCTTCTATATGATAATTTATACACATCGTACAAACATATGCAGTCACCCATGTTTGAGTTTTTTAGAAGTTACATTGTAATTGCATGTGGCAACTACTTTAGAATAGTTCTAAATGCAACAACTATGTTGCAACTAAATACAATGTACATACATGCGATCATGCCATGTCCACATTTCCACCACCCATTATGGAGTACACTTATAATTAGTTTTCGATTATGATTCACATTGATACAATTAGTACATCCACTATTGCACCACTACTAAAGTAATATTATTCAGCTATGTTATGACCATAATACAATTACTTATAACTTAATAAATATACATATTCATTAGTTATTTACATCTTCATCATATGTGTTTCATTTTAAATGATTTAAAATGTTATGGGAGCGTTACTTCAAACTTTAAAATTCATTTTTGAAATGTAAAGGAAAAGGAATAATGAAAAAATAACAAGAAGATAATAAGCTTTCCAACTTACAAAACACTTTTTTTTTCCTTTTTTTTCTTCTCTTTGGACCCCTCCTACTTTCAAACCTCATAATTTTCTTATTTCATTTTTAACAATTTAAAGTGTTATAGGAGCGCCACCTAAAGTTCTACAAATCATCTTGGAACTTTAATATCAATAAAGCAACATACAAGGATTTTTTTAGTGTTTGGGAATTGGCCTTTGTAGCATTCGATGGTTTGTTTTTTTCAATTTTTGACCCCCTCTACTTTGGGGGGCCATAATTTTCTCAATTTTGTTATGTTTTTGACAATTTTCAATGCCCTAAAGGTGCTAATAAGAAGGGTTCAAATTTTTTGAACATTAGAAACAATGGAACCTTCCCCTTATATTTGGCCTACCCTAAGTGCTTAAGTGTTATAGTTGCAATTCAATTGCAACTTAATTTACAACTAAAGAATAACTAAATGATTTAATCCACATGTTTTCTTTTCAAATCCCATGTTACAAAGTTTGTTCACTCATATTTTCACATTAAAATACAAATGTCATTTTGGGATGAATTCAAAAAAACTTAATTTAAACGTAAAACATAAATTTTAAAAAAAACAATTCATGGATTTTAATTTTTTTTTCCACCTACGTATCCTAGGTAGGTAGGTAGGTCCTAGGTGAATACATAGGTATGTAAGTCTTAAGACCTACCAACCTACCTACCTATCTATAACCTGGTTATGTACAACCTACTTAGTTATTAAAATAGGTATATTTATTTATTTATTTATTCCAAAATATAATTAATATGCCATGTGGCAATTTTTTTTATGGTACCACGGAATAGTCATAATGAATGATGGAGATCATATTTCGAAAAGAAAATAAATTTTATGTCAAAAAATCATCATAATGCCACATGTCAAATTTTAATAGATGGATGACAATCAATGATGTCACATGACATCATGGGTGCAATTATGATGAAGTTGCATAATAGTTGAAAATGAATTATTTTGATAGAGTTGTAATTGAGTTACAATGAATTGCACATATATACAGTGAGTTACAACTCATGCAACTTGTTCATGAGCAATCATGGCACATAAATATAATGAATTGCAAGTGTCCTTTACAATTCAAAAATTGAGTTGCAAGGCCAATTACAAAACACCTTTTTTTTCATAGTGAGTTCTTGAAATGTGAATTGAGTCTATGACATAATTCAAGTGTAATGTGTAAATTATATATGATTGAAATCTAAAATTTTGTATTCAACTCTTTAGACCCAAACTTGGATTTGAATGCTTAATGGAATTCATCATGAAACTCCTTGTCCAAAATTAGTACTAACCATGTACATGCATCTACTTACCTAGTGGCCACCAATTGCAAATGCTTTACATATTTACATAGTAAGCATTTACATTCCCTACCTACTCATAAATGATTAATGGACCCTTATCCCATTGGCCGAAAAATATTAAACCTTTTATAAATTCATCTATCCCAAAGTTATTCTATTCAAAATGGGTTTTAATGTCCTTGAACTAAATTAATTTTTTGGTCCATTCATGGTTGGGGTAGTCCAAAAGACATTCTAACAATCAAAGGGATTGCAAAAATTTTGGATTTAAAAAATACTTACCATGTTATAATCATTATTAATGTATTATTGTGTGCCTACAATTAGAATAATGTCATATTCAATAAAATTATCTAAATATATATTGGATACTACATAAGTGTCCTTTTAAATCTTCCAAAATAATTATGCTAGTTGTTTTAACTATAATATTTTATTGAAGGAATCAAAAGGAATGTCCTAAGTAATACAATTGACTTCAACTTTTGTTTATGAATAAAGAAAAGCTTAGATCTATGTTTAACAATGTTCATTGGATGCATTTGATTATATCATAAATAATATGATAATTTTGAAGACCAAAAAATACCCTTTTGTGGGGTGGTGGTATTTTTCCCATGCATATATTATCGAACATCAATACTTGAATAGTTTAAATTAAGATAATTCATGTGATCCAATGGTGAGTTTTCACATTCATACATAAATGTGTATTAATATTTTGGTTTATAGTCATAAATGCATAAAATGTTAGAAAATCCCAGAAAATCCCAAAATGGATTTCAATGGACAAGCAAACATATTTTTTGGTAAAATTACTTCTTGCACATGTAATGTGCACATAAAGCTAGACATTTTGAACCCATCGAGCATAAGTTTTTTGCCAAATGGTTAAAAAATGAGTATTTTACCTTTAGCCCTTTCCTTCAAAATTTCAAGACTTTCAAATTTTTGTATAATTTAATTTTTCATCAAGTTCATCCAATGAACATGTATTTTCATAAAAGGGGGCATGTTTTATTGTAAAACTTTTTTGAAATCAATTGTATGACTTAATACATTCCTTTTGATTCCTTTTTTAAAATGTGCAATTTAAACACTTGATATTGTTGGTTTACAACATTCAAAATGACATTTCCATAATATTCAAATTATTTTAAAATATTTTTTATGAATTTAAAACATCATTTTATTTATCAACATACAACAATCCATTATTACTATAATAATTTAAAACAAAAAATCCAAAGGTGTCCTTTCTAGTCCTTTAAAAATAGGTCAATATTCCTTTTTGGTACCCCAGTTGTGGATACAACCAATTAAGTTTGTCCAATGTACATTTTGTTTGTGGTAGATAATGAAAATAATTTTATATATTTGTATGATTCCTAGGGGGTAACCCAACCATGAATGGACACTTTTAATTCATTTTCTGGAAATGGAAATGATCACTATAATTATTATTTTTTCTTTGTTGGTTCAAGAATCATGAAATGACAAATGTGGAAAAAAAATTCATCAAGGATTTTTTTATGGTACTAAAAGCAAAGCTTAAGGCCTCACAATGGGAAGGTTATAGTGCAAGACATTAAATATTCCTTAATGAACTTTATATGGGCATGTATATTGTGCAATTCTATGCAAGGTTTGAATAATGTATTATAAATAAATATAATATAATATATTGTTGTTAAATGTCAAAAAGTAGGATGGCAGTAGGTATTAATTTCTGCTTCCCTAAGGGTGTGCATTCAACTTCAAACTTGGTGGGGAACAACAAAACATTTTTTTAAAAATTGTCCTTTAGTAGGAGAAGTATTGATGGTGGAGGCCATACATTATGCAATACATAGAACCACACAACAATCTATAAATAGTCTCTAGACAAAACTTGTAAGGGGGTAGGGTGCAAGCATGTTAAAATAGGTCAACTTATGATCCTTGTCTGTTTGAATGAAAATAGCCATAAAATAAAATTTTGAATTTTCTTTTGTTTAATGATCAATATGAAATTTATGTTCTTTGACTTTAGTATAATAATATCTTATTTCATGTTTTTAATATGCATTTAAAGAGATTTTCAAAAATGCAAGTAAATGCAAATAGGTGTCTCGAATTGGTTTCAAGTAGATGAAAGTAAGACTTTAATTATATTTTTGGTAACTTCAAGTTGATGGCACATTAAACTATAATATTACTTTGAACTTTTGCATAATAAAGGCCATATTTTGCTAAATCTCCAAGGTAAAATTAAGTTCTAGCACGTTTTAATTGGCTAATTAAAAACCTACTTATTACATAATTTTTTCACATAAATTCTTAAAACTTGGTATGCAACTTACTATAAACTTAATGGAATGGATAATAGGGTCATAATGAAACGTAAAATATTTTAAATGTAGTTTTTTACATTTGTACATTTCCAAGATTATAATGTTGAGGTACATTTTTAAAAATCCTTGCTATTAATATTTAATATCATCTAATTATGATGTAATCATATCCAAACAAACAAACACATATTTCAATATATAAATGATTAATTATTTTTTGTTCCATTTGTCACAAGGTTTGACTACTCTCATCATATTTCATGTTGTCACATGTATCACCCCAATTTTATGTTGGGATTTTTTGTAGTGTCATTAAAATTATGCCTAAACATTTCTAAACCTTAAACCCTAGAAATGTTAGGCATAATTTCAACTAGGTGCAAAAGAAACGGGTTCGTTGTTTGTCCCTTTGGTTTTTAATCAAATAGTGGTCATTGTTGGTATTTTCCAACAAAGGAATGTTGTCAATGCTTATAGTTTATTATCCTTCACACAACTTACTAGATTCAAATATTTATTTTCTATTGGTTCCTTAAGGTTTCTCCTTTCTATGAATACACTAACAAACCCCACACTTTGCTTAAATGAAGTCTTTATGCTTCTATTCCCTCAAACTTGTCGTTATGTTTTTTAACTTAACAACCTTTCTTTCTCTAGGTCACATTTCACAAAGAACTCACCTCCACACTTAACCTTAAATTGAGTTTGAATGTACCTAATCTTGTCTTTCTCCCTTTCTCTTCCTTACCTACTTCCACATACTTGCAACAAACAACATCAAAACCTTCATTAAATGTACAATTGCAAACAACCCTACTAACTATTTGCACCACATGCCCACAATATCCCTCGCCATGCTTTAGTTTTGAAACAAAACATTAATATCTAACTCCAAAGTTTACAAGATCCTTTCATTTTTTTAGATCACTTTCCTAACCTTTCTCTACTCTCCATAACTCATACTTGTTGCTTATGCTATGTTTCTTTCCCATACCCTCCCTCTTGTTGATCTTCTTTTAATTCGTTTTCCATTGCCTAATATTTTCCCACTTTCTACTTGTCTCCATATGTTCTTAAATCCCCCCAAAATAGCAAGTCAAAAAGAAAACTCAAGTGAGTTATTCTACAAAAGCTTCTAATTATTTCAAATGTTCCATCCTAAAAAGTTCCATCACCTCCATTTTGATGTCCTCTAGTTCCACCTACTATCTCCTTCAACATCTTTTTTTAAATTAAAGAGCTTTATTCCTTTCACTCAAAGCCCTATCCTTTTCTAAGTGTTAGCCCTTGGTTTTATTCCATTGCTTCAACCATTTGTTGTCATGAAAACTCAACTGAAAGTACGAGACCATACAACAACTAGTAAAATAGCTAGTCACAAACAATTTGGCAAGCAATGAAAAAGGAATTCCTTAGTTTTCCCTTATACACATTTATGCCTTTCAATAGAGCCTACTATACCCATAGATAATCCAATTGTCAATAAACTTATCCAAAAATTGATAATTGATTATGCACCTAGTGCGGTCCTACAACAAAATTGTCTTCATAAACTACTACATTGATTATATTTACTCTACTACTTACCATTTGCATACCCATGCCTAATATGGCTAGAGGTTATTGGTTATAAAAAGTAACAAAGGTAATCTTTATAAAAAATAATTGAGGTGCAAGATTGCTACTTGGCCATTTTCGATAACTAATGGTATTGAGGTGATTATTGGCCATATCTAGCAACCTTCAATCCATAACATGTTCAATGGGTGGATGTGGATCATTTTTGGTTCATAGAAACAAAATGGATATGGGTCACTTTATGTCCACACATGAAATGAGATACAAATAATTTAATATGTGATATAATTAAGGCAATGAAAAGAAACACATAAGTCAACCCCTAAAGTTGGTTATGGATTTCACACAATTATAACTTCATTCATTCATTCATATTTCATCTACTAACACATTTATTTGTGTGTCAATCATGCTTTCCAACGCATGATAATTTGTGCACAAAACATATGAGCTTATGAACAAATGAACTTTGCATGATTGAACCATTACTAAATCATTGGATGTTAAGTTTGTGATGTTGTACATTATTCAACTAGTGTCATATGCAAATAACTCCATTTTAGTGCCTTTCATGATATATAACCCTAATTTACACAACCTTTTTTTCATTCTCTTTCCACTGTGGAATCCCCAAAATATGATGCAATGACACTCAAAATAGTGTTCAATGAGACATTTATGATAAAAATGTCTAACATTCATTTATTCAACACCCTGTTCCCTTTTAAATGGTTGGTTTTAATAATAAGGAACAAGTTTGGGACAACATAAATGATTTTAATTTTGTACATGTTGCCTCTTAAGTTGGTGTGTCCATTTGAATTAATTATAAAGACATTCGCATTGGTTTAACATGGTTTCTTATCTAGCATTAACAATCCTGAAATGCAAGTGGTAAGGATAATTGATGATTACCCTTTCACATGATTGCTTTGATTGTTGACTTCTTGGTTGTTACTATTAGTTTAATAATCAACATATGAAGATGGAGAAGTTGGAGGAACCATGCATGGATTTACCATGCATCCATCATGGATAAGACATTGAAATTAACATATAAATTACTTGTTATGGCTAACATCATTTGGTTTCAAGTACCAACTTCTAGTTAAAAGCAAAATTGGAAAAAGATTCAAATGGGAATTGTCTTCCTATAATCAAAATTGAATACAAATTTATCCTCAAATTGCATACAAGTTCATGTGTTTTATGCACCCAAGTTTTTTTTTAATTAAAAAAACATGTTTTTTTTTTGAAAAGTTACAAATAAGTGTATTTCACTTCTTTGCATACTATTATCCATATTATTTAGTCAGTATGTGCATTGAAAGTTCAATTTTATTTTTTTGATGGGCATCTTTGAGTGGCCCATCACTAGACACAATTTGGTTTTAAACATTTTCAAAATAGACTATTTGAAAGCTTTGCCTTTTTTTTACCTTATATATGTTAATTATATATAAGTTCCACCCATGTTCAATATTTGACCTTGCAACAGTATTTTTCATATCCAAGATTATTTACTTCTTGTTTCCCAAGCCCCACCATTGAATGTGTTCAACTAGGATTTTGTAAAAGGCTAAAAACTACTAATAACAAACCACTTGGACCAATCAATAAGTATGGTTAATAAAAAACAAACTTAGATTATGCAATATGGCCTTTGCCAACCTCAACATGATGAGCACGAAAAATCTTGAACCAAAGTTATTTTATCGAGGTTTTTAGTAAGTTTATGCTATTGTTCATCTAAATTATGATGTGCAATGTGTTGGTGAAAATGCTCTACAAGAGTAGAACATTGGGCACTACATATGGGATAAAGTTTGTTGATCCCCCGGCTCGCAAAATGAAAAAAAATTAACTTTCTTAAGTAGATGCTACTTCAACTCATTGGTTGATTACAATTTATATTTCGTATTATGTTTGTCATCGTTTTTTGCCTAGGTTAATAACAATGAATTGTGAGAGAAAAAAAGGTAGAATCAGATCTACTTTGGAACTAAGCCCACTTTGGATTTTTTTTTAATTGAATAAAAATCTAGAAGTTTAGGAATGTGAATAATAAGGTTAGACAAGATTGAAGCTCCATAATTTTTTTTTGAATAGTTTGGATTATAATTAGAGCTTTTATTGAATTGAAAAATAATTGGAATCAAAGTTTGTTTTTTTTCAAAAGCTAGAACTAAAGAACATTCATTACTACAAATCAAGGGTTTTTTCATTTCTTTTTGACAAAATAGTCATATTTTGAATCATATCAAACATTGGATGAAAATGGCCTAGTGAAAACATATAAGTTGTTTAGGCCAAAAAATTAATTAAGTATGTTTTGAATAAATGCTTACTATTGTTTATTTTGATTGAATTGTAGGTGACATGTAAGTCTCCATACATATAGAAATGGCTAAAACTATTAATTAATATGGCAATACTATTTTTTTTCAAATTTAAATGAAATAATAATATTATTATACCTTTAAAAAAATCTATATTGAATTGCGAATGAATCCAAAACTTTGACCCATAATTCCAAAACCAAATTAAAAAAAATACTTATTATTTTTTGGGCTAACTATCAAACCCAAAAGAGACCCATGACTATCAAACTTATGTAATAAACTTATAATGTGCAAATATTCAAAGATAACAAGAAATAATAAAATAAACATTTTTGACAAATTAATGTGATGCCATGTGCAAATCAAAGGTGAGTAAATAAGGCTAGGTGACCTAACCTAACCTTCAAAGCTTAGCCTAAACCACCTAGGGCTAGCCACACACACAAAACACCTAGGTTGTATTTGGGTTGCAAGTGAAAGGACTTGAACCCCTTCACCTCCACTTTGGGGTTCAACTCCCTAACCATTGCACCAAAATCTATTTTAATACAGTAGAACCTTTATAATTTTATCACCTAGGGATCGCCAGCCAATGATAAAGTTTGAGAGGTTATAAATTATGGGAGAGTTTGGAACTATGAGGCGCAGGGTTCAAAAGCTGCAGGCTGCTCTTTTTTCCCATTTTCTTTGCATTTTTGATCATCAAGGCAACCCGTCTTTGGCAGAGAAAAAGGGTGAAAAACATATGAAGTCCAACACTTTTTTTCCGAACTTGCTTGTAACCGGACTATTGTCCCTCCAGTGCACTTCACACTTTGCCCTAAACTAGATATACACGGTACAGATCTGAGCTACAGTGTGCAGAAGGTCGCGGAGACTCCTTGGAAAGTCACGGAACGTTCTAGAGCCTTCTTGTCAATACAGTATTTGATTAATCCGGTCAGATCCACATGAATCGGTAGAGATGGAACATCAGGGAACATTCTGGAAAATCGACAAACGACCAATTTTTGCTTCAAATTGTATCCCCAGATATGTAGCTTAGTTGCCGAACGAATACAAAGACTTGTAGATCGACTTTGTTACATTGCTTGTGCATAAAAACAGGGCAGGACCCGTTTTTTTTCTTCACCAGCAACCAACAATGGCGAAGTCCCCCAAACCAGCTCGTAGCCATCTGACGGAGTCCCTACGCATTGCCCTTTGTCGATATAAGAGGGACAACCCAGCCCTCAGTCAAAGGGCCCTGGTGAAGTGGTTGGAGGAGATTCATCAGATGACAGTGACACAAGCGACAATCAGTAACACTCTGCAACGTTCGGCGAAGCTGCTGGCACGAGAGGAAACTGTAAATGGGAACACCAAAACTTGGCGATCGGTCATGTATCAGGATGTGGATGAAGCCTTGGCGCAGTGGGTGGAGGCGTACCAGGCTAATATCAACATCAGCAGGGAGATGATCCGCCAGAAGGTTGCCCAATTCCTGGAGAGGCTACATCCTGACGCACCAAAATTCGAGTTTTCGAGCGGATGGCTGGCCAAATTCAAGCAACGACATTAGATACGGTCGCACCGTCGATTTGGCGAGAGTGGTGCTACGGACACAAAAATCATCGAGGAGTCCCTGCCACGCATCCGCACAATCCTGGACCAGTATGCACTTGCTAACATATACAACATGGACGAAACTAGGCTTTTCTACTGTATGCAAGCCAACAACTCGCTTGCCTCCAAACAGCTCGAAGGCCGCAAGCAGAACAAAGAGCACATCACCATCACTATATGCTACAACGCTGACGGGTCTGACAAACTGCCACTCTGGATCATCGGCAAATCGTTTCGCCCCCACTGTTTCAAGAACATCAACATCGACAACCTCGACTGCAAGTACCACGCCAACAAAAATGCCTGGATGACATAAAACGTCTTCAAATTGTGGCTAATGCCTTTTGATTGGTGCATGGATGGACGGAAGGTGATACTGCTCTTTGACAATTGCAGTGCGCACATCAAAGATGCCGATCTGGAGAAGTTCAACATTCAGTTGAGGAACACAACATTGCTCTACCTGCCGTTAAACACCACCTCGAAAATTCAGCCGTGCGACGGTAGAATCATTTGCACATTCAAGGCCTATTACCACTGTTAATTCAACAACCAACTGCTGTCAAGGATTGAAAGCAACGTCGCAGATCCGGAGAAAATCAACCTCCTTGATGGCATCCAAAACGCCATTGCAGCCTGGAAGTAAGATGTCCGGTCAATGACCATTAAGAATTGTTTCCAACACTGTCAACTCCGCTCAGATGCGACTGCCACCCAAGAAATCGAACCCCCCGCTGAACTGGTCGTTGAATTGGAAGAGTAGATTCGTCAGTTCCACTATTGCAACCCCATGGAAATCCGCAAGCTTCTCAACTATCCTGACGAGGAAACAATTGCCCACGTGCCCACCGATGATGACATTACAGAGGCTATCACCGAGCAATTCTAGCCATCACCACTGCTCGCGGACAATGACGATGACGATGACAACTAGGAGCTTTCGGTGGTCACATCGGGGGAGGCATCGGAGATGCTTTCCAAGCTCCAGCTTTTCTGGACACAGCAAAAGGACATCTATCTTGCTTTTGTTGACTCGATTGTGAAGATGAATGACAGAGTACACCATCTCCACCAGAATAGCCTTAAACAGAGGCCTATCACTAATTATTTCCACCATAATTGATCGAGAAATAAACGAATTATAAAATTATAAAATTGTCGAGAAAGAGGAAAAGTGATAAGTTATAAGAATATAAATTTTTTGCTTGGTCCCATTGATGGACCGGGCCGGAGTGATAAAATTTGAGAGGTTATAAAATTTGGGGGGATCAGTTTATAGAGGTTCTACTGTAACACATATGGTTACCACTAGATTTTAAATAGTAAACTTTTTAACTTGGATTAACTTACGTCACCTTAAGTTGACCTTGGTTTACCTAGCTCAAACTAGGCTACCTAGCACCTTAGCCTATGTTAATTTAACCTAGGCCTTTTTAGGCTAAACCTAGGTAACCTACGGGTACTTAGGTTCAACCCAAATTAGGTTCAAATTGGTTCAATTAAGTTAAACATGACAAAAAAATTAAATTAGGCTAAGTGCAACTATTTCTAGGCTAAATTATGATAAGTTAATTTAATTATGATAAATTTGGCTAAATTATTTGCTTGGTTAAACATGGCTATAAAAGGATAAATAAATTATTTAGGTTATAATTAGATACACTATGTTAAATTAGAATAAAATAAGTTGGCTAAATCATGTTAAATTAGGTTAAATTAAAGTACTCAAGTGAACCTTGGTTAAATTTGCCTTAAATAAAATTAAATAGGATAACTTATGCTACTTTGGCTAAATTTAATTAATTAGGATAAATTAAATTAAACAAGGTTATTTAGGCTAAACTAAGTTAAACTTGGTTAAATTTAGTTAAATTTGCGGTGCAGTCACATTAACAAGTACACAAGTAATTGTAACTAATGTTTGGTTTTGTGTATTTAACATTTAAAAATAAAATAAAGAACTCCAAATGGAATTACTTTCACATAATGTTATTTTCAATAAATTGATATATATATTTTAAAAGCTTGAAATCAATTTAATAAATGAAAAATACCCAAAAACATTTTGAAAGCATTATAACCGGTGTTTTTAAGCAGTAAAAAGACTTGTAAATGGATTTGAATTTTTTTGACAATGACATATTTTTAAAATTTTTTTAATTTAAACCATAACATAATACTGTGATGAAAATTTTAAAGATTTTTAAAAATAATTTTGTTCAAAGTATTGCAAAAATATTTTAAGATAAACATCCAATAAGTAGTCACCCAAGGGGGCGGGTGTAACTCATTTCATCTTGTTTGCACATTTTGACTAAACTTGCTTTAATTTGGCTAAATTTGGCTAAATTAAGACAATGATGTTAAATCAAGTTAAATTACATTAAATTTGATCAAATTAGCTAAATTAAATTAATTTATGCTAAATTAAATTGCTTAAGTAAAATTGTGTTAAATTAAGCTAAACTAGGCTAAAATACACTAATTAAACCAAAGTACATTAAACTAAACTAGGCTAAAGTAGGTTAAATTATTTTAATTTAAGTTAAACTAGGCTATTGTGAGTAAACTAAAATTTCCTACATGCATTGGTGGAAGAAGTTTGAAATAATATATATGCAACTAGTCCACAAAAAATTTAGAAGAATTTAAGATTTCATTTCCATCAATGACCCATGCATGGCAATGTGTTAATTTTCACAAACACGCCCTACAAATATGGTCAACCCATCAACTTTTTTTACATGCAAATGTTTTTATCTTTCCATCAACCTAGTTTTTACATGTGAAAGTTTTTCAAAATGACGAACTCAAATCAAAAATTGAAAATTAATTGATTTTTGAAGGTTTTAATCACCAAAAATGAAACAAATAAAAACAAAACCAATAGCTTTTCATATTAGTTTTTTAATGATTAGCCAACAATATTAAAATAAATAAATTGTAGAGCATATTTGGTTGATAATTAGATTTGGCTTAATTTTCCTAAAGATCATTAACATTGTTTATACATCTTTTTATTTTTGATTGCCACTTTGGGTATATCAAAAAAATTCTTAAAAAGGACATTGTTTCCCATACCAAAAGGCCATCATTAAGGTAGGGGACCAATAATTAAATATTGCTATCAATCACTTTTTCATTGTCATTTTGTGAGATGCCTTTTTCTATTTGGGCATTTCCATGATAGTACAAAATAAACAAATAGAGTCAAAACTAGAAATACAAATATTATCAAAAGTGATAGCATGTAAAGTTTAACTAACTAATTGAATTATTCAAGAAATCACATATAGTTAATTTAGGACTTAGTAATAAAACATGAAATAAACCATGAATATGAAATTGATTCATAATTATGTCTTTATGTAAATGAAAAATAATAATTTTTATAAATATTGTTTAAAACACACTATTTGACAACAATACACCATTTGTCATTAATTTCAAATTTTGATTTTTATTCTTGAATAATGATAAAAATAACTCTTACCATACCTTTTCAATGGAAAAACATTGTACAACTTAAAAAGGTCATAATCATCAAAACATAATGTATTACTAAAGAATTACATATCATTTAATCTAAAGTTCATGATGTAAAAAAACTTGAAATTTTTTATGGATTTTGTTTTAATGGTTGTGTTTTTGAATGTGAAAAAAACTATCAAAATTTTTGGACTAAAACTAATATTTGTTAGTCCTTTTACTACATTGTAGCTTGGAGAGGTCACTTCCATTTTATTCCAAACATTGTGTAAAAAAATATAGGGTGCAACTTATTGAGGAAAAAAAAAATCTATTTCAATGTGAATAGGATGTTTATAATTGATTAAGAGAATATATTTAAAATATACCATTATTTCATAGCAAACTAAAAAATACCCTTATATCTTAGGTGTTTTTTAACAACAAAAAGTGACCTCTCCATGCAATATTGCAATAAAAAATTACAATTTAAAAATGTATTCCAATTGACAATTGAATTTTTCATATGTGCATCAATTTCATAACATAATGAAAATTTAAGATGTTATCCACTTTCAATTGCATGTTTCTAGCAATAAATCTTTTCTCTACTTATTTAAAAAGCCACATAAAAAGTTAACTACAATGAAAATTTTCAAACTATGATTCCTTTTTTAAAAAATGTTTGTTATATTTCCCATTATGTGGGTTCAATTTACCCATTATTTTCCTTGGAAGCCACAACCAAGACTACAAACAAAACTACATGAACATTTGACTCATAACATCAATATGGATTACATATACCTTATTGCCTTGGCAAATTCAACACTAATTGTATTATTTTCAGAAATGTTGAAATTTTTGAATTTTTTTAAATAACAAAAAATTGTGAAGAAAAAGATTGAACCTTCAACAATATTATATTCATCAAAATGAAATTCTCAAAATTAATAAATTATTTCACAAACATGTGTTGAAACTACCAAGGTATTATTGTATTTTTTGCTTTCCTCATTTGCAAGTGAAACAATTGCATGAAACACCTCAAAGTGAGGCAACCTAAAGTTGTTTATGAATATATATTTCATCAATTATTTTTCTTTTGATCATGGGTCTTAGGTGAATGATAGATCTGGTGGAAGATGTTCAACTATTGAAATGAGTTAACATTGATTGAGTAGAGGATCACGATGGATTAAATTTTAGTTACAACAAGGATCAATGTTTTGTATATTAGTGGGTTGGCCAAAGGGGGGGATTAAATATCACATGGATTTTTGTGGACCTTGTATTTAAAAAAACTCTTACTTGTTCCAAAGTTGGGAATCAATGTGTCAAATTGTGACAAAAGGTTCAAGTTTAGGAACTTTGATATCTTTGCAAAACTAGTTTGGAATAATGACTTGATCATGGCAAAGGTTAAGTGTACATGAATATCATGGTTTGTAGTAAGACTTGTGTGAATATTTCAAAGTATTAAACTCAAATACTATTAAATTTGGGAATAACAATAATATTCATTTATATTATTAACTTGGGTTGCACATTGTTGCACACTACCAGTGACAAGCAACCTTTTTTTTCTTATCATGTCCCATTTGGTTTTCAATATCTCATTATTATTTATATCAATTCTTAATTTAATTTAAATGGTATTAAAGATTATATCCATGGTGGGTAAGGTAAAAGAGGGAGGTAGTTGTTAACAAAAAAAAAATTAAAAAATGAGGTAGTTATTAGTAAAGGAATGAAGTAATAAGCTTGAAAATGAAATAGGATTTTTTTTCATATCCCTATCAATGGGTAGGGGAAAGGAATAAGGTAGTTATTAAAAAATGAGGTAATTAAGTTGGGAAATGATGAAGTAGTTATGAGTTATTTGTAGAATTGTCCCTGGAATTGTCCAAGGATGACCATACAATAGATTTTAAGAGCTTACAAAAGATTATGCAAAATCACACATATATCAACTCCTCAAATTTTCATCATTGGAATTAAAATAATTTTAAGGAATTATTAATAGAAATTAACCCAATAATATTTCCAAAATTATTAATGGAATTATTTCCTTTTCACTAAATTGTTCAATTTTATATTTTGGAGCTAATATAGGAATACTAAACTTCTTAGCCATCAAAGTATAAAATGTTAATCTCTTACACCAATCCTTGAGCACCACAAGGAAAATAAATAGGAAGCTTGAAAATTGTAAAAAAAAATAATTTAAAGGAAGATTTTGGAATTCATTGGTAGGAAAATCTCAATCAAGGTGAATTTTAAGTTACAACTTTTTATGTTAACAATATTTGAATTTTTTTCTTGTCTATAAGCAAAGGGATTTTCTTAATGACAAATGTACATACATAAGGAAATGATTAATCATCCACAACCCATACTTAAGAATGTTCATTTTTCACACATTTTGTCTAAGAATTCCAAAGAGTAATTGCTTTGGGCTTGGTTTGTTGGAATGCAAATCGAGTTGTGAAGATTTTGTTTCTTTGTAATTGAAATGGATGTTGCATCAAAACAGGACTACCCATCAAATGGGTTCATTCTATATACATGTTACTATGGTTTGATTTTACAAAATACATGCTTTATAACATCGCAAAACTCCCTTTGGATCTCCATGGTCTGCAAGACTCCCCTTGATAGCTTGTACACACACTCATTTTCTTTTGTCTCTTTAATGATATTTGTGGTTTTTTTTCCAGGTTTGGTATACATCATATCTTAACACCCATCTAAAAGATGAGGATAGAAATAAGTAATAAATTTCAACATTTTGCAACACTAGTGGAACATCCAAAATCATATATCCATGCAACACTAGTTTTAACACTTAGTAAGGACTTGTTTACATAAGAAAATCACAAAGGAAAAAAAATGCATTAAAAGAGGTTTAGCTTAATTGTCGATTGAATTCTTTTAGAGAGCTATAAAGGATTCATCGGTAAGTGGATGGGCTGATTATGCTGAAAGGCTCATTGAGGCCACTTTGGGTATTTCAATCAATCTTAGTTATTGAATTGTGTGGCATCGTTGCATCACAATTGCAATCTTGAAACAAGTATATGAGGAAAGTCTTAACTCCTCGGTCTACTTCCTGGGTGGACCCAAAATAAAGTCAGTTGTCACTTCCAACCAATTTGAAAAAAAGGACCCAACCCTAATAATCCACACCAAACTAGTGTGAACATGACTAAAATCTCCAATGACTAGCTCAATGTGAATAAGGCCATTTATTGAGTGCCAAAACCACCACCAATGGATGGATGCAATAATCCCTCCTCCTTTGGAAGCAAGGTGTAAGCCAAAGAAAAAAAAAACACACACACACACACACACACACACTGGTAAGTGAATGGATAGTTCCCAAGTGAACGGATAAGAGTATTGCACACGGTACTACAACACACTTTTGGAGGCAGGTTGTATACAGGATCAACTGCTTACAATGCCAGTAGAAACCAAAGAAAGAAAAACTCCAAAAACACAAGATTGTGAAATCAAAGTACGCTTTGATGAACTTTCGCCTTCCATTTCCCCATTCAAAAGATGAAGTACTTATGATGGTAATAGTCAAGCTACTTCTCAAAGTTTTGAACTTTTCAATCATGTCGTTTCCTTTCCTTTCCTTTCCTTTCACCTAACAAATGGAGAATGTGCTTCTCACACCCATTTCCCATCCCCTTTGCCTCCACAGCTTGTTTGTTGCACAGAGTGCCCGAACCTTCCTTGTAAGCACTTCTTCAAGTGCACTTTCCAACATCAAATTGTCTATGTTCCATCAAACCAACCGCAACTGGCAAACCATCCATTGGAAGCCTGTTATGTCACACTGGTTGGTTAGCTACGCAACGGGAACCCAACAGAAAAAGTGTTTCCTGTCCACCCACCATCCATCTCTCGGAGTGCTCTGGTGGTGGCTGTTGAAATATCATTCTGGCCATAGGAAAATAGACGGGCTACTAAGTAAATAGATGGATGTAAATGGTTAGTAAGTACGTGGGTTGGGTTTAGAGGTAAGTGGTAAACACAGCAATTGAACTAACCACCATGGTTAGCTGGGGACCTGGAACCCAATTGGAAAGCTGTTTTTTTTTTTCTGTCCACCTACCATCCATCCCTCATGGCGCTCTCTGGTGGCTGTTGGTTCATTTCTGACCATTGTCCATAAAACCTATTCACCATGAAGTACAAAATGCTTCTCTTCTCCAACTCATTTCACTAGTGAAGTAGGTCAAACACAATCAAGAAAGAAAGAGAGAGAGAGAGAGAGAGAGAGAGAGAGAGAGAGAGCAATTGACATTTTGGTGTTTGTTTGGTTTGGATTTCCACACTATGGGTGTCCCTTTGTGCATTGTCTTTTTTTGGCGTTGCCTACCAAGGCAAGGATATTGGGTTTAGATTCATTATAGAGTATAGTAGCTTAAGGGATTTTTATAGGCCCCTAGGTAGGTAATAGGTCTATTTTTTATATGAGGATTAAATTTGAAAGATGATATTTTGGCTTGTGTTGAAACTTAAGATTAGTTATATAGAGTTATAATATCTTGAAGGATTTTGGTTTCTTTCAGAGGATTTTTTGAAGATTATATTTTTGCATGGTGAAATATTTGAGTTTTCATAATTCTTCTTTTGCCTTAAGATACTTTTTAATGTAAATGGCAAGGCCACAGTGTGAAACACCCCTTGGAAACCCCTTGGAAATTTTTGCCAAAAAAGTCTGTTGACTCACAAAAAAATGGTAGGCGTTGCCAAAAATGCAAAAGATTGTTGGTAATCTTGAATTGATTGTTAGCACTCTGACTTGCGGAAAAGAAATAGTTTTTACCACGAGCTAGGCATGTATGTGGTATGTGTATGTGAGCAATTGAGACACGGCACTTTGTAACATAGAACCATGTGCTGAATATTTGTGCTGTTTATTTTGGATACTAGGTTTCATTGACCCTTGGATCTTGGCAGATAGGTTACATTGGAAAAGAGAGAGGTCGGCATTTTGCCTCCGTGGGGATGAAATATTTTGCACGTGAAATAAAAGTTGCCTTCAAATACACCAGAAAATTTCTTCTGGATTTACCAGCACTCACCACCATATTTCATTTTGCACATGAAATAAAAGTTGCCTTCAAATACGCAAGAAAATTTCTTGTGGGTTTACCAGCACTCACCACCATATTTCATTTCGCACATGAAATAAAAGTTGCCTTCAAATACACCAGAAAATTTCTTGTGGGTTTACCAGCACCCACCACTATTTTATTGTAGCGGTATTTATACTTTATTGTAGCGGTATTTATATTTTATTGTAGTGGTATTTATACTTTATTGTAGCGGTATTTATATTTTATTGTAGCGGTATTTATATTTTATTGTAGCGGTATTTATACTTTATGACTAAAAGCCACAAGGCTTTATCCCCCCTCCTAAGGCCACTCTTCTTGGCTTTTGTATGTTGGACATGATTTGCCTCCCTCAAGAAGGTGGCGAGTCAATCTAAAGCTCTCCTTTCAGTTGTTTCGTGAGCAAGTTTGTACTTGAAAGTTGATAAGTCGTTGAAGGACTAGTTGTTCAGGCTTTTTTTTAATAAATGGGCGGTGTTGTAAGATGCATGAAGCCTTACCCACAAAAGGTGTGAGCTATAACTGGCTAATAATTGGCAAGATAACCTATGGTTATCAGCCAATTATTTGATGACCTACCCTTATGCATAATTGACAATTTATTTTCCAAAAATATTGATAACTAATCAGAACCTAATTTTTAAATTAAAAAAACCTACCCAACAATTATGAAAAAAAATCAACGACTAACCAACACTGGGAAAAACCTAGCTCCTTTGCTAAATAAATACTGACCTTCGCCTAATTGGCTCCCTCTGGCCTCTCAGGTGGTCACTGCATGCCTCATTTTCATCAATACCTTACCTGCACTTCACTCGTGAACATATCATTTGGAACCTATGACCACACTCCACATGGTTCAAAAAAAAATTTTGATTTTTTTTTTTTTTAATTGGCTTTGCTGCATCAATTTGAAATCCCAAAAAGAAGCCTTGTTTGAGGCATCAAGCAACCCACAAAATTTGTAGGTTCATAGTTCAAACCATGGTATGAGTGCAGGTGCTGGTTCACCCAAGGCCTGAACTTTGTATTATCCCTTTCTGGGCATTTATCCGGAGTCTATGCTTTCAAGGGGACTACCTATCAATGTTATGTTGTAACTATTAGAGAAATCTGCAAATTCACCCTGTCTTCATCCTGTCTTTGGGCCTCCTTTCACCCCATATCCTCTCTTATAGATATCCTCTCTTATAGTGGTGTTCGCAAAGTAAGGAAATTTGAACAATGCCTTTTGAAAAATTATCTATCTCTTCCAAGCCTAGCTACCTTAAATTTTTAGGTGCTATTTTGTAACACACAATTTTGTTGTTCTTGCAAAAGGCTTGTCCAGGATTCGGCAACCACAATTTGGGAATTCCGTTATTTTTGAAACTAAAAAGATGGTTTTGACCTATAGAAATGATTTTATTTTTCATGATAAAAGACCCATGTTTGCCAGATGTTGAAAAGAAATGATTTTCATGGATCTAGGATTGGTTCTAGGAGGATTGGTTCTTTTGATTTTCATATTTTTGTCATAACCAAATTAGCTATTTTCATGGGTTATATTGCAAAATCACTATGAAAAAATCATGTCTGTTACAACTTGTCTGTTTCGTTGTGTAATTTAATTTTATTGAAAATTTTTTAGTTATAATCTAATTCTATTGAATGTTTTTTAATTACATCAAACAAGTTACAACGGACATAATTTTCCCATAATGAATTGATGGAAAAAAGAAACAGTGCTCTCAAAGATACCTTGAAAAGCCATGTCAAACTCCGGGCAGAGTAGTGGCACAGCACCAGGATATTCTTCACAACAAAAAATACCCACCAGGTATCAGTCCGGGTATCATAGATGATAACCACGATTGTTGAAAAAATAATTCAAAACGCCTGGGTCTGAAACATGGCCGTAACTATCAAAATCAAGTGCCCGGTTTTTAAATACACATAAATTGAATGAAGGCTATGTGGATCTTGGGACATATATGAAATAGAATAAATATTCGAATTCTCAAGTTTTTACATAAACGTCAAATAGCCACCCAAGAACCACGGAACTGATAGTTATTTTTAAAAATCAAATACCCGCCCAACATTGGTGTCGGCCTTATCACTTGGGCTCCCCATCCGGCACTGGCTAGTGTGCTTTTGTGGTGGCTCGTGGGCCTGGCAAACTTTTTGGAATGTGAGCACAGCCTTGATTATAATTTGTCCATTGGTTGCTTCGATCCTACTAATGTTGGTAAAATTTTAATAATGACCATTTATATTCAATAGTTCAATTTTATGTGACCCACACCCAAATATATACTTATTCTATTAATTAGTTGGGGTGCCTCACAAGTCCAACTTTTTTGTTTTTGTTTTTGCAATGAGCCAATTTGATTGGTCCCATTGCAAAAAAATTGAAACTATGGAGGCTGTCCAAAATAGAAGATTCTATGGAAAGATGGAATGCCCTCCTTCTTTGCCTCACCTCTATAAAGGGGACGACTTTGGGCATAACATATGAGATTAAAGTGAGGTGCTATTGGGAACACCGTTGGGGGCACATTGGGAACCTGGGGTACTTATTTATTAACCTCTCCTATTAATTAGTCGAGATATCTCCCAAGTTCATTTTTTTTTTTTCTTCAATGAGTCAATTTGATTGGCCCATCACTCAAAAATGAAATTATGGAAGCTGCCCAAAATAGAACCTTCTATTTTGAAGTATAAAGTTACTCCCCTTTGGCTCACCTATAAAGGTGAAAGGAGGACAACATTTGCCAAAGCATATGGGATAAAAGGGAGGTGCTATGGGGAACATGTCAGGAATAAGGGAGGACCCTTCACTCCATGACACAACTTCTCATTGGTTGCATGGAAATTCTGATTCCTAAAATTGGCTGCCACTATTTTTGGCCGGGACTAATAGCCCTTCCTAAGAACACCCTACCTATTCTCTTATGATTTGATGCTTTGGTCCCTGCCTTTTCCCTCTTGGGATTTTGTGTAAAAAACAAAAGGGTAGTAAGAAAGGTCCTCGAGGGACAGGAGGCTCCACCATAATCTCTCCCCAAGACAAACCCCTCATCAAAATGACTCAATAGAAGGAAAGGAAGGAAAAAAGTGGCTAAGTAATGGAGTGCTTGCTTGCTGGCTGGCTGGCTGAACTCAACAAGGTGATGAAGAAGAAGAACAAAAAAATCTTTGACTCTATCTAGGACTGACATAAAACTACCTACAAATCTGACATCTTTCCAAACAAAAAGAAAATATCCCAACATGGGCTGGCTCTATCCATGCAACAAGTTTGTATCTATCTACATGACAGAGATTGTGATCAAATTTCCTTCGCCATCCCATGTATTGAGGTTCATCCACAACCCAGTCATAATGGACATCCACAACCCAGTCATAATGGACATCCATCCAGTGGATGATTGTGCTTGTGGGGCTTAGTTGACCATCCCTTTCCCCAATCATCCCCCCACCTCCTTTCCAACTCATCTGTCCTTCCTTCTTAAGGGAGTGTTTCAATGAAAAGGGCTACAAGGGTGGCACTATTGCAACTAGATTTGATATGCTCATGTATATGTATAAGGGGAATGGGTTTCCATGCCTTGTATCGTTAGGGTTTTGGTTGTTTGGTGAAAGGCCACTCACTCGGTAATTATTTTGTTGTGAGGGCATAATTTTTTTTCCATGGAAAATGCCTCGCCTGGCGCCCCCCACCCACCATTATTTTAGTGGGGGTGTTTCCACGAAAGGCTGTCACTATTTATTTCATTTAGGGGCAGGGCTCTTTCTGTGAAAGGGCCACCCACTCATTATTGTTTTCTGAGTGTTTGTTAGGTACCCAAATTTTGTCCGGGTTCCATCGGTGCTTGCCGCTCGGACCCATAGATACTTACATACATTGTACAATATGCGGTTTAAACTTTCAACATGAAGAGACAAAAAAAAATTAAGCTCCTTTACCTTTCGGCTCCCATGTGTGGCAATTGGTTCACAAGCTACATTCTCACTAAAGAAATGAAGAGGTCTGTAGGCATGGAATCCCATTGCCTTTACCCGATCGCATTAAAAAAAAAAAAGTGGTAGGAGGAAATGGCCCACTGCTGAAAGGTGGGAAGTTCCGGGCAGGTCCAAATTTTAGGAATGCCCAAGGGGCTTACTTGGGTTAAAGTTCAAGTGCTGGATGTAGCAGCACTGGTAAGTGAAAACCGTCCAGAAAATTTTCTAGTGTATTTGGAGGTAACCTTACATAGTGGAATTTTTCATCCGCAAGAGGTGAGTGTTTCGAGTAGGGTAAGGCCCTTAGGCAAGGGCCTTCTCTCAAGAAAGGAAGCTCCCAACTGCTTGAGTCATATTAACCCGTAGAAGGGGGTTGGGGGAGAGGGTCCCAAACTTGTGTTTAGTTTTGGACCTTTCTTTGATGGATTTTGTCCATTTATTTATTTATTTGTTAAATGAACCCTTAAGTTATTTTTCTTCCTTTTTTGAAACCTTTTGTTCTTGCCAGTTGGGGCTCTGGGTTAAAATTAAATTAATTAATTAATAATAATAAAAATTGCAGCAAGTTCCATGAAATCCATGGCAAATTAGAATAGGTGAGGCAAGAACACACCGACCTAATATCTACCCTGTTGTTACTCTCATAGTTGTTAAAAGCATTGCAAGAAATTTTCAAGTGTATTTGGAGGGCACCTTATAGACACAAAGATCCTCTCTAGAAAGGATACGATACATACTCCCCTTAAGAGTAGGAGAAATTTCCAAATGTATTTGGAGGGCACCTTACATCCACAAAGATCCCTTCTAGAAGGAATACAATGCCTAATCCTTAAGAGTGGGAGAAATCTTCAAGTGAAGGCACCTCCTTATATCAACAATGATCCCTTCTAGAAAGAATAACAATACCCACTCCTTAAGAGTAGGAGAAATTTCCAAGTGTATTTGGAGGGCACCGTATATCCACAATGATCCCTTCTAGAAAGAAATACGATACCCATTCTTTAAGAGTGGGAAAAAATTTCAAATGTATTTGGAGGGCACACTATACTCACAAAGATCCCTTCTAGAAAGAATATGATATCTACTACTCTTAAGAGCTGGAGAAATTTTCAAGCATATTTGGAGGGCACCTTATATCCACAACAATCCCTTCTAGAAAGAATATGATACCTACTCCTTAAGAGTGGGAGAAATTTTTTAAGTGTATTTGGAGGGCACCTTATATGATTCACAATGATCCCTTCTAGAAAGAATATGATACCCATTTGATACCCACTCCTTAAGAGTGAGAGAAATTTTGAAGTGTATTTTGGAGGGCACTTTATATGCACAAAGATCCCTTCTAGAAAAAAATACAATACCTACTCCTTAAGAGTGGGAAAAAATTTCAAGTGTATTTGGAGGTCACCTTATATCTACAATGATCCCTTCTAGAAAGAATACAATAATACCTACTCTTTAAGAATGGGAGAAATTTTCAAGTGAATTTGAAAGGCACCTTATATTCATAAAGATCCCTTCTACAAAGAATACGATACCTGCTCCTTAAGAAAGTGAGAGGGAAATTATGTCATTAAAAAAAGGCTTTATTAGAACCCTTGCAAGAGTAGGTGTAAGGATCCTCCTTCTTTTGACAATTGGTGATTTGCTTATGTTTTTGAGTTCAAGATAATGTTTGCCTCATGTTCTACAAGAGATAAACATGCTTTGCGAGTTTGGACTCAACTATAACCTCGTCCTAAGCCCCCCCTACTTTGACAATTCCCCCTACACTTTAAATTTAGTAGTAGTACATTTAGCTTTGTAGTGAGCTCCGACACTACTACCTTACCCTAAGGTCAGTTTCATCATTAAATAATCGTCAAAATAGTGAAATGAATTTTTGTGAAAATATGAAATTGACATGTTGCAAATCATTCAATAATTATCACAATATATATCTGAATAATTTCTCTACTCATGTGAAAATATTATATTAAATCATGAAAAATTCAACAATTTCAAATTTTGAGAATTAATTAATTTTTTGAAAAATTAATAATCATTCATTTTGTCAATGTGGAAATTGACCCTAGGGCCACGGTAGTGGAAATTAGGAATTCATGGAACTGGACCAGTACACTTTTAGGAAGGTGGAGAAGAATCCAACTAGCCAGGAACCAGTGTTTTCTTTTTTAATTTTGTGATACAAAAAAATTGGCGATTTTCTTTCAAAAAGTTAGCAAAAATTGTCAAATTTACATTACTTCTAAACTTTTTAGATTTTTTTTTTGGGGTCAAAAAATGAAAATAAAAATAGAAAATAGAAACACCAGCGACTGATCATCCACAAGAATATTTTGCCAAATTTTGGCTATTAACAAAAAAATGAAAATAAAAATATTTAAGCATATTTTTATATTGTTAGCTATCTATGTTTTGCCAGTTCCACTTGTATGTCAATCAATGGTGGGAAACACTTGTTCTGGTCTCTTCAGGTGGAATTTGGTCCCTACTAGTACCAAAACAATTGAAAGGAAAAGTGAAAAGAAGCGGAGGATGAATTATTGGGATGAAAAAAAGTTAAAGTGGATGATGATTAGCATGGATGACAAAAGTTTGAAGAAACGATGAATAAACTTGGAATGATAAAAGTGGATGATGGATGGCAAAAACTTTTGCCAAACCACAAATTTGTTTTTCAAAGTGGTGAAAATTTTATTGTTTTAGTGTTTTTTAGTCACCAAATTTTGATGTTGTTTTCTTTTGGCCAGATTCTATCCTAACTGGTAGCCAGAAATATAGAAGGATGCTAAAAAAAATAAATTATTTTCTTATTTTCTTATTGCCAAATCTGGCTAATGTATGACTGCCACTTTGGCTACATAAAAAATTTGGAAAAGAAAAGAAAAGATGTTTTTTTTTAAAAACCCCTCTGCCCGTGGCAGGCAACAGGTGCGCTACCTATCCTCCACCTGGGTGCGATGGCAGTCAACTGAGGGCCCGCCATGGACAAGCTCCGCAAGTTCGAAAGTATAATTGGCGATGGCGAGCCGCTTTTACGATTCTCTGTCTCTTTCCCTCTTTCGCTTCTTCTTGTCAACCTTCCCAGAAAGCTTCAGCTACTCCAACAATATTTTACGATTCTCTCTCCTTCTTCTGCTTGTCAACCTTCCCAGAAAGCTTCAGCTACTCCAACAATATTTTACCGATTCTCTCTCTCTCTTCTGCTTGTCAACCTTCCCAGAAAGCTTCAGCTACTCCAACACTCTTTTCTCTACGTCGATTATCCATTCCTCAGACAGCAGCAGCAGCAGCTTCCCGTGTGCAATTTGCGTCGGTTTTGACCACGTTTCTGAATCACAAGAGAGCGCAATTTGCGTCCGTTTGGACCACGTTTCTGAGAGTGAATCGTGAGAGAGCGCAATTTGCGTCCGTTTTGACCACGTTTCTGAGAGTGAATCGTGAGAGAGCCCTCCTCCACCACCCTTGGGCGCGGGGGTTCTTTTCAAGGATTTTAATACCCTCCGGTTCCGGTTACTTGACCACTGCGCGACAAGAGAACCGTCGGTTCCGGGCATTCGTGAGAGGAAAGGAGGCAAATCGGAATCTAAGACCCATGCCATGCCAGTTGGTTCCATAGGGTTGACTCCGGTACCCGGACCTATGTCCGGCGGGTATCTGTTGCACTGGTTTAATACCCGCCCCAGCACTGGTCTCCTCCCCCCTCTTCTTCCTCTTCCTTCTTTTGCACAGACCCCTTTTTCTGGTACCTATTTAAACTAGTGTTCTCTGCACGGGAGAGACAGAATAACATGAGAAGTCCTGAGAAGGAGACTAAAAAGACTGAGGTCCTCCTCTTCTGCACAGATTTTTTTGCCACAATTGTTGTTCAAAAAATAAATGAATGAAGAACAGCTGCTGAGGTGCAATTTGGTTGCGTGAACATTGCATTAGCCTTGTGAGGGAGAAGGAGAGACACACAAACAGCTGACTGAGGGCAGACTGAGAAGAAGTGAGAGATGTTGACTATGGAGTGCACATTTGCTTCTGGGATAGCAGCAGCCAGCTATCCCAGTACTCTTGCAGTGGAGAGGAGTCTGATGCATGATGATGGTATTGTTAAAGTCCTGCAGCAGCAGCAAAGTTGTACACCTGTGAAGAAGATGTTTTTGCATGCTGTGGGTTCAGTGGGTGCAAGGAGGAGAACAAACAGCAGAGGTTTGAGGGCCGTTGCACCACTGCAATCTGCACTTGATTTTACATGTAAACTACATGAGTCAAGTGATCACAAGTCCAGATGCAACAACTTCCATGGTTCATTTGGCAGCTCCAGAAGGGATTGTCTGTTCTCAGAGAATTCTGGATTGAGTTGCCTGCATGGGTCATCCTCTTCTCAAGCACCCGCTCTTGCTTCCATAACCACACCAGTGATTACTAGGGATGTGGAGGAGGGGTTTTCCAATCTCACACCCTCTGTGCCACCACCAGCTCCTGAGCAGAACTTGAACCTGTTTCAGAGAATTACAGCATCAGTCCTAGATTGGGTGGAGAAAACAGGGGTTGCAGGTTTGGAGAGCAAGTTTCAATTGCCAGCAGCCATGGACCCATCTGTGCAGCTGCAGGGCAATTATGCACCTGTTGAGGAGAGAAGAGTGATGCATGAGCTTGAGGTGATGGGAAAGCTCCCCCAAGGCCTGGAGGGCATGTATGTGCGCAATGGGGGTAATCCCCAGTTTGTGCCCACAGGTGGTCACCATTTGTTTGATGGCGATGGCATGCTGCATGCTGTACAATTCAAGCAGGGTATTGTCAGCTACTCCTGCAGCTTCACTCGCACATACCGCTTTGTCAGGGAGCAGGAGGCAGGTCGCCCCTTGTTCCCCAAAGCTATTGGTGAGCTTCATGGTCATGGTGGAGTGGCACGTTTGCTTCTGTACACTGCTCGCTCCATCTGTGGGCTTGTGGATCAGAAACAAGGTATGGGTGTTGCCAATGCAGGTGTGGTGTTCCACAATGGCCACTTGCTTGCCATGTCTGAGGATGACTTGCCATACCATGTGCGAATGTTGGAACATGGTGAACTGCAGACAGTTGGGCGCTATGATTGTGATGGGCAGCTCTCATCATCCACAATGATTGCACATCCCAAGGTTGATCCTGTTTCTGGGGAGCTTTTTGCTCTTAGCTACAGTGTTGTAACTGCTCCATTTCTCAAGTACTTCTACATCTCGCCCCAGGGCATCAGAGGTCCTGAAGTCTCCATCACACTCCCGGAACCAACCATGATTCATGACTTTGCCATCACTGAGAATTTTGTAGTGATTCCTGACCAGCAGATGGTGTTCTGCCTCAAAGAGATGTTCTCCGGAGGTTCTCCAGTGGTTCACAATAGCAAGAAGACATCTCGCTTTGGCATTCTGCCTAAGTACGACCAGACCGAAGCTCGACTGCAATGGATAGATGTCCCAGATTGTTTCTGTTTCCATCTCTGGAATGCATGGGAGGAAAAGGAGGACATTGTGGTGATTGGCTCATGCATGACACCTCCTGACAGCATCTTCATTGAGTCTGATGAAGCCCTCAAGACCACCTTGTCAGAGATTCGTCTCAACAGAACCACAGGAGTCTCTACCAGGCATGAGATTACCAGCTTGAACTTGGAAGCAGGTCAGATAAACCACAACTTCCTGGGCCGCAAGAGCAGGTACATGTACCTTGCAATTGCTGAGCCCTGGCCCAAAGTGTCAGGCATTGCAAAGGTGGACTTAGTCAATGGGGAGGTGACAAAGTACATGTATGGACACAAGTGCTATGGTGGTGAGCCTACTTTTGTGCCGCATTCATCTGATCCTTTGGCAGCAGAGGATGATGGCTCTCTACTTGTATTCATGCATGATGAGAACACAGGCCAATCCAAGCTTCTGGTGCTGGATGCAGCTTCTGCCTCATTACAGTTGAAAGCCTCTGTGAAGTTGCCCTCCAGAGTGCCTTATGGCTTCCATGGTACATTTGTGACTGCCGAAGAATTAGCCAAACAGCAATAACATACTATACATGTACATCAAGCTACAGTTGTATCTGCATTTTGTACATCAAAGTGATTGCAACCAAGGATGGTGGATCACTGCAGCCCCCAAGGGTTGTAGATAGAACCATTGAAACCCACCCCCAAAACAGTAGTAGATCTTTGCAACCCTTGCAATTCTCAATCAAATCTTTGATAGGAATCAGCATCTGTCTGAGGTTACTTGAAAAACAAGCTTACTAACATTTTTTCAGTCTTGGTTTGTGAAATCAAGCCCTGATTGGAATCTTCACTTTGTATGACCATGTTGACATGATGTCATATTGGATCCCTCCAACTGTATTGGAAAGACGTCCATCAGTGCCCAGATCTGTGCAACCCTTCAAATCCTAGATCAAGTCTTTGATCTTGATGGCCCATGAGCATCATCTGTATTTGGAGCTGAGACAAGCTCATTCATCTTTTTCCAGTCTTGGTTTTCTGAAATCAAGCTCAGGGATGAATCCTTACATGTACGATCGATCACATTGCAATTTTTTTCCATCATAGAAGAAGCCCAAGTAAATTGAAAAAAGGCTTTGTACAAGTCCATTTACATACATACATAGATACTTCCAACTCTATACTGTTGTATTGGCTGCCCTTGATGAGGCTCCATCTCTCGTTCATAGACTGGGTTAGACTCACTACTGCTAGTGCCATTGCATTAGGTGGCTCATATATATCTGACTTCTTTACTTGATAAGTTAGTGACATTATTTAGCGATGAGCTTCACCAGTAGCAAGGTTGTTATATAGGGCTTTTGTCATAGCTCTCTACTTGTACAACTTTTCTAATCTATTTATCGATGGCCAAAGACTTGTGATTTTCACCTCTTACTGTTCTGATTCAATCAAACCTCAAATTTGCAATGCTTTGACCAAAGGAGGATTGCTACTTTTTATGATGTCGTTTTGTTGAACAACTTATTGTTTTGACATTCTGCTTGTTGGAGATGGATGTTGTGTTTCAATGTATTATTGTGACACAAATGCACACACACACACACACACATATATATATTTGGTGTAATTTACCTCCATAATAGGGAGGGGATATCTGATTTCAAGGAGGTTTCTCATACTTCATGAAGTTCTGGCTACCTATTCACTTATAGAGGCGGGTTCATCTTTCCATAGAGGTTTTTGTCAGCCATTGATTCTACTTTTGTCTTGTTTGATATGATCCATAGGGCTCTTTCTTTATGACACATAAGGTGGTGCTTCGACGAGGACTTTATCAAAATCACACTTTGAGTATCACCTTCAATAAGCCTTGACTCTAGTCATTCCCTCATCCTAGGGCTTACTCTTATCAGAAGCGGGTTTGCACTTGGTTATCACCTCATGCAGGCCTTAATGCTAACGAGGTAGTATATCATAGATGGCAATATACTTGTAGAAGTTTTCAATAAGGCCGTAAAATGTTTATCTTGGTTGAGTTAGCGCTTCTTGTTGGGCCCTCTTCTTACTTCGAAAAGATAGGTAGGTTCTATTGTTGACACCTTCTCGTTTTTAATTTTTGCTTTTTCACCCCACTTTGAAATTACAATGAGGGAAGCAAGGGAAGTTTATTAGGCAAACAACAAGAAGGCAATTTCAAGCCACCTTTGTTGATTTTGTTTTCAACCTTTCTTCAATAACTTATTGATTTATAAATACTGCCCTCATCCTAGGGCTTTATCCCCTACACTTTTTAGGTGCAAGAGACATCTTACAAATATTAAAATAGGCACTTGAAACGTATTGTAAAGTATTTACTAGATTGGGTGGTTATTTGATTTTCTTCAATAATAGCCAATTTTAATTTTAAGAAAATTTAAAAACTAGAATAAAAGAATTGTTGGTTCTACTTATTCCAAAATCCTCAAAGAGCCAATCACAAAGGGAGGTTATAAAGGTAAATATTTGATGTTTGTTGAAAAAATTTGAGAATCATGGTTATAGATCATAATTGGGTCTTTGATTTTTTGAAAATTATAATTATGAACCATAAGAACCACTCCAATAACCATCAAAAATATGTTTCAATGTTGTGTTTGTAAATGTAAATAGCCATATGTATGACATGTAAAACCATGTAAATGTAAATTATTTACATATAATTTATATTTACACATCAAAAACATATATATGTTTATTACACTTACCAATCATGTAAGTTTTTTTCATTCACACTTACATAGGCCCATGTCATTTTGTGGGGGTTGTGTATATCAACACAAATAGAACTAAGGTTTTGAGTTTTTTGTTTGTAACAACCAGAATTGTGGTCCTATGTTTAGTCGTGAACTTCCTAATTACACCATTGCCAACTTGTTTCATAGTCTTTTCCCTTCAAATGTGCAAGTTCACTTTCATAGTCTTGAATTTCATGGTTGTACAATCATCTTCTAATGTGGTATTGCTCTTATTTGTAATCTTGTGAGGGCAATCTTGTCCTTATTTGTGATCTTATGATGTGCAAGGTAAAGCAACAAGGTGCAAAACATGTTTTTTCACTATCTTTTTCAAATGAACTTGTTTGCTCTTAATCATGGTTTCGTGTTTAAAGGTTTGTTTTCATTATTATTGTTTATGGTCTTCAAGTGTATTTGTTTTGACCATCACTCAGTGTGGTCTTGTTCTTGTTCTTTTTGTGTGTAAAGTAAAGTAGTTTCGAAGATTGAAAACATGCACAAATAGCTAAAAATGAAGTGTTTTTCTCACACTCAAAGAGCTTCACACTACATGTAGGTGCTTCTTCTTTGTTTAAAATGAGCTTGCTCACATTCTTATTTGATGGGTTCACTTTTTGGTCTTTTGATGTGTGTGTTTGTTGTTTTTGTTTGCGTTCTTGAGATTTGGCCTAATCATATTTCATGGTCTTGTTGTGTGTAAGGCAAAATAACAAGGAGCAAATAAAAGACCTAGACAAAAAGTAAATAAAAGATGTGCATAATGTTTTTCCAACTTCATTTTAGGTGAACAATATCACTTACAAGCCTATTTGTAGTCTTTGTTGGTCATGCATCTTGATGTTGTTCATTGTTTTGGTTCGTGGTCTTGGCTTTATCGCATTTATCTTTGTCATGTTATAATCTAGTCTTGCTTTAGTTCATGTTCTTGATATACGCAAGGTGTAGCAACAAGGAGAAAAAAAAGGTGACACACATAACACTTTTCTGATTTTTTTTAATGTGAACAAGTTCATTTGCTACTATTATTTGTCTTTTGTTAGTCACGTTGTTGTGTTCTTGGTCATTTTTTAAAATTGTGATCCTTTGTTAATCACAATGGTCTTTGTTGTGTTCTAGTGTAGTTTTGCCCATGTTTATGGTCTTTGGTTATGCAAGGTGAAACAAAGTGAAAGATTGCCACCTAGCACCCCAAGAACACTTGCAACCCAACAACTACTCTTCCCTAACTTTTCCTTGGTCCCCTAACAACACCAACAATCTTCCAATTTTCTTGTAATAGTAGTTTTGCCCACCAACCCCCCATAGTAATTACACATTACAACAAAAATAACTCCCCCTAAAACATTTTTCCCCTAGAAACATCTTTTAGAAACAACATTGAGAGCTTAGTTTTTTTTTGCTTAAGGTGAATTTTTTTAATCTCCTTATTCAATTTACATAATTTTCAATTCTTGTCAATGGGTGGCAAAATTGTGATTTTATTTCATTTACAATGTGTTAACTATGGCAAATAATGAAGATTTCTTTTTCAAATTGGAGGCTTTAAGCTCATTGCCAAATGAAGCAAATTATGTGCATGTGTCCAACCTTCCATTTAGTTCAATTAGTCATGCACTTAAGTGAACCCAATCATATTTGTCCATGGGTTTAACATGAACATGGAGACTTCTAATAATCATATATTAGGACATTTATTGACTTTCATAAGCAAGAAAAATTTTAGGCTACATGGAACTTCAAGTTTGTTCCATGGGCATTCTTTGTTGTGAATGATAGGGTTTTTCCTAATTGTGATCAAATGCATCAATTGAAATGTAATATTATTCATGTTGACCCTCTCACATTGATTGAAATGAAAAGAAAGGGGCAAAAAGGATCATTACATATATACATTATCAACATTGAAACAAGTTTTAAACAAAGGGTAAAAGCACACTACGGTGTCACAATTTCGATAGATTATAATCCCTTTCCAAAGTCCTTTCCTAATGTAATTGAAAACTAACTTAAAATATGAATATTTATATGATATTGAAAGTAACATTTTTTTCCATTTCCAATTTCAAATCATGATGCTATAAGAAATATAAAAAATATCACCAAAGATTTTTTTTTAATAATAATTTTTAAATGCTTAAAAGGGCTTTTTAAATAATTACAATTTTTGGGATTCAGAAAGTCCATAACATAATAAATTAAAATCACATTCCATTCATTCAATGGATCTTTAGTTTTTAAAACATAACTCATCCAATATCCCAAAGTTTCAAACACATAAAACTAACACATTATAAGATAAAAGTCCATATCCATGAGTTTTGCAAATGTGACAAAAAGTGTGGGCAAAATTCAAAAGTCCATTACTTATTGGCTATCCATTATTTTGATTTGATTTTTCCATTCTTGGAAGGTTGATTATGATAGCTTTAGATAAGTGAGTCCCTTTTTTCAATATATCAATGAATTTTATTTAATTTATTTTCTTGTATCTAAGGAATACAAAAAAAATTGTTGTTGTGACGTCCATATAATGTCACCGTAATGTGCAAACACCCCAAAGCAATTGGAGCTTCTAACTACATATATTATAGAACTATTAGTGTGAGTGAAAACACCTCATGGTCACAATCAAAGAATGATGTGGGTAGTAAAATTATGCAACCTGCAAAGAAATGCCCAACAACGGCACTAGGTGTAATTTTTCCTTTCTTTTTAAAATAACATTATTTACAATCTAAGCATGATGAAGCTCAAATTTTTTTTTCTAAAGGACTTGGTGTTGTTCACAACTAAAGGGTTTTTCCCTTTGAAAACCTATGAAAACATATCAATGTGTAGGTTAGTTTTGAACTCTCATCCCAAGGTTGTTTTTCCTTTTCAAATTACATTATTTGAAGAGACTATTCCTACCATGGCACCTTATTAGTTGAATTTGCATGTGCAACCTCAACTTGATGCCAACCTATATTGTTTGATTTGTCAATTAATAAGGGGCAACATGATACCTTTGTTCTTGTCATACATTTTATATCTATAGATTGAAAGTTTCAAGATGTTATAATAGGTCTTTTTGAAGCCAATGATATTATTGAGCATGGGTTGGCAAGGGAATTGAAAGCCATGCTTGAAAAGTTTGGTTGCATTTTCAAGATTTTAAATATAAAAAAAGATGAAAGTATCAATTTGGGGAGAATGATATGACCCTAAAGTTGGTAAATTTTTGTGAGGCATTAAGTTTGCTTGAACCTTTTGATGATGCATGTTTCAAACATGCCATGGGCAAGGTAGCTCAATATGAAACTAACATGATGACAAAATTTCCAAGGACCTTGGGTTAATTAGTGTGAAATTTGTGCAAGAATCCTTTTAGGTTTACATTACATAGTCAAAAAAGTTAGGTATGTTGACAATTTTCATTTTTGCAATGCAAGCATTTATAGGTTGTGAAATGCATAATAAAACTGAAACTTCCTTTTCATTGTGCATTGTAGGCAAGGGGGCAAAACAATGGAAGTGAATTTATATAAATTATAGTTTGTTTGAGTGTAAATAATTACACTAGTGAAGACATGTTTTACATCCAAGGTCACCATGTTTCAATAATGCCTAGCCTATTGAGTTGTAATTGTCACGTGTTTTAATTGTTAGATAAAAGCTTTTATTAACAATATTCCTTTTGCACAAACTTGGGCTATTGTGAAGGCCATTTATGATGCATTTTCTCTTGTTGTAATTGGGTGTGTAATTACCAATGCCATGGGTATTGACTATTGTCAAATGTTCTTGCCTCAATAATCAAGTTGTACAACTTTTAAAGAAGAAATTGGAGTTGTAAGCAAAAGTCAATGTTTTTGAAGATATGGACATGTGCACCAAGGTGAAACAACTTGATGCCAACATGCAAAGGTAAGTAACCACGGTTCTAAAACCTTTCCTTTGATTTCATGGATTGTTTTAAGCTTTTTAAAGTTCATAATATGTTTGCTTTTATGTTGGATCCTTGGTTTAAGGACTTGAGCCTAGTGCTTAAGAGATTAAGTTGGTTATGCTTCAAAAGTTGAAATTGCTACTACATATGATAACTAATTCCTCTTCCCAACCTCCAAGACTTTATACCAAAAGTTCCATAAATGGTTGAGTGCATTTTCAAGTGTTGTGCATAAGAAATTGTCTATAATACTAATGTTGTTTTTGGAATAGGGATGTTTGAAAATGAAACTTGTTTTGAATAAGTGCGTGCTTTTCTTTCACATCTTTGGAAGACATTATGAATTTAAATTGTTTTCTTGTTTGCACATTTTGAGCTAACTTATTTGGAATAATTGTGTGTAAGTGTAGGTTTGATAGGAATTATCATGCTTTGATGTGTCATTGGAAGAAGTAAAAGGCCTTCTTCTTTGGTGGTCAAATCATGAAAGGAAATTTTCAATAGTTACCTATTTAAACATACTTGGTAGTTAGATTAAAGCAAAACATGTGTTTCCTATTGCAAGCATTTTCATAGGTCTTTGTTGGTGTTGACTTGATGTGAAAAACTTGGATCTCTTAAATTTTTTGATTAAAAATTGACTTGATAATCCTACTAATATTGGTGTTTAGCACTAAGGAGGACCTAAAAATGTAGATGGGTTTGGTGAGGTTGAAGACATATTAGATGTGATAGATGTTGAATTTCTTAGTCAAGTTGAAGGTCAGGAAGAGGATTATGTCCAAAATTGGGTTTTGTGTGATGATTTTGGTAGTATAAAGTGTTCATGATGTAGTTGATACCTCTTTAATTTTAATTGAACTCATGTGCCTCTTTTGCCAAGTTTTGTAAATATGTCAATTCAATGATCACATTGTAAACTAGGAATGCATGTTTGTTATTTGGTGTGAACCCTTCCTATGAATGAAATCAAAGTTTGCATGTCTTAACACTTTTTTTGTTTATTTATTTATTTATATTTTTACATTATTTTGCATATACTAAAACCAATTTACACTTATAGTTACATCCCCCACCCTATACACTAACACAATATGTAAATGAGCCATAGACATGCATGACATTCATTTGTTCATTTTTTGATAACCACTAAGAATTAATATTTACAGTGTAAATTGGGTGGTTGTTGGTCCTAGTTTTTTTATTTGCATAACTATGTCCCTCAGTATGAAAGAGATGAATTTATGACATATAACCATGGTCCTAAATAAATAAATAAATAAATAGTTTTTAATAAATATCATTATTGTTTACAAAAATTAAAAAAACCAATCAAAGTACCTTTTGTAAAACTATTGGTTTTTTGACGTTTCTTTCATGATAACTACTTCTCTCATGGTTTGACTTTTGAAATAATTGGAGTCTTGAACTAGAGGGCATTTAAAATTTTCAAAAACTCAAAATTGATTACTATTAACAAAATGAAATAACTGCCCAACATTAGTATTTATTTAAGCTTTTCACCATTTTAAAAAGATTGGCAATTTTCATGGAAGAATTGGTATTTCAAGGTCGGTTCTTTGTCCTTATTCTTTGATTTTTTAGAACGTTCACAAAACATCAAAACCCATTTGGTTGGTTCTTCCTATTTAAGAAAACTTTCAATCCTAGTTTTGACATTTCAATTTTTTCTAATGGGTTTTAAAAGTGCAAGTTTGAACCTAAATCTTCAAATATCTAATCATGCAACTCCAATTTTGGCACCTTTTTCAAGTTAAAGAACCATTGGGTGATTTTGAACCCAATTTTTAAAACCTCGAAACCCTATGGTTTCAACTTTGGCATATTTTTCCAAATTCAAGAACCTTTGAATGCAATTACAAAACTACATCAAATTCTATGTACACTACACTACACACTCCACATGACTAAAGAAATGACTAGTTTTAATTTGGTAGAATATAATAATTGGCCTAGGTGGTTGCATAAAAATTGTCTCATGTACATTCTCCTTTTTTATGTTTATTAGTGGGCCTTGTTTCATTGGCTTGTGAAAGGTGATGGTATGAAATGGCAAATTGAATAGCCTATGGGAAATTGCCATGCATTTCTCTATGGGAAGGGCAAATACAATGGTAAACTAGAGATTCTTCATGCATTTCCCCCATGTGA
>Ga0116231_10002146_pt1 | contig 41220 bp, 29 predicted proteins | sample S1TSphgellanicum_2_FD_89695 | JGI IMG/M metagenome (GOLD analysis project Ga0116231, IMG submission 89695) | Host-associated microbial communities from peat moss isolated from Minnesota, USA - S1T2_Fd - Sphagnum magellanicum MG | ecosystem: Host-associated > Plants > Peat moss > Unclassified... | reverse complement strand
TTCAAGCTCACACACTACACATTCTAGGACTTCATGTCAAATTGTCATTCATTTAAACCAATGTTTAAGGACTCAACACCATGTCCAACATAGCTGCAGACCACTAGTCACTTGAAATGTTGTTTCTCACACATATGTTGTTCAAATCCGGCTTGCTATAGCTCTCTAGAAAGCTAATAACAAGGCGCATCTTGTTACCAAATCTCAAGCTCTGCAACTAAACCAGCAAGAAGTTATGCTACAAAACCCGAGAGGGTTTTACAAAGGTGATAATTCAACCTTGCTATAGACCATTAGTCACTTAAAACATCATTTTTAACACATACATTATTCAAATCCGGCTTGCCTTAGTTTGTTAGAAAGCTAACTACAAGGCACAACTTGCTATCAAATCTCAAGATCTGCAGCTAAACTAATAAGAAGTTATGCTATGAAACCCGAGAGGGTTTGTGAGATTTCTCTAAAGTTACAACCTTCCAACACTATCACTACCCACCCCCATTCCTTCAAAACTATTACAAAATTTCCATTCTACTTTCCTTCCTTCTTCCTTTTACTAAGATTAATCATTATTTTCCTCTTCAAGAAGCTTGTGGAAAACAAGTATTCAAGATTGCATGAAAATTATCTCCAAAGCAAAGAGAAAGCTCCCAATGATCCGAGTCCGCCTTTTAAAGAGAAGGAGAAGGGAAGTGAAGGTAGATCCAAAGCTTGGTGGCCAATGGAAGGTTCCAAGCTTGGTGGCCAATGGAAGGTTCCAAGCTTGGTGGCCAATGGAAGGTTCCAAGCTTGGTGGCCAATGGAAGGTTCCAAGCTTGGTGGCCAATGGAATGTGAAGGAAAAACACCTTTTCACCTCTTCCATTTTCCCCCCAACAAACTTCACTTAAACCTTCAATTTTTTCCTTTGACCTTATGGTTTTACTTTACCATGGTCCTAAGCCGTTACTCATGCCTTTCTTTCCTTTTCTTCGATCTATAAATTACGATTGCACACCTCAATGTAACAAGTCCTTCACACCTTCATTGTCGATTTGATTTTGATTGAAGATCTGACCTTTTTCCTTTCCTTGAAATTATGGCGTCGCGCATGGTCACGTCTTACGAGCCACAAGTTGCACAAGTAAATGAAGAACCGCTTCCGGAGTCATCTCTAGATCTTACCCTAACGCAACATCCTTACGATGAAGAACTCGAACCTCGAAAGGTGCGTGCTCATCTTGAAGTCAAACCCCCTCGAGCCTAGTACTATCGTATTTCTCCAAACTCTCGCACCTTGGTGATCTTGCTATAAGTCGACCCCGCTTCTAGTGACGGACCCAAGACCGTTTGTGAAGGTTGTTACAAAATTGAAAATACTTTTATCTTTGCATGGTCTTTAGTTCCTAGCGTTGGTTACTATCGTTGGTTATGTGGTCCAATTCATTGACTGCCTCCTAATAGCAAGGCGGACTACCTAGTTCGCACCATCCGACGCATCCTAGATTTCTTGCAATTGTGAACTATCACTATGGCATAACTCAGGATTTTACATGTACTTGCAGCTCCTTGCTGAACTTATCCTTGTTCTAAATAAATGTTTTAGTTATCATCAGACTCCTGTTGCCATTGACACACTATCATACTATTTATTTAATCGTTGAGTTGCCTCGAATTAACCTTATGTTCAACAGCTTGAAGATTGTTCTATTTATATTACACCTTTCATTAACATCCCTTCAACTGCTTCAAGAATTTTTAACATCTTTGCTACTCCCTAAATACCATAACAAAACTAATGTTGTGTTGAACAACGCAAATTTTGGTGTCTACTTCTACCCCTAACCCTCTAGAGATTTCTCACCCCTAATTACGCAACAAAGTTTTTTAAATTATGGTTATTAGCCTTTGTTAAAGAAAAGAACTAATCCAACTCCTTATTCACCAATAATGCATTTCAGAAAAGAAAACAACCCCCCTATGCACCAAGCGCATTCCTCATTCCCTATGAAGTCACAAAAAACCCTTAATAACCTTACCCCACTCAAATAACCCTGATGTAACTTTTAAAAATTGAGACTACCGCACATGGTTGTGTCGATATGGCTCACATAAGCATAAAAATTTGCTTCACTTTTTTTTCTTTCTTTTTCCATGACACCAAAGGGAACACATGCCAACTCCCATTTTCCAAAATGCCCCACAAATGAACAAGAGACAAATAAGTTCAACTTGACACCACAAAAAAATACACTAAAAAAATTGGGGCAAGTTTTTAGAATACTTACTACCAGGACTAGATTAGTATGTTCAAAAATTGATATTGGTGTGCATTAGCATGAAGAAGAAGCTTAATCAAGGATATGAACATCTTAACATGTGGGTTTTCCAGTATTACAATAAACAACAATAAGGTGTAGATGAACTCAAACAAGCCAAAATTGATGTCAAAAGGTTAACTTTTCTGCAATTCTTATTACAATTGTTTATGTGGTGCCACTTTAATGGCATATGAATCATGGAAAGTTGTGCTTATTGAATAATATAGATATTGAAAAATCTAAAATGAATCAAACAAAATTCCAATATCAAAGTTTCGTTTGAATAAAGGTTGTTTAACATCTTCATTTAGTGACACTACTTTCATAAAGGGCACTTTAATTTTGATAATACAATTTATTTCATCCTCAATTTTTTATAGTAATAAGGTACTGTTAAACACATCTAAAAAACACTCAAATTTTCATATTTTTTTGATTTTTTGTTTATAAAAAAATTAAGGTTTAAAAAAAGTTCATGAATCCTTTTCGAAATGTAAATGTGATGCAATGTATATGTTTTTTTTAAAAAACTTATAGCTTATAACATAAAAAATTAAACTTGAAAATGTTAGCATGTTTTGGTGATTTGAAATTATCACAAATTTTCAAGATGAAACAAAAAATCTGACAAAATTTGCGCACTTTCAAAAATTCTTATTTCTCCAAATTTGATTGTAAAAAAACATATGACATATTGGGACAACTATAAATACAATATATACAAAATTTCAAAACATTTTATTTGAAAATTCCTCTTTATGAAACCATGTCTTTTCGGGAAAAAGGACAATAGTCTTAAATGCAAATTAAACACATTGGCTCATTATATGTCATTTGGACCCAACAAAAAAAGGTATTAGAGTAAACCAACGGTAACAATCCATATTCCCCAAAATGACAAACAACCCATAATTGATCAATGTTGTATGCACACAAAACTCAACTAGTTGGAGGTCATGCTAATAATCAACAACTTCTTAGGAAATCTGGAATTGTTCAAGCTAGCACATATGCCACAATGAGCCCCATATGTGAGCTGAGGAGATTAGGAATGCATTAGTTCGTGTAAGCATAATTGTCTTTTCAAATAGTGTGAAGACCCTACCATGTGCTCCAATGCTACTAGGCCTTAATGATGTTTTGAGTTTAGTAGTTTTTTTCAAGACCCAACTTTCAATTTCTTTGGGCATCACACCAACTCAAACAAAAGAGATCATTATTTAGTCTTGCATGCTTTATCCTTAAGAGCAATCTCCAATGACAATAATAAAATGGTCTATGCACCAGATTTTTCATGAGGCTTAAGCATCATGATGGTGTAAATTTGGGTTTGCTCTAGAGTGAGGGTGGATCTTTGATTTTTGGAATAATTGATAGTTCTAAATGTATTTGAAAAAAAATTGGAATCAAAGAACCACCAATTCCAAGTATTTCAAAAACCTGACATGGTGATCCAAATTGAAATGGGCATCTAAAGTACTAAAGCAATAAGGGAAATGGTAGATTTATTTGGTGCATCAAAAGAAGAATAGGTAATGAACATTCAACTTCAACATGTTGTCTCTGAACATGATATTGAAAGGAAGATATAAATAAATAAGTTTAAGTCTTAAGTAAATCAAATGATGATTTTGGATTTGTTAAGCCTTCTACTAGTAAACTAGATGGAACTTAAAAGTCTATTGTTTTGGGGTTTGGTATTGTCATTCACAAGAATAGTCTTTAACCAAATCATGTAATTTACTTAGATAAAGGAACTTCACTTGCATTACGTTCACATTTCCAACATAAGACCCTACAAATGATTGCCCCATAATTTGACAAGTTATGGCCAAACCAATGAATCCCACCATGAATCAATAGACCTTGGAATATGTCACATGTACAAGATCTAAATCAAAATGTATTTCCATTGATTGTTAACATTGTTTTCATAAAAAGTTTCTTTTGTACACAAATTTATTTGTTAACATGTGCACCAAAGTGAAACCCTAAACCCTAAATCCTAAACCCTAATACATGTCAAGTATTAGGGTTCAAGTCTTTTGAAAGGGGACTTTGTCTGAGTTGTAATTATGGTTTAAAGTTGTCAGTTAAATTTTCAAAAAAAAAGAATTGGTTTTCACAACAACAAAAATTGGCAACTATTTTTTGTTTAGTAATGCAAGTGCACACATTCATTTGTGTGTGCCAACAAGTTGTGATTAAATTATAAAAGGCCCAATTCAATCATTTTCTTGGAGCTTTTCTAAGCAAGTTTACATTTTTCCCCCCTATGTTTGAATTTGAAATGATTAGCTACCATGCCATATGTTGATGTTTGTTAGCATGTGTTTAAATTTTTCAATGTTTTTATTGTAGATGAGATGGTCATTAAAGCTTTAAAACAGGGCTTTCATCAATCACAAATATTGTTCATTGGTTATAACATGTGCTTTTCATAAGAAGTTAGCAACAAGAAATGGTGGATAGAACCTTGGTCAATAGAGTTTATTAACAAGATATGTTTTAAACCATTATAAAAACTAATTGTAGGGGACAATGGAGGTGGTGAAGTTATCTAAGAACTAACTTTGGTTGAATGGTGAACAAAATTGAAATCCTTGAAAAAGAAAAAGAATAGGCGAACAATTTCATGACAAGCTAAACCCCATACTTGTAGCTCAAGATGAAGTTAGAGAGATATTTGATGAGATGATGTGCTTGGGGTCAAAAAAAAGAGATTTGGTTGATAATGAAATTCCAAAAAAATTTCACAATGAAGTTTAAAGAAAATGTCACATTTAAGTTGTGTTTAATCAATTAACTAAATGTCAATTCACTATGCCAAAATGTGATTTCCATGACTACAAAAATACAAACTTATTGTTTATGCCATTTTACTAGTTGCTTATGTCAAAATGGTATAAACAATGGGCTTTATTTGATTGTGTAGTCATATGAGTGTAATAACGAAAATCATGTTTTGGCATAATGATTCATTTTTTAGCAAAGATAGGTTGACCACTGTTAATTTTTTTCAATATATTTGAACAATTGAAAGGCATACCTAGTTGCTACAAAGAATTTCAATACATGTTTCATAGGATTGGGATAAAATGTGGAAGCGCATTTTTTTCAAAGCTGCCAAAAACTTGTATGTGTGCCGTGTGCAACACAACCTTCTTTTGTAAAAGTAGTTTTACAAATAAATAAAACAAAGGGGGGGGGTCAAAAAGGTGTACTAACATCAATAACTATTAGTGTAGATGAAGGTACATGGGGGATAGGCAAAATATAAAAGATGAGAAAAAGGTGGGAACTAAATGGGGGATATTAAATCAACTAGTTGATCTAATAAACTAACAACAACAATAATGGTGCTTTTAAATGATTTTCCAAAATCAAGAAGACACTTTAAATTCAAATACGTTGTTACCAATAACATAAGGATAGACATACATACCATCATTAGTTTAGTCATTATGATTTTTGATAAATTTCAAAAAAAATTAAACTTCAATGTTCTTGAATATGAAGCTTTAAATGAATTTGTTTCATATAACTAATAAAATATATCACCTTTTTCAAAAAATATTTTTATTTTTATGTTAATATAAAATGCCAAATATTTGATGATTTTTGTCAAATATTTAAAAAATACCCTACCAAATAATTTGTCATATTACAAAATTAAGTAATTATAGGGTGGACGAAAAAAAATTATCCCCATACAAAAATACTTGTTTACCTCAAGTGCTTCTTAAAATACATGCAAAGAATGATTTCCCTATGAGGTGGGTAGGCTCACCTCAATTTAGGCCTTGCCTTGCCCCATTCATGTTTCCCTTTCCTAAAAATTTTAGTTTATGTCATTGTTTTCTACAAAGCTCCGTGTGCATCTTTAAACAAGACCCACATGTAATTTTGTCATTTATTGCATACTATCATGCTTTGGACATAGCATGGCCAAAACACCAACTACAAAAGGTGTATCATGTTAAAAGAGGGCATAGGTGACCATTAATGAACTAGTGCAACAATTAAGGTGTTAAAATTACTACCTTCGTATTTGACATATGTGATAACATTGTTTATCAATTAGAATTAAGCAAGGAGGGTTTCAAAAGTTTTGCGAAAGTTACTATAGTTGTGTTAAATGTTTCAAACAACCTTACATCAAAACTTAGCATTTCACAACTTAGTAATGGAAATTGTATTAAATTTTTTCATCCATAATTTTTATGTTTCACGCATTGATATCATGCATTGAAAACACATTTGACACATATATTTACAAGAAGATGCAAAATTTGTGCAACATTTGTTCATTCATAGGTTCATATTTCATTTGTCAACACATTTATCCATGTGTCAAACATGTTTTCAACACATGATATTTGTGTGTAAAATGTACGAACCTATGAATGAACAAACTTTGCATGATTTTCATTATTAATTTGTTGCATGTTAAATTTATGATATATAGTCACATGTTTTAAACACCCAACCTTTGTCAATGATGTTAACAACTAAAGAAAATGTGTTAAACGTTGTCCCAAACATTCAAAGATCAAAAGAAATGTTAACAATTGCACAACTACCTAGGGCAAATAGAACATGAATTTCCATGGTCTTTGCAAGGCAATTCAAGATGTGGTCATTCACAAGCTATTTGTAAGTGGTGAATCAAATATTTAGGTTTTAACAAATCACAAGTTGACATAAGGAAGGCAATTTGACAAAGGAAAGCACTTCATACCCTTCATGTAAATGATGAAGCCTTCAATGAACTTTAGTTGAAAAGGGTCATTTATCCTATTACCTCAATGACCACAAAAATATATAATTGTAGATGGATGCACTACATGGCATTTTCTAGATTTTTTCTGTCTCCTTCCACACAAGCTTTAGTAGATTTGGATTCAATTTTTAACTTGGCAAAGTCCTTTGCATGTTTGTTTAAATAATGTATTTTCATGCAAGTGCTAAACAAACATGCAAAGGATGGGTGCAATAAGACAAAGGTTATATTGCCCAACCCCTTCCTTGACACCCTAGGTGGTGCTTTAGGTATTTTGTGAAATTTTAAGAAGAGGAAATAGTTGTTGTGGCAAATGATGCACCTCATCACTTGCACAACTTGTACATCAATAGTCATGAAGAGAAAAGAAACCCACATAACACTATTACAATGGTGTGGCATTCAAAATGTCAATTCTTTGCAAGAAAAGCAAAATGTACACCTTCCATGTTGTAACTTTTTTCATTATTCATACCTCGTCATGACTTTTGATAGCTTGTCACAAATCTAATGTTGTTTATTTAGGTTCTTGCAACTCACCCAATAATTTAATGAATCTTACACCACCTACCTCATTCGCAATGCAATCTTCAAAATCTAAAATGGAAAAATGAAGATTTTTTTTCCATAGAAAAAAACTTGTAAGCAAAAAAACCAAGTCGGTTATACCCATTGAAAAAAATTGCACCTATGACAAGATTAGTTGTGAGAGAAAACGAAGGCACTAACACCAACCACCAAATTATCAAAAGGAAAAGCACATAAGTCATATTTGTTGCTTATTTGGTTTCAAATCATAAGCAAGCATTTTGGGACACAAGCATCTTGTAGTATGTTGAAGACCTAGATCCATCACCATCCCCAAAATTAGCATTAATATCTTTCACCTTTAATCCATATCTAAATCCATTGCCCCTTTGAAGCATGAACACTAGTATCACCCACAATATTGTAAAACCCAATATATAGGTCAGTATGGTATGAGGATTAAAACCCAAATCAAATACCCACCCTAGTATGAGTATCATATGGATATATATCCAATTTCATACTTGACAAGTATGTTTTTTAATACCAACATATAGACTAATACTATGTATTTAAATTGCATCATATATACTCATACAACTTTGGTGTGTATATATTACATAAAATGATGTAGTTTGGAGAAACTTCCAAGAGTATAATGTATTTGGTGTGGATTTTGGAAAGGACTCTAGTGAAAGTGTTTTATGTGCACTTTCTTTTATGTTAAATAATAATTAGTTAAGTTTGATATAAAAGATTGTAGCTATTTTTGGAAGTAGTTTTGATACTAGAAAGAAAATGTAGTAGCCTAAGGTGAGGGTATATATATGCCGATAGAAATGATGAAGACAAAGAAAAAATTACTCGGTCAAAGTTTTGGAATATAAGCACTCGGGAGGGGGCAATAACACACTTGGAGGTATCTCTTTTCTTCATGTGCAATTCATTTCTCTCTATTCATTTTCCCGTAAGAGTTCTCTTCTTTGCTTGGGATTTTTTTTCTAAAGGTTTTTAATAGTCAAAACCAACATGGGTCATTTTTTATAGTTACATTTGATATAAAAGATTATAGCTCTTTGTGGAAACAATTTTGATACTAGAATGAAAATGTCATAATTTAGGATGAGGTCATATGTAGATGGAAAAGATGATGACAAAAAGAAAATTACTTAGTCAAAGGTTGGGGATATAATCAAGATAGGGGGCAACAACACATTTGAACACATCTCATTTGTTTGGATGTGATTATATTTTTTCCTATTCATTTCTCATAAAAGCCCATTTTGGGGGACTTTTTTGGGGGTTTTTAGTACTAAAGATTAAAGGATTTTTCTTTATTTTTCATTTAGTTTTCTTATTTGGAAGTTACCATTTGAGGTTTAATATATATTAATTGTTGGGTCTCCTAGTATGTGATATTCATAATAGTATTAGTTTGTTCAATTAATCCACATTGTTCAACATAAAGATCATTTTGGGTGCATCCATGTTAACAGGAATCACCCTTCCCCCTTTTGGTGATTATTCATCTTGGAATAGTCTTGAAATATTTCAAACAAAAATGTTTAGAAACAATTTTTAATATGTTTTTTATATTATTATGTCAAGGTTTATATTTTAAATTTGATTTCCAAATCTTTTCAAGTCTTCAAACAAGGTTTTCTTTTTGTTTAAAAATAGTTGCAAACGACACTTTTAATTGCTTTGGATAGCTCACAAAATGGGCTATTAGTGAATTGAATTTGAATCTAAAGGCAAACCCATCCTTAAGTGATACCATTAAGAACCACCTCAAGGTGATTGCAAGCTAAGTTGGTTTATTTTCAGCAGATAAATCATTCCCTAAAGGTTCATAAAGTAATGTCAAAATGAATATTATAGTCTACTATGATATCATTAGTTAAATAAAAAAATTCATGATATTTAGTGAACTTAAAAATATATATTTAAAAAAAATTTAAATAACATTTTAATGTACATGTTAAGAAAAAAAGATCAAATCCACTACAAAGTAATTATGATATGGAGTTATGAAAATATGGCCCATTTCAAGTCATCGAAAATTCCATAATTGTTTTTTGGTTAATTTTTTTCTAGCAAAATATTTACATCTACATTTTTAATACTTTAATATATCATATAATGAATCCCTATAAATTATTCTAAAGGGTGAAAACAAGGTAAAATATGCCAACGAGAAATACTTGATTTATTTATGGAAAATATCCATAAATTAAGCCTTAATACATTGAGCCAAAATACTTTTCCATTTTTTTTATACTAAAATTCTTCAAACTTTATATGTAGTTAACCATAAACTCAACGGAATGCACTATTCCTTTAATATGAAAGTTAAAAAGGTTTTGAATAGGTTTTTTCATGTTTATGCCATAAATGTGATTGTGAATACTTGTATGAGATTTTTTTGGCATACTTTACCATGCTTTTGCCCTAAATAAAAATCATATACAAAATGCATGTATAAAGAGGTACAAATAAAAAGTAAGCTGCAAGTCCATATTTTTCAATTAAATGTTTTTAACTACTATGTATTTGGTGGATATATGTCATATTTTTTTAATATAGATATATTCTTATTGGAGTTTAAAATTTAAATATATTCACAAATTTGACATATTGTTGAATTTATGGTATGTTAATAACATGTAAATGCATCACATTTAGTAAAATGTTACGTTATGACACAAAAAATGAATCATCCTACCTTGCAACCACCCTTCACCAAAATCCAAGGAAAGGTGGACCCAATTTAATTTAATTAAAATAATTTAATATTTTTAAATTGTCCTTTTTATTTTTGATTTGCATCAAATGGGCTTTGTGTTTCCCACTTATGTACACAGTATGGAAAAATTATAGACATTTACATAAACATACATAAAACATTGTTTTTAAAAAATGTTATTAACATGTGTTCTTGATATTCTTGACCCATTATCACTAAATGTCAAGTTGCACCATTATAAATTGTTTTTTTTGGTTTATCAACTATAATCACTAAGGTATGGCCCTAATTGTTGATTGAAACAAAAAGTGTGGAAATTACTACAAGTTTGAAAACATGAATGCAATGGCCTTTCAAGACCTCCTTGTTTTAACCTTCAAAAATTGCTCAAAAATTTGTAATTGTTTCAATCCACTATATATTAATCAAATAAAAAAGGACCATTATAAGCCTTCTTAGAAATAGGATGAAAAAAGTGAAAATACATGATCCTTTTGTGTTTTTGAACAAAAATTTAAAGTGTTATTTTTAAAAAACTTTTCCTCATTTGGAATATTAAACTTAAATTTAAATCCAATTTAAGTTTCAAATTCTACACAACCTACATAATCTTTTGACATAAAATTTGAAGTGAAAATTCTTTAAGTGATCCTATGTTGTCTTAAAGTTTAATGAGTTTAAGAAATTTGGGGTGTGATGTTTTTAGTGGTACCACCAAAGGATGGGTTTACCCCTAATTCAAATTCAATTTAATTTAAATTGCATGTAATGTCATTCAATATGTTCATTCAAGTGGAACTTAATTTCCATAGGGTCAATTTATTTATTTCATCAATTGAGATCATCTGATTGTTAATTTTCATGTGTAGTAATGTGAAGCTCAAGATATATATATATATATAGATTAATTAAAATTAAATAATTACATAAAATGTAGGGTTGTGCATTTTTAAAAAAAAAGTTATTATAATCTACCTAAATAATCTCAAGTTTTAAAAAAAAGGTTTAACATAATTTAGTTCTAATTCATTTTTTAAAAAGGTCAATTGTTTGGTCTTGGTTTTAACAAGACATTAAATCTTTGATTTTGATACCTTAAAGCTCAACTTATAACTTGGACTTGAACTTGCTTAAATAAAAAACCTAACAATACTAGTGATGGGTGAAAGTATGATTGGGTGGTACCATAAAAAATGTCACACTATCATTTATATGAACCACCTTGATTTTATGAATGATTTTTGCTTGTGTGGTATAATATTGATGAACTTTTTAATAGAATTTTTTTAAAAAATTCTAATTGAACATTATATTATTAACTCTCATTAAACCATTTCTCATTCAAAACTTCATGTTCTTATATGTATTTTTAAACCAAGTATAAGTCTAATTGCATACAAACTTAGGATTACCCATACTTTTAAATGGCAACATAGGTGTACATTGATGCATAAGTTATGAATTATTCTACTATACAAGTTAAATAAGCTAGTGTTAAAAATAGGCTCTCAAAAATTCAAAAGTGAACCATCTAACCATACTTTCACTCATTCTAGTTCCAAATCCTTCAAAAAGCAAACCAATAAAACATCAATGGTTTTCATAAAAGTATTGACAAATGTCAGTAATATCCAACCCTCATTTCTCGATTCTTTCTTTGATTAAAAGGAGAGCCACCCAACATTGGTGTATGCAAGTTATTGAGCACACATTAGCAACTCCTACTTGATGTTTAATAGTGTTCACTTATTGCAATAGCCTCCTAATTTAAACATGCAAACAATTTAGTAGTGGTAATACAAGGTTTAATACTTAGAATTGGATGGTTTTTTATGTAGCAAGTAATATCAAATTATAGATCACCTTTTAATTGTTTATTGTTTACTGTTTACAATTTTACGTCCGTTTGGGACCAGAGAGTCCATTAGACAAAAGGTAGATCATGGAGGATAGATTGTCCTCTGGTACTGGCAGCATGCCACAAACTTGGCTAGGGCAACCGTGTTTGTAATCTGCATGAGTTCAGCAGAGTGTTCATGTGGGTGAAGGGCAAGGTCAAACAAAAGTGTTCCTTAACTTTTTGTGTATTTGGATAAACAAAGAGTAGGTGTTTTTCATCTTTTACCTTCCCAAGTCGTAGCCTCGACAAAGCCTCTCTACGTCTGCACGCCTTTCCATGCACCTAGCACTACCTCAAGTTGCATGTTGCCACACCGAAACCAGGCTAGAGCTTTCCACAACTGAACATAGTTGATGTCACACAAGTATTTTTTGCTCTCGAATGACAGACGTTTGAAGCACAAATATCTTATTTACATGCTGGTCCCAATCTTGCGGTTAGTAAAAAACTTTTCAATGAAAGCCAACCGCATATTATCCTTCACCCTTTTTACATTCAACATTGTGTGGAGAAAACATGGAGGGGGTGGGGCCCCGACCTCTTGGTTGATTGGGCCTCTCGTCATAGATCTAGCACCAATCGGCTGCACTAGCTGTAGTGCAACCAATTTAACCATCTGAACTCCCACTCATACGTTGTGCATGTTGCACCAAAGTACTTGGCTTTCTGCCCAACTTCTTGCCCCTGCTAGATGGGTTGAATGTATGTGCATTGTCCTAGGAACTGTTCCCAACGGCAATTGAGTAATCCCTACCTGGAGCGCATGGGTCGTTGCAAGCTGAGGTGCCATTTCCAACGGTGATTGAGTTGGAGGCAGAAAACTTGCCACCTCCTAGGGTTAAGGCTTCCCATGCCTTTCCCAAGATGCGATCTTTAGTGACTGTGCTCACACAATTATAGTACAACAACACTTGTCCCCATGCAAAGTGTTCAAAGGGGAATGTGCCAAATTCTGCCAGGACAATGGACGTGTTGGTTGCTTTTTGCACCCCAAATAGGCACTTGAAGAACCCTCGGTACATTATTTCAATAGCCTTTATTTTCTTGGAATCCACCCAAATTTCACAGGCATAGCTTGCTGTGGAACACACCAACATGTTGAAAAGGTCACAATGTAGCTTAACATCCATAATACGTAGCTCCGCACAATGACGATTGAGTGCGAATAATAAACGCCTATTGGCAACTACTAAATGTTCCACTGCGCTGTCCAGGTTTGGGGTGGTCTTTAACAAGATCTCAAAGTATTTTAAGGTCTGCACATGTTCAATAACGTCACCTTCAAACACAAAATTTTTGCATGGGTCAACAGAATTGAACACCATGACTTTTGTTTTTTTCATGTGCACTGTAAGTCCACGTTCAACACAAAATTGCTAGAGTGCATTTAACTGTTGTTGTAATCCCACCTCTGACTTCGACATCAAAACAAGGTCATCTATAAAAAGTAACAGCCATACGTGCATGTCTGTTAGGGTTGGTGCATCACATTCTCTGCCGTCCAAGTGCCTTTTTAGGGCATCCAAATATAGCCCAAACAGTAGGGGGTTGAAGGACTACCTTGTTTCACACCTTGCTGACATCTAAAACTAAAGGTGACACCCTTGTTAGGGTGGTTGATGCGTACGGTATCCTTGACATACATCGCCTACAAGCATCACAAGAAGTGTCCCTCCACCTCGAGGCCAGCCAACACCTGCCATAGCACTTCACGTGGCACAATATCAAACGCCTTTTTGAAGTCCATAAAATAGCAATAGAATGGCTTCTTTTTTGCCTTACTCTGTTCTATTAGAGTTCGCAATATGAAAAGTTGGTTAGTAGTGCGGTAATCTTTGTGAAACCCAGCTTGACCCTTGGCACACAACCCATGTTGTTTAGCCCATTTGTTTAGCCTTTTGTCAAGGATCATAGCGAACAACTTTGCTAGGATAGGCCTAATCATTATCCCCCTGTAGTTGTCAAATTCGGAGTCATCGCCCCCTTTAAAGAGCGCGTGGACCACCCCAGTGGAAAGGGCTTCTGGAAAGCCTTTTGCCAGAAAGCAATTGAACGTTATCAATAGTGGCATGTGTAACAACTTTCTTGCATCGAAAATGAACTCAGCTTCATACCATCCAAACTGACAACCTTATTCCTTTGTAGTTTTTTTAGCGCTTGAAGCAGTCCAGCAAATGTGATATCTATGTTCAGGGTGTGGCTAGGTGGAGGTTCGGTCACCTGAGCTGAGTGATCAGTTCACAACTGTATGGGTGGCGGAGACTGATTAACTAGCTCGCGAAAACCTTCCAAAAGCGTAGCTGCATTGATCTTGTCCACAACGGGTGCCCTTGGTCAGTACTTTTCCAGAACGAAAGTGCATCCACTTTAGTAAGCACACACATATGTTGAACTCTTACAATTTCCCAAAAAATTCTTTTAATTTTTAATAAATTTTTGAGTACTTTCCTAATGTTTAGCGGCGTGTGAGTCAGGGTTGACTTTCAACTAGAGCCTTAGTTCACGTTTTGCTGTACGGTAGTTAGTGTTAAACCAAGGCTTATGGCAGTGTCTATTTTTGCAGTTCCTTCCCAAAGGCTTGCTGCCAAAAGTAGACTTTGTTGTAGCACCCACGCACTACCGCAATAGGTCAACTAACTCGTCTGCCCCTGAATGCCTAATCGAGTTAGCAACCCACATGTTTCCAAAACTCACTATTAGGGCAAACTGATACTTTTCAACTTTTGATTTATTATATTTGAAATTAGGCAAGAATTTTTTTGTTATAATTATATGTTGTGGTTCAACAAAGTTGCAATCGATGCTCAACCATGGGCGCAACAACCTGTGGTTAGAGTCTCCCCCCATCGCGTGATAGCAAGTGTCATTTATTATCACCTCGAGGTGTGTAACATTTTGCCAAATTGCAAATGAGCGAACAATATAATCGACAGTGTTGTGCCCCCCATTTGCCAAGCAAGTGAACTCCCCTGATTCATCACTAGATGTCCGGCCATTGAGGATGAGCAACCTAGTGTCACAACATAGGTCCAGGAGCTCACAACCCCAACCGTCAACATTGGCGTCACAATTCTGTTATTTAGCCATAACGCTTGTTTGCTCAATCTCAGCAAACTCAAGCGCCTGTAACAGTTCACAAAGGTCGTTAGTGTCAATGGTATCTGGTAATGTTATAATACATGCATTAAAATCCCCTCCCAAAAGTATTATGCCCCTAAAGTTTGAACTTCAACAATATCTACTGCCAGGTTTTGGAACAGGGATTTGTTTTCATGTTTGGAGCCAACAAGGGCAGCATACACCATGCATATAAACAAATCAAGGGCAGCACCTTTATTGACCCGTAGCCATAGATAAGAATTGTGACTTCCTTTCTTCCACTACGACAGGTTTGGGTTAAGGTGGTTACGAAAGTAAACAACAATCCCCTCATTATGTTTTATTGCTTTTGTTTTTCGTAGCTGTACAGTCCGCGTGTTATCGCAAGTGAGTCAAACCCTTCAACATGTGGCAAATGTTGGCCTGGGAAGTGCCAAGTTTCGGTTAATAAGACGAGGTCAACACCTTGAAACAACTCTAGTATTTGCACCCCGGTTTCCGGTTTATTTACACCACCCCCATGCATGTTCCATAATACCACGCATAGGTCTCTCTGCTCCCTGCGCCCCTAGATAGAGGAAGGCGAGCAAATCTAAGTGACGTCAACGAAGAACTCGACTACACGCCAGAAGGCGCGCTTGTTTGTAGGGATTGTGATTAGAGCCTAGACATTGGGCATTTAGGACTATGAAAAAGTTCAAAATTTTATAAATTGACTTAATTTAGTTTGGAAAACTTCAAAACTTTCATCTTTCATTTATTGCCAAATTTGGCTTAAATCTTCTTATGAGTGATGATCACCACTTTGAAGTTTTGGCTCTATCACAAAATTGAACAAAAAGAAAAAGAACCCAACACATGCATAAAGAACCTATAATCTTTTTTTAGGGTAAATAGAGGGCACCTTAATTACCACAAAAATACAATTTATGTCTCAACAAAGGACAACCCTTATCGCAAAAGATGCCATCCTCTACTCTCAAATGAAAAAGAGCTATCCATTTCTCCACAAGATGCATGATGCATTCTGTTTAGTTTACTTATAGGTATCAAACTCTGTGCTTAGACAGATAAACTTGCTACGCTCGATTTATTAAAAGAAAAATTCTACCAAGATCTTTACATTGGGTAAGGAACTTGAACATGGCTGTTCTGGGAATTCGAGTCCTGGGTCTCGTGCTGAGCTCGTGCCTTGCATGGGACCCCTATTCATCATTTGTAGAACAGCCCCATTCTTGGTCCTTATCCTACAAGTGGAAGGCCATATGTGGCACCAAGTTATTTACCAAATGATGAAGCCAGAGTTTTGGAGCAAGGGGCCAGCCTGAAAGTACAAGTTGGGCCCTCAGGGTTATATGTACTTCACTTTAACAAGGGGTGTGTCAGTCACACTGAGGCCTTGCCATTTTACATTAAAAAAGTATCTTAAAGCAAAAGAAGAATTATGGAAACTCAAATATTTCACCAGGCAAAAATATACCTAACTTCAAAAAATTATCCTCTAAAAGAAACCAAAATCCTTCAAGATATTATTATAACTCTATTATAACTAATCTCAAGTTTCAACACAAGCCAAAATATCATCTTTCAAAAATCCTCCGATCAAAATAGACCTATTATTTATTATTACCTAGGGGCCAAAATCCATTAAGCTACTATACTCTCTAATGAATCTAAACAAAATATCCTTTGCCTTGGTAGAGACAAGGCCAACAAAATGCACACTCAAAAGGAAGAAAACAGCCAGAAAAACAATTCTACCAAAAAAAAAATGAAGTTTAAGAAGATGTGTGTGGTTTTGGTACATTTCTCTCAGAAACAAATCCAACTCTGCAGCCAAGTAGGGTAGTAGTAGAACTAGAAGAAGAAGGCACAATAATTTGCTGTCATGTCAGACACACCAAATGATTGAGCTTTAGAACTGGAAGGAAGGAAGTAAGTAGTACCACCTCCTCCCTCCCTGAAAGAAAGTACTGAGTTGCCCAACAAATTAGGAAACACTTCATTATTATTACACATGCCCACCCAAAAGCAAGTTTCCAATTTCTGGTTTTTGGAATTGAACAAGTGAGTACTGAGGAAGGACTCAGGAGAGGGAAAGAAGTATGGCAAAACATTCTCTCTGTACTAAATCCTTTTAGAAACATTTAAATTGTAGATTTTCAATGTACTTTCTTTAGATACCCACCACAACTCTCAAGTTGGGATACATAGATCTTTAGAGGTTGTGCTTTGCTGTAGTGGTATGATTACAGAGTTTATGAGACCTTTGCAGTTGTTGTTGCTACTTATGTGCATATTATATGGTTTCCAAATAGCCAAAAGGTCTAGTAAAACAAGGGGTGTGTGTGTCACACTGTGGCCTTGCCAGTTACATTAGAAAGTATCTTAATGCAAAAGAAGAATTATGGAAATTCCAGTATTTCACCATGCAAAGATATAATCTTCAAAACAAACCCTCCAAAGAAACCAAAATCCTTCAAGATATCATAACTCTATAAGTTTCAACACAAGCCAAAATATCATCTTTCAAAAATCCTCATATAATAATAATAATAGATTAGTACACATACACTATAACCCTTGGTTAACAAACTGCCCGTATAAAGCTATCAAAATGACTTGGAAATCTCTCTCTTTGAATATTTCAGTAGCTTTCCTGCCAACTAAACTTCTTCTCCCTGGGCCACAGCCAACTTGACTTTTTGGTTGTGAAACTCTTGAAAACTCTATTACAACTTGCATGTGTCTTCTCTGCTGTTGGTCTCGTATATGGGCTGGTGCAGGGTATGAAGACTGGTATCCTGTGCCGGGTATGAAGACTGGTAGTGAGGACCCTACCAGACTGGTATGACTTGAGGCAATATCAGCCTTGTATCAGTACTAATCCACTAAGGACCCTCTTAGGGCCACTTTGGATGAGGGTCCAATGAATTAGAGCAATCCTGTTGGCTGAGGACCCATGGCTTTTAGATGAGGGTCCAAGACCAAAAAGTGGCATGATTTTCAAGGGAAAATCAACTGGTTCAGAACTTTTTAAAATGAGCTCAAAGGAGAGCTCATGATTTGGAGAACCAAGATGCAAGCTAGGGTCCAAGTTATGGTAAAACTCAAGTATTCAACTTGCTTCAAATCATGAGTCCAAGTTCGTTCCTAGGAATTTGGACCCTGGACCCCATCTAAAGTGGGCCTTCGACCCACTGCGAGGACCAGGCTGGTATGAAAGTTTGCAAAAGGACCCAAGACAGGCTGATACGAAAGGTTGAAAAAGGACCCAAGACCAGGCTGGTATGAAATTTCTTAACACACCTAATACTCGGACCAGGCTCGTATGTTCAAAAGCCAATACCAGACCAACACACTGCAGGTCATCTTCACTTTGCTACATGTTCTTCTTGTATATTCTTTTTCAAAATTTCACCATCCTCAATGACCTAGTACCACATGTAGGGTTTTTTTGCTAAAAAAATGTTTTTTCAGAAAATTTACAGTAGGAGAAAATTGGAAGATATTATTATCTTCAGAATCCAGATCCCAGGATGGTGCAGAGGGAGTGGTGGCCACTCTTTTTTGACATTCTCAAGGCTTAGCCTAATAGTTTTCATACAGAAGAAAGCTTAAGTACCAGCACCACCTTTGCCCACTTTCTGCCATTTGAATCAAGTCAATTCTCACTAAATTATCACCCATTTGAAGTCTCCCGCAACCTACTAAGTGGAAGGCAGGTGCAAAATCAAGGTCTTTTTAAGTTCAAATTTGGGGGGGTCCAGAATTATAAACTCTTTCCAACAAGTTAAGTGTAAACTCAAGGTTTAGGGTTGAGGGTTAAGTGTATATGCTCAGGATGTCCAGAGAGGTGTTCGCAAGCCACAGGTACTATGTTGTAATTCTGAGGATGACATTCTTCTAAAGGTTTCCTATTATCATCTTATGCAAGTTTTATGCAGGATCATGGTAAAGCAAAACTAGTATTAAGCAATTGACATTGTAATTAAGAAACCCACGGCTGCAAAAAATGGGATCAAAGTAATAGCGAAAGACATAGGTTTGCAATCCTCCTTCAAAACAAAATTTGAGCATTCAAGTAGGTCATTGTCCACAAGCCAGGTTTCATGGATTTTGTACCAAGATTGGTTTGTTCCAACTCAGCTAAAGTTTTACAATAAACACAGAACTCAGCTGGAGATCATGTCGAGAGCACGAGAGAGAAAGAGAGAGAGATTGCTTACTTCAAAGGTCTTAAGAGATGATCATCATGCCTTTCCTACATATATAGTGTCTGTCATTAGCCTCTTGCAAAGTTAGTCACATTTTCCAAGCTGTTCCAGAAAACTCCCCCCAAAGTGTTTTTTTTTTTTGGGAACAAAAATGTCAGTAGTAGGGAGCAAAAAACAAAACTGGCAATGGGATGGCAATGTGTGGATTTTTGAGCTGGAAGCTCTTGACCAAGTCAGAAAGATTAGTGGGTTTTTTGAAGATAATAATATGGCATTAAGTATGATCTTTTGTCAAGCTGGGCTGGAACAAGAGGCAAGGCGTTGCACCACCAGTTCAAAGCTATGGCTGCGCTCCAACATACTAAGCCTTACAAACTCAGGCCCAACTCCAAAATGGCGACCACTTCGGCTGATGATTCCCCTTGATTTCAAAAAGGCTTGACAGTCCACGTCTTTGTTGCATTGAAGCCATGCAAATGCTGTACCCAAAAGTACCAATAGGCCATGTTAGCCTCCTTTCTATAATGAAACTCCTTAGGACCAAGGTTAGCACTCAACTTCTAGAAGTATGGCATACTCACTCATCAGCACACCTCAATTCCCAGATCTCTAAAATGTTTCAAGTATGTAATCTGCTATGAAGGATCTGAGCCAAGTTACTGCTGCTTTTGAAAGCATTGAAGTGGTCAAGATTTGATTTTATCCACACAAAAAAGGAGAAATTTGTGGTTGGCTGGCTGGTCGGTCATTTTGCACTTTGAGTAAAGTTGCAATCTTTGGGTTTTAGAATTCCAGAGAGTTTTCAAGGAGCTACAAATAGTTCCAGATTTTTGTTTGTTTCTTGCTTAATCATGTACATGGCAACTTTTGATGCATCATGTACTCACACACTCAAATTCTAATACATGTACTCCACCTATTCCTTCTGACCTTGCTCCTTACCATAGTAGGCATGGATGGTACCAAAATGGTTGCCCAACTTTGCTTTAGCCCCTAATGGTCCTTCCAAAGGTTCTTTCATCAATCCACATTTTCAATACCTGGGAGCTTGCAAACTTTTGTAATATACTTCTAGAAGTTTATGAACATGTTTGAGAACTTTCACAAATAGATGCACAAGTAAGGGTTTCTTTCCATTACCTTGTTATCATCCCAGTTTCTTCCTGAGAAATTGTGAGACAACAAAGTAATGGAAATTGTTTGAAATTCGTGTTGTAGGAACTGTAATCACTTTCCATAATTGGAAAGTGCAACTATTTCAAAAAACAAATACATGTGTATGTTATGAATCTTGCAAATTTTAAAATTGGGTGCTTGTTGTAGGGAACTTTCTTGAGGTCTTTGTTTTAGAAAAATGATCTCATAAAGAAAAAAATGACAGCAATAGTCAATATCTAACAAGTCACACAAAAATTGATTCAACACAGCTCTCACAACTTTGTATTTTGGTGAATGCTCGAGAATTGAGAGCTATGAGGTGACTGTGATCATGCCATACAAGTGTCAGAAGTTTCTAGACATATTATAAGTACTTGGTAAGCTAATCAACCTTAGTTTGAAACTTGCAATTTCTTGCAGATCCAATATAATCATGGGGTTGGGTCACAATTTTGACATTACCTGGAGTGGGTGTGGTCTTCTTGCCAAAGAAGGTACACTGATCAGGTGAGAAATCCAAGAGACTGAAAGTTGATGACGAAGAAGAAGAACCAACAGCAGCACGCAGTCTGTTCCATCTGTAGCTCATGATGGAATGTCCATAGTGGAACAGGTTCTGGTTCTGAATGTGCTGGGAAATTGTCATCTGATCAGCAGGATCAGCAGCAGCAGCAGCAGCATTAGAATTAGCTGAGTCCTGGTCAGCTTCTTGCAGCTGCAGCTTGTTGCCTTGGTGACCATAGTTATTACATCCCTGGATGACTGCTTTCAGGATTTGTGTTGCTCTGATCTGAGAATCCTGAGAAACTCCGATGGTATTCAGCTCCACAAACTTCACCATCTTCTTTGCCACTGCCGCATCTTTCACAATTGCCCATCTGTGAATTGTCACACCAGCTTGATATAATTCAATGCTGAATTTGCAATAAATATGCAAGCTTTAATGCAGGAGGAGGAGCACAAGGAGAAGAAGAAGAAGTACTAGGCTGTATCGACAAACATCCAGCAGCTTTAATGCAGCAGGAGGAGCACAACAAGAAGAAGAAGAAGAAGAAGAAGAAACTACAGTAGTTCTTCTTAGAGTAGTGGAGCTGGAGAAATTGCATGATGGTGGGCAGGATTGCAGACTTACACAGCTGCAAAGACTTGTAGTGCTAGTGTACTTACCCAATGCGGGTTCCAGCATGTCCAGTGCATTTGGAGAGCGTGAAGAGCATGAGATCGTGGTCAGCAGGAGCAGTGATGGGCGTGTAGTGCGGCCAGTAGTAGGCCAAGTCGTGGATGACAGGGCCGCTGCCGTTCACGACAGCATGCTGGATTCTTCCGTCAGGATTGTTGGGCGACGTTACAAGCTCTATGTATCGTTGTTGTTGTTCTTCTTCTGCTGCATTGGGGTCTGAGCTTTCCTGCTGCTGCAGCTTGAACGTGGTTGCATCTCCAGCCCACCGGAACAAAGCTGATCTCAAATAGTCTGTCACCACCGGATACGACTGCAACCAGCACAAACCAAAGCAGTAATCGTCAGTGGATCATGGACTAATTCTTGAACACTGCAGGCTTTTGGACACTGTAGTGCTCAGGCACGAACTCTTACAGAGTAATAAGGAGCTGCAGAGATGACGCTGGTGGGCTCGCTCTGTTCTGGTGAGCTCAGAGCATACAAAGCGGCTTGATATAGTTGTGTGGAGCCTGTGCCCACCACAATGTGACGTCCTTCCGTGATGGCGTTCCCTACAACTGCGTGCAATGCTCTGATTTGCACATCTAGCTCATGCTCCATGAACCACACGGCCACAGCCTGCTGCTGCTGCTCGACACGGCTGCTGGTGGTGGTGTGCGCCGCCGCAAAGTAGCTCATCCTCTGCCATCCCGGTATAACTGTGGTGCTGCTTGCGCCGTTCACGAGCCAGTAGGCCTCGTACATTGTCGGATCACCACTGCAACCCCACCCCCCGAAAAAAATAAATCACCGAAGTTCCTCTCAAGCTATAAATTCCTCATTCTCCTCCTCCTCAGAAACAAAACAGAATCAGTACCATGTCGATAAGGACTCAAAACAGACATGCATGATAGGGGTGATGGGGGTTCGATCGAGGAGCAGGAGCAACCAACAACACTCACTGATCCAAGTCGATGATACATTCAGGAACAGACAGACATGAGCAATCAGGACCTCCATAACAAGCATGACACTTGCATACTCCATCAGCAGAAGACGCGCGCGGCCGGCCGCCGCGGCTTACAATATGATCTGCTGCAACTTCTTCTTCTTCTTCTGCCTGCTGCAGCTGGTTCGACTGAATCATGTACCCGTGGCCTGAGCATGGAATCAGAGCCACCTCCTCATGAGCTGAATTCTTCGGCAATTCACGAACAGCTGAATTACCACCTCCAGTCTGACCATGTACCTGATCAACACTTAAATGATCATATGCCACTTGAAAATGCTGCTGCTGCTGCTGCTGCTGATAATTATTATTATGAGCTGCCAAGCTGCTGCTGCTCCTGCTGTTTGTTTGGAAGAACAGAGCTTGCACCGAGAACAGAAGTATAATCAAAGCCATCATGAAGCTAGTGAGCAAGAGCTGATTTTGTGAATATTGCCCAGCTGCTGCAGCTGCAGCTGGTTCTTTCTCATGATACCCATCACAAGATGCTACTGCGTGAACCAAGTGTGTTGTTGTTGTTGTTGTTGTTGTTCCATGATTCTCAAGCGGATTAAGCTTCATCATCATCATCTCCGAACCTGCTGCAACAGCAATCAACCGCGGATTCCTTCTTCCTCCCACGTTGTTGCAGTCGACGTTGTCATGAAAGCATTCACGAATTCTCTCCAAGTCTTCCAGTGCTGCCATTTCTGGAAGTGTTTTTGTTTTTTTCTTCTTTGTTTTTTCCTTCCTCTGGAGGACTGACTCACTGAGACTGACTGGACTGGACTGGACTGGACTGGACTGACTGACTTCCGGGGTGGGAGAAAACCCCCGAGCCCCAAATTTTTATTTATTTTCACACTAGAATTTTGTGCAATCCACTAATCAAAACTCCAAACCTCCAAAACTCCATATTATCTTGAGCTTCAAGAGCTTCTTCAACTGGATGGTGATGATGATGGCGGGGGGGGGAGGGAGGGTTCACGAAAAGAACAAAAACAACAAACATCAACAAACAAACAACAACAAATATAAAATCATGAGCAAACTTGTGTTAAAAAGCTTCATTTTTATGAGCCAATTACTTCAATAATCCCTACCCCAACTTAAATTTAAAGTACGTATAAATTTATTTATATAGTGACATGGACAAAAATCCAATAAAAAATCAATGGTCGAAACTATCACACTAAGACAAAAGGGAAGGCTAAAGAAAGACCAAAAGACACACAGCCCAAAAGAACCAAAGAAGGGAGAAAGCTAAGACCCTCTGGGGAGATAGGAAATTATCTCACCCACAGCCCCTCTAGTGTCACCTGCATGCAAATCATGAGATCTAATACTCCAAAACTGGACTGCATCTCTTAAGCTCCCTGGTTCCAAAGCTAGCTAGCTTTCTTGCTTGTCAATCATGCAAGGGGATGGTCATGAGAGAGAAAGAACTTGAATGTTGAGAAAGAAATCACTAAAGAAGTTGTGTGTGTGTGTGTGTGTTATAAAAAAAGGGGTTGCTTCTTTACATGTAATTTATTATTCTTTGAACTTCTTTCCCACCCAAGTCATGGGCTGCTTCTTTCTTTCTTTCTTTCTACACGCAAACTCTCACTCCCCCACCACCACCACCACCACCACCAGCAGAGAGTGTAGGGATTACTTATCCCATAAGTTTAAGGTTCCAACAAACATGATTAGGAGATGGTTATTAAATTAACAGCTTCTTCAGTCTAGTCTTGGAAGCTGGGAACATGTCATTCTTTTTACTTAATTATTATTAATGCATAGCCCATTTTTGTTTTTTCTCAATGATTTTCTTTTGTGCCAAATTTCAGAAAAAAAAACATTTTAATTAATTTTTTTGACCTAGTATATGCAGTTCTAGTTAGTAATATATATATATATTGGCCCTGCCCATCCACGAGATGTTGTGTTGTGTCATTGGCTAGCATCCCAAGAGAGATTTAGCATGAAATGAACTGATGATTGATTTTTAAAACTTGTCTAAATAATTTTTTAAATAGTTTTAAATTGCTACCAAACTAAAATCTGAATCTAATTTGTGGTGAATTTCTTTTTTTGAAATTTTGCAATTTTGTTTCAGAAAAAATGGGAATTTTTTTTGACAGAATATTCCTTTTTCATTTTTTCATTTTCTCATTTTAGTAAAATTTCGCATTTAAAATTTAAAAAAAAAGCTGGTTGTAGTAGGTAGCCACACATATGTAGAAAGATGCTTAAATTTTCTTATTTTCATATCTTTTTATAACCAGATTTGTCTGAATTCCTATTATGGATGACCACCACTTCAGCTACATCACAAAATTGAAAATAATAATAATAATAATAATAATAAAATCCCCCATGATTCATAGTACATACCTCTCAGTGATTTATTTTGGTGATGATTTCCACTATATTTGACAGACCAAAGAACTTGTGTTTTTCAAATGTCAAAATGTGTCAGTTTTGCAAAAATCAACAAATTGGAAGAAAATAACCGAAAAACACAATGGTTCGTTCCAAGGGTACTAATATTTTATGATCTATTTATAAATGGAATGAATGTTAAGTATTTAGCCTTCTTTATTGAATAAAATAAGCAATTGCGCAAAATTATAAATATCCAAATTCATTATAAATATGTATGTATATCATCATCTCTATTTCATTGAATATTCAAAAATTATTATTATTATTATTATTTATTTTCAAAATTCAAAACATACCTTCAATGTTTTTTATTGAATGGAACTGAGGTCATTTATGAGAAATGTAAGTGATCTCTCCATGGTGTAAACATATTGCACAAAAGCCATATGCAAGCAAGAAAATACATGCTGAATTTATGCTTAATTAGCAAGTCATATGCTTAATTATTGTACCTAGTAAGCAAAACCAATGCTAACAAAAGGGGTATGTTACACTATGGCCATGCCATTTACATGAAAAAAGTATCATAAGGCAAAAGAAAGAAGAATTTATGGAAACTCAAATATTTCACCGTGCAAAAATATAATCATCAAAAAATCCTCTAAAAAAAAAAAGAAACCAAAATCCTTCAAGATATTATTATAACTCTTTAACTAATCTCAAGTTTCAACACAAGCCAAAATATATATCATCTTTCAAAAATCCTCATATAAAAATAATAGACCTATTATTTATTATTACCTAGGAGGCTATAAAAATCCCATTAAGCTACTATACTCTATAATGAATTAAACACTAAGAGTTATCCTTTGCCTTGGCAGTAGGCAAGGCCACCAACCAGATGTAATTAACTCCCCCAAAAGGCTGCTTTTGTAAGGTGGTTGGTAATCATGAGATGAGCAGAGATTTATGTCAGATTTCTACTTGATTGATTAGGGAGCTCTTAAACCCTAAAGAAACTTGTAAGTAGCCAAGAATCTCAAGAACTCTCAATTGTTGGTGCAAATAAATTGGAGCTCTATCTATTTGCCTAACCTATCTACCTACCAACCAGCTTGTTTGTTTTAAAGTAAGGTCCAATTCTTTCTCCATTACACTCAACTCAATATTTTATTTTTCTTGGTTTAGTATTAGATTGTTTCACTAGTGCATACAAATTATTATTAATCACATGCAACCAATCAAATGCAATAATTTGTCTAAAATGTAAGGCCAAGCCTATAATTTTAAAATATAGTTGTATTTATCTACCTAAAGAATCTAGAGCATGTTTCAAACAAGGCAACACATTCAATTTAAGTTTTAACTCAATTTTGAAAAGAAGTCAATTGTCCTATTAGGTTCTAATGGTGGTGGTCTTGACAACCTTCAAGGGCAAAAACATAATTATATGATACCATTAAAAACCACATTAAAAAAAAAATCAAGTGATAAAATTGGTCAAATAATATTTCTACTTTTAAAATGTTTTTACAATTGTATATTTATTTTTTCTCTCATTTATCCAGTGCAACTTAAAGTATATGGCCAAAACTATTTATTTGAATAAAAGTAAGGTGGGTATTTTTTTTTTAAAGGCTTAATTGAAATGGCTCACTTTAGAATCATGTTCTTGAACTTTCGAATTCCTAATTAAATTAAATTAATCCAACTAGTTAATTTTTTAAAATCAAATAAAATACCATCAAAAGTAACATATAAAATTATTTTGCAAAAAAAAAACCAAAAGATGTTTCAAACTTATGTTCTTGACCAAAAGATTCAAGGAAAGGAAACATCATCACAATCTTAAATATTTTTTAAATGTATTTATTAGGCACATCAAAATATAAAATATTATTGATATTTTTAAAATTCTAAAATCTATACAACATGGGTGAAAAAACACCAAGGTGTTTCATTTATAGTAGCAAAGTGTCCAAATCTTTTTTTCTAGTTGAATTCAATCCTTTGGGCAATGAAACCTGTCAAAAGGTTCGAATGGTGTTATTTATGGATCTATTAAAACCTTTTGTGTTATATGTAAATGGGGGTGAAATTTTGAACCCCTTCCACTTGAGACATTGAAACAAATTTTCCTTCCACTAAAGGATTCGACACATCAATGGCCACATCCTCTATTCACCCATCTAAGAGATGGGCTGGTACTTACATGTTGTTTAGTGGTGGAAGGACAAGTTCACCACATTCTGGCAAATAAAGCTTTCACCTGTGGATGTGCCTTTGAACACATTACAATTCCAACTTGCCCATTGTCATCATATCAATGACTCGAATGGAAGAGCATTCTATCCTTGTAATATGAAATAACATTGACGCAAAACCTGCATTCCACCTTCCTTGGCTTGTCCTCTAACATCAAATACCATCATTAATAGAAATTAACCAAAATGTAACCACTCCATTTGCAATTACATGCAACTTGTAGTCGTTTACAACTAAGTTTGGGAGTATTTACAACTATAAGATCAATTTTCAACTATTTTGGTCATTATTACAACTATGATGCAACTATTGAAAACTTCATCCTATTGGTTGGATGGTTTTTAGGTTTATTTTCATCCATGAATATATTGATATGTCCAATTAGTTATAATAGCCACCAAATTAGTCGCATCCTAAAAATATTTTATGATGACATAGGGGTGTATTTTTATGTATGTATTAAAATTATATTTACAATATATTACATATAACATCAATATATATTTGTGTGTATATTAATTCTATGTATGTATGTATATTGTTCAAATAATGAATCTAACAATTAATATTTGAACTCAGAAATTTATTATTCAAATCTGAAATTTCATATTTCAATACTAAAAATTCTTATTTCAATTCTGAAAATTATATTTGAACCTAAAAATTATTGTTCCAATTCTAAAACATTTTATTCAAATCTAAAAATCAAAATTTGAATTTCAAATTTGAAATATGAATTTTTTAAATTTTTAGTTTTATTCAAAAATATATGTTTGAGTCTAAAATTATATTTCGAATTATGAAAATTATATTTAAACATTAACATCAAAGCTTCAATTCTGAAAATTGCTACTAGAATTCATTTTTTAATTACAAAATTAAAAGCATTTAAATCTTAAAATCTTTATTTCAATTTTAAATTTTTTTGGAATTCTTTGTTTAATCATTTGAATTCGAAATAAAACTATTTGAATTTCAAAATTAATATTTCAAGTCAGAATTTTAACATTTAAGTGTTTTTTTGGAAATTGATCCTAAACATTATATTTCAATTCTAAAACCTACTATTTCAATTCATTAAAGAATTATTTGAATTTGAAATTTCATATTTGAATCTGAAATTTGCTATTTCAATTCCTTAAAACACTATTTGAATTTGAAATTTTTTATTTAAATTCAAAAAGCTTATTTGATCTAAAATTTGATATTTGAATTCTAAATAATTCTTTTCAATTCTAACAATTATTATTTCAATTTTGAGATTTTAATTTAAATTTTAAAAACTTATTTGATTTGAAACTTGAAATTGCAATTCTGAATTCTTATTTTGGATTCTCAAAATTAACATTTCAATTTAGAAAACTACTAATTGAGTCTAAAACTAGACATTTCAATTTTGAATGTAGTTATTTGAATCTGAAAATTAACATTTCAATTCTGAATTTTTTTATTAAAATTTGAAAGACTCATTTGATCTAAAAATTAATGTTTGAATTCTGAATTGTTTTTTTCGAATTTAAAATTACTATTTCAATTCCGAAAATTATTGATTGAGTTTTAAGGTTTTTTTCTACTAGAATTATCCATACAGAATCACTTTTATAATTAAATATAAATTATCATATTAACTAATTATAAATTTAAATAAATATTTTTTTAAACAAGAAATTTTACATTATATATTTTATATTCTTATAGTGAAAGAAATGAATTACTGTAATTAATGTTACATTACTTTAAAATCATTGTAATTACTTCAGATTATAGTATATGCATAATTATTTTTTAATTGAGCATAATTATTCACAATATGTAATTTATATTTTTAAATCAAAATAAAAATTTTGGAAAAATTATAATGTAGTTAAAATAATTATTGTAATGATTGTAGTTTCAGGAATTATTATAAAGTGCTTTAAGGTTTTTTTTCAAATTTTGTAATTACTTATTTAGTATAAAAAAAATTTAAATAATAAATGTAATTATATAGTAATTAAGGTAACTAGTTTTTTTTTTAAAATTGTGTAAGACTTTTTTTTTAACAATTGTTAGTTCATTATTTATAATTTGAAATATATTTTTTAATTAGAAGAACTAAATTATTTTTATATTATATATATTATTTACAATTCGACCAGATATTTAAAAAGTAATAAAATATTTTAAATATTCCAGTTATTTATTTATCTTTGAATTATGTATTAACAATTTGTGAATAATTAGATAGTTACTTAGTTAAATATTAAGAAATTATTATTTATTTTAATAGTTGATATTGAATACTTAATATTTGTAGTGTATAGTTTATATTTTAAATATATGTTAAATTTAATTAGTATTAATTATATGGTTATCTAATTATCTAATGAGAAATGTACTTGAATTGTTTATAAATCTAAAACCTAAGAACAAAAGACTTGAAGAAAGTTTTGAAGTTACAACTTAGTTTATGAGGAGGTTGCAATTTCAAAACTTATCCCATATTATTTATTCTCCATTCCTATTTTGAACACTATATAAACAAAGGGTGTTGTCATCCAATTTCACAACAAGGATTAACAACTGAATTTTTTTTGCTACCACACAAATGGCAACCAAAAACATTCCATTACCATAGGATGGCGACCAAAAGTTTTCAATCGTTGTAGGCTTGACCAAAAGGTGTTTCAATCACCACAAGGTTTACAACAACTAAAATAGGTCTAATTTCGATCACCCATAAGCTTGCTTCATGTAACTCAAGAATGTTTTGACCTAGGTTGACCATAGGTTGACCTAAACTAACCCTATATTAACATGACACAAGGATGCGTCTTCATCTAGATGCATCCATTGCATCATGATAGATGCATGGACATGATGACAACCCTACAAAAAAGGTGTCATGACTCATTGAAAATCACAAACCATAGTAGGTATGTTTTTATTTTAACCTTCAAAAAAGTTAGGATAATCATTCCAAGTTTTGTTAAATGACTAATATGAGTGTTGAAGAATCCAAATTAAACATTCATTTAATTTAATTTCAGGCTTCGATTTTAATATAGGACAAGTTTGAACCTCAACAACAATTGCATTATGAAGGAATCAATTTTGTAAAGGAATATACCAAAGGATTCTTTTAATAAAGAAATTTTGATGGTAAAAGAATTAAAATGATAATGACCTATTGCCCAAACTCAAAAATCACTCACAATTTAAAAGTTGTGAAATTTTTTATTTAAATCTTTTTGAAATGTGTTTTAAAATCTCAAATTTTCAAAAGATTTTTACCACATGTAAATAAGGTGTAATGTACATGACATAGAAAACAAAGTTGTATATTATAATACAAAAAATGAAAGCTTAAAGTAGTTAATATGTATTGGAATGATTTGAAATTACAATCATTTTTCAAAACAAAATGTAAGATTTGTTAGAATTTTCACATTTTTGGAAAAATCATAGTTACTCAATAAATATTAACAAAAATATGTGATTTATTGAGGTGATTATAACTACTTTTAATAACCAGTTGTAAGAGATTTCATTCAAAAAATCTTTTCTATGAAAAAGTGACAAGATTACAAAATGACCCATAATCCTTCTATAAAGTAATCTCATTGGTTCCCATTAGTAGGTTTTGACCCCATGCATAATAAACTTGAAACTATTTTGATACATGGATTGGGCAAAGTTACGAAGAAAATGCAAAATGGAACCAACATTGAGTTATTAGTTAATATTCCCTTCAAAATGGTTATGAGTAAAATTACATGGAAAGTGAAAGTTGAAAAAGATAACCATATGATAAGTGTATCATTAAGTTTATGATCATTATGAGGTGAGAAATTTAATTCAAAAGACATGATATTTGAAATTACCAATACATGTATGGATAATCTAGCAAATCCCATATAGTCTTTAGTGAAATGTAAGGACATTAATTTAGCAAATGCCATAGTACACTATTATCCATGTATCATGATTAAATGCTACATTTTCGTTGAAGGTGTATGCACTATGCCATACATTTCAAAGAACAGTCCATTGGTTTTCTTTTTGCAAATCTAACACTTCTATATTCTCTTTTACTGCATTCAAAAAAAAATTGAGTTTAAGGTTTCAAAAATTTTACCTTTTTTTCGCATTCTTCATGAATTCTAGCTCCATTTCACTATATGAAAACCAATCAACACACACACATCCAAATTTCTCCAATTCTTTTTACTTTCAACCTTGTCATCTCCAAAACCTAGTTCTTCTTTCATTTTTGTTTGCTTTAGCTTCCCTATTAGACAAATTCAAACTAAAAGGAGCCAAAGAACATGTAATCATTACTTAGATTTACATAATTAAAACCATGTATTAATTTCAAAACTCATGAATGCTTGATGAATTCATAGAAAATGTTTATAATAAATCAATGTAACATTTGAATAAATTTGAGTATAAAATACCCAAATATACTTCTAAAATATTGTAACCAATCCTCAAAAACACAAATTTTAACATAGCTTTAACATTATTTAAGCACAATTTAAACATTGTTTGACAAATCCTAGGCTACCACATCAACATGTTAGGATTCAAAATGATTCCCAAAAGGTCTCAAAAGGGTGCACTATTGGCTTTTGTTAGCTTGAATTACCTTATTACATGTTCCTTTTGTGTGTTTTTTTCCAAAATTGGTGGGGCTGTGACATGAACTTCATAAAATTCTTGTGTCTTTAAATTTTTTGTTGTGTTGTTCTCTTTTGATTCTCAACATCTAATTTCTTTCTCATAAAATATACACCAACATTCTTTTGAATAACTTCAAATATGTAGTGGTCAAATGAAAGCAACATTCACAATATGCTCCTTTGGACAACACCTCCTTGGTGATATGCCCTAAAACTAGTAGTGGGCGACCCACTTGACAAAAAAATATGATCATCCATGTTGTTGCCATCATTAACTTGTGAAATACTTTGTGAAGAACGTTCCATGTTGCTAACTTGTTTTGATTCAAAAGTACAACAATGAAAAGTTGAAGAAAAGAACTAAGCAAAACAAAGGTGAGAGGAAAAAAAATTTACATCCTTTTCTTCCATTTATTTCCTTTCACATGTTAAGAAATCATTCCCATCCAACAATTACATTTGAATAATAATAAGAAGAAAATAATGATGCAACTATTGGGTCAAGCCAATGAAGTTGGGTCTTCATATTGTGAAGGTTCTTAAATTTTCATCAATTGGCCTAAGAATTTGTTACCAAATTAACATGTACACAACCAATTCATTTTTGAATTCTCAAGGTTGGGCTTAAGATTAATTAAAACACATTTTTAAACCCCAACCTTTATGGATGTTTGCAAATTGGGAACCATAATTAGTTTTTTTCAAACAAAACCATAAGAAAGTACTAAACAAATCCAACTTACAGTAGATGGTCAAATATACATGTTTGATGAGGGCATGTATGTTGACCTTTATACATTTCATTAATGTATAGTGTCTTATGATTACATTAAACTTATATATATATTTCATTAGGTTTTGTGGCCTTTAGAAACTACAATAATTTAAGGACCAAATTTCATGAGTGAATGCCTAGTCTAAATTCCTTGACATAGATAAATGGTACAGTTTTGCTTTTAAAAGGAATTTGGCTATGATTTTGTTTGGGAGGTGAGGAAGAACAAGATTTTTTCACATGAACAATGTCCTTACAATAAGGTGGCCTCTATGTTGATGATTTTTTTAAAATGAAGGCAAGGCACTATCCACCTATACCAAAACATTATATGGTTTTCATGATAGGGCTTTCTATCAAGGGACTAATGATTATAATCTCCTTATAAGTTATTTTTTGGGTATAGGGAGCTTACAATTTTAATACTCAAATGAGGGGCCTTATGTACCCTTAATAGTAAAATGTTCAAACTAATAAAAATTTGCAAAATTTTCGAGGTCACTTCCATTTTATTCCAAATGGTGTGGGAAAAAAAAAAAAAAAACTTACTACAAAATTTAAAAGGTACCTAATATGTACTCAGGTCTAATGGGCTAAGCTAATAATATGTTAAGTTAATTAGGCCTTACAACCTATTTAACCTAATTGATAGTCCTAGTAGGTTAGGAGGTTAAGGTAGACATCTATTATGTACCTACTTATATTTTACCGAAGTAGGTAAGCTAATAGGTCAATAAGTAGAAAATTTACTTACATAAATATGTATGTATGCTATGGGTTGTTTCAAGATAATTGGTGGACCAATTCTAACAAATAAATAGTCCATATAAAATCTATTCATTGGTGCTAAAATGATAATCTACTATGATATCATTGCTTAAGTGGGGGATTACAAGGTGGTTAATGAGCTATTAAAAATTATGTGAATAAAGCCTAATTGAATAAATCTTTAAAATACATGTTAAGAAAAAAAGTTGAAATCTATCCAAAAATGATTATGATATGAACTTTTGAAAAGAAGGTCCATTTCAAAACATTCAAATTAAAATCCATAATTTTCTTTGACTTAAGGTTTTTGTAGCAAAAGTTTTGCACTTAAGTTCCTTTTCCTTTAATATATCATTTATATTGAGTTTTTATAAAATATACCCAAAAATTTTCATTAAAAAAATGGTATTCATATAAAACCACAAATAAAAAAATAATCCATATTTTTCAACATCAATAGTCTATTACTTTATATTTGGTGTATATGTGTTGCAATTTTAAATATAGATTTTTTTCATTCAAGTTGAGAATTTTAACCCAATGGAAAACTTGGCATATAATGATAATTTTATGTCATCTTAATGCACAACAATTTACAAAAAACTACATTGTGACACAAAAAAAATGATTCACCTCATCTTCCAATGACCTCTATTTACATAGGTACATAAACATAAATAAGCAAGCCATCTAGCTAGGTAGGTAGGTAGGTGAATAGGCAAGCTCCATGTCAATCTACCTAACCTAGGTAGGCCATCAACCTACCTACCTACTTATAACCTATTTGGTAAGTACTAACTCTAATTCTATGCAATTCATATCAAAACAAGTATCAAAATGATGTTTTAATTACAAGTTTTCATATTTATTAACGTTCCATTACTAACAATCTTGACAAGTCCTCTACTTGCAAATATGGATAAGATTTAGTTATTGTAATATTTAGTTCTTGTTCCTTTTTTTTAAGATAACCTCTACTTATTTTACCATACAAAATTAATGTTCCTAGAACACCAAAATTTGCAAAGAAAAGTGATACACAACAAAAACACGAGAAAGAAGAAATGTTGCCCCATTTCCTTCCAAAACCCCATTTGAAAAGAAAGAACAAGAAATTTTTTAAAAACCACATTGTGTCTAAATCTAAACTAAAACTAAAATTTTGTCTTTCTGTCTAGTCTTAATTTGTTTACCTATTCCTAACATTACCTCCCTTGTATTTTGGATTGCATCTTCGAAATCCTTACACATGAATGAAAAGTAATATTACACAAGTTTGAACCTCTACTCCTATTGAGGAACCTATGCAACATCTTGTAACACATCAATCTCAACTTCCTATTTTTCATCAATTGCCATTCCTCATACTTGTTGTGAATCAAGAATGTGTAATTCCCCTTTTAATTAATGAAACAATGATTGGCAATGGTTGAGGTGGAAAGAATACCATGGCTTTGGCACATGTTATACTCCTTCTATTTATACTTTGGTCTTATTCTTGCAATGGGTGCAATCACAATCAAACGAACCAAAAAATATGTTGGGTGATAGCCAAAACTCTATAAAAACTATAATTTTGTTAGATATATTTTTGTGGTGCCACTTTAATGCTATGTTAATCATGGAATGTAGTGTTAAATGATTAATATGGATGTTGAAGAATTCAAAATAAAGATTCAAAAAAAAATTATTTTGGTTTTTGGTTTTAAAAAAAGACCTTTGAATTTGAACAATAGTTGCATCAAAAGTAATCAATTTTGTAAATTACCAAGCTAAAGACTCTCTTTATAAAAATTTTGATGAAAACAAATTTGCGATGATGTTAATTGATTATCCACACTCAAAAAGCACTCACAATTTGAAAGTTATGAAATTTGAAATTTTTAAAAATTAAAAATCTATTGAAAAAAATTTCAAATTTTCAAATTTTCAAAAGTCCTCTACCACATGTAAATGGGGTGTAATGTACATGAAATTTAAAACAAAGTTGTAGTTTATGAAAAAATAAAATAAAACATTAAATAATTAACATATTTTCATATAATTTGAAAATTAAGATAATTTGTCAAAATGAAATGAAAACATTTGGTAGAATTTATACAATTTATAAAAAATCTTAGTTATTCATGAAAATTTTATACAAAAAATTTGATGTATTGAAAAAATAAATGTATTTTTAGTAACATATTGCAAAAGATTTCATCCGAAAAAAAAAATTATGAGAAAATGAAAAGTACCACAAAAAGGACTATAGTCCTTGAGTCCTTCATCATCATTAGCTCATTTGACTATGATTACACCCCAATGTCTATGATGGTGTAATAAATTATGTTGATTGAAAAGGTAGCTTCTAACCTTCCAACTTTTCCTATTGTTCAATTGGTTGTATGCAATGAAAAACACCACCACCTTTGAGGTTAGATAGCATGTATACCTAAAAAACACTAATGTCTCTTATTGTGCCTATTCAATTTGGGGCAAATTTGGTTTAGTGTCATTATGACCTGCTTAAGAATAAGGACCACCTGGTGGTGACTTTAGGCTCAAAACTAATGGAATGAATTGGAAGCAAGAAAGGGAATCTCATAGGCCTACAATCAATGTTGGTAAAGTTGCACATCAACTTGTACTTATCGTAACACCTTCTGCAAATCCTCCTTAAAAATCTAAAGAAATTTAAACTTATTATTTCTTTTCCACCATTTATTAATTAAACAATTTCAACCATCACATTTCTAACACAACATGAATGTTTTGGGGGTGCAATCACACCAAATATGAATTGACCTTTTGAAATTAAGTTCCATTTGAATGAAAATATTAATTGGCATTACATGCAACTTGAATTTAATTGAATTCAAATACATTGAATTTATTTCTAATTCAACTAAATTCAATTCATCAATTGGATTAAAATTCAATTGAAGATAATTGAATTACAAATTGGTGGAAATCAAATATTGATTCATGAATATGGTGTAAAGACAAAGATCTTTTTTAAAAACCATGTGCATTCTTTTTTATTTGGAAATGAATTGAAAATATTTTTGTTTGGAATTGTCCAAGTGACAATGATGACTATGATTTATAAGTTATGGAACTTAAAATTATTCTACCTAAACCAATTTTAATCAATCATCATCATTGGAATGTATAATTTGGTACTAGGGTTTCAAATCCATTATGTACACTATGGCATAATGGAAAATAAAATCTCAAGGGTCCACATTAAACGACATTAAAATTTTATTGTACAAGTTGGTATTTTGGGGGGACATTATGTGAAAGAACCTTTTTTCCCAACATATTGTTGCCTCATTTTTCTAATATGCACAAATTTAAACAACCCAAAACTTATTTCTAATTTTTTTCTAATTTTTTAATCAAATATTGATACCCTACATTTATTTTAATTTTTAATTTTAATTTTTTGAAAATGATGAAGATACAAGTTATAACTAAACATGTTAAAATCATTGATAAAATTACTATTTTTTTATACATACCATATGTATTTAACATATTTTCCAAAACACAATACCCATATAAAATTTAAATTTCTTTAAATTCATTCAAGTATCCATCTTATATATTAAAGCAATAGTGGTGTTTGTCTGTTTGTGTGGGCAGTGCCTAAAAATTCTTCCAGTCACTGCCTGTTCCCTGTGGAGCTTCCCCAGATGTAACTGACTCCAGAGAAAAAAGAAATCAGGGGCAGTCTGATTTTTTGAGGCAAAAGATTTGGTAGACTAGAAAAAAATATTTAGGCCTTGGATAGCCTAGAATTTTTTTTTTCTTTTTTTTTGTATTGACCAAGACTACCTTTTTTTTCTTTTAGCTACTGTTCGTCCCGATTAAGGGGACGGATGAAATGTCCGTCTGGCTTGATGACAGGACAGATTTAGGGGAAGACCAGAAAAAAAAAAATTTAGGCCTTGGATAGCCCAGAATCAATTTATTTATTTTTTTGTATTGACCAAGATTACCTTTTTTTTCTTTTAGCTACTGTCCATCCCAATTAACGGGATGGATGAAATGTCCGTCCGGCTTGATGACGGGACGAATTTTGGGGAAGCTTTTTTTCTTTTAGCTACTGTTCGTCCCGATTAAAGGGATGGATGAAATGTCCGTCCGGTTGGATGATCACAAAATAATAATAAAAATTAAAAACACACAAAAATTAAAAAATAAAAAGTTAAAAGTTTATAAAACGCGAACCAAGTTTAAAAAAACCGGGGGACTTCACAGTGGCCGAAGGTCACGGGTACCCACTAACAACTCTGAAATTTCCAAATGCCTAAAACTGGATTGTAGATTTTTGAAGGCAACTTAAATTATTAAGCTCAAAGCCCAACCCTAAAACTTAGTAATCAAACAATTCAAAGAGCTAAAGAAAAAATGTTGTTATTGCAATGACTCTGCAGTTTCAAACAAAGCCGCGCGCAGCGACTAAATGAAACCCTAAAACGAACGATAAGCTTTGTAATGGAAAGTGCGGGCCTTGTTCGCTCCCTCGTCGAGTCTCCCTTTCCGCTGCTTGTCACGGCGTCAAAATTTCCTCAAGAGTCTCGTCTGAGAAGACTAAGTGACTGTTGGATTCAAACTCGAGAGCAATTTTGGTTTTCAAGGAAGCAGAGAGCGTAATTTTTGTTTGCTGTGGTAGCAGCGAGCAGGCATGGAGGATTCTGAACTGGAGTTGTCGATGGGAGTATTAACCATTGCGGAAGTGCAACGAGTGCTGGAGAAGGGTGTCGGTGAGTTGCGGAATCTGGACTGTATCTTGGAGAAGAAGGTGTTATAGATCCGCACCAGTAAGAAGGAGCTTCGTCTTGAGAAAGAAGAGATAGTGGATCAGCTCCAGTCTCGTGAAATGATTCTCAAGCTCTTTGTTAAGAAGTATGAAAATTTACTTCCCATGGAGGAAAATCTGTCTCCCATGGAGAATGCTAGCTCCGACGATTGAAATTGTGAGTCTTTCAAGGGGTTTCCTGTTGGCAGAAAGAACAGATCCGACTCAAGGTTTGCGCACAATGTACGGTTGCATCGTGTCAACGTTTCGTTGACAAGCTTCTCTTGTGCGTGTTGGTTTTGTCAGAGCTCAAGAAAAGTGGACGACATTGTTTCTTAAGGCCAGTGATTCTGATTTCAAAGAGATTTTGTTGTGAAAACATATTCCTATTTCAAAATTCATATGTCGTTCTTCTTCTTCTCGTGTTTCGGCTAGCTTGGAGATCTCAAACTGCGATCGCTCCTTGCTAGAGCAGATGAAACAGAATGGGCAAGCAGTCTATCATACTCTATATCCTTAGACACAAGAACAAGAGTTCATTCTACAAAAGACATCAGCCAAGTCTGGTCGAAATGATCTGCACCCACAAACTTGGGAAATCTGCATCGACATCCTCGACTAAAGTCATCGACATTTGCTCTTCCACAACAAACCTAACTGCAAAAAAACTTCTCCAAAACTATGCAAAGCAAAGTTGACGAGATGCTCAGTGATTCACTCCTCTGCATCTGTATTAGCACGAACCTCTAGTCCTTCCTTGTGCTGTTCTCACTTCCATCTGAAAAGACTCTTAGCTAAAAGATCAACAACAACCGACTTAGGTTTTGAGCACATGGCTTCCGATTTGTTGCGCATTCCACAGACACAGCCATGGCCACGCATGGTCGGCAGGAGACGTGAGTGAACAGTGAACCATCCCAACTATTTGGATGTTTCCGTTGCGCATCCCACAGACACAACAGCCAGAAGGCCGACGAGGAGCGTACCGAATCCGCACAAGGGTAGGTGGGACCAACAAACCCTGTGCGAGCGAATGTCCACACAAGGGCCTTACACATGGACGACCCATTGCGAGAATTCAGGACCCGGATCCATTGCGTTAGGTGGAAGAGGGAAGAAGCTCCATCTGTCTACGTTACCGCGTGAACGGACAAGGACAGAGTCGTGCAGATTTAGGTACCCCAACTAGGGGGAAGAATCTGCGAAGAAACGCAGCAAAAGAATCCATCCGGACACGTTGCCGCCGTCCTCAAATCGCGTTGGCTGATGTATCATCTTCTCGTCGCTGGACACACGTTGAGTGCGCTGCTCCTCGTGGAATCTGATGAGGATATCTCTAGCTTCGGAAGAAGTCGGTTCTGAGCTTCGAAGGAACTGAGAAACGTCGACACTCCCGACTATAAAGTTGCGAAGAGGGACTGGGTTCCGTATTCACAATTGCGAGAGAAGAGAGATTGAGGAGTTCCGTCTTTTCTTACATTGCGAAGAAAGAGAGGGTTGGTTGCGTTCAAAAGGATTGTAGATTGTTGTTGTTGGGTGAGTGCTCACACAGTTCGTGAGGGAAGGGAGGAGGGTGTTTTCCACTTGAGAGGATTTTGTGACGAGAGAGTGTCTTGAAGAGCTTGTGAGGAAGAAATCGTTGAGCTCGAAAGGAGAGCTCTTCTGTAATTCGGAGGAAGTTGCTTGCTGCTAGGGTTCCGTTTGTTTTTTTTCTTCCTTTTGTGGTTGTGGGTGGGTGGCCGGGGAGGGAGGTGGTGAAGAAGAGAGAGAAAACAATCTTGAGTTGTGTGGAGGTTGTGTTTTGAGAGATTTTCCAATGAAGAAATATTTTCAGGGAAAGAAACTTCAGACGGCTACTTCGTTACCATCTTGTTCCAATTCCATACAATTGTCGTCACCTTCGACTCCTCCTTCTCCTCTGCCGCCTGGACGATCAGGAGGAGGAGTAGGAGGACAGAAAGGAAAGTCCTCAGGTTTTAAGCTATCGCCACAACGTAGTGCGTGGGGGAATGCGATTGCAAGGACTGCGAGTCTGACTACAACAACAAGCTTGACGACGAAAAAATCCTCAAAGCAGAATTCTTCTGAAAAGAATCTGACTCCAAAGAAATCATCACAAGTCCGACAACACTCCTCCTTGGGAAGCACTGAGCTTCTCAGAGTTTTCGAAGTTTTCGACGCTGATGGCGATGGTCAAATCTCGCAAACAGAGCTCGGCTTTGTGCTGCGATCTCTGGGTGATGACCCAACGGAACTGGATCTGCAATCCATCATAGAGTATGCTGATACGGATGGCGATGGATTCATAAGCTTGGAGGAGTTCATCACTTTCAACCAAAGCTCAACTGAAGCTTCTTCTCCTACCACGAGTACTGCTAATGATGATGCTGGTAATGATGGGCGGTCTCCAGAGGGATGTCGAACCTCCATAGAAGAGGAGGAGTGTGTGAAAGCTGCCTTTCGCACTTTTGACAAAGATGGGAATGGCTTCATCTCTGCAACTGAGCTTCATGGTGTGTTGCTAGGTATGGGAGATGAAGCCCATAGTTTGGAAGATTGCTGTCACATGATTAGCTCCTTCGACAAGGACGGTGATGGATTTGTGGATTACCAAGAATTTCGGTCACTACTAGGTGTTCGCTGAATTCAAACTCATGAGGTGTGTGAGTATCCACTTCAATTCATAACAGCAGCACTTTATTCAAATTGGTT
>Ga0116231_10002145_pt1 | contig 41228 bp, 23 predicted proteins | sample S1TSphgellanicum_2_FD_89695 | JGI IMG/M metagenome (GOLD analysis project Ga0116231, IMG submission 89695) | Host-associated microbial communities from peat moss isolated from Minnesota, USA - S1T2_Fd - Sphagnum magellanicum MG | ecosystem: Host-associated > Plants > Peat moss > Unclassified... | reverse complement strand
CCTATTCACGTTTTCCAAACCCCCCCCCCCCCCCCCCCGCCCCCAAATCCTACCTATTAATTTATTAAAGTTCACCCTAATTCATGGATGATGAACATTGATCCCCATATGTAGGTAGTACAAATTTATAGTTGAAATAATGTCATAATTGCAACCATTTTGGTTTAATTAATGCATATTTTTCCATTTAGTAAATGTTTGTAATTTAAAAGCTTTAAATTTTGGTTTTTTAATTTTTTCCTATGTTCTTTAAAAAAACATTGTTTTGCATTATATATTTTGTATACTTTGCATAGTTTCTTGGGTTTAGGGCATATATCATTAAGACTTTTTCTTGTGAAGGTTTGCATAATTAGGGTTGTAATGGGGCCTATGGCAAAATATCATTTGGATTTTTAGGATTATGCCTTATGATTTAATGTTTAGAAATTTGGTTCATATATATAAGGGTTTAAGGTTTATACTCTAGACTTTATTCATTGTATTAGTTTTTGATTTTATCATTTGTTTAGATCTATAATGTAATTATGAATCTATTTTGTTTCCATATGTTCCATAGTTATTAAAATTTAATATTTCCTAATTCATTTTTGTTTAAATGCAATACCCATATCATATTGTGATAATTCATTAATCATGAAACATAAAAATATTTTTAAATATTTGATTCCCCGCTAATACACATTGAAACTCATGTTTTCAAAATTATTTTTTCACCTTATAATATGATTCAACATATACAAAAATGAATATAATACAAAATTGGTCACATTGATGGTACAAAGCGTTAAGGTTTAATGTAAAATTTATTACTTAATGTTAGAATTATGGTTTAGGTTTAGAATTTGGGACATATAAATCAATTAACATTTTTTTTACAAGTCTATAATAATTAAAATAAATCTAGGGTGCATTTTGGGAGAAATTTTTAATGCTTAAGCATATGTAAAACAATGCAATGTCATTATATATATATATATATATATATATATAAGTGAAAGAACTCAGCTTGGAGATATTACCAAATGGTAAGAGACATATTTTCTTTTATGTTTTGTTACAAATTTTATTTAATTATTTTTTAAAAAAAGGTCAAATTTATAATTGGTGAAAATAAATACATGTGCATGTATTGCAAAATTATATGAATACTTAAACTTAAATGTAATATCCATATTTAAGTTCGTTTTGATATAACCCATAGGTGATTCAAATAACTTGAGTTGCAAACTCAACTTTAAACATAATGCTCACATGTAGGGTCATTACAAAACAACTAATATGTAGTTTGGGTGGCCTTTGAATGAAAACCAAAGCCTATATGCAATACCTACATGCAAGTTCATTATGAAATAATTAAATAATCCATAAGTGATTTAAGCAACTTTAAATGAAGAATCAACCTTAAATGCAATACCCACATGTATGGTCATTTCAAAATAACCAATAAGCGGTTTGGGTACCCAAAATATGTCTTTTTATATACCTAAATTAATTTTATGACAATTAATTATCATGAATAATTATTTAAAATAATTATTTGAATAACTTATTAACATAAAAAATCTAATTAAAATAATAAATTAAATATCAAATTATCAATTTGATTTTTAGATCCAAATTTTAATTATCTAAATAATTAAGGTTTAAACAAATAATCAATTAATTAATATTATGAAATAAATGATTTTTAAAATATGATAATCAATCATTTACATTATTTTAAATATTTTTTAGTAATTCTTTAATTATGACATTATTTTTTGATATTTAATTTATATTATTATGTTATATGAATTTCGTAAATATTGCAATGGAAACCTATGTGCGAATATTACAAAAGATGTTAAAAATCAACAAGTATTTATAGACCTATATGTGGGTATTGTAATGGATGTAAAAAAATCAGCTATTATTTACAAAACTTATATGCGGGTATTGCAATGGATCTAAAAAACTAGTAATTATTTATAAAACCTATATGCGGGCATTACATATTTGAAATGGCCTTATGGAAATTAAAATAGAAAGGATGTAGGTATTGCATGTTTGGTTGCATGACAATGCTAATAAATTAATTACAATGTGGGTATTTTAAAAAAAATCTTTAAGTGATGTGAGTCCTAATACATTAAATGTAGGTATTGCACAATGTTCATTTTGATCTTTATAAACCTTACACAAATTAATTACAAAATGTGCATATGGGATTATTTAAGTTTTGATTATTACATCTAAAACACTAAAAAGATGATAAAAAAGAAGACATATATGATTAATTATATACCTGTAAAACAAGTATGACTAGAAAAAATATTATATTGATAAAAAATGTACAAAAATGGGTGGATTAAAAAATGCTAAAAAACCCAATGAAAAAAATAGGTTTTTTATAATATATCAAAGGACCAAATTTTAAAAAGTGGGTAGTCCAAAAAATGAACTAGCTAATTATATGAAATGGAAACTTAAAACCATATCATTATCTAAAATGTTGTGTTTAAGATAATAAGCAATTGTCACATTTGTAGCCCTCATTGCATGACAAACAATGTACAAATGGTGGCATTGCATTTCAACATGAATTGCATTTGTAACAAACTCCTCTTTTGTTTTCCCCTCGACCTTATAAACACCCAAAAACCACCAAATTAAACACTAACACACCTTGGATGAAAGAAAATTATAAAAGAACAACAAACATTGATTATTATTTTTCTTACCTTCCATGAATCATTTTAGATTCATGGAAATTCAATACAATTGCCAACTCTTGTGTTTAACTTGCTTTAGTAGATTCTCAATCTTAATTTTTGACATCCCATGCCATTTTCAATTGTCATGTATATCTAAAATGGGTGGATCGGATCATATTTTATAAATTTTCATCCTTCTCCATCCATGATGCTACATGTTGCAACCTTAGCCTTGGGCTTACGACCAAGGCAAGGGCTGGCAAAGGTGTGCGCCAAAAGTGAAACCCGAGAGTCACATTTCATGTTCCCGAGAATGTAGGAAAGTGTGAAGGAATGAACCCCCACACTCCCAAATGAGCTCCCACCTTGGAAATTGGAGTCTCAATGGACTCTCGAATTTTTAAAAGGCGATTGCAGGGGTCAAAACTCATTGGATTAAAAAATTCCTTATTTTGTTAGAAAGCTCTTAGGACGTAGATGTTTAAAATGGGCTTGCATGATCCATTTGGCAATTAAAACATAAGTTATGGCCAAAAGAAGGGTCGGGAGTTTTGACCACTAAAAGTCAGGAATTGCCTTGATTTCTTTATGTGCAAGTGGCATGCCATAGACCATTGAAAAGCTCTCAATGAGGCTACAACTTTGCTTAAGACATCACCTCAATCAAAGTTCTGCACAATCAAAGGTCTGCACACAAAGTTATGGGCTTCCAAAATCGCGGAAGTTTCAATTTCAAAAATTTCCGAACACCAACTTGGGAGTCCTAAGACAAAATGACATTTGGGTGCCTACTTTGTATTAAAAAAAGCTTAACCCAAAAACTTTAAACATCAAAAAATCACATAATAGAATGTAGGTATTGCAAAACATAAAATCATATAATCAAATGCAACTACTACAAACTCTAACCTCTTTCAAGTATTGCAATAAAAAGAATTTGAAAAATAAAATCGTACACCTTCCATCAAATGATAGGTGCAAGTATAATTAAATTTAAATCTTTTTGTATAATTTTTTTCTGCATTTGATCAATGTATGTAGATTCTAAAATAATCTAACCCACCATTTTTCAATCCAAATTCCCAATATGTCTTGGAAAGGTTCATCATTTGAATTGCAAATAACCACCATTGCCAACTTTAAGCCACATGGATTGTTTGATTCATCAACTTCTGGTTTCGATGGAGTAACATTTTGCTCCCTAATTATTGGTTTTGATGAAATATCATTTTGCTTATAAACTTCCAAATCACCACCAACTTTTTTCAATTTCCTTCCTTTAACCATTATAACTTTAAACATTTAAAAAAACCACCATCTCATTATTAATTGTTAATTCTAATGATCAATTAATAATTCTTTGCAACAAAAGGACTAGAGAAGAAGGGGGGAAAAAAAAACAAACTAAAAAAAAAGAAAAAAAGAAAGAAGGGTTTAGGATTTAGCAAGCCATCGCCTTCTTTGCAGCAAAACACTTGAAAAAGGCAACGCCAACTACTATCGTTTTCTTTGCAACAAAACACTTGAAAAAGGCAACGCCAACTACTATCGTTTTCTTTGCAGCAAAACACTTGAAAAAGGTGACAGCAACTATTGTCGCCTTCTTTGCAACAACACTCACAAAAAAAAGACAATGACAACAAGCTTGTTGCCATTGCCCATTTTCACTTCAAGCAAAAAGAAAAAAAAATGGGCGACATCAATAAACTTGCTGTTGTTGCCTTGCTCACAATAACAACAAAAGAAAAATAAAATGTGATGACAACAAGCTTGCTACCATCGTCTTCTTTGCTTCAAGTAGAAAGAAGGAAAAATCGAGTGACAACAGCAAGCTTGTTGTTGTCACCTTGTTCACAACAAAAAACAGAAGGAAAAAAAAAGGCAACGACACATTTGTGTCATCGCTTTCTTTGCTTTAAACAAAAACAAAAAAATGAAAGAAGAAGATGATGGCGTCTTTTTCTTCTCAAGTAGAAGAAAAGAAAAAAAAACATAAAGAAAAAAAAAACCATAGAGAAAAAAAAAATGTAGAGAAGGGAAGGAGCTTACCTTTCTTCTCTCGTTTCTACATTTGGGATGAAGTGCTCTTCTTGTCTTCTCCTTTCCATGTTCCTTCAATTTTGAGCTCTACACCTTCTTCAAGTTTTGTGTCTCACGTCTTTTTGAAGCTTTGTGCTAGTCAAGCTCGGGTGCTCTCCCAAGCTTTGGAGATGGAGTGAGAGGGAAATGAGGTGAAAGAGGTAGAAGGGGGGGAGGTAGGTAGGAGGTGAAAATTTTGGGGTAGAGAAGGGGGCTAAATAATCCCTGACCAGGGGAAGTGGATGTGTTTTTGGTTCATTCCCAAAACGGCTTAAACAGCCTCATCCTGAACTAGTGCATTGGTGGTTGCTGGTTCATGGCCCTATTTTTGGTTTTATAATTTGTAAGTCCTATAGTTTGGACAAATGGAATTGTGTCAAAAATTAGAGCTAGATTTGGACCTATCACCGGCCTTGTGCTCAAACCTAAATGGAAGGGGGACTTGAATGCAATCTTTATATATGTTGGTTTCAGCTTCTATATAAGTAAATAATAATTTTTATAGTGTTTTTTGGGCATCTAGATGATATTGTTTTTTTGAGAAGGTCGCAGGTATGTTGTACTTCACATTAAGGTGGTTAACTTTTTATCACTTTTACAACATTGGTACCTATAATCTCCAATTGGGTAGTTGGAACTAGACCTGCTTCATTATAACCATATTTACTTTTGGACATCCTTTACTTTGGGATGTTTCTGAGGAGAGACGCAAATTGAAAGTTTAAGAATGTGAAGAATTGAGCTCCAAACTAAATGACAAGTTTTCGTCAAATTTGAAAATTAGCAATAACTTAGGTGAGAGGTTCTCATCCAAAAATTAAAGCTGGATGGATGTACACATGTTCAAATTTGTTCGAATGTGTTCAAATTTTCTCCTTCTGGATAGATAAAAACATATTACATGGGCCTTAGGTTCTACTACTGGTTGCAATGTTGTAAACCATTTGCATTGTTAAGTGGTTTTCCTATTCAATTGGGATTCCTGAATCTTATCCACCTTTTCAGTGGCAAGCAATAAAAACATGTAATGAATGCCAAGTTGAATAGTGTTCAAGAACCAAGCAATTTTTTATAATTTTATTTCAATATTTTACATTTTGATTAATTTCTTAATATGGTAGAGGCACTTAGAATTGTCAGAATAAGGCAATCTGAGTAAATCAGACTTCCATTTCTTTTTACACATATTTTTCTTGTAATGAAAAGATAATTTGAAACTTAACCCAAGTTGAATTGAAATTTTTGGACTTATTTATGATTAGCTATAAATTTTTGAAAAACAATTGTAGCGTCTTCTTAAATAATGGGTAGACTCCTTTTTGAATGGTGTGTAATACCCCAAAATTTTCAAATGAGCATTTTAATGTTGTTCAACAAAGGTCCTAATATTTTCAAAAGAGAATTTTTAATATGTTTAAAGAAGGATTCTAAAATCAAGGTCACATGTGCTCAAAGTGAGATATTAAATGAGTTTAATTTGAAAAGTGTTTGGGAAGGGGGAAAGCAAGCCTTAAGAATTAGGTACTTATTTTTTTAAACCAATTCTCAAAGGCACCTTAAGTAAAGAAGTTGTCATCTAAAATCACAATCTAAGACATCCCAAACCAAGAGATTCTAGTTTCTAAATCTCAATTTCAATCCTATTGTGTAGTTTTTAAAACATCCATAAACCACTCTAGACTATAATTTTGGATTCCCAAAAGATTTGAATAGTTATAAAGGCCAGTGTAGCCTATAGTTTAGGGTGCATTAATGTTATTAGGTATCTCTACCTTACTTATTGTTGTACAGGCTAGGCTCAACACATACTTGTTGCAAAATTAATTAATTAAAAAAATCACATGTTTAAATTAAATTGTTGTTGAATATTCCAAATAATTCTTTTTTTTCCTTCAAAAAATTATGTTCTTTGAAAAAAAAAATGTTTTGAAAATTCTAACAGTTTGTAAACAAATAATATGATTGATGTCAAAGTTACCAAGGAATTCTAGTAGCTATGTTTGAATTGGATGTTTTTCAACTATGGTCATGAGGTGGATCAATTTAGGATTATCCTTCCAAAGGTAGGACCAATAGGTATTCAAAAATGATGTAAACAACTATAATACTTATTCATCTTCCTTTTGGTGGTCAATGACGCGCTCCCAAGTCCCTAGTTAGCCCCAAGTTGGGGCTAAGTCATTCAAGTTGCGGAATTTCTGGGATTCGGGGCACGCTCCCAACTTCCAGCACTAAAGGGCGTGAGAGGGGCGTGTTGAAAGCTCCAAGATTAGACTAGGAACTTCAATCTATTCGGTCCTACATCCAAATCCAACCAACAAGTTGGTTAAAACTCATTTTGCACATTTTCAATGTTGGGACAAGTCACGGGCGACCTTGGACTCACTTGACTCACCACGGCCTGGACTCAGGGGAAGCCACCACCTTCCCCCATATAGTATTCTCTGCAGCTCTCCGCCACACTTGCATCCAAATGGCTCTTTTTCCCGGGACTCCCAAAGTGGAGTCCCGAAACTGTCCCAGTTTGGACTCCTGAGACTTTAGGTGTTCGTAACTTTTCACCCCAAGCTCAGATCGGGACAAGGTTTGAAGCAAAGTTGTAGCTCTCCTCGAGAGCTTTCCAACAATGTGTCGCACTTCACCTACACACATCGGTTGGGTTGATTCCCAACTTTTAGTGGTCGGGAGTCAAATTGCCAGTTTGACTCCTAGCCTTTCTTTCGACCATAACTTGTGCTGTAGATGTCCAAATGGCTCATGCAAGGCCATTTTGGACATCTACACTTCAAGAACTTTTCAACGGTATAAAAAACACTTCAATTCGAGGTGTTTTGACCCCTGCAATCGCGCTCTAAATTTTTGGGAGTCCCAGAGGACTCCCAAGTCCCATTTTCGGGAGTGTGAGTGGCGACCTCACACTTCCCTCAAAGTGGGGTTTCGACAATCAAATTTTTTAAATGCTAACTTGTGTGAAATGTTTTAAAACATGATGGATGGATGAAAATGGAGTTCGTTTGGAAAGTTGGATGGACATTGGATGCACCTAAAGAAGTTGGGAAAATTAGAGTTCATTTTATTTCCAACTTTCTTGAAAAGGAAAACACTAGGGTAAACACACCTATGGGCGAACATATGCCTATAAGTGAATGCCCATTATGTTCAAGAAACAACCCATGACCAATGGAACCCTAATCCTTTTAGTGTTCAATTTTTTTCCTACAACCAAACACTTGCCCATAAACTTTTGTGTTTAGACATTTACACCCTATGCCCACAAAACATAACTTTGTGTCCATTTTTTTTTTTTTTGTGTTTGGAAATTTTGTTGTGTTCAAATATGGGTGTTATTTGTGCCCAATTTTTTTTTAAAAAATGTTTACTTTTGAGAAAGGGTGGGGTTTTTGGGGTTTCAATAATGGACCATCACAAGGAATGTTACGTTTGGTTATAAGGTTATTTAGGGTTTGTAGTTTAAAAATAATGGAAAGAACCAACAGTTGTTAAATTAGGGTTTAGTGTTCCAATGCACATGTTCCCAAAACAATTAAATTTTGTCAAAACACCCCTAGCACATTATGGTGATTTACACCCATCAAAGGGCACACTTTGGCACCCCATACAAACTTGGCTCCAAAACAAAAAATAAATTTGGAACAAGGTTTAGGATTGAAAGTTTCATTTTCATTCCATTTCTTTCATTCTCACCAAACTCATTCTAAACTAAGAATGTCAAAGCTACCAAGCAATGTGGAAAAGGAATTGCAACATTTCTTAAAGTTTTTTTGTCTTAATGCAATATTTTTGAGACAAGGATCAAAGGGTTTATGTTCAAGTTATGGGATCATATTAGGTCAGGGAAAGGATAGGGTGAAAGTTGAGTTTGAATTCCAAATATTACCATGAAAACCTCAAATTCTAGCCAACAAAGTAGATTTTAGTGTAGATTAAGAAAAGACAAAGGTGAAAGCAAAAGAAGACAATCAAGAATTACCATCTAGAGTTCAATTTTCATCAATCAAGGTAGAGCAACATGTATCTCAATTAAATATATGGGTGAAAGGAAAGGTGGACCAATAACTTTCACTATTTACTCGTTTTTTGTTTAAAATGCCAATAATCAAAGTAGAAAAAAAGAAAAAGAAGCATGAGGCAAGGGAGGAAGTAAAAGAACACTTACACATTTCAATTTTAGATCCACTAGAAAGAAATTTTTAGACCTTTGATAGATTTTACAAAAGAAGTTTTCTAAATGTTTGTATTATCAGTGGATACAAAAGTCCATTAGGTCTGATGTTAAATATTTGAGACCTAAGAAGCCAAGATACCAGATTGCATGGTTGAATCACACATATAGGTTTATTCGAATAGCCTACACAGAAATTGAAAACAAGGATTTAGTGTGGGAAGATTTTTTAGGGTTCTATGAATTCATGATCTTAGGGGGTGAAGTTGAAGCATATGTTTTTGAAACCTACCCTGAGTTAATGAACTTTGTGTGATCTTGGGGTGATTATAGGAATAATAAAGGCGTACTTTTAGTGGGAAAGGATTGCATAGGCCTTTTTAGGTGGAGGCTTGGTCTAGGAAGGGCTAGTTCAAAGTGATGTATGTTGTACCTCAAAGGCATTGATCCATTTTCCTGGGCCAACCAGAGGATAAGGAAAACCAATTGCCATAAATTGTACCCGTTACACCTATTACACCAACTACACCTATCTTTGTTACAAAGATATGACAAACAACACCTACATCAAACACACCACACACATAATGTTGAATCAAGAAAAAACACCCACCATGAACAAAGAGATGAACATGGATTGATCAAATTTTTAAAGAAGTATTGGATATTGAAATAGGGACCCACTCTCAATGAAAAACAAATAGCACAACAACACATTTTGGGTTTTGCAATTAGCATTTATAACTACATACTAATTAGGAAGGACATATGCAACTAATGACTGACGAGTTGCTAAACCGATGTCATTTCACCCATTTAATCGCAAGGGATGTTTAGTTACAAAGCCTAGTTGTTTAACAACTAAGATTTTTAAATTTTCTTATAATAATGAAATTCCATGTCATCATTAACCTTGGTATGATGTGTAAAATGCAAACCATCTCAATTTAATTGTTTTATTCAATTAAGTGTTACAAAAGATGCCTTGATGGATGGATGATATGTGTCAAAAATCTATAAATACATTATGAGTCATTGCACATAACCAAAAATAAACCTAATTTAACCCATGTAGCTAATGTAGCCAAAAGGCAACCTAACCTAACCTAGCTAGGCTAAACAACCTAGCCTAACTTGCCTAACCAAAAGTCAACCTAACTTAACCTAACTAGATTAGCTACCTATGTTAAGCAACCTAGGCTAAATGGCTAAACTAGGCTACCTAACCTAAAGCAAGTGGCCTAAATATCATAGGTTGCAAGAATGAGGACTTGAACCCTTCATCACCTTCACTTTAGGGTTCAAATCCTCATCCATTACACTACCACATTTTTTAATATTAATTATATTTAACACAAAATTATAAAATTCAAAATTTATAACCTTGAATTAACCTTGCCCACCTTAGGTTGACCTAGATCAACCCACCTACTACCTACCAACCTAGTCTAGAACTAAACCTCACTAGGTTGATTTAAGATGAACTAGTTTGTTAACCTATATTACTTACTAACCTAACTTAGGTTAACCTAGTCATTCTTAGGTTAAAAACTAAATTAACTTAAGATAATTATGTTGCATATAGTCACATATAGTCACACAACCTTGAGGTGGTTATAAATTTGATCAAATATCTTGTAATGAGGCTACCTAAGTTGACTTGGCAAAAAACCCAAAGCTAGGAACCTAGGCAAATCTACCTAGGTTAACCTATTAGTAGGGTAACCTATTCTAGGTATATTTAACCATATTAGATGTAATAAATTTCTTATGTATGGTTAAGTAACTTACAAAGTAACTTATATTATGAAGTAGATTCTTACTAAGTAGCCTACATACATAGGTTAACTTAATAGTTATGTTAACCTAAGCTAGTGTGTAAAATAGTTAAAAAGTCAAGGAGTTATGTGTCACCTTTTTCAAAATGATTATTAATATTGTAATCATAATTACAAGTTAACAATATATTGTTTAATACACATACACATGCATGTGAATTCATGACTTCAAAAACTTCATGGCACATAGAAAATAATGGCATGTCATGATAAATATTGGTGATGTGAATTCAATACACAAAAAAATTTATGGTGTAACAAAAAATCATGGATTACCATGCAAATTTATGACACCATGTTGCCAAATGACATGTCATGTCATTGTCACATGGAAGACTGATTCGTTATTAATCGGAGAGGACAATAATATTCTCAACTAGCTAATAAATGAGATTAATTCACCAAATCAATGACATGAATCATGATGTCAACAAATAGGACCACATCATCTTGTTGGCATATAGCATGCCATGTCATCATTATGGGAGATTGAGTAGTTATTAATTGCAAAGGTGGATGGTTCTTGCAACTAATTAATTAATGAACAAAAATGTAGAAATAATATGATAATTTACCAAAAAAATCAACAAGTTGTCATATTGACTACAATTGCAAAACCATGATGCCATGTGGCATGTTGATGTTTTTTGCATTACTTAGTGATTTTTATGTCAAAATAGTTATAAATGTAATTGAAAAAATAATAGTCATTTTTGTGTTTGGTTCAAAAGACAAGATTTATTGTAGTGAGGGTAAAGTTTTTGGACTTGTATATTGACACAAAGAACTACATTGAAGGATTGGACATCATTTCTAACATAGTGACTAACCAATAAATGCATCATTTTATTCAACATAATGTATGAATCATCATGTTGATTAATAATCAAATGTACACATGGAATGCCACATCATATTGTGAGATTAGAAGTTGTTATTTTAATCACAAAAGTTAGGGTATTTTTAATCAACTAATTTTAATTTATTTAAAGCATATTATTATGATTTCAAGAATAATAATATATTTATCCAAAAAAACCCATTAGTCATCATACTAACTATAGTTACAAAACCATGACATCACATGACATCTCAATGACCTTTATAACTACATAGTGATTTTTATGACTAAGTAATTACAATTGTAGTAAAAAAAGACAGTAGTCATTTCTTTCACAAATCAAATATCCCATAATGTGTTGTTTGTGCAAATCATGGGAGACACCACTTACTTCCTTATCCAATCATCTGAATGATAAAACAAGGAATCGTAACATGGGACCAACATGTTTGTTAACAAAGGAAGAAGACAAAACCATAGTTGAATGGGCATTAGCTATGCAAGAATGGGGGTTGTCCATCACCATACAACAATTCAAGTTGAAGGTTGTAGAAATCACACAAACAAAACCAGCACCATTCAAGGATGTTGTTCCAAGAAATTCTTGGTGGAAATGGTTCCAAAAAAGGCAACCTAACATAAGCATTAGACAAATAGAAGGATTAAAAGTCTTAAGAGCACAAGGATTCATTATTGACTCCTACAAATCCTTTTACTCCAACTTGGCAACCCTTTACCACCAAATAAGTAACGATAAATTATGTTGTTAATGTTGTTGGGTCAGTTTTATTGGGATTCTACATATTCAAAGGAAAACGATTACACGACGATTACATCCAACAATGCAAACCAAGAACATGTATGGCAATGCAAACAAAGGCATGGATGACAAGTTTTTTGTTCAAAGAATTCCTTTCATTTTCAAAGATTCTATTCCAAGTGGGATTTCCCAAACCAATCGTCATTTATTAGTTCTAGATGGTCATGGATCACATGTTACATTAAAAGCCCTAAAACAAGCAATGACCTTTGGTTTAAACATGATAACCTTACCCTCACACACTTCACATGCATTCCAACCCCTTAATGTTTCATGTTTTAAGCCATTCAAAACTACATTAAAAAAAAAATGCGACTATGGCTAGAAATAAATACCAAGAACCAAACAAAATTACACTTGTTGGTTGGGTGGATAAAGCCTTGGACTAATCATTGACACCACAGAACATTAGGTCTGGTTTTAGGGTTATTAGAATATGGCCACTTTAACCCTAGAACAATGGACAATCAAATAGCACTTTCAACCATTTAGTGTAGCAACATCAGCAACATCATTAGCAAATGAAAAAGGTGAAGGTGAAAAGGATTATGTATTAGGTGACCAAGTTGGTCAAGATGAACAAGAATAGAGAGTTGTTGAAGAACTCTTTAACATAACAAATTGGGGCTCTTCAATAAAGGCTACTAATGATCCTATAACTACACAACAAGGGGACCATTGATATTACGTGTAAAGACCTTGAAGTCTAATCAAATAAGTAGTTGAAAGAGTAGTTAGCATAGTTGAAGCAACTCAATAGGAAGATGTTCCCACTTCAACGAACCTCACTCAAAGGGTAATGTAATTGTATAACGTGTTAGCTTTACCTTGTTTACATCTAAGACCTACACAAGGCAAATAACCATTCGTGGATTACTCTAAATCACACGTAATGACCTCTACTAAGTATTTGGGAGCCCTGTAAAAAAAAAATTGACAAAGAATCAACAGAAGAGCATAGTAAAACAAAGTGAAGGGAGAGGGAGGAAAATAAAGCTAGAAAAACAAGAGAGACAGTGGTTGCAACATAGCGAGCTGTAGAGTGAATAACCATTAGCATGCAAAGGCCCAATTTGATGCAACTTGGACTACAACAACAATAAAAAATGCAAGAAATACTTTCCACAAAAAACTCCAAATGGGCTAGTGTGCACACCCATTTTGATATCAGGGTGTGAACCTTGGATTCACAACAAAGGTGTAATGAATTTTAGACATGCAATAATGGCAAGGCAACAAGCCAATGGGCATGTTTTAGCACATTTACACCCACCAAGCTCGTAATTAAATGAACATGAAGTAGCAAGAGAGGATCACAACTGTTATGACTTTGATAGGCAAGAAAACGCAAGTAAGAATATCGCATGAAAAACATGAGAAAGAAGTGCATCATGGAAATAAGAGCATGAATATCACAAGTTTATAACAACTAAACTATTATGAAATAGTAGCAAAAGGAGCATCATGACTTGGAACAACTGGACCTTTAGGCATGAGTAAGAAAAACATCATAGCTTGGAACAACTAGACCACCATGAAGCATGAGCAAAAGAAGCATCATGGCTTGGAGCAACTAGACCTTTAGGAGGCGTGAATAAGAGGAACATCATAGCTTGGAACAAATAGACCACCATGAAGCATGAGCAAAAGGAGCATCATGGCTTGGAGCCACTAGACTGCTAAAAAGAGGAGCATGAAAATCACATAAAAGCAAAAGCAAGAAGAGCATGACAAAAATCACAAGCAAAAGGAACAACACAACTTAGAACAATTGGGCTACCAAGAAGCACAAGCAAGAGGAGCATCGTGGCTTGGAGCCACAGGACTATTAAAAAGAAGAACATGAACATCACATAAAAGCAAAAGCAAGAAGAGCATCACAACTTAGAGTAACGGGGCTACTAGGAAGCACATGCAAAAGAGCATCATGGCTTGGAGCCATTAGACTACCAATAAGAGGAGTAGGAGCAACACATAAAAACAAAAGTAAGCAGCACATGATAAAAATCACAAACAAGAGGAACATCAGAACTTAAAGCAACTAAGCTACCAAGAAGCAAAAACAAGAGGAGCATCATAACTTAAAGCAACTAAACTGTTAGGAAGTAGAAGCAAGAAGAGCATCATAGCTTGGAAACATTAAATTGCCACTAAGAGGAGCATGAACATCACATAAAATCAAAAACAAGAGGGGGCATGACAAGAATCACAAGCAATAAGAGCATCAAGGAAAACACAAGCAAGAGGAGCATCTTGAAAAGCATGAGAAGTATGAACATCAAGGCTTCGAAACAATTGAACTACCAAGAAGGAAGAATAAGAGAAGCATCATGGCTTTGGAGCAACTAGATTGCCAAGCAACACAAAGTAAAAGAAACATCACCGCTTGAAACAAGTACATTGCTAAGAAGCACAAGCAAGAGGAGCAAGAGGAGCATCATCCAAGAGCTTTCAGAGCTTGAAGGAAAAGGAGTTCAGGACTTTATTGGAGGAGATGATCACAAAGATTGGAAAGGAGGTTGTGGGGAGTTTTTTTTCCCAAAAGTAAGCTAAAATCATAAAGCATCATGAAGACTTCCCACTAGTGATTTTTTTTTTTTGAAAATTTGCCAAATGTCAAATTTTTATTTCAAAATGGCAAATTTTGGTTTTTTTTTTGAATTTTCAAGTCACCAAATTGTTGAATTAAAAAAAATATATTAAATGTCGCCAATTACTACACTAATGCCCAGTAAGTTGCAAAAATATAGAAGAAGGCTTCAAAATCTTTATTTTCAAATTTTTAATCACCAAATTTGGCTAAATTATCTTTGGAATGATTGCCACCATTAACTACATGACAATTTAAAAAAAAAAAAAACACTATCATCCATAGTTCTGCACCACTCCCCAGTGCCTACAGTCCTAAACCCTATATTGAACTTGGTTATGCCCATGGCCATTGGATTTTTTGCCTTTTTTCTTGGGAGGATTTGACCATGGGTTGTAAAATGAACATTTAAAAGATGAAAAATTGTTTGGACACTTTTCATTTATGAAATAAAAATAGTAGGTAACAAACCTTCATACATTGGATACTATTTATACATGGGCAAAAAGCTATCACCCATAAACTACCATGTGTTCTAAACTTTTTAATTTTTGACTTTTGACCTTTTTCTCTTCAAATTCCCATGTCTCATTCGTATTTACTCTATTTTTGACAATTTAAAATGCAATGGTTGTTGTGCCCATAGGAGGGGCACATTTTTTTTTTAGGCACCAAAATGAAAAGAACATTCCCTTGCATTTTGACAACCACTGAAACAGTAAGTGTTTTACCATAGGTGTGTTTACCCAAAATATGCATAACAATAAATGTGGTGTGGTCTACAACACGCTTTGATAACCAAATTTATGGATTTTGATGTTTTGTCTTGGAACATCCCATCTTTGATTAACCAAACCATTGCCTTTTTGGCCTAATGCCCCACCACAACTTGACCCCAACCCCCCACTTCCTTTAGCCCCCTTTGCTTGCCCACCTCATTTCCCACATCCCAAACCTACTTTGGGAAACCCCATCCCCCCTTTTGCTCTTTGAAGAAGACCATGCCCCAATGATATATGGGTGAAAACATCATAAAGTATACACAAAAAGTAGTGTTTGCAGCAAAAAACTGGTGTCCTTAAATAAAAGGACTAACAAATAGATGATTTTATGGGGGAGGATAACTTTGTTTTTTCTTAACTCTTGTTTGCATGGACTTCAAAAGCTAAATTGTTATAATCATGTTTTTAAAAGCTACTTACAAGTACTTGAATTAGACCTAAACTTTGTGGTAGTTTGAAAAATAAAATTCAAGTATTTGAAAGTAGGTGAATATGTTTGCAAGTATTTGGTTTTTTTTTCAAGCACCTCAATATTGATGTGGTGAACATTTTAATAATAATTTTTGGGGTAGTGGAATTTGTTTTCATAGTCATCCCTAACCCCTAAAAAATGACATAATTTTTGGGGATATTTTTGAGGTACTTTTTCAAGTCCAAATGATATGACACAAATTGATTTGAAATGCTAGAGGGATGCTAAAGATGCCCATGAAAAAAAACTAAAAGTTTTTTTTTTTTGAAATACTAGAAGAAGGTTAGAAGTTTGGAAAACTATTTTTTTGGTGTTTTCAAGTAGAAAACAAGGTAGCAAGTATATGCAAAATATCTTGCTTGCACCCATATATTGTCCCTCTATATAAATATCCATCCCCTAGCAACCTAAGTCCACCCCACCAATGGAAAATGATGCCTCAAGCAACTAACTCCCAAGAAAATGTGTCCACTTTTTAAGGCATGTCTCCCTCCCTTCCCCTAAAAATACTTTCCATTCCCCAAGGCATGTCTCCCTCCCCTCCTTCAAAAATACTCTCCATTCCCAAAGGCACACCTATTTTCCCTACCAAGGAAACATTAATGCTTTTCAAAATTTCCCTCCATCCTCAATGAACCTTAACTCGTCCCATTGATTTGATTTGCAAATATCAACCAATGATAAGTTTTTCACATGTGCCCATGATTTGGAATGATTCATGATAAATTCATCACCATTCCAACATCAAATATGTTTAATAATGACCACAACATTTCATTAACTACCGAAATTGTTGTCATTGCTTACCTTGATTAGGGTTTTAACATGGATGATTATGATTTATAGAAAAGTGGATTCAATATTTCATAATGTTGCTTAGTGATTTAATTTTTGGAGCATTTTCTGCAAGGCATAATCATAAAAGGCATGCCTTTTCACTTCCTAAGGAAGTCCAATGGGTGCGATCACAATCAAATGAGCCAATGGTGATGAAAGACTCAAAGACTACAGTTTTTTTTGTGGTCATTTTCATTTTCTCATAGAAAGGACTTTTGGGATGAAATCTTTTGCAATATGTTACTAAAAATACAATTTTGTTTTCAATACATCACATTTTTTGTATTAACTTTTCATGAATAACTAAGAATTTTTTTTAAGTGTATAGATTTTACCAAATTTTGCATTTCGTTTTGAAAAATTATCTTAATTTCAAATTGTATGAAAATATGCTAATTATTTAATGATTTATTTTATCTTTTCATAAAATAAATTTAAAAAAAAAATGTCATGTACATTACACCCCATTTACATGTGGTAAAGGACTTTTGAAATTAAAAAATTCTATTCAATAGATTTTTAATTTTTAAGAATTTAAAATTTCACAACTTTCAAATTGTGAGTGTTTTTTGAGTCTGGATAATCAATTAACATTGTCTCAATTTTTTTCTCATCAAAATTCTTTTATAAAAAAAATTCTTTAGCTTAATAATTTACAAAATTGACTACTTACCATAAACCCTTGCATTTTACACTTACCATAATTCATTAAAACACATGTAACAACTTAAAACCTCATATTTATACTAGAATGAGTTGGTGATTTTTTCATATCATTTCAACTATCAACATTTGTACATGAATTGAACCATTCACATTTAATATGTTAAAATTATTACTCACAAGTTTCATCTTGCACTTATTATAATACATTGAAACACACACAATTTAATCCCTCACATGTATACTTAAATGAGTTTTTGAGTTTTTTCATATTTTTTAAATCATCAACATTTGCACATAAGTTGAATCATTCACTTTCAATATGTTAAATATATTATTCATAAGAATAGGGTCAACTTAGGTCAAAACAAAGTCAAGCTACCTAGGGGATAGTCAAGGGTGACTAAAAATCGCATCATTTGGTCATCATGAACTATGTGGTGACCAAAACAACTTTTGATTGCGATAGTCTTATAGCAAATGAAATTATTTTGGGTAGCAACTAAAAATTTTCAATCATTAAATCAATGGTAGAGATTGAACCATTGTCCATCAAACCATTGAAAATTTTCAAGTAGTGTTCGAAAAATTCGATCGCCAAATTTTTGGTTGCTTGATTTAACAATTGAAATTTTTTAATTGCCTAAGATAATGACCAAAAAATGGCCACCCAATTTTTTGAACATTGCTTTGAAAATTTCAACTAATGACCCAACTTGATTAACGTAGCAATAAAAAATAAATCAATCACTAGATCACCGGTGGAATCATATTCCAAGATAATTATGGAATGAAACTAGTGGAAAAACAACCATTAAGGACTCAAAAAATAAAAACATTGCAATCAAATACATGGTGGCAATTGTTACAATGCATAACAAGACAACTAAATAACAAAATTTCAAGGATTGGGAACCTCTTAAGAGTAAAATTGCAACAAAATGGACAAAAGAAAAAACCTCATACAAACCTCTATTGATATTATTCACCAATTGACTTGGGAACAATATTGGTGGGAGAATGGAATACCAATTGTGTTGGTTTATCAACATTACAACACCAACATAACCAATTTTTGCACCACTTGTTTATCGTTCAAGATTTGCCTACCACTTTAATTGGTCATATTATCTCTACAAAAGATATATTTTAGGATATGGGTTAGTAGATGATGGAAACAAAATATACTTTAATGTTGAATAGTTAAGAGAATGGCTACAAAGCCCTTTTGGTCATCAACATGGGTACATATGTATATATTCATTTAATTAACAAAGGGGAAATTTTTAAATACTAAAGAACCATTAAATATATCCACATGCTTTCTAGTTGATAGATTAAATCAACCTTGTAAGGAAACTTCATCTTTGAAATTTGGAATTGAATAGGTTTTTTCATTCCCAAAATTTTCAAAAGGTTATGAAAAAAATCAAGTAATTGCATAACATTGGTATATTTTGAATTTAAGAGAAAAAAATTTAAATAATATTTGATTTGAAGAGTTGTACATGTTTGATAAGCACAAACAAGTGTTAAACCACCAATTGTTTTTAAAACACAACAAGATACAACTATAGCGATTATAGACATTGATCATCATATGGTAGTCACACAAGTTTATGTGGGCAAAAACATGGTTTATGTGATTATTTATGGATGTCCATGAGTTAACATCCTTACTAAACAACTAAGGAACCCATTGGACTTCTTCAACCAAAATTAACTTTTTACAACATGATAATGGATGATCAAACTACCACCAAACTAGTTGGTTTGATCGAGATTTCATGAGATTCCATACATTGTAATATCTGTTGTAATGCAAAACAATTTGTGGAATAAAATTATTCCATGATACTAAATAGGGTGGAAAAATCCTTGGGTGATAAAACTAGGAACCATCTTGCTGAAATGAAAGTTGGACCCAATTTAATTCCATAAAAGAATAATTAATTAATTTTAAAAAATCTCTATCTATTTATTGGCTTGCACCATGTGGGATATGTGAATTTCACCCATGCACAAAAATATGAAAAAATTATAAAAACATATGTGTCCATGTGTTGGCATTTTGAGAAATTTTATTTTTAACCCTTTATCTTTAAGTGTCCTTACAATTTCACATCAATATCTTTTTCCCATAATCTAGTACACACAAGGTGAATAACCCCAATTGGTCATTAAAAGAATAAAATACACACAAGAATTGTCGCCTTTTGTGTTCGTCCACGGCTTCAATGGCCCTTGAAGACTACTTATTCCTAATTAACCTTTAAAATTTTGCAACTAAATAAGAACTACCCTAATCAAACATATATTAATGAAGTTAAATAGAGGTGTGTTAAAAGTACTCTTGGTTGAACACAAAGTCAAAGGGGCCAAAAAGGCATCAAATGTTGATAATAACTATTCAGAATCATATATCTAAATATCTTTTGCCATTTGAAACCTTGTCAATCATGGCAAGTTGTCATATGAATGTCAAAAACTCAAATTCAAAATCCATTTGATCCAATTTTAGGTTTGGTTGTAGTTAATGACACTTTTGAAAATGAACAATTATTGCATTAAAAAAAGACAATTTTGCAAAGGACTTTGAAAAGGATTCATATGAAATAATTTTTTTGATGGTGAAAAAATAAAAATGATATGAACCTATTAGCCACATTTTTTAAAATCATAATTTTAAAATGTGAAATTCTAAAACTTTAAAAGTCAAAGTATGTCTTTGAATTAAAAAGTTTAGGGTTCAAAATAAATCTTAGAATTTTTTTCTTAAACTTAAAAAATGTGTCATTAGAGTCCTTTGCCACATATAAATAGGCTATGATATGTATTAATTAACAAAGTTGTAGCCTACAATACAAAAAATTAAACATTATTCTAGTATGATTTAAAATTATGAAAATTTTCAAGACAAAACATAGGATATGCAAGGAATTTCCACATTTAAAAAATTCACATGTATTCAATAATGATTAAGAATTTTTTAAAATGATGTAAATTTTAAACATTTTTTATAACACTTGTTGCAAAAATGTCATTTTTATGAAATTTTTATTTCAAGTCAAAAAATTGTGCATTCCTTTTTTTAAACCCCCTGTTGATTCCTTTCAATACATTTTGACCCTCTTAGAAATTAAAGGCTTACGTAAAATTTTTAAAAATTGTTCCTTTTGTGTTCCTGACCAAAGGAATCCCTTGTGCTACATTCTTGTTATTTTTTCCTTGTGCATTCATTGTCTGTATCAAAATTCAATTGTTTGTTGCTGAACAATTAAAATTTTAGATAATACAAAACTCGGGGCTTGTATTCATTAAAAAATTCAAATGAAAATCCTTTATTATTTGTCTCCTTCATTGTCATGGAATTTGATGGGTCTATTAAATTGAGGGCATGATGTTCCTTGTACCCAATGATGCTTTCACTTGGTGGACCTTGGGTATGTGAAGCCAATGTCTTTCATGATTGAGGTAAGGTGAAAAGCAAGATAAAATGGACAATCAATTTATCTTGGTTGTCTACTTATAAAATAAATTTAAAATATCAACAAAATCTGTCATAAAATGATTATAAAATGATTATTTTTTTCCTTGAATGATCAAAGACAAAATAACTTCACTATTGTACATTAATTTTTCATTTAAAAAATAGGTTCCAATTAGGATTTTTTAAATGCAATCTACTTGGGGATTCTATTTTTTGTAGTGAAACCTTTGCTTCAAAGTATGCGAATTGATGTTTTGACAAAGATATAAATATTTATATATAAAATATAAGTTATACTCATTTATGATGAACCTCTTGAATTTATGACAATCTTTATTTCCATAAAATATTAATTTTGGGGCTATGGAACAACCATAGTGTGTAAAGATTAATGTCCATGGGTCCAATTTGGTTAATAGGAGTCACTTGCCACAAGGACTACTTACTTCCAACATATGTTACAAAATATTTTTAAATTAATGATTTACAAATCACTTTTAAAACTTAAAATTTTCATGACTCAAAAAGATGTTTTGGTTATGGTTTCAATTCTAATTCTAGAAATCAGACCTATGTTTAGATTTGACGGGTAAATGTTAGTTAACCCTAGTCCCAAGCCCCCCACCCCCAAAGTTTCTTTTCAAAAAATTATAGTTCCACAACTAGGTGTAGGTTTGATTTTAGTTCTTATTTTGATTCCAAAATTAAATCCAATTTCAAACCCAATTTTGGTTCCATAAATTATACCTAATTCCAATTTGATATTTTACTAACCAAAACTGGCAATTCTAATTGGTCAAATTGGGTACTTGCCCAATATTGGTTATGTCCCAAAGTGGTTCTTGTTAAACAAATTGGACTTTCATTTTGAATGAAACTAGACTTTTATTTTGGAATTATTACCACACAAGTTTGAAAACATATTTACATGGACCTATAAGGACATAAAAGTGATTCCACTACAATTAGTTCAACATTGTATCAAGTTTGACAAATTCATTCCATTTGCTCATCAAGCCAAGCATAGAATCATTCCCAATTATGTTACAATTGTGAACCAAGATCTAAACAAGGTGTTAGCAACATGTTTCATTCCATTGGTTTGATTTTCTCAAATTGTGGCTTTACCCAAACAAGTAACAAAATTGCTAGTCATGAAAGCTATTCTTTTTTGGATGGGTTTATTGATTATCACCAAATCTTTTTTGAATATGTTTATAAATATGAATTGTAAAATTCTAAGGTTGGGATTGGTGACTTTTTAATGGTGAATTCTCAATCATTTTGTAAAAAAAGATTGAGAAATATTTGGAATAATGTGAAATTTTCCAAGTTTATATTTGTTTGTCACCCAACAAACTGCCATGACTATGCAAACATATTATTATTGGAAATATGATTATGATCACCATGTATATTATTTTAATCAACATTGAATCACATTCATTAATAATTTTTTTGAAAATTTATGCATGGTTCCGTAAGCCATATTGAAAATCTATAATGCACAATGTTTCATGATTTTATTCATGATTTATATTTTAATGTTTATTTTCTCCAATGGAATTCAACTTAAAAATTGTAAAAGAAAAAAAAATCAAATTGACATTGGTTTTGTTCACTTGACAACTTAAATTTTGATATTTTGAGATGCAACTATGCCCATGCAATGCAAATGCATGCCAATTGAGTAAGTTGGACGACATTTTCATTTCATCCACCCCAAGATTCTAGAAATTTATGGATCACCTTTTTGCAAAGAGTCAAGAGATAGGAATGGGTGGAAGGCCAAGGCTACCAAGAAGAAATATCAGTGGATACTACAATATCAACTCTCCAAACTAATTCTTGACTCATCCTTAAAACAAAAACTATATTTTTCTTGTTGATACCATGTTATCGTGGTCACATTAAAATTATACTAAACTTAAATTCCACATTTAAATACATGAACCATATGAAACTGTTGATTCTCCATGACATTGTAGTTCAAATATGTGGATTAAACTCCAACAACATGATGCCCAAAGTAAGTATCGAATCAACATGAGAAATCAACTATTAAGCCTGATCATGGCATTCACTATCTAATCGATTAGCACATCATTTGAGAAAATATTTTATAGTAAATTGCATGAACAAGCTATAAATTGAATTATCACATCACATCACCAACATTAAAATATGGATATTTCATAATTTGGTTTCACTTGATGACTTTGAACGTGATTCAAATTGAACACATAACCAAGACATGACATTGTGGATATTGTTCATTCCGTTTGACATATCACCAATGAAAATGAAGCACATTTCTATTACACAACAAAATTGATGAGGGAAAAAAAAGATAATTCAGTATTCATGCTCAATTAAAATCGAAAAAATATTCCTAATTTCACAATGTCCCTAAATGTACATTGAAATTTGCAGGTTATATCACAAGATGAATTGCATAGTGTTGCATGATTGGTAACTTCATATGATGCACATGTTTCAAAAGCTGAAATGAACAAGCAAGTTGTTCTAAAAATCATAAAAGGAGTCAATCCTAATGGACATGCAGTTCTTGTAGAACCATGGGTTATAAGCTTATTCCTAACATGGGGAATGTTTGTCTTCAATCAAAGTCAAAATTGTGATAATACTTCAAAGTAATTTCAATACGACATATGTATCTACATAAATGAATCAAACACCATGCACAATGGAGATGAAGATCTATGTTTCATGTTATATCCCAACAATTAAACAAACATTGATGCGCATTTTACATCTTAGAGCAGATCATACAGTCCTTGAAGCTCGAGATCATATTCTTACACTCCTTGGATTAAAAGAGAAAAAATTGATTAAAAGTTTAGGGTTGGAACGTGAAGAATATTTATTTTCTGGAACACAAATGTATATTGAAGCCCTTCACAACCACATTGATGTGCTACACATGGGGGAGCAACAAAGACTTGAACCATGTTACACATTGCAAGAGGAGTTTATGAGGCATGAACATCGAAGCCCTAAGGCTACTGATGTTTTTAGACTTAGACTTCTTCTTCCTATATTTTGTGTGGAATCACCTGAAGACAAACAAATGCAAGATAAACAAGGTTCAACAAAACGGAACTTGGAGGCTGCTAGCAATAATGGAGGTTGTTACTTATCCTTTTTATCATATTCCATATTCATCATTTTACAAAAAAATTCACAATTTTTGGACCTTTATGTGCACCGATGTTTCAAGCTATGAGATAGATAAGTTGATTTATAATATCATCACTATGCAAAATGAATGTATTGACAAACGTTTTCTTGAAACTGTAACAAGATTTTTGCACAATGTCTACCATAGAAGAGGAATGGGATGAAATGACCCAAGTTTGATGAATTAATAATCAATTCTTCATATGTAATAAACAATAATTCCAATTATTATGGTCAGAACTTTTAATAAATCAGTGAAGTCTCAATATGGATGGTGTGACAACTTTCTTTGTAATTGGGGAATTATTCAAGATGTGTGAATTGATATTTTCTAACAATCAAGGAATGTTACAGCAATTTTGGGAAGTGGGTGCAGTCATCAAGAAGGCAAAATTACTTCCCCAAAGCATGATCTCTTCCATGGCAAGTCTACGTGAGCATATGAAAACCACAGACCCATTGTCATGTCCAGAGTGGATGGAACTTAATCTTCCTATGGCATATGGAGTTGCAAAGTGGGCATCCACTGATAATCGATTTGCCACAAAAGATGGTTGCTTTGCTTACATGGGGAGGTTGCGATACCAAAAGTTGAGAAATATAATCCTACAACTAGTTAGGGAAAAGGAACGAACATATTGTACATCTTATGAAGCTATCAAATCCCCAAATCATTATAGTGAGAATATCGGAAACGTACTTGTAGTTGGTCCAGTAGGAACAGGAAAAAGCCATGTGATGGCAGCTGCTGTTTCTGATTTCACGGAAGAGTTTTTTGATAACCAAGCAGCAGTTGGGCAGACAAGGAAACGAGTAGTATCAATAATGGATTGTGGGTTATTGCAACAAGATCGTGCCTTTCTTGTGCTTCGAGATGCTTTAATTGTTGCTTATGGGGATGATGAACAAAGCCTTAAAAGAATACGAAAATGTGCAAATGTGGATCACCTAGTTATGTTTTGCGAATCCACAGAAGTTCAACTTCTTTGGATATTAGATCAGTGGGAGTGCATGGAAGGTGAAGAAGATGAAAACACCATTTTGAAATCCCTACTGTTGCGGATCTGTTGCAATCACTGTATGGTGAGAGTTGCATCAATAATTAGTTCCGATATTATAAGGAAAAACATCCTTGGCTCAGGACAAATGACAAAACTTTTTATGTGGGACGAAGGATTTGAGGTTAGTTCATGACTTGTCAACTAGACTGTTGGCATAGGTGCATGTTACATCTTACAAATTTCATATCCATGTGTGGAATCTCAACCATGAAACTTTAAACATCAAGTGCATGTCCACCATGAATTGTTTTTGCCAAATTAACCTTTTTTGGATATCTCATCATGTTAAGTCTTTGGTAAAAAATACATTTATGGGTGTCAAATGCTTTAATAAAAACCAGAATTTAATATTAACACAAACTAGTGGAATAATTGAGTATGTTTTTGTGACAATATCATTAATTTGTTTCCAATTTGTTAGGATCACTTGTAAGTCTAATAACAAATCTTTAATGCAAGTGAATTATGTCTTATCGAGAATACCAATAATAAGGTTCAATTGTCTAGGATGAAGAATTGGAATGTTGGAGCAAGTGGAAATTTGTGGGCTCCATGACATATGGTGACACAACCAAAGAATTATTCGATGAGATGGAGATCCAAATATTATTGGATGCAACTGGAAGGTTGCCATTGTATTTGTCAGCATGGTATGATGCACTCAAAGAGACCATTCAACAAACGACAAAAGGGGAAAAAGTCTCGTTTGAATCTGCTTTGAAAGTTTTGCAAGCGCAACCTGCATTTGAAAAGATGAGAGATGACATAGGGAACCAATTTGAGAATGCAAAAGAGAAAGGAAAATTGTCTAAATTCGTTGATGGTATCACTAAATACCTATTTGGATTGCCCATGATCAAGCCACTAGATGACATCGATACCCGGTATTTTCGAATTGCGAATGGTGTTGGTGAGCCGTCTTGTGGGTTGGTTGGTAGTGAATTGGTTCGTCAACTCCAAAAATACAACCAAAATGCAAGATTTTTTGACACAACTTGCTTAAACACCATCAAAAGAGAGTATGGGATGCATGGTCGAAAGTTTCCTGTAATAGGGGGAGCATTAGTGGAAAGAGCTATAGTAGGGATTATTGTAGAACGCCCCTTAGTTTTACCACTTGGAAATATGACAAGGAATATTTGTCCAACATTGCTAGAGCTAGAAAGTGGATCTGAACAATCAACAATGGAAGATCTTCACATGGAGTTTGTGAAAGGTAGCAAAGAGGAAGCTTTGTTCATGGCTGTGCCACTATCAACAACCTACAAGGTTGTAGATGCAGTTATGATGGGATTCAGACGTGAATCAAAAGGTTGCCATATGTACATTGGAGCCATGCAAGTGACGATTGGCAAGCTTCCAAAACACCGTCACAACCGCAAAGTTTTCATGAAAAAGGCATGTATAAAATGGGTGCCTCCAGGTTTAAACATAGAAAATGATGTATCATGGTCAATGAATTGGATTATTCCAGAAGTGGAAATGCCCATCCACATAGGCCAATCCACCAAAGGCCACAAAGGACTTGAAATCAAAAGCAAGAGTTACATTGGCAAAAGCCGAATGGGCAAAGAGGTAGATTGTCTAGAGGTCTTTACCACTTTCCATCAGATAGATTCGAGGTTGAGTTTTCTGGATGGTTTGAAATTCCATCCATCTCCAAAGATTGATCATACATCTAAGAGCTATGGGGTTTCTTGTACATGTTAATTATCTATTGTATGTTGTATAATCTTACATAGATTGCAAACCTTTTTTATTTTTAAAATTGTCATTAAAAGCAATATTGTAATATGAATGGTATAAATATGTTTAAAGCTCAAAAATTTGTGAGGAATTGTTTTCATATGGGCAACTACATTCACTTGTTCATAGTTTAATGAGAATTATACCACATCTCTCATACTTGTGTATATATATATATATATTTAAACATGAAATTCTTTTAGTTTCATGATGAAGATACAAATTGGTTTCCAATTACTGTCCCATGTATACTAGAATCCCATTTTCTTTGTGAGAGTTTCCTAAGATTGTAACTTGTTTATGACTTTGATTAGGACAATTTTTTTGTCAAGGTGCATTAATTTGAACAAGGATGCAATAAGTTTTGTCTTGGTTTTTGTTGAGATTTTAAATTAATCAGATTTGGTGAACATTTTTCCCACAATTCACAAAAGGCTGTGAAGCTTATAAAGCCCTTGAAGCACACAATTCATTGACTTATTCCTTACACACTTAAAAAGCTATTCATCACATTTTGTTGAAAAGAATTTTGGTTTTATATCATAAATTAATTCAATCCTATTGAAATGCCATTCCGATTGTAGCAACTATCTAGGATTGCAATATAAAATTATTGCAATGAGTTGACTTTTGAACTTTTCCAAAGAGGAAGCATGATTTGGATATCGTTGCCCACTCAAAAATCCAGATTTCATTGAATCACCCTTATTGCACCACCAGATGATCAATGTATTTTGTTTGGTTTAAGGAACCAACATCCTTCAAAAAATGAGTTCAATAACTTTAGGCAATTAATTGGGAACTAATCAATTCTCTATGAATAATGAGATGAAAATTATGGCATTTTCACCAACTACCCTTATGATGCAACCTAGTGAAAGGTTGAATAGTGTTGAAGGCTGGCCCACATTTAAAATGGTGAAATGGCATTCATCCACAACTTATTTCCATAAGAGTATTTCAACACCTTTTAAAAGCTTGAATACGTACCCTATGTTGCAAATCACACTGTAAACAACATTGCTTGTGGCTTAAACATTGCTTGCTCTGGTTCATGGGTAGCATTGAAAAACCCATTTTCCAAATATTCACATATTCTTGTTTTGGGCCATTTTACCACCTATAAGATAATGTTTGCAAAACTTTTGCATGACAAAGCTTAGGGTAAGCAAACAAGTCTGCAAAAAAGAAGATGCCACTTGTCCATTAATGATTGTCAGCCATCTATGACCACACTATGTCACTCTTCATCCCCTTCAGATGGCAAGGTTTGCTTTATCTTACCATCTAACTCAGCTTCTTTCCTTGCCATCTATGCAACTAGAGCTCAATATAACAATCAGGGTGACTTTGAGCTTTAAAACTGAGACCAAGATTTCAAAACACATGGCCCACTCCGAACAGATCAGTTTCACGGGCAGAATGTTCATGTGCAGTCTGACTGCAGGGGCATCTATACCATGTTCTTCATCAAGATTCACCAATGCATCTATGTACATTTCTATCGTAGATTGACACAGATTCAGGTCATTGCCCGAGAATGTTCACCAAGTAGAATGATGCATCACAGAATGTCTGGTGAGAAAATTACAGAGGCTCATGAGATGAAAAAGAAAAGCCATCTAATGCCCCTCCTGCAGATGCTTTCTATGTTCTGAATGTCAGTTCCAAGGTTTTAAGGTGTAAGAATCATATATTGCTGACCTTGTTAGAACTGAATCTGTACCAAGTGCATTTGATCATAGTATTTGTGGGGAGGAACACATCAGCCATAACAGTGACCCTCCATGTCCTGATCCTGTAGCCAATGAGTAAATAGGGTCCATTGGCTACAGATAAGACAACCACATGTAGGCAAAGTTAGTGGTCCACAAGTTGTGTGAATATTGTCTAGGCATTGTAGTCACACTAGTCAAGCAAAGTTGGACATACAGTACTTGGGACAGGAGCATGCATTTGGTGGATGGTAAGGAACATTAGCATGGTATCCACCCTGAGCTACACCATTGGGACTTGGTTTGACCAAGGGAGCAAACTCTAAACCTCAAGTACACAGATCTGGGCCTTGGTTCACAGAACAGATATGCAAAACTTCCATCACAAGATGAACTTAAATCAGAAGCAGTTACAATATGTAGCCAGCCCAGCTGCTGTTTTTCAGGGGGTGGATTTGAGAGTTGATTTGGGCAAAACTACCTGAAGCAGCCAAGGCCAGCAGCCATGTGTGCAGTGAAGCCCATGGCAAGGTGAGCTTCCACCATCCCCCATATTGTGAGCAGAATGCCTGGCTGCCACCACAGCCACCACATATTCTCCGCAATAGTGCATGTACTCAAGAATGTACTCAACTCTCAACCATAACATATAAGCAGGCAATCAATCAATCACACTTGTCACAGAAAAACAATCAGGAAACACCCCATCTCAAGTTACATGAATGAGCACACTGTGTGCAGACATGCATGAAATTACCTCTAGTGCAGCAAGGACTCCCAATCTACTCAGCTTTATGTTCACAACATCCACCAACCCTTCTTCAACAATTTGTGCTGCATCTTTGACACTTCAGCTTCTCTCATCTGCAACAATTGAAACTCCATATAGATTATGAGCCCCTTTAGCCATGTGGTTGAGTCCCCTCCAATCATCCAACTTCACAGGCTGCTCAAGAAGTGCTGGAGTTAGCCCTTCTTCTGCACCCATTGTCCTCAGTTAGGTAATGAGTTCCCTTTGGAAGCCCCTTCGCATATGCAAACAGTGATATTTCTAACAGTAAAACCATCCTTCCCAAAAGAAGGATTCCAAGGATACCAGGTCACATAGACAGTTCAGTTAAAAGGGAATTCTGGAACACGTACACTTATCGGCACTGGAAGACAGAGGAACAGCTACAACAAGGAAAACTATCTGCATGTAGCTTTCCACCTTAAAATCTGACTGTGTCAGAAGACATGACACCAGAGAGCTGCCCAGCATTGAGGCTAGCATGAAGGTGGCAAAGACGAACCCATGAGGAATGATCGGTTTATTTGAACAGTGCAGGTGTCCAAAGGAATACAAATGTGTACATCAAGTCCTCAAAGAGAGTCTTGATCACACCAATAAGAGCAATTTTCTCATCTGCACACCGACCAAGCAGCGAGGGAACACATAGTCAAGGCTTCAACACCAGCCAGTGGAAAAGAGTTCTATCCCAAGGGAAGAGTCTGATTCTGAATAATCATGAGAGTGAGAGATATTAACACAATCTGATCAACTTTTGGTTTCCCTTAAACTGAACAGAACTATCTGAAAGCATTTAACCTTCTTTTGAAAGGTAAAAAGAGTACCCAGAGAACTTTTGTCACCTTGCAGGCATGAACCTATGACATAAACTTCAAGGAGATCCTACCGTCTCTAGAGCATTCCATCCATAGCCCAAATATACACTGAAAGGAACCAAAAGACAGTTAAGCAGGCAACATCCCATAACAGCAAATCACAAGCCATAGAAAGCAAAGCATCCTTACCAGAGGCAGAAGCAGCATGTTGAAATTGGGAGGGGCCATGTGTATAATGATGCACTCTAAAAACCAGGAATGCTGTTCTATGAGCTGCTGCAGCTAAAGACCCCATGATGAAGAGAGGAAGTTCCAGCTAATCACTGCTGCAAGTGGAAAACTGATCAATGGGGTTCCCCACTTGCAGCAGTATGAAATGAGAGCAGGTCAACAGCAGATTGTAAGATAACGAAACTACTCCACAATAAGTCCCTGTTGTTTTGTTTGGTTCTAGAAACAATGTTAATTGAACACATTGCCATGTCTTTGCAAATGAGACTTGCAGAATTGCTAGTGCAACATAACAGAAGTCTCAAAAAGCACTGGTTCCTGGCTGACAAGATCAATCTGCTGCCTCAACCACCTAAGCTGCAACAACCAGGACTTGGCCACTTATGGGGTCATAGAATCTCTCCACCAGGCTCACCAAAGTAGACTTTCCAGACCCACTTTCTTCAACCAAGGCCACAGTAGTACCAGCAGCAATGGTGAGGTTGAAGTCACCATTGAATATCTTCACATCTAGTCAAGTTAGATATGTGTATTGTATGTTACAGAGCTCAATTTCTCCCTTGAGTGTGTCCAGAGCCTTCCCCTTCCTAGTTGATGCATCAACTACAGGTGTGCAGTTTATCACCTCAAACATTCTATAAGTGGCTGCTCTCCCTGCTGCAAAGGCAGAGACACAGGGAGCTGCCTGGCAAATGACCTGTGTGATGGACAAGTGACTAAGTAAGAAGCCCAATCGATCTGTACTAAATAGCTTGATCCTCATGCAGATTAAATAAAGGGCAGCAGACTACTCAGATCAACAAAGTTCAACATTTCTATGGCATAACCCTAAGTTCTCTTTGCATCATGTCATCTAAGTGGCATGTAAAGCATGCAGCTGTAAAGGATTGATCATTCCACAGAGTGATTATTTGCATCCCTCTCTTCCCAGCCCATGAATGGAAGGAATTGGATTGATTGAAACTTACAAGCCACCCGTGAGAACCGTGACAAAGACACTGATGACACTGCCACCTGATGCACCATAATCTGCCACATGAATTGATGCATACCACATGGCAAATGTGTTACTCAAGAACATGACCATAAGAGCAGCCTAAGGCCAAGTCCACCAGCTGCACCTCTCCTCAGCTTTCTCAGCCTTTGCTAATGCTCTGAAATATTCCTGCACTGATTTACTTTCACTAGTACAGGAGGACACCTTTAAAAATCACATTTCAACAAGTGCATGCACCCAAATGTTCATCAATGGAACAAGAGTCAGGTTAATGTTCTTTCCAAAGAATCCAGAAAATTCTGACACCACATGAATGAGATTTGACAAACTATTAAGTTGCTTCTTCTACAGAAATAGTTGGTGTTCAACCAAATTCAATCCTGGTAATGCAGTTGACATGCTGTGTATGAACCAAATGTAGACTCATAATTTAGCAATCCTGTGTGCTTGCTACTTGAAACAGAGTCAACCAATCTGCATCTTACAATATCAGATTGTTCAGGTTCCTCACCATCCTAATTGCACTGACTACTTGGCTCTACACTTGTGCCTGCTTCAGCATAAGCAACATATATGATATATCCTTTGCTTGATATTTTCACCATCATTGCAAACAGGATGGCAAAAGCAAAGGCCATGGGAGGCACAGTTGCCACCATTACCAGAGTGTCAACTTCCAGCTCTTCGAGATCAGAGAAAGCAACTGCAAACCCACCCACAAACATGGATAGCAGTTGTTGAAGCTTGACATCCTGCTGTTTGAGGTTCAAGAAAGGCTTCAGATCTTAGATTGAACAGTGTAGACACATAATTCTCACAGCTCATTGTTGCTGAATGTCACAGCTGCTGAAGAGCATCTTACCTCAAAAAAAGGTAGTGTAATTCAGAGTTTCAATCATAGCTATCAATCATTCTCAAAGAAAGGCACATCTATCTTGATGCCAAAATGGCTCCTTGCAGACACAAACTCCTGATGTGCACCACTTGTAGTTCTCCATTAATCATTCAGAATGTCACACTTTACCAAAAAAAAATTGAAATTTGTCTTCATGGCGGTTTCAGATTCTGCTTAGGTAGTCTTGAATGTAGTTGATCATGTCATGGCCTGCTCAAAGAAGATATGTTCGCGGGGTGCAACATCATCTGCTGCTTAAACACAAACAGCCAGCAAGAATTTGTAACCCTTCGCTTTTTAGGGTTGATGCATTTCTCTACAAGAACCTCAACTTCAGAATGGCATGCCAAGTGGGACACATCCTTGATTCCCATCTCTTAGCTGAATATGTAAACTGGTTTTCTGTACTCTGTTGCTTTTCTTGCCTCCTCCACCATTTGCTCACATCTTTGAGCTAAATAGGTAGGGCGCTTTTAGGAAGGGCTATTAGTCTAGGCTGAAAATAGTGGCAGCCAACTTTAGGAATAGAATTTCCATGCAATCAATGAGAAGTCGTGTCATGGGCCTCGCTTTTTTGGGGCCCTGCCCCCACAGGGCCATGGACTGTCACATTGGATCCAAGTTTTGCAAGTTTTATCTTAATAAAATTGGTTTCACATTAGATGATGGGCTTATTTAGTTGAAGTGTTTAGAGTGTTTAGATTGAAAGAGTTTTTTTTGGTATTCAGAGTGTGGACACAATAGGTGAATTAAGCTAGAAATTTTAGGGGTTTTTTTTTTAAAAAGTGTGAGAGGGTGGTGGCAATGGTTTTTTGGGTTTTGAAAGTTGTGGTTGAGGTATTGGGTCTGTGTGATGAACCTAGCCAATTAATATGTCTGTTGTGGGATTCTTTTGATTTGGGATATGGAAATGGTGACATGTGAATCGGGAGATCTACAACCGTGAAGACAATGCATCAATTTGTATGCTTAGAATCACAAATAATGATATCCTTCAAATCACCTTGATCTAGTATGCTAGAGATAGCTTAAAGGGTGATGTTCACCTCAACTGTGGTGAGGTGAAAGGTTGATATGCTAATTCATGTTGAAAAGGGAAGTTTTCTGACATAATGTTCTTCATTAGCAAGAATATTGGTTCAACTATGAATATGGATTGTAAGTTGAACTTGAAAACCATAGCCTTGCATGCCAAGAATGCAAAATGTAATCTCAAGATAGACTTCTTTTTGTGGCTTGCTTATTGTATTTTTTTGTTATATTATGTCGTGTGCTTAATAATAAACTTTTTAATATTGATTTTTCTTTGCATTTATCTTCTCAACCTCTAACAATTCCTTTTATCCCATGTTAGGAACTAATGAAGTTAGTTGTAATGTTATGTAATTAATCATTATTATCACATGTTGTTGATGATCATTCAAAATGTGAGAACTTGTTACCAATCATGCTCCATTTCAGGTTTTGTCTAATTTTTAGTGTGGAGTTTCCTTTTATTTTTTATGTTTTATTTTTTAATGTTTAATCTATAGTCTCTCCAAACTATCACACCATCACAAAAAAAATATTGACGATGATTTCAACTATAAGTATTGTAAAAGAACATACATACCCATGATGATGTTTTGTGGTCAATTCTCTTTGAATTCCATATACATAGCTTTTGTTTGTTATTTTGATGGTGTCACCTCCAGTATTTAATTTTCCATTCAAGTTTTTTTGGCAAATTTTTTTGGGCTACAATTGCCATGAAGTTTTCATGATGGACAACATTTTGTAGTTGTGATTATGAGGATGAAGGAACCAACAACAACTACCCTTATTTTTGCATCCGACAAAATGGTAAAACAACCATGGTAACAACGATAAATATATTATTAATGTTTGAGTGCCAAAGTTATTAACAAGACAATCTACAATACAAGTTTTATCCTTTATTTGGGTTTTTTTTAGCCATAAGTTGCATGTTCTATAGTGGAAGCAACCATGACAATGTGACTAAATGCCCAAATCCATCCCTTTCTTTTATCATCTTGGTGACAACATGCAAGTTTTTTTGGACAACCTTACCTTTGGAACTATTGAAAGATGTAAAATTAAAAGAAAACTTTCCCACACATTCACCATTCAAGGCTCGACTTTATGATGTTAAGGATCAATTTTAATTATACTAATGTCATCAAAAAATTCTTCTGAAGTTAGTGGATTTCAAGTGTCACATATATTTGACTTCATTCTTGATTATTTGGATGAGGAATCCCATCTCTATGTACAAATATCTATAAGGTAAAACTTAACCCATGACCTTTGGCTCAAAGCTTAAAGTGGCTTGATTAGTTCATACCACAACATTTTGACAATTTTATTTGTGTATATGTACTTTGCTAATATCCTTACACCAATTGTTAGGAACTGGTGAATTTAGTAGATGTTTTATGGTGGTCAATGCCATACATGTTGTTGTAGCTTGTCAAAGGTCCTTAAACATATGACTATCATTGTTGTTCAAACTACTCTTCAATTTTGTTTTGTTGCCTTATTTTCTCTTTTCTCTTTCCCTTTTTTCATGTTTTACTAATTGTTGTTGGTTTGTTGTCAGATGTAGTGTCAATTACCTTAGGTTGAACCAACCTTCCACCATGAACCATTACTTCAACCATTTGAAATTTGCACTTATTATAGTACCTTAACCTTCATACCATTCCTCTAGGTCAATAGAGACTACTAGTGGTTGATCAATTATATTATTGTTAATTACATTTTTCACGTTCTTTGTCATGTGCCACCATATTGACAGTTACACCTATTGTTATCCACACACATAAACAAAATAACAGCACAATACCCAAAATGGCGTATCAACCCAAATCAAAAGAACTCATTTGCAAACAACAAAACATAGAGATCCAAGTTGAAAACAAAAAAAAAATGAAACCACACAAGATGTGCAAAATGAAATTTGTCAAAACACATAAAAAATACAAAGTCAGAAAAATAATGTTTTCAAATTTAAAGTCACCAAAAATGATTTGAAATCACATAACAAGGGATTATATCCCAAACGCAAAAAAGATCGAACATGGTCATACCAAAATTAGTCCACAACTAAACTAACTACTAAACTAGATTAACCTAACTAATTAAAATTAAGCCTAATTAAACTAGACTTAATTTGAAGGTAAATAATAACACCTAATAGCTATCGTGCACCACCATATTGACACCTACACCTATCAATGTCCACACATATAAACAAAATAACAGAATGATATCCAAAATGGCACATCAACCCAAATCGACCCCCTATCTGGGGCTAACATCCATTTAAGCCATATAACAACATAAAAGTCTCATATGTGAAATCTACCATGAATGAACACTTTGGTTTTAAGCTGGAAACACCAATAGGTCAAGTACAAATGTGAGCCCCATTGTTAGTTGCCTAGCTGCAATCCCCCCAATTCTTTAGGCAAATGTGAAACATGCATTGTCGTGATGTGTAATGTCGTGATGTTTGGCGTAGTAAGGGTGTAAATCCATAGTAAATTCTACTAAACAAAAAAATTAAAACCAGTCAAAGGTAGAAATTAATCAACCAAAAAAATATACATGCACATATATATATACAATGCACAAGAGGAGGCTGAGATGAAATTTTCATGTATCCCCCCCAAGCCTGAACTAGGAAAAACATGACATGGTCTAAGTAGAAATCAAGGTGCTACAAGAGAACATGAAGAACAAAACCATATGCCAGCGAGAAGTTGAATGAGCTTCGACTTGAGGTAGAATAGATGGTATCCACCATTATAATTATCACAAAATAACATCTGATCAGCATCATCTGTCCTTTGGCATACTTGACATGGATACTCAAGTGGAGGAATCCAAGTTGACGTGATGATGGTAGGATCCAAGTTCGACATGTGGCAGGGTGCATAGTTTTTGAAGTGATCTCGAATTATGAGTCCATCAGCTCTTTGTAACTCCGACACACCTAAAGGCCTAATCGCCTTAATCCTCAAGATAGTGCGATCAAAAGAAGTGTCTAGAGTATCATTAGGTTGTCGCTATAAATACATAAAGTCACCAACATCAAATTGTTTCACCTTAGGTTTGTAACTACCATCTCGTGTGTGTGCATATCATAAGGTGTCTCAATGTTGTGCAATGGACAAGTTCTCCATGGCCATGGGCATAACCCTCCTGAATAGAGCAGCCCTCTATGTGATGACCCTAACCCAAGTGGTTGGGGAATCTAAGTCCACAACCTGGTCCATTTCAACAACAATGGAAGAGGGTGGAATGGGATGTCTCTCAAAAAGTAGAAAATAAGGAGCGAAATGAGACAAAGAAATGTGTTTGGACATCTTGTAACCCATGGCGATGTAAGGTAGAGCTAGGTCCCAATCCTCTTTGTTCCCAGTGAGGCAAATTTTCCAAAATCCCTTCTTGCATGTTTGAACCATCCTGTCTACAAGGCCATCAACTTAAGGATGATCCCTTGAAGTTTGGCGATGGTGAATGAAAGCATGATCAAGTAGGTCTTGGAATTTTCCTCTAAATTCTTATCCTTGATCAATAAAGCACTCAGCACAAGCCCCAAACCTACCTAAAACATGTTATAAGAAAACATGGCTGGTGCTATGTGATGACTTGTTCGACAACACAACAAGTTTGACCCACTTTGAAAAATGTTCAATCATAATCATGATGTAGACATTACCCCTGGAGGTTTGTGGTAACTCTCCAACTAAATCACATGACCAACAATAAAACATGCCCTCAATAGGGAATGGAGAAAGTGTGAATTGTCGAAAGGAAAAGGAAGTTCTCATTCTATCACATTGTTCATACCTAACAATGACATCTCGGACTTGAGCATACATACCTCTCTAATGGTAATGAGGAGCGAAAAGGCTATAAGTACGTTTAACTCCAAAGTGTACAAGTTTTGAGTGTACCTTTTGAATAAGACCAAGTTGTTCATGTGGTGGAGGAACCATTTTGTCGCCTTGTGGTAAGCATCGAATGAGGTGATTGTCCTTCCATGATTAGCGTTTAAACCACTATTGTATGCGATCCCAATGATTTGATGTAACTTGGGGAGGGTATTCCCCATGCTAAAGAAACCCCAGAGTGTCCAAGTTTTCCCATATATCCACAATGGGATGCTCAACTAGGTTACATTACAGTAGTGCAAGATAACTAGATGCATAAGATACATGTATTGCTAAAATCTGGTCGAAGTTTTACCTGGCTTTTGAGAAATCTTCAAAGGTAGTGAAGGGTTTCCGTGACATGATATTCACGTTCTAATGCGTAATACTAGGTCGGTGAATAACCTTGAACTCATACTCCTGAAGTATAAAAGCCCAACAAGCTAACTTACCAGTAAACTTGTCATTGGTCATCAACCACTTGATAGGCTAGTGGTCGATATACAAAATGAACTTGGTGCCATAAAGATAAGGCCTGAAATGTATGAGGGCCCATACAATAGTAAAACATTCCCCCTCGTATGAAAAGTAGTTGCTCTCAACCTTGTTGTTGTTTTGAGATGCATAGGCGATAACATATTCATTGCTTTCCTCATCAAGTTGGCCAATAATAACACCAATACCAAGATCATTTTAGTTAGTGTGTAGAATGAAGTCCTTGTTAAAATCAGGTCTTCTCAGAATGAGGAATTCTGAAAGCTTTTCCTTTAGTGTGTTGAAAGCTTCTTGAGCCTCTTCACTCCATGTCCAAGCAACATCCTTCTTTAACAATGCATAGAAAGGATGAGCAATAGTACTAAAATCTTGGACATAAATCTTGTAGTAATTACATAGTCCAATGAAGCTCCTCAAAGTGTGAACATAGGATTAGGCATCTCCAAAATGGCTACTACTTTAGCCCAATGAACCATAATACCATTTGGCAAAATTTTGTGTCCAAGGTAGACTACTGAAGTGATAATAAACTCACATTTTTTAGGATGGATTTTCATATTAACTTTATGGAGCCTTTTGAATAACTCTTCAAGATTAACCAAGTGTTGCAGGAATCCCTTGTTATGCATTAGGACGTCATCTATGTAACACTTCAGGAAATCTACCCTTTTAAGAACCCGGTCCATGACTTGTTGAAAGAAGACAAGTGCATTCTTCAATCCAAAAGGCATCACAAGCCATTCCCACAACTTGTTGTTTCCATGGAATGTCGTTTTCTTGCTTTCCTTTGCAGTGAACACAATCTAGTTGAAGTCTTGCCTCAGATCCACAGTTGTGAAGATGTTTAAGTCTCCAATGCTATCAAACAGTTCTTCAGGGATGGGCATGGGGTACCTGTCCTGAGGTGTAACTAGGTTCAAAGGCCTATAATCCCTGCACATCCTTTTCTCAGTCCGTAATCCAACTAAATCCTTCTTTGCTGACATTACTATAGTAACTGCAAAATCAGAATTTGATGGCTGAATGAGACCAACCTCATGGAGCTCTTTGCATCTTTCATCTACCAGTTCCCACTCATGCCTGCTTAACATATGCCTCTTCCAATAGACGGGTGTTTCATCTGTAAGGTCTATAGAGAACTGCATGGTCTTACACCTACCTAAGTCTTTCATTGAGAATGCGAACACATTCTCATACTTAATTAGCAAATCTGTGACCTGGTCTCTTTCCTTTTGTGAATTGGTTCCCCATAACGAAAGGGTAGTTGGAAACACATGAAATGGAGTTGGAAAGTGTGTTCGAAGAACCTGGTGTATTGGGTTCTCCACTATCCAACTGCGCAGATTCGTAAAAGGTTGTAATTGTTTTTCCAAAAGCTGATGTACCTCCAGGTGTATCAGAAACAACTTGAGTCAAGTTACATGGTACCTCCTCCCCCCTAACATTAAAAGTGAAGTGTAGAGTGCTGAAGATAGGTAAATGTACTTGGTCGGGGTGCCATCTAGTCGCATCGCCAGAACTGCAAGTTGATTGAATCAATGTTAGTGTTGTGTACATTTGAAAAAATACACAGGTTACCAACAACCATGTAAGGGAGTTTAGGTCCATGCCTCTCCCCGGTAAAGCATTATGCTCCAATCTAGTCACCTTGGTGTGACTAGTAACGCCAATTTGGAACCCCATAGCCCTTTCTCTTTCTTATGGGCTTGGTTCATCCCAAGTGGCTGAAGCATGATGATACACCAGGCCTAGTTCATCCCCCTGAAAGGCGTGTGCTCTAGAGAAGGAGACAAAGGTGGGCTAAGCACCTTTTGGTTTTCCTATTGTGTTCGTAAGAAACCAAGGAGGTTTCTTTTACCTTGTAACTGGTTAGCAAGAGCTCTGATCATCCAATATATGAAAAACCTGCAAGTTGTGGTCTCTGATGGTGTATCTCAGAACCAACTACAAAATTGAGAGTGGTGCAAGGTTGGTCCATTAGTTGTGCAATTGGTGCGCATAGGAACCGCATTATGCAACATTGAATAGGAATGGTTCTCTAAGGTAATGTTTAACCAATGTGTAATGCTCCTAGACTTTCTCCCTTTGGTCAAGCTAAGAAGGGGTGTTTTCAATTACATAACCAAGCGTAAAAGAAATGGATTGAGCCTAGGTGATCAATTGTACCATATTTGTGAAGAGATCGAATCTTGTGTCACCCAAGCCTTCTCCAAATCTAGCCGCTAAAAATCCTTGACACTCCCAACTTGAAATGATGAGGTCCACAAAACCAAGTAATTCCATATGCTTTTTCTGAATTAGTTGTATTTCAAAGGGCAAGAAAGTGAAATTGGCCTTCCATGCGGTGGTTGCAAACTGTTGTGGAAATTTGGCTATGAGCTCCATCATTATCGATGCCACCACTTGCCTTGCAATAGGATCAATGTGTATGTAGAAATACCTTCAAACCACCATCCTTGATTGTAGTAGGGCTTCGAGACGTGTACCAATACCACCAAAGAGCTCTAGTAATGTAATCCCCTCTTTAAGTGATGCCTGGGTGATTAACTAACGAAGTATTGACTTAATTAGTTCACCATGGCTCTCCATGTTCTCGAAACTAAACAGAACTTTGACCAAGGGCTCATGGGCTGCTTTGAACTTCTGTAAAACCTCTGGTCTGTGTTGAATGTCAGTAGGACCCACCCTCAAGCTTTTAGTAGCTTGGGTGTAAACTATCTCCTCTTCATCTCCCTCTATCCGCTCATGTCTAGCTTGTTAGATGTAGGAAATAATGTGTGTTTCTTTAAGCATACAATGGTGAACCATAGGACTATGGTTCCCATGTAAATCAAGGGGTATGTATCCCAGGTGGTGGCCATTAATCTCCCAATCCACTCGATAGTACGCATGCTCGAACCAATTGTCAATTGTGAAACATGGTGGAAATTCACTAGTAGAAATCTGTGATTTTGCAACCAACGAATTTGCGACTAGTTGCGACTATTTGACATTTACAACTACTATTGGTATACCTACAACTACTGTTTGCATTTGAAGCCGCTTGCAACT
>Ga0116231_10002144_pt1 | contig 41229 bp, 27 predicted proteins | sample S1TSphgellanicum_2_FD_89695 | JGI IMG/M metagenome (GOLD analysis project Ga0116231, IMG submission 89695) | Host-associated microbial communities from peat moss isolated from Minnesota, USA - S1T2_Fd - Sphagnum magellanicum MG | ecosystem: Host-associated > Plants > Peat moss > Unclassified... | reverse complement strand
TTTATTTTTGTTTTTTTGGTTCTTGTTTTACCTTCATTGTATGTGATTTGAAGGGGGGGGGGGGGGGGGGGGATTTAGGCTTCTATGTTGGGGAGTGCCCCATGTTCCAAAAATATTGGTGATGGGCCAATCAAATGGCTCCTTCTTGGATAAATAAATAAATAAATCATGGCAGTGCCCCGCCCCACCCCCCTGAAATAGTAGCCGGGATCCAAAGGTGAAAAAAAAATGAAATTCTTTTCTATGCTCACCATTTGCATTGCTTGAAGAATTTCAATTGTGCTGCGAAACAAATGGGCTCATTGTGCTACTACGAGCAGAGTTAAGGTTTAGAACTAACCATTTATGCATCAAGCTAATGGTGTAGCGGTTGTAAACAATTCTTGGCAAAATTGTGCGGAGCTCATGAGTTTAATTGTGGGTTCAAATTATTAGGTCATAACAAAACCCTTTTTCCCTAAGTAGTAAACCCTACCACCCTAAACCCTACTAGAAGAGCCCTAATTTATTTCTTGCTTGGTTAATTTGTTGAGAGTGATAAGAAATTGGGAGTTAGATATTGTGAACAAGTTGTTGCAAGGTGGTCATGAGCCCTAATAAGCAATGAATGGATTATGGGTTGTGCACCATTGGCTTAAAAACCCATACACAAGGGATTTTTGGTACTCCTCCTTCATTCCTTCAGGCTCCTAGAGACCATGGAAATATTAATTAAAAAACATGTTGAAGTTCATGAAGGAGTTGACAAATTAGGTTTACCTTTGGGGAATTGTGCACTTGAAGCCTAAAACTGAAAGCATTGTTAAAGAGGGTTTTTTTTAATGCCTCTAGGCATCTTGCACATGCCCTATTAGCTCCAAACACTAGATCATAGCAACTAGTAAAATAATGGAAACAATAATTGAGGTGAGTGCTGTGAAGTGGTTTTTTTAAAATTATTTTTTATGATAATATTTTTTTACTAATTTAATAATTCATAATTTTATATATGGGGATATTTAGAAAATTTGGCGATTTTTTTTTCCCCCAAAAAAAGAGCAAAATTATTCAAATTAACACTAGAAACAAACAAAATTCCCAATTTTTTAGGTTCACAAATGGTGAAAACTTGATCCGCAAAAAAACATTGGTGTTTTGTGAGTAGCATTTTTTATGGATTTTATACAAGGTGGACAAGGTGGCCCCTACTTTTTTATTTTGGCAAAAAAAAATAGTGAAAAGAAAAATTGGTATGGTGAAGTTAGCCAACAAAAGTGAGAAAGAAAGTATCTTAAGTTTGACTATGTTAACCAAGTTTTTTTTATTCTTGTTTATAAGGATCAATCATTAATCATGTTATTGGTCAAATGATACTCATCTAATTATTGGTTTAAATATATTGATTATTTTTAAATTTTGAATTAGTTCATGAGATACATATAAGTTATATTGGAATTGACTCAATCTAATGAAGAACAACCACAAATGTTTATCATCATTTTATTTTTCAAAATTCATTATGAGAGCTTTGCATATATATATGTTATTCTAATTCGTTTATGTGAGAAGTTGTTTAAGACAAGTAGAGCAAAATAGGAAGAAATTGTAACAAAACTAGAAGATGTAAATGTGTAAGAAACTAAGCAATAGATTTTAAATCATAGATTAGAAATAGGACAAAACTGCATAAGAAATGTAGGAAGTTCAATATAGGATCAAAATAGATTCAAATATATATATATATTTATTTATTTTATTTTTTATTTTTTTTCCCATTTGGTGATCATCCCCGAGATTTGAAATTTGTGTTCATGATCTTTGGTTTGTTGTAGCAATTAGAAAATCTAATCCAAGTAGTGTTTCTTTGGGAATTTTTGGCACATATTTGTAATTGTTGCACAAGTTGATTTTTGGTTCATCACAAGGTTTGTAATAAAAAAAAACTTGTTGTAAGATTGGAATTCTAATTAATGCATGATGTCACAAATAATAACTATAAGTGCACAAATAATATTGATTGCAAAAATAGGTCATAATGTAATATATGTAGGAATACATGGTAAGCAATTGCAAGACCATTTTGTGACATTAGAAGGGGTCGTTGCACCCATGGAGACATGAGTCCATAAATTAGTTGCACAAGATGAAGGTTGGAAAATTTATGGACAAGAATTTTGGGAATAACACAATGTCAAACCAAGGTAGTCATTGAATCAACAATCTAAAAGGGTTGGAGAAATACCTTGTAGTTGCATCAATAACCCAATTGAAGGACATATGTTTGAGGTTGAACTTTTATTCATTTAATGTAACAATAGGAATGACTACAAATCCAATGAGATTGGTACAAGTAAGTGAAGATGCTTGTAATAGTCCAAAAATGGTGATTTAAAGGCCGGTCAATGTGCAATATAAAGTGGATTTAAGAATTGGAAATCCAAAAAGCATTTCAAATTGTTCACTTGATGATTGTCTACACCCATGCATCAATAATTGTGATCAAAATGCCAATAAATGATGTTAATTGGACAAGATTATACTTAGAAGATTGATGGGCAAAATCTTTTTGTGCAAAATTTAACAACAATAGTGACAAAATCATAGCCAATTGTATATATAAGTCAATTAGATGTGTTGGTTAATTTTGATATGAATGGTGTTTAACAATCAAATCCCATGTAAACAAATTTTACCCCAAGTCTAAACAAAGAGCAAGGCATGTGTTCAAAAATTGTTTTTAAATTGATAAACATCTTTAATGGATGTTGTTTGAAGACTTTTCTACAAGAAAATAAGAAGGATTTCCATTGCCATACTCACAAAATGGAAGATATCTTATTACTTATTTTGTGTAACACAAAAGCAATATATGTGTTTGTATTGGATAAATACATGTTGTTAGTTTACCAAATTAATGAACAACCTAAGTTGATAGTCACATTTATTACATGGAGTACACTCCCTGTTCAAAAATCCATAGATGTATCAATTTTACCAATTATAACTCAACCATTGTGGTATCAAATGCCATATCCATTTTCCATATTGGTTCCCAATGTTACACCTATCATGTTGATGATAATGACAATGACAATGTTGATGGGAATTGCACCTCTAAAAACTAGTTTTGCAATTTAGAGTTTAGGGTTACCAACTACTTCAATGTTCTAGTGACAACTTGGAGGGAATGATGGTGATGAAAGCCCCAAAAGTAGTCTACTAGATAGTTCTCATCCAAATCCAAACCCTATTGGATCAATGCCAATGTTCAAACTTATCAACCTTTTGAATGGTGTACTTAAATGGACATATCCAACATGGAATCCTTATTTTTCACATGGTATTTAATACCTCCATTAAAGCAACTGTAGAGAAATCTAACCATAGAACAAAAAAATCATTACCATACCCATGATTCATCTTGATCACCATTCAAATTTCCTTGTATAATGTGTAATGAAGAACATCAATTTGTTGATTGCTTTCATAAATTTAAAGTTCATGTTATAATCAAAGGGAAAACCAAACCAATAGTACCAAACATAGTTAAAATGATATACAATGTTGCAATTAATGTGGTAGTTGTTGTTACTCCTATAGCAAATTGGTACTAAAATAAATAATTTTTAGGGACATAAAACCTTTGAAGTTGAAACATGGTGATTGGAAAGAATAAGAACTATCCAACAAATGTAATCAATTGATGAAGTTGGAACTTTGAGACAAAACACTATTAAGATATTCATTACAAGTTGGTTGGTATCATTGACCCTAATGTTTTACCCGCCGATTCACTAAAATTAGTTTACTAAGGTACATGAACCAATACAAATTATAGAAGACATTTTGATTGATATTGGTAAACAAATGTTGAATACCAAATATATTAAGTTTAAACTAGTTATTGAAGATAGTTCTTGATATCAAAGGCCAAAACCCAAATCATTTTTTACAACATGTTACATTTTATAAATGAAGATTGTTACTGAATGTTGGAACCTATGTGTACACTCTTAGTGAGATCATCACCTCTAAAGTGAAAGCACACTACGTAGACCCTTTTTAAGTGTCACATTTGTAGTTTTTCTTGCATTTCTTTGAAACTTAAATATAAAACATTAATATTTTCATTGAAATATCAAGAAAGGAACTCACATATGTGATGCTAATAGAGTTGGCATTTTGAAAATGAAAAAACACATCAAAATCCTAAATATTTAATGAGTAATAGACTTTTGAATCTTGGTGACAAATTCTATCACACCTTGTAACACTCATGGATATGGACTTTTATCTTACAATGTGTTAGTCTTATGTGTTTGAAACGTTGGGATATTAGATGAATTATGTTTTAAAAACTAAAGATCCAATGAATGGAACATGGTTTGAATTTATTATGTTATGGACTTTTCAAAATCCCCAAAAATGTAATTATTTTAAAAGTTTTTCTAAGCATTTCAAATTAATTATTTTTAAAAATTTATGATTTTTTTATATGTCTAAAGGACTTTGATCCGTTGAAACTTAACCAACCTAATGTGTTTTCACCCTCCAAATGACATGTGCCATACAATCATGATTTATAGTACATATCCTTGCCCACTTGTCTTTGGTTGCCCATGAACCTCATCTAACAAGTGTAGTGACCACTTGCAAATATTACAATTGAAATCCTTCAACTCTTAACACACCCGACAAACACCACAACAATGATGGTCAAATTCATTCAACATATGGTAAAAAACTTGGATCAAACAAACCTATTTACACCCTCATTCATATAAATGATTCTTTATAGGGCTCAACGAAATGCACCCTTGAACATGAATCCATAGCAACACAAGTCAAATGGTAGTATTTGCTTGCAAGACATAGTTTGTGCAAAAGAAAAATCTCCAAATACATTATAAATTGAAACCTTCTTCATCGATTTGCACCTTTTTAAACATGTATAAGTCTATGCTACCCATGTTCAATGTTTCTTGGTTGTGACCAATTTTTTCATTTATGGGCATCTCTTATTAGGAACCAATTCATTAAATCCAACTAAGACATATGAAATAGATCTTATACTTCCTTTTAAAAAAAACATTTTAGTTATCTTAGGAACATAAGTATCAAAGGGTGCCAAATATAATGTTATCAAAATTTCCTACAATTTATGTATCAACCCTATTCATTCGGATGTAGATTGGATCATTTGTGAACAGAAGTATCACAACCAAGATTAAATTTGTAGCATAGGAAAAGTCATGCACCCACAAAAGACCAACATTTGAAGTAGGAAAATATTGTACCCACACATTGTGAAAGTTAAATCATACCAACATGAAACTAATGATTACATTTGTGGAAATTCATTGCCTAGGGCATGCAGTTGTGGTGTAACAAAATATCATATACATTATTGTTTTAGAACCTAACACATGTATATGAAGTTGCCATGTTCACTTGGAAGTAAATGGATAGGACATGTTGTCTATTATAATAATGTGACTAAAGACAAAGTAAGAATATATTATCAATGCATGGATGCCAAAGGCCCTTGCACAAGTGAGGAACATGGTTGATTCAAGTTTTAGGATTTCACAAAAAAAAAAAAACGTAGTATTGGAAAACCCCAAGGGCCATTTTTGCTGATTGCATTTATTGGCTTACACCATCAAACAATTTAACATTAGAAAAGCCCACCTTAGCTACCTCCTAATTATACCAAGTATCAATCAAACACATTCATTTATTTTTTCATATGAATGGGTCCTATGTATATAACTTTGTTAAAACTCAAGTAAATTTAAATATCAACCTTGTTCACTTGGAAGTAAATGGACAATTTGTCAACACAAACATCATATCTAAGTTTTAAATTTACATCATAACAAAAGTCATGCATCCAAATTATTTGACACTTCTAGTAGAATTTGTTTTGCACATGTACATTGTCACAACCTTAGCATTGGGCTTGTGATTAAAGTTAAAACATGAAATGGAAACAAACTAAAAAAAATGTCCTAAAATTCAATGACATTTCTAGAAGTGTGGGATAATGCAAGGACATAAGTTCCACCATGAGCTCAAGTGGATTCCCACTTTGGGAATTGGAGTTTCATGGGTGTCTTGAATATTTGGGACAAGGTTTTAGATAGTAAATTTTGTTCAAATTGTGTCCTCTTTAGACCATTGAAAATGTCCAAAATAGTAGATATTGAAGTGAGTTTGCATTTTCCATTTAGAGATTTGAAACACAAGTTATGTTCAAAAGAATGGCCAGGAGTCAAATTAACATTTGAATTTTGACCATTAAAACCCATGAAACATGGATCAAATAATGTCTCTATTGGACCATGTGATACAACATTGAAAAAATGTTTCTTTAAAGGTTACAACTTTTCCTTCAATAATTCCTTAATTGAAGTCCATATGTGGGTTTATGAGCTCGCAACATTGTGGGATTCTTAATTCAACAAAAAAAAAAATTGAGACTTTGATTCCCTTTTGGAAATCCTAGGATTTTTTTTCGTTTTGATGTAGTCTTTACCACTAATCACAAATTATATTATAGGGAGAAACATGATGATTCTTCCCAAATCCAAATCGTGGTGTGTATTGTGAATCTTGGTTTCCCATGGTTCAATTGTGGGTTAATTTAATTTTTACTTACACTAATTGGCTTTTTTTTGGGTTGCGTGAATTGAATTGAATTTGAAATTAAACTTGTGAATTCATCTAGTCCCATCCCAAAGCTCCCATGCCTTCTTTCTTTGTGGGGACTAAGGAGTGCACCTTGGGTTTGCACAAGTTTTTAATCCTCAATACCACTTGGCAAACCTAGAGGTGTGTAACACATTGTGAATGATGAGCCATACCACCATGAAACTAATGATTGCCAACATTCATGCCAATTGTAATTGTACATGTACATAAGGTAAAAACACCACAAAATGTATGCCCAAAGTAGTTGCCGCATCATACATAATTCTTAGAACCCAACACATGCATATGAATTTGTTGTGCTCGCTTTGAAATAGATGGATAAAGACATTATTTATTATGTCAATGGAACTAAAGGCAAAACAACATCACCATTCTTTCAAGCCAAAGGCCCCTACACAAGGGAAGAGCATAGTCAATTCGAAATTTAGTGATTTGCAAAAGTGCAAAGGCATAGTACTAAATAACCCCAAGGGTGATTTGTAATGTGAATCAATGGTGGGAGCGACCTTGTGATGTCAATCAACAGTGCAAAACACCGGTTACATTTTTGAATAGGCCTTAATAAAAACACGTTACCACCTAATGAAATGGCATTTCACCCTTTTAAGCTTGATACATTCCTAGGTGGAACAAGTTGGACTATTTATGTACCCACCTACATAGATATTGGCACTTACCCACTTAGTTAGGTATCTAACTAGGTAGTGTGAGGTGGAAGTATGAAGGTTTCTAGGATAAGTTACCAAAGTGGCATGTTGATAAAATTAGTTTTGGTTCATCCACAATGGAGGCATATTAACCAATGTTGGGCGGTTTTCACATTTTTGTGAGAACTAGTGGTTTTGGTTTTTTTAATAAAGTTGTAATAACTAGCCTAGTTTTTTACACCAAAAAAAAAACTTAATAGTTTTATGAGAGTCATCTAGGGCATCAAAAAAATTATTTAAAGATTTTTAGCCTGTTTTCAAGTTATTAGTTTTCACAAATGTAAGACCATTCAATTATCTTCAATGGCTCTCACAAACAAACGGTTATTGGATTTATTATACTCAAGCATTGAGGTGTGCAATATGGATTTAAGAATGTGGATTCAAGAGATTATCCAATTTAGCACTTTGTTCCATATTATTTGCCCAAAAAATGTGAGCATGTATTATATGGAGGCAAGCTAAAGGGAAGCCCTTCTCACATTATTGTGTTGGTACCCACGCATTGAGGAGCATTAAAAACAATGTTAATCTTAAAAACAATATTAATCAGTGTGATTCATTGAAATTAAAAAAAATTGAGCTTTGAAATGCACCCACATTGTGATACACTTAAAACCAATAATATAAAAAGATATAAAATTATGTTTTGATTTATTTAATAATGGAATTACATAATGAATCATTGGCATCACAATTATAATTTGTAAGCCAAATTATTCCCATATTCACAATTTTGATTTTATGTGTACATTTGTGATCAAATACATTCCACACATACATACCTTATAAACAAAAAGGAAAGGGCTTGAAAGTTTTAACACAATAAACAAAAATCATGTGGGCAACATCATCATCACTTAAACAACATATTGACGGAGCAAAGTACATTTTATTGCTTACAAAGGAACCCAACAACACCATCAACCATAAAAAGAAAACTATAGTTATGCCCGCAACATCCTACAAACACACAAACTTTGCCCATGAAGATGCACTATTAAGGAAAACAACTTGCAAGCAACTATATTTTTGCATGCATTGTCATGCCTCATGCACAATGGAAAATGAAAAAAGATATAGACCGTTAGCTTCAGATGTTCCACACCAAAAGGATAAGAAACTTGTCTCTACACACTCACACACGAATTTGTTCCAATTTTTCTTGTCGCCTCATACTTTGTGCCATTTATCTTCTTCCATCCACCTTCATCTTCTCAACGCCAACATCATCATGAGATTTCTAGCCACACAACACCAACCATAATTTTATAAAAAAACTACAACTATGCATGTAGCATCCTTTAAGAAACTCACAGTATAAGACCCACACCATCACCAATGTCCTTCATGAATGTAATCACAAAAACTCCAAAAGTCACCATCACCAGTAGACTTTGCCGAAACCCTAAAACCCTAAAGTGTTCAGCAATTGGGTGGACTATTAGATGTAGCATTCTCAAAATCATCTGTTAAAAAATTGCCACCATAACCCCAGCCCCCCAAAAAACAAACCTGCTGCAAAGCTAATATAACTGACAACAGATCCACATGCAATTTCATTTGTTCTGATGTTTTGTTCAAGTACAATGACATTGCTAACTCAAACATGGAATCAAAGTGGTAAAACTTCATCACAGTAAGACTAGTCACAGTTTGTACAAGCTGTTTCATACAACTTCACAGCTCTTAACCTATGCTCTCCGCTCTACAACTTGACAAAAGATGCACATGAACAAGATTGACAGGAAGCGTGCCCTCTTTTCTAATGTCAAACTGTCCTTACTCACTGCATTGATACTGAAATAGGCTCAATCTAAATGGTTACTAGGCCATCAAACTCTACCATGAGCTAATACTGTCCATAAAGGGTCTCCATTGCCATTTCTGCCACTTTTCCCGTCTACCTGGATGGCTGAACTGGCAGCTGGGCAGAATCCACCTTCCTGCTGATTCTTCCGTCCCCCTCCCATTCCCCTCGCATTCACTTCTGCCCTTTATGGTAGGGAGCAGGTAGAGCCTTGCAGAATCTACCAGGCCCCACCTGTTCTCTAGTCCATTGTTGTTCAGGTTCTCTGCATAAGCATCCATGCATTGTGCATCTACTTGACACGCCCACAAACCCAGATTGAACACAGCAAAGAATGCCACTCAATTCAGGAATAGCAGTAGAAGAGCAGGAAGACAAAAGAGTGATAGCCACTGTCTCTCAGGTGGCGTAGTATCCATAAATGTTCCTATCACATATCATGAAGGAAAGAACCCAAATCACAGCCATTAGGAATGTCAGATAACAAGACACAAATATGATAGAGGTTAGATCACAAATGTCTGCCTCCTAGGAAGAAAGCCACACTAGAACTTTTTCTGGTCTCCAATAAATACGTGCATGTTGGCACATAGTTTGTTTGATTCTGCTACACATTTGCTTGTCTCAATGCTGAAAAATATGATCTGCAGCCTCAGATCTGTCTAATTTCAATGGAACAGACTCATCCAAACAATAGAAGAGATTCGTACCCACATACCACGGTGAAAAGCAAAGACTAGGCAGGGAATGATTGGATGCTCCAGCTGACTAACGTATTCTAAGACAACTAACCTAAAAGCCCAGCAAGCCATACACATTTCCATCTACAAATTGGTGTCATTGGAACAAATGATAGAAACAGAAAAGAATCAGCTGCAGGATAAGCATCCAATTAACTAAAAACCTATGAGATCTTGCAAAAAAGACCACTGAATGATTTGTTTCTACTAATCAACCCCAACCTGCAACCGCATTAGGTTTACAACCTCTTGTGTGATCCACACCTCAGAGCATAATTATAAAGTTGAATTTGCCTCCCCTCTTTTCAGACTAGGCAGCAACTCCTGGAAAAACACAAGAGAAACAAGTGTTAGTAACTTCAACCTATGTTCATGGGTGTAATTATAACAATTGCAACTGAATTCATCAGAGTGTATCTGTCTCTTTGACACCTAGCAAAGTATTCAGGTGAGCAATGCCCACAAAAGTTCTCTGCCTGATTCACAACCCATGTCATCATTAATATGGATGACAGCACTGAAGGAACAGAAAAAGAAAATCTTGATCATTATTACGCAATGTTAGCAGCCATTCCAGTATATCTCTTCATTAGATTCTGTACTGACAAACAATATAGCCTTTTGGTTTCTACATTGCAATCATTGCAACTTATGATTGACCATCACTAGTGTGATAAAGAATGAATATAAAAGCATCACCAACCTGGACAAAACAACTGACACAGACTTACTACAACAAATGCATAGACTATGCCAAGCCTCTAAATAGTCAAGTTCTACATGCTTCTCACACAAAAATCACCAACAAACACATGAAGGATGAATGTGAGATCCATCCAGGACTGCACAGAATAACAAAACAATCACAGGAAACTAGGGTCTATCGCATTTGACTTATTTCTCCCCCTATATTGACAGACTGCAGACCTATTCATTGTTGGAAAAAAAGCTGTATACCGCCAACAATTTCATAGCACCTCCAGAATTGAATAAGCTTCAGTTTACTCGGATGCTATCCAGCACGACAGACTGACCTTCTACTCAAACCTCTGTGTCGACAACTACAACAAACTTGTTTATTAAGCAGAGAACCTTATTAACAAATGGTGCCCCTAAAAGCCTGACATGTGAACACATGCAGTCACTAGCCAGTTCGGTCACCGTCAGCAGGGTAAGGCCTGAAACGTGCATCAGAACCTCGCTGTGTCTGTCTGCCTGCTACACCATAGCCCCCGCCGTAGCCTGCACTCCCAGCGCCTGCACCTTCTGCAACCCCAGCTCCTGCCCCCATGCCATAACTCCCACTTGCTGCACCCCCTGATCCAGATGAGCCTGTGTTATAGGCATCAGCTCCCGCAGATCTCCATGTGTTGTCTGCATATCCCGAGGAGTACATGTCCCCATAACCCCCACCATAGCTCCCACTACCAGTACCTCCTGCAGCAGTTCCATACCCACTGGATCCAGTCCCATAGCCGCTTCCTCGACCTCCATAGCCTGCAGCAGATCCATAACCACTTTCATTGCTGCCATAGCCATAGCCAGAACTGCCATAGCCTGCACTACTTCCAGTGGCTTGACCTGCTCCAGCCCCACCTGAACCCCATGCTGCATTCCCATAGCCAGCCATACTGCCACCACTGCTGCCTCCATAGCCTCCTGAGCTACCTCCTGTGCCATATCCCCCTCCTCCACTTCCCCATGGGCTACGCCCACCCACAGGGCCACTTCCATAACCTCCGCTCCCAGCCCCTGCAGTGCCATATCCGCCGCCACCACCATACCCACCCCCTACTGGAGTGTTTCCATATCCTGCACCGCCATAGCCACCTCCTCCTGCACTCCCGTAACCCATGCTCCCACCATATCCACTCCCGCCGTAACCTCCATTCATTCCTCCACCATACCCTGCAGCACTGCCATAACCAGCAGCTGCCCCATATCCTGCTGCGCCATAGCCTGCATAACCTCCCCTACCCACGGGAGAGGGGCCATAGCGGCTGTCAGCCCGACCACCATAGCCAGCTCCAACAGGACTTGTGTTGTAAGCTTGGCCAAAGCCAGATCCATAGTTACTGCCTCGGCCTCCACTGAAGCCACCGCTGTTGTTGCGCCCGGCAGCAACAGAAAGCTCCTTTGGAACAGCCCGTTTGACCTCCACCATCTTCTCGTTGAGCTCATGGAACGGTTTCAGCAGAACATTGTCCACTGCATCCTCAGAATCAAAAGTGATGAAGCCAAACCCACGAGGCCTTTGAGTATTGTGGTCATACATTACAACCACATCTGTAATAGTACCAAACTGCGCGAAATAGTTTCTGAAGTCATCTTCAGTAACAGTGGAAGCTAAACCTCCCACAAATATCTTCTTTGTCCTAGTGTGAGATGCTGCTGGCCCTTGGCCCCCGCTGCTGCTCCTAGGCACATTCTGCTGCTGCTCATCCCTGGGCACAGCTTTTTTCGCTTCCACCTAAATATACCAATTAAGAGAAAGACAGACTTAAACTAGTTATTACTCCCAGTACATACCCTGCATTGCACCACATCCACACGCACGCAACATCCCACGATCCATCCCACCACAGCAGCACACACCACAACCTTTCCCTAGAACCCTTATCAGACATCACATTCAACCCCACTCGCATTCCAGCCCTAAAAAATCTCCGCCTTAAGTAACTGAGGCTTACCGTTCTGCCATCGATGGTGTGCTTCTCGTTTACCACTCGATCAGCCACAGCCGGATCCGCAAAAATGACAAATCCAAAACCTCGCGCCCGTCCGGTCGCTCTGTCCTTCATGATCACCGTTTCCGTCACTTCCCCGTAAGCTTTGAAATAGTCCCGCAGTTTCTCCTCCGTCGTCTCCCATGATATTCCACCTATGAACAGCTTCCCCTGATCGGAATCCATTTCCCCCCTATCGCTAGTGGATCTAAAACCACCACTGCGTGCAAAACAAAGAGCAAAACCCCAAGTTCTTCTAACGGAACCAAAGACACAAATCCCTCCGGATGCTTCTTCAAACCATAAAATCAAAAAACGAACTAAAAAAAACAAAACAAAATGACAAAAAAAAGAGAGGACCGAAGTCAAAGGATGCAAGTCCTCTTCTGCTCCTCCTCCTCCTCCTCCTCTTCCTCCTCCTCGTCGGAAGGACAAAACCCTCCCGTAGATCGATCGCCCGGGAGGACAGAACAGAACAGAACACACACACACACTCAGAGAGAGGAGAGAGACGAAGTGCGCGAAAAGGAACAAAACAGCGAAGCGAACAAACCCACCCGCAAACAAACAAAATTAAAAAATGCGTTACTGACTTACACCCCCTTGTTCCCGCATCCACGGCTGCAGTAAACTAGAGACGAAGATGGACGGCACAGATCGTGTTCCATCCCCCCACTGGCCGCCCCACCACCGGCACCGGGGGTGATCTCACTATTTCTATTATTACTTGGGCTTCGCGCTGTTTCACAGTAACAGTGCCGATCATTTTAATTTTATATTATTATTATTATTATTATTTAAGCGCAATTATTCCAAAAATAAGGGATCACATAATAATATAATATAATATAATATATATTTTAAATTTTTCATACATTAGGTTGTGTGTACACAATGAGGCACATAGTTATTATATTTATTTAGGTAACTACATTTTTTTAATTTTATAAATATATCATGATTTAAAAATTAAATGACCTATATTGGTTAGTTATTAACCTAAAAATTAGGAATTTTTTTCCATTACTCCTTCACACTTAGAAGAATCATGAAATGAAACAACATTTTGTTTAACATAACATTTATTTAATGCCTCTTTGATGAGTTGTTATCTCACGTTGTGTTTTCATTTTAAGATTTTTTTTTTGATTTTTTTAATATTAACATAAACTTAGCACGCACACACACTTAACTTAATGTTGTGTGCCACCTAATATTTCACCAAAATTTTGATATTAATTAACATCCTTTATTTAAATTTTTTAAAAATATATATCTTTCTTAACATCAAGTTAACATTAGGTTAGGTGTGATTGAAGGTTTAGAGAGTTAATTGTCAATATGGCATTGTCACATTTGTGAGGTTATGCGTTTTGAAGAGTACTTTGTTTGTATAGATGACATAGATTCCAATACATAGACTAAAGATGGAGATCACTTGTGTATTAGCATATTGGGTCCTACTTGTGATTAGATTATGTTAGGTTAAACATAGGCATTATTGGTTTTTTTTGTTTTTGGCAAGTTTTTGCATCGTAGCAACCAATAAATAAATAAAATTTAATGTGATAGATACAAAGGTTTTTTTTTTAAAAATCGCTCAAAATCATCACATTATGATAAATGTTTTTTGAACTTGCAAGAATTACATAATACGTCTTAACATGTCACCAAAATATAACATGATTACCAGACAATTCTACTTTCCTTTCTAACATGTAACCAAATTTGGCTAGGTCCTATTGTGGATGATTGCCATAATACCTACCTCACAAAATTGAAAAACAAAATAAAATCCATCAATTGACACAAGCTAAGTCTAGTAATTTCGTTTATTTGTGTCTTAACCTTATATCCTTAACTTTATGTACATTAAAGAAACTAAAGCCTTAATTGGTTGTGTTAAACAATTATGTTTTTATTTGTCTAGTAACAAGTCAAGCATGTTAAAGTCATTGCATATTGTGGCTTTCCCTCTCAAGATGACATCTTTTGATGTTTAAAATTTAAGCAATATTGTGAAAAAAAATCCTAACATCATGTCATTGGAGCGAATATGATTACATAACCAAGTTTAAGAAATGGAAAGTCCATAGCTTAGAGTTGTCCTTCACTTCATCTATAAGTGAAATATATATATAACACATTGCATTCTAAAGTGAAATAAGGCAACTCATTGATTTATTCTTGACAAATTAAAAAAGTTGATGATCAATGTACTAAAAAAAAACCCACAAGAAAATATGAAACTACCACATTTCAAATGATCATGTGTTAAAACATGTGATCCACTTTATAGGAATTGTGGCTTGAACTATGAAAAGACTAAAAGGAAATCGATATATTAAAATACAAGTAATTTGAAAAGAAGTAAAACCTGAAGGTCAATAGATAATAGATGCTAGTATACATGGGGTCGATCACACAAATCAAGATTATTAGGCTTGTGTGGCATTGTCCAACATCACTTACACAACCTATAAACACCACACCAATACTAATAATACACATACATGTGTACACATCCATTTAATGGAGTACAACTATTATGTTCATGAACATTGTATAGATGGTGAAATACATCATGCATCATATGCTTTTTGATGAAAACTTGACATTAGTTGTCAATAGTTGCAATTGAACTTGTGCAAGCCCCTTTGGAAAAGTCTCAAGAAACTTTATAAAAGTTCAAAATCATTATCAATACACATGTAATACTCCTTGGAAATCCATTTCATTGATGGATTAATTACATTGAAATCACTTGATTCACAATTATTGTTATGAAAAGTATAGATTTAACCTCTAGTATAACTTTGAAGTTGTAGGACACAAATGGCACCATTTTTAAATCATGCGAAATTTAATAAGGTTGGGAAAATGCAACAAAGAATACCTTAGCTTCCAGCTCATCAAACACATGTCTAAGCCTTCACAAGAACTTGCAATAATTGAATCACACATGATGTAACCAAGAGAATTTTAACTAAACAAATTTTCTTTGATGTTCTAACATGGATGGAGGTGACAACATTTTAAATTGTCAAAATAGGGGGGTTATTCACATGAATGTTTGGGTGTTTTGGAAAATGTTTTCAATAACAACTTCAATGGTTTCCTACACAACATAATTGACCTTGAATTTGATCAAATCTAAAAATACATTAATGTAATGATTAAAAACCTACTTTAGTTTGATGGCACACCCCCTTATTGCATGCAATGCCTTCTACACAAAATCCACATCCACTTCTATTGCATATTCCTTGAATTTTAATACAAAAATCAATCCATGTGTAAGAGGAATCAACATTTCCATAATTGGTGATGATTTTTCAATCACTGGGATTTAAAATAACTTGGAAAGAAATATGAAACAATAAAAATATATTGGATACTTAATATGTAACAATGATACAAAAACAAATAACTACAAGCATGAAAAATGCAAACCCCAAACTAGAAGAAATGAAAAAACCAAACCACATGAAAAGAAAATTGAAAATGGTTTGAACAATAACAATAGTCAAATCCATGCTCATGGACCTTCATTAATATAGTTTCACCCCCATTAAATAATCCTCCCAAAATTGATAGCCTCTTTAATTTGATAAAAATCTTGTCCGTGGATGTTGTTCCTATTATCCAAAATGATGTCATCTGAGTTATAATATCTAATAATTTTTCAAATTTTTTTTTTGGATAAATCTAAACATTTGTGATGAACCAATCATATAAAGAAATTTGTTTTATATGTTGATCCCAAAAAATAATGTTGAAGTTCTTAGCGCACCTTATGTGCATCTCATTGTGATGGCATGGACAAATCTAACATTACTACAACTAAGGAAATGGCCTTTAGCTTTTTAGCTATGGTGGTTGTGGTATGACTAAATTATTGGTACAATTAATTAAGATTCATAACTTTCTAATGTACATTGCTAGCCAACATAAAAATAGACAACATAATTTTATCACACATTAATGTTTTTTTTGTTCAAAATTTTTAACTCCAAAACATTAACCTTTCTTACTTGATAAATATCATTTATCAGAGGACCTCAATTTCATAATATCCCCCACTAATTGATATTATTTTGGTCCATGAACCTTATCACTTAATGGAGGTTAGATTGAAGTATTGTGTATGGTATTACCACCTATCGTGACATCTCCCCATATGTAAGAGAAACCTAGCTTTGATTTACACGAAATGTCTATTAATGTGATAATGTGTAAAGGATAATTATACTTTTAATATTGGGAAACATGGTCAATGTTGTAGTTTGAAGTAAGTTTGATCATTCTTTCTACTGAGTTTCTCCATCTTCACATAAATGGGGTTTTTGTACTTAGAGGAAAATATTTATGTTGAGGGTATTTAGTGTGCTCATTGTGAATGGATCAAAAAACACAAAAAGAAAAAAGGATACCCATTGCATCCCTTCCCAAGCTATACTAGTAAGTGCAAACATGACATTTGTGAATAAGAAAAGAATGGAGAAAGATTATGGGAAATGGTTAGAAACATTGAACATTTATGGGTTGACACATATATTTTAAAACTTCAAAACATCCTTCACATAAAATGCCCATCTAAACTAATCCTATCATGATGGATGGTTTCATTTCATGGACAACAATCCCAAATCGTTGCTACATCATGAGATATATTGATGTTGCAAAGCGCCACATATTGGATTTCAAGTTTTGTTGATAACATGGTAATGAGAGGAGGTGCCAACTAGTTCTTAAATAGATTACAACATTAGTGCTTGTGATTAATTCCATTTGTTGCAAAATTATTTATAGCCTAATAAGAAATTTGAGAAAAGACATTAATACATTGTCCATATGAATTATTTATGTTAATTCATATCAACTTTGCATTAAACACATAGTTTTCATACTTTCCAAAAAAAACCTTTGTTATTTACAATGAACCTAAGCTTAAGAAATGAGCATGTGAGTACCATGGCTAAATTGAAAATATGGATGAAAATTAGATGAAAAATATTAACAAATGAAAACAATGTTGAATGAAAATGGATGGAGTGTAAATGAATAAAAATACATTAATGATAAACCTCCTATGAAAGGGTTGATGAATGAAAATTTTGGATTATTTAATATTTTAAAGGTACACAACCATGCATGTGGGTGCATTCACCTCAATTTTTCCAAAAATAGGCTGCACAAGTATAAGGCCCATAGGTGACTATGACATAGCACGCATGATTACATGGAACAACCTCCAAAGAAATGGTTCATTATTTTGTTTTAATTTGCTTTTAGAAGAAGGTGTAAGTTCATCTCTTGGAGCACATAATAGGTGGTAGTTTCTTTCATTAATATTCCACTATCTTGAAAAGCTTGGATGCGCAAACTATAAAAATCATGGTTTATTTCATAATTTTCAATTCACTTGAACATACTCATTTTTACCACATTGCACTTGATTTTCTCAAATTTTCAACCTTTGACCTCACATGTGCAATTTTTCTTTTCCCTCCCATCATTTTTTGAAAGATTGCAAGCCAATGAAGTATAGGTGAGAAGTGCACAAGTGAGTTGAGTAAAGATGAAGATGAAGAAACATCGGAAACATGTGAAAGTTATAGTCAAGTTTGAGTAAATCAAACATTCAGAATTTTCTTCAACACATGTACATGATATCTTTCAATTCTAACAACTTAAAATAAACCATTGATATTCTCAATATAAAAGCCAAAGAAAATATTCACTAAATATTTCATTAATTGTAAAATCCTAGAGAAAGAAAACCATGATGCCATACTCTAGAGTGTTTGGTTCATAGGTTGTGTTGTGATCAATCTCTTTGGGTTGCCAAGCTAAATGTGTTCATATATATTGCCCCCATTCACTTGATAATTCTCATTGCCAAACATAAGGAATTGTATTGAATAAATTGTACTTTGGATCACCCAAAAAATTGAATTGTAGTTTCACAAATTAATTTCTTTTCCTTCACATTCCTTCACAAGAAAGCTCACTTCCATTTATGTAACCTAGAAAATCAACTCGAAGAATTGATTTTCCCAATCCATTAAAAAAATTACTAAACATTTTCAAGCACCGTGAAATTTGAATTATAATTCCTTTTAGGTAATAGAATGATTAAAGTGTATTTAAAAAGAAAATAGAGTAGGGGTACAATCATGATAAAAAAAGCCACTTGACATGTAAGCACTACTTATGTTTTCTAAATGGAATGTTCAAGTATTAAAATTTGTTTACAAGTTTCAAAATGTTAAATAATTTATTAAAATTAAGATATAAAAACTTAAATTACTTTAGCATTGTACAACCAATCTTTTATGTGCTTAATATGTGTTTAATGGGCAAGGGTTATTGAAATTTGATTCAATTTCAAATGTTTTATTGTTGATTGCAAAAATGAATTATTTCACATTCCTATTAAAGATTATTTGATAAATAATATATTTTGAACTAAAAATGGTTTTTTTATTACTTACATATCTTGAAATGTGTTACATTATTATGGAGGTTCTTCAAACTTGATGTAAATCCAATTAAATTTATTTTGTAATAATGTTCAAAGGCATCAACACATACACCTAGGCTATGTCAACACATACATGAACCGATTGAACAATTAGTTCAAATTTGGATGGAAATATGGATCAAAGGATGTTCATCAATGATGGATCATTCAATACAAAAAAAACTACGAGCCATTGGATTCAAGGTAATTAATAAATTTTAATAATTAGTAAATATAAAATTTTAATGAAAACCTAATGGTATGTGTGCATGGTCTTTTTTGTGTTGTCATAGTTTGAATAATGACTCTAGTAGGATTCTTGTTTAGTTAATCCCAGGCGAAGTTTTGAGATCCTTGACTGAACAATATTAATCATGAAAAAATCGAAGAAAAAAAAATGTTAAGGAAAAGAAAATTACATTAATGAAAATGTGTAGTCCAAACTTTGAAATGCACATGCATTATTAGAGAAGTAGAAGAAGAGGATTTTGAAGCATTTTTCCCCAACCCTCGCTATCCCCTAATAGTGCCCACCCAAGTCCTAAACACACTAGATATAATGAAAGTCCACCAAAAGTGCATTAGAATTATGTGGTGATAGGAAACATACGTTTACTCCTTACAAATAACTCATGTTGAATGTGCACAAGAAGACCATACATGAACTCTTGAATCTTAAACCTTACTAGTATGGTACATCAAGCTTTGTAGATAATAATAATTTTTTATCCATTTTTTTTATAGTACTAATTATTTTCATCTTTAGATGGATTTCCAAGGTTTTCAATGAATCTTCATAGCAAATTGAAATGGTTGAGCACTAAGAAAAAACCATTCGCCCTCATGGTGTGTTCTAATCATTTTTGTTTAAATCTTGTTTTGTTTTATTTAAATCATGCTGGAGTAAGTTATGTTGTCGTAGGAACTAAAAGGAGTACACTTTGCTTATAAGTTTGTGGAAAAATTGTCTTGGTAGATCTTGTTTACAAGTGATGGAAATCACGAGGAATCAAGATTAAATGATCCAATAAAAATCATCATGACAAAGGACAACAATGGTGAAGGTTATTGGGAATCGTACATTGAAAAGAGGAAAGATGACAATTTATGAAAAGGTGAACTTGTATAAAGATTAGAAGTTCAAGCACAAGTAAAAGTAAATAATATTTAAATTTTATAAAGTGCTAAAGGTGTTGCAAGCAAGTCAATTGATTTTGCATGTTAAACAAAACTAAAAGGTAAGTATACAAATGTTAAAAGTATAATGGTGTATGTTGTAAAAAAACTAAAGGGTTAAGATGAAGGGCTCCAACAACTTGTGTTTGAAAATGTCTTGGGTCATTATATTCTAAAGGGAATGTTGTTTATGTATTTGTCCAATATCTTTATTGTGAAATGAAATTAGGAGGTGGTGGATAACGTAATAAAAGGACTAACCACCCATATCCTTGACTCATGGAAAACCAAAATTGTAATGACAAAAGATATTTTGTGCATTCATTAATAGAAAACGCGGTTTGTTTGACTAGGAACTTTAGTCACAAAAGACCCCATTTAAACAAAAAATTTAAAATCCCTCATCATTTTGGACAAGTCAATTTTAGCATGTTCATTATGACTCTATGGTCGTTTCTACTAACGAGGTAATGGATCATTTGATTAGTCAAATTAAAATAATATATTTTTAAATATATTTTCAAAAATAAAATTACAATGGTAGGTAGGTCAAAAAAGGTATGTAGTTAAGTGGTAACTTAGCCTAGCTACCCCTATTTGAAACCCTTGGTAATTCTTTCACAACTTTTGAAAGAATTACACAATGAGGTTAAACGGCAACAACGAACCTTGTGTATTAGTGGAAAGGTCAGTACCATTCACTACACTAAAACATGGCATATAAGATTGAAAAAACAATTACATTTGTTGTCCCAACCACCATATATGAGTAGGCATGATTACATGACCATGTAGTTTAGATGTCATTATCGTATACGTCACAAGTCATAATCATAACTGTCATTTGCGACTATGTCTTTTGTGATTATAATCATATTTGCCACACTCATGGAAGATTTATCCAATGGTTAAGATTTGATATTTAAAATATAAGTTCAAAAAAAATTGTTAATTTTTTACTCCCACATTGCAGCCTAAGATACATTCAAAAAATTTATTGAAAATTTATGAATTGCCACATGGTAGCTTATAAGACATTTTTTTTTTTGGCCCCATTGTGTGGTGCCATGTGATATTCAAACTTTAATCAAATAACATTAGGTGAGCTAACCTATGTGATCTAGTTTGTAAAACTTAACCTAAGTTAAACTACATAAACTAGAAGGCACTAAGGTTAAGTTAGTCATTTAAGCAAAAAGTCAAAGTATTATTTAGGTTGCAAGTGGGAGGACTTGACCCCCTCACCTCGATATAATACCACAACATTTTTATGGTAATAAACTTAATTATCATAAAACTATAAACAATAACATCTTTTAGTCTAAGTGACTTAGGACCTAGGTTAATTTAATACAACAAAAGGGCACCTTAGTGAAGTAGGTTACATTATGTTAAATTTATGTTACATAGGCCAATTTAAACTAAACTAAATTAATATGCTTAACTAAGTTAAACTAAGTTAAATTAGACTAAACTAATTTAAACTACACTAAATTAAGCTATTAAGGTTAACTAAGCTAAATTAAATTAAGTTAAGTTAAATCATGAAATTTAGGCTAAATGGATGAAACACACTATAGTGACACCCTTTGGGACTCACATTACATATTATTTTTCAAGGGTGTGCATGTTTGGGTGTATACCATCTCAAACTTTTGAAAGAATTTCATAATATTATCACATATTATGTTAGAATATAACTTAGGCAAGATATTATAAAAATTTATTTCACTTCATTTTATAATGTGGGAGATTGGAGTATATTTGTGGAAGCAAAGATAATGTACCTATGTACTCAAAAATAAAAATATACTCCAAAAATAATTTAAATGACTTTTAATCTTTATGAAAGTTGAAGGTATATTGAACCATGTTTAAATACCATGTGACTAATTTGAAATTTTTCATCTAAAAATTTGAGTTTTTTTGGAAAATATGTGATACATATGTGATAAATTGAAATTTTGACAAGTAATCATGTTCACATGGAAGATGACAAGCATAACTAGATGGGCCATATTTTTAATTCCATTAAAATTCATTATTTTAATGATTAACAAAACCTTAAAGTTAATGCAGTCAAAACAAAATGATGGCCCTATTATACAAATGTATACTATAAATATACCCATAGATCCTTCAATATAGATAATGAAATTTATTATTTCTTTAAAATAATATTTAAAATAACATTAATTTTGTAAAAATAATAACTATTTAGCCCAAAAACTAAAATTGAATGTACCATACTTTTGGAACAATTATATTATATGTACTATAATACTAGATTGAAAAGTGCTCCAAAGGGGCATGTAGTGTGCTTTCACCCAAATTTGGTTATTTAGACAAAATTAGGCTATTTATGCTAAATTGGGTTAAATTAAGCTAAACTAATCTACTTAGATTAAATTAAGTTATTTTGGTTAAATTAGGCTACTTAAGCTATATTAGGCTATTTATGTTAAATTAAGCTAAACTAAGCTACTTTGGCTAAATTAGGTTATTTAAACTACTTTGGCTAAAGTAGGCTACTTTATGTTAAATTAAAGCAACTTAGGATAAATTAGGCTACTTTGGTTAAACTACTATAAATTAGGCTAAACTAGGCCATTTAAATTATAATAAACTAAAATTTTAAGTTATTTTGATAAACTAATCAACTTATGTTATAGTAGGTTATTTTGGTTTATTTAGGCTAAACTAGGCTACTTAGGTGAAATTAAACTAAATTAAATTAAACTACTTAGTTTAATTTAGATTACTTTGGTTAAATTAGATTAAATTGAACTATACTAGGTTAAATTAAGTTAAATGAGATGATTTAGGTTAAACTAAGTTAAATTAAAGTAAATTAAATTAAACTACTTATGTTAAACTAGGTGAAATTATTTTAAGTTAAGCTCAATTAAGCTATTTAGGTTAAACTATGTCAAATTATACTGAACGAGGTTAAATTACATTAAACTTGGTTAAATTAAACTAAAGTAGGTTATATTAAACCAAGTTAGACTATTTAAGCTAAATTAAATTATATTTTGTTTACATTGGGCAAAAAGATTGAAAATTGTTGTTGAAACTTGAATTGGAATTTCATTGTAATTTTGGAATGATAATGACAAAAGAGAGGATTTGAATTATACTTTTGGAAGAAGATTTGAATTAATATTCTTCCATGATGATTTTCATGATGGGGTATTGGTGAAGAAAAGGGATCATTAATATTATATGATTTTAAATATAGAGTGAAGGAAAAAAAAAACCAAAACATCAAATTGTTTTGGATTTTGTTTTTAAACTAATGCATGTTCATTTCATATTAAGCAATGAAGAACAATATGAAATTTGTTGCATTTTTATAATAATTGTGTATGTGAAACAATAGGATTAATGATATAATTAAAATTGTATTATCTCTATTGTTCATTTTATAGTATTTCATAAAGATTGAAGTGTAGATTCTATGGTAGGAAATTTTTATTTAGGAATTAAAAAAATTAGTACTTACCAATTGTATTTATACAACTAGTTCAAATAATTCCAAAAGAATTCAAGGCCTCTTCTAAATTAAATTAATTAAAAGAATCTAGGACCTCACATAGATTGATGACACATACATAAAGATATGTTAATTTTCACAAAGGTGCCCACAGACAACGTCAATTCCAAATCAACACAACTACTAATCAATTAGTCACATTTAAAATCACAATTACTTATTATCATATTTATAGTCTTGTAATCATAAGTTTGATCATATTCAAAAAAATCTTCACAACTTGAGATGAAATATAACTACATGACTACATTGGAATAACATTTGTAAGTTATTTTAATCATCAAATCCATGTTTTAATGTAGTGACCACTTCTAACGGTTCCACCACCACTAGCATTCTTGCTTCAAGTGGTTCCATTGAAACTCCCATTTTCATTTGTTGAATTAATATTAAGAGTTATCAATGTCCCATTAATTATAACCATGATCATTCCAATTATGGAAACATAGTTGGGTGACCAATGTAGTTGCCATTGTTTGATTTTTACCTTATGGGCATGCATAAATTCATGGTAATCATTCATAGGTGACCCTCCAAATGTTGGAACAAATTGCCCTTCCATGTTATGAAAGGTGTGAATAGTTAGGGATTGTGCAAATGTTACAAATCACATTAGCTATCAAACCATTGGATGAAATCATTTAGCTCAATGGTGTTCACCACCCATGAATACATATAGGGCCATTTGGTGGTTGCATAAATGTCATCCATGTTTCATAACAATGGTGGGGGGATTAATTATGAAGGTGAACCTACCTTGGAATATGAGGAATCCCTTTTAGATACAAATGATGATAATGTGGGCAGTTCAAATCACACCCTTTAGTGTCATGTAACCCCATTGATACCTATCAAAGTATCCCCTATTATGGAGTTTTGTGTCGCCCCCATGGTGAACCCTAACCCTAAATCTTAAGTAACCAAACCTTCACCCCCAATTGGGATGTTGGACCTTTGGGGTTACCTTAACCTTAATCCATGGCACTTGCATCACAAAGACATTTCACAAGGCCAACAAACTTGGGCACATTTTTTGGGCACAACAAATGTGGTTTATCGGCCATCAACTTGATTTCACTCCCACAAATAATCAATAAGACAACAAGTGATCAAATCTAAAATATTTGCAATATTGCAAACATCATCATAACTTAACCTTTCCCATTATTTTAAACCTTATTCAAGGAAAATGCATAAATTGAATGTGGTTGGCAAACCCTCAACGTGATAATTTGTGTTTTGAAAACTTGTCATGGAATAAAAACTATCCACAGGGTATCTGAAACTTGTGTATTGAAACCTTGTCACAGAATGTTAAGCCCAACCATGTGGTATATGAAACTCACACATACCAAAAATTCATCCCAAAATGCCAAGCCCATCCATGACCAACAACATTTCCCAAACCGAGGGAATTAAAACACAAACATAACCCGAGATTAAAACAACACAAAATGAGAATAAATTTTCATGCAACATGATTCCCAATTTTGTAATTCCTACATAGGAATTATGATAGAAATTCAAATATTATTTTTAATTTGTTGATGGCATGACATTCCACCATTACAGGGTGTAGTTTTTTGGGTTTATTAATACTAATGTAAGTTGTTGGTAATTGTCGTGAACTTGTCCCGCACACCTTGCTAAAAATGACTTCCATAAATGCATGATTTCAAAGGGTTTGAAAACTAGCCCACACTTAGTTTTCCTTTCCTAGAACACAATGGCAAATATGGCACTCAATTTTGCTTCCATATGTGCACAACATGAAAATTTGAATAAACTTTAAATTAATGCAAAAATTAGGTATTTTATGAAAGGTAATTGCATTTTACCATGACAAACACCATAAAAGGTTAAACTGTAGAAGCCTATAATAAGTTGGCAAGATGAGCTATACCTAAGAAAATTAGTTAGTCGGCATGTGCAAATCCGGATACATAGTATAACAAGCCAACTAGTAGTAGCATATTGACATGCTCATGTTTTTTAGTAAGCAAGTCGAACTAGGAACTTATTTACACAAGAAGAAATCTTGTGTTTTTACACTATCCAAATTCACTAGGGTTTTAATGAAAAAGGACAAAATTGACTAATATGCAATTTGTATGGCTTTTGGTGAAAAAAAAGCTAGTTGGTTATGACATTTTTAGTGAAATGTTTTTTAGTCCTTTTGGATAGTCACATGTTGCACTATATTTTTTTTATTTAAAAAATTATGACATGGATATATGAGGTCCCAAGATAGTATGACATGGAATAACATGCCACATCATCATATTAAAAAATCATTTTCTTTTCAAATCATGGGAGTCATAGATTGCATTTTTGTCACAACATGCCATGACAAAATTACATGTCATGAAAAAAATTAAACTTTTTTTTGTTTGATTTAGCCAATAATTTTTTTTTCATGTGATTCGCCATGATGTACATGTTTGTAAACTAAACATGTACAAGGTATGTTAATGCACATGCCCATCAAGGATTGAACTCAAGACCTCATGGAAGCACAATAAGGCCTTAACCACCAAACCATTTCAAGATTTTATTAATAAAAAAGAAAAAAATAACTTTATTGTGTTTGGTATGAAATTATTTAGCAAATTCAAATTTTAACATATGTTTTCTTTTTTTAATTTATTCAAATGTTACATTAATGAAAACATGATCTTGAATTTTTTTCATTAATGTATTTTTTAAAATTATAATTTACAAAAAAATTATTCAAAGTTTTAAAAAAATTTGAAATTGCATGTCATGAATAAATCTACAAATATTTTCATAAATGTAATGTCAATTAAAAAATGCATTCATTAAGTCTTTTACAATTTTATTTTCATTACATAAAATATGTCCAATTTTTGTAAAATTAAAAAATAAATTCCATGCTATGATTAGGTAAAAATTGTTTGTTTATTTTTGTGGTGTTGTTAAAATGGTAATCATCCATACGAAGGTTGCCACATTTGGTTATAGATAAGTAGTGTAGTTCAAAACTTGTTTAAATCCTTCAATATTATAGTTACTTACTGCATTTTATTATAAAAATGTGACAATATACATTTTAAATTTGAAAAAAAATGCTTTCAAAAAATATATTTTTTAATGTTGTTGCCCCCTTAAATTGGAAAAAATTAGTTGCAAAAAGAAACATTAATTAAGAGTCAATATAAACATTTAATTATAAAGATCATGTTTGTTTGGCAAGATGAATCATACACTAATACAAATGATTAATTACATAATTTTGAAAAACTTGCAACATTTTATTTTTAAGTTTAATCTTTGAGATCATTATAAACCTTATCCAATTTTTAAAAATTAAAATAAATGTTAATGATGTAATTGAATTTTTTTTGTGGCGAATTTGCACCGTTTTGCAAACATGAAAAAGGCCACCAAAATCAACAAAATATTTTTTACATTTTTATATTTTAAAAAATGGCATAGTCCTACAATTGGTTTTAGCCAAAATATATAAATATTTTAACAAATTTGTACCTTCATATATGGCTTATAACCAAAACATGGCTAAATTTTCTTGTGGATGATCTTGAAGAAGATTACAAAATTGAAAAAAAAAGGAATAAAAAAATCAATGATGACATTATTATTATCACCATTAATAATTATTACTTTAAATTTTATTTAAATGAAATTTTACATTCAACTCTAAATATTTAAACATAAACCTACAACAAAACAAGATTAAAATTTTGATAAACCATGTTTAAAATAAAATATAAAATATAAAATATTGATAATTTTCATAATAATAATAATTAATTAAAATTTTAATCATTTTTTTAACATGGAATTTTTTTTCATACACCAAAGAGAATAAATGGGGAGAAAATTAAGGATTATTTGTGGGGTTTTTTTTGGTGTGGCATCATGAACATTCATAATAATAAACTTTTCCATGACGCTTAAAACAAACTGAAGGAAAAACATACATTCTAATTTATATAAATGTACAAAATTTTGATATATGAAAAAATTATAATTTAAAGGTTTACATGCATCCTAAATTTTGCATGTACAAACATTTTCATGTAATCAATAACCCATTCAAATATAAATGTGAGACTTCTCAAAGTTTTTATACATCCATTTAAAAAAATTATGATGAGTGTAAAATGCAACTCATGAGTAGTGGATGTAATAACATTCAAAGTGAATTATTTAACTTGTATGTAAATGTTAATAGTTCAACATATGTAAAAAACTTCACTGACCCGTTCAAGTATAAATGTGAAGCATTAAATTATTATGTGTGTTTCAATATATACTAGTAAATGCAATATGCAATGTTTAAATAATGATTTCAATAAATTCAAATTGAATGATTCGACTCATGTAAAGATGTTGATAGTTCAAGAAATGTGAAAACATCATTAAACTATTCAATAAACCATTCAAGTATAATTGTAAAATATTTAGTTGCATGTGTTTTAGTATATATTATAATAAGTGCAAGATGCAATTTCCACTATGAAATTTTTTGTTCACGACAACTAGACTACCCTACAACTAGAGCTCCAAAACAACTAATATACAATTGCATTGCAATTGTCCCATGGAAATACGACAAATTAGTAAATAAATTGTCACATCAAAAAATCAAAAAATTGTATTGTAGTTGCAAATTAGTTGCAAGATGTATATTTATACAATACAATTTACGCATTATATATACAGTTGTAGTCAACCATGTTTGACTTTCTTGACAAGTTGTATTTTAATTGCATGTAACAACTACATCACAATTAAGATAAATTTAGTTATTAATCAACAACTATTTTACAACAAATGTACGACCTTGAGTAATACATACAATCATGTCACGTGTATACATTTCCACCGCCCAATATATATGACATTTCAACTTGTTTGCAACTAATATGCAACTATACTTCAACTAAAAATTTGAAATTTAAAGATTTGAAATTTGGGCAGGAAACCCATAAGCATAAACACATGAAGGTCATTGATGCATTAGGGTAGATCTTTTTGTTTCTGTTCTTGGAGGTTGAAAGGTCTTGTTTTTACTTTTGAAGAAGTTGAATACCTTTGTTTTTACTTTTGGAGGTTGAAGGTTCTTATCTTTGCTCTTAGAGAGGTTGAAGGTTCTTGCTCATACTTTTGGATGTTGAAGGTTTTTATTTTTATTTTTTAATGTTAAAGATTATTATTCTTACTATTGAATGTTCAAAGTTCTTACTTTTGGGTTTAGATGTTGAAAGTTCTTGTTCTTACTCTTGGATATTAAAGGTTCTTACTTTTGTTCTTGGATGTTGAAGGTTCTTACTTTTACTCTTGGATGTTGAAGGTTTGTGTCAATTCTTGATCTTTTGTTTATTTGCATATATTAAAGAAAAATTATGTGAAAATATATTCGATTTTATTTAGAAGTTGATTATACAAGTTTAATTTAACTTATAATGATGAAAGATTTATGAAAAGTGATTTTTTAATGATAATAATGTTACATATGTCTTGTTTTGTGTTTGAACATTTGTGATGACTTTTGTTGTTTTTAAGTTATAAGGCCGAACTTTCATTATGTTTCGATCCATCAACATCAAAATTATGTATACAAGATGAGATTCTTTCAAAAGTACATAAAAGTTTAATTCAATTCACTTGATTGTAAGCACAATATTTGATTTTATTTGCAAGTGTACAAATTATAGTTTAATTTGTATCAATGTTTCACATATGTTGCATTTTAGTGACAAATAAATTGCATATTAGTGGTAGTATATTTGTAAATTAGTTTTATTCAAGTTGAAAGGTTTATTTTGATATTTTTGACATTATAATGGTATGATATGCTATTGATTTCATTTCACATGTGGAACTAAATATGATAACATGGCAAATTTCAACCAAATAAGGTGGATTGAAGAAATTGCATGGTTCAAGTTCCATTTCAACAAAAATAGAAAAAAACATTCATCTATGAAACATAGTGTTTTAGATGACAATATTTGATTGTTGTGGGTCATCATTTTTATAATTTAACCTTTTGTTTAAATAGAGAATTTTTTTTGTTATAAATAGCTTGGGCATTATATTTAGATTCATAATTAAATTACCGTTTGATAAAAACATTTTCTAAATTTTTTTATATTATATTATTCAACATGGAATGTAAATTTATTTAAAGTTTCAAATCCATTTCATGTTTATAAATAGTGATGTCCAATGCAATTCAACATTATCTATTATAATTAGGAGAACATGATAATGGTAGTGTGAAGTTTGTATAATTGCATTGTAAGTTGTAATTTATTTGTTTAGTACTATTAAAATCAACTACCATACAATTGCTTTGAACCTAAACTTAAACACGTAGTAGCAAATTAGTCACTAAATCTTTTATTTTCATTTCATCTTTAATTGTAAGTTAGTTACAAAGGATAGGAACATAATTCATTATTTAAATGGATGAATGAAATAATTAAAGTTTATATTTGTTAAAATAGTTGTAAAATAGTTGTAAATAAGTTGGGAAAGGTATTAACATATGTCATCCATTGACAAATGGATGAAAAGCCACATTGGCATTTCATTTGCCACGTTGGAATGTGCATGAGAATCTGATGTGGAGATTAGTTGTAAAAAAGTTGCATATAGTTGCATGTGAGTTGCACCGTATATATGATATTATATACAACATAGGATGTTTGTTGCAATTGCTACAACTTGTTTATTAACACTCAAGGCCGTATAAATACCATGAGTTGTAAATGCCTTTTGTAACCAAAAAACCCAATTGCAAGCCCAATTGTAAAACCTTATATTTTTTCATAGTGTTCTAAGTAGTGGTTTTAACATATTAAAAGTGAATTGTTCAACTTTGATAATTGAAGAAATGTGAAAAAAATCACTAATTCATTTCAATGTAAATGTGGGTTTTAAAATTGTTACATGTGTTTCAATAAATTGTGGGAAGTGTAAAATGCAACTCATAAATAATGGTTTCAACATATTAAAAGTTAACAGTTTAACTCATGTACCATGTTGATAATTGAAGAAATGTCAAAAAAATCACTAACCCATTATAATACATTGTGTAAATAAAGTTAAAGGTTACTTCAATTTCCATGTCAAGAATTTGAAATTGTTAAAATGAATAAAATAAGGACCAAATTATACTCATAAATGAACAACATAGTAAATGTAACAAGTATGAACAATATTGACCATTAATTAGTGCGACAAGCCACTTTCAAACTTAAAATGGCCAAATGTAATTGAAATGTAGTCAAATCGAACAATAGTTGCAATGTGTGGGGGTGAAAAAGGACAAGATTTCTTCTTGTGTTATAAGGTAGCAAGTAATTAATGTAACAACAAAGAAAACATGGGTGGAGGGTTGGTTGTAACCACCAATACTTATATAGAAAGAAAAAGAATGTTAGATACAGGGTTCTCCAATTTTGGGAAAATAACAATTGAGGTGACACCAATCTTTGTAAAATGGAACCATGATTAAATGATATGATTTTTCTTTTGCATCTAAGTGTGTGCAAATGTGTAGTGATGCACTAAATGAGTCGAAAGTGAAAAAGTGTAACTAAACATTTTATGGATTATCAGCTTGTTGAGAAGGGAATGTAATGCAAAAGTTTGGAACAAAAAAATATGAACTAAAAGGTGTTTATAACTTGGAAACTGATGGAAACTCATTACTAGAAAAACACAAATATTTCATTAAGGAAATCATGATCATTAATGAAGGTTTAAATGTTTTAGTTGTACTGATGAATCTATTGGTAATATATATGTGAACAATGACATTTAAGGCCCTAACCATTATGTACATGGTACTTAGATGGATGGTAAGGGGCAAAGATCCAACAACTATTAAATAAAAAATTAAGTAGACCATAAAATTAAAAAGCCTACATGTTGCTTTTGGATTCCAAAAATATTTGTTTCCAAATCCTTTGCAACTTCACACATGGGATATCGTCCCCAAAATACAACCATGTGCAATCACTAGCCCCCTATTAGGCTATCGGTCAAATGGAAAATAGATGGAAAATGTCACATCTAAATTATGGATGAAAAAACCTTTAAGTGGATGAAAAAACTAAATCACCTAGGGCAAGATTGGATTTGTGTCAAACTTGTCCTTTAAGTTTAGAACTTTAAAAAACAAAAACATAAAAAGGGGAATATTTAAATTGAACCCCCATTTCCCTTTTATCCTATGCCTCCCCTAAAGCTTGTGAACTTCCTAAACCTATCAAATCTAATAGACTCAAACATAGCTTGGAGAGCTCCACAATTCAACAATGATGGCAAACTTTGAGCTTAGCAACTAGCAAGCTCCCCCTTTATGCAACCACACCCCACCCACCCATTCACACCTTCACCTCTTTGCCCTTTTATAACTACTAGGTGCATTGACACCAATGAGGGTGACTACAACCATGATAGGGAAGAGGAGCCTCCTTGCTCTGTATTACTATCAATAGGAGTCAACTAGTTGAACTTTAAGCTCAATCGGTGATGGCAATGGTGATTTCAACTACTATAATTACCATCATGTTCCTAGACAACAAAGATTTTTTTAAAAATGGAAGGAGGGGGGGAGAGGGGGGAAAGAAAAAGCCCCTTGTGATCAAAATAAGGGCCTTCCTCTTGTGTTTTTGAACTTGTTTTTCACACTTTGGGTACAACAAGGTCCTTTTGAAGTTCAACTCTTCATACATGAAAAATCAATAAAAATTCACAAAAATCTTTGGGTGAGTTTTTTCAACTCAAAAAGTAAACTAAGAACATGCGCCGCCACCCCCCCCCCCCCTTTCCCATTGGAATAAAACAAACAAAATACAAACCTTACCAAAAAACAATTACATGGCATTTGCCATTAACAATAAACCTAATGCCAAAAAATGAATTTCTAGAATTGCACACAACTCAAGAAGGCGCTTTTGGTGATTTGAAATGAGACTTACCTACACCAATAAAAGAATCCAAGCTGCCCATAGATCATAATGTAAATCACACAAACTGAATGCAAAAGAAACTTGCATAAAACACAAAAAACTTACAACAATAAAACATTTATGTTTTGAAATTTCAAATCACCAAAAGTTATTTGAGATCACACAACTTGGGATGATATTCCATACACTAAATATTTAGAACTATGTTCACATTGGAACTAGTTCCAAGCTAATTTACAACAATTTTACTTATAGTACCTAGCATGTAAACATGTAACAAACAAAAAACTCCTAACATCATACAAAAGGTTTTGTATGTTTTTATCTACAAAAGAATCTCCTATTACTTAGTCATATGATTAACAAGAAAATTACAATGATGTATGAAAAAAACTCATGCATAATGTATTATGGACAAGGTCAAGAAAATAATTAACTTATTGTGGTTGTCTAGAGAAAAAAAATTAGTTATGGAAGATGAAATTAAAGGTAATCAAATTCCTAAAACTCAAGTTCATTCAACAAGCATGAACCAAGAACATTATAAGTTTCAAAGTTCTAGGAAAGTAGTTAAAGCTTTAGAGTCTTCTACAAGTAAAGAAATCATTGAAAGATGGCATGTTCGCTTGTGGCATGTTCAGTATGATATGATCACGGAAATGTAGGATGAAGGAATGGTGATTGGTTTGAATACCCAAAATTAAGAAATGGCAGATCATTATTGCTTAAATGTGCACATGGCAAAAATCACCATCAATGTTTTCCAATCAATAAAGAAATGAGAGTTGATAAGCCAAAGTAATTTTATCATTTGGATGATTATAACCTTTAAAAATGAACTTTGAATTTTGTGTCATGGGAGCAATATGTAAAGATGTGGTAATAATATTAATGCATTAGATGAGGAATTGTTAAATATTAAAAAATATGTATAAGATATTTTGTACAATTGTTTTTGTCTGATTTCGAACCATCAAAAATTGTACCAAAAAAGGATTATCAAAAGTAATTACCAATTTTATCTCTACTAAAATCTCTTGATTTTGTTTGTATTTAAATTTTAGCAATATGAGGTGAACTATTAATTAGGATTTATAAAATAATAATAAGGTTTACTTCTACCAATTTTAAAGGATTTTAAAGAATAAATTATTTTCGATGTAATCACCATTTTTAAGGACTTAAACTTTCATGTATTTAGTAGTTGAGCGTGGGGAAGGTTCAATAAATTTTGTTGCTTATAACTTGAATTGATTGTTATGCAAGTTTTTTTTTGGGATCAAATCATTGTCTTCACCAAGTTAAGTTTATACAAAACTTCAATAATCTATTTGTAATATCACTTGTTTTTTTTTTTTTTGGGTGAAATTTAATGATCATTTCGTCACTATTGAAGTTGTAAAAATATTCCACTTTCTCGTCCTATTTTCTTTGTTTTCAAACATGAGACATTACCAATTGGCCTTAACGTTAACTAAAAACTTGGGTAAAAAATGTTGTGGACCATCACATTGTTATGGTCATTGGATATATTGTCTAAAAACTTTCACATCCTTTGTTGGAACAATGCAAAAGATTGTGGAAAAACCACGTACATATGATCAAATTGTTGCATCAACATAATGTGTTCACTAGAGACAGGCAATGGAAAATATATATAAATCTTTGATGAAAAAAAACACCTAGGAACTTTTCAAGTTACTTAACGGAAGGAAGGTTGTTAAAAACAAGTTGGTGTATAAGATAAAATAAAAACCTAATGGCAATATTGACAAATTCAAAACAAGAGTTGTAACCAAGGTTTATTCATAGGTATATGGAATAGATTATGAACAAACATTTGCACCAATTGTAAAATTTGATTCCATCATGACAATGATGTTCGTTATAGTAGTGTTATCCATTGTAACAGTTGAGGACGTGAAACTATTACAATTATATGTGTGAATTTTTTTGCATGGAAACTTGGACGGAAAAAAATTCATGGACAACTTAAGGGTTTTGAGGTGAAGTAGGGAGAAAATTTGGTGTGTAACTAAACTTCAAAAATTTCTCAATGGTTTGAGACAAGGTTTGCATGCTTAGAACACTAAATTCAACTAGTTTCTTATTCAATATGATTTAAAATCTTTAATTGTAGATCCTTGTGTACATGATGTCAATACACATGAGCCAAAACACTTGCTTATTATATTCATTGATGATGGGAGTAGAGGTCATAAGGATGCCAATAAACTTGATAAGGTGATGGAACATCTTGACAAGTTTTGAGACCACCATAAAACCAACTAAAATTGTTGTGTTGGGTTCCACACAATGAGAATTGTGTTCAATAAACAATTTATTTTGATTGGACACTATACATTTTAACATGTTGTAGAAGTTAAATTCTAATGAAGCACATGTTGTGGCCACAACTAATGGATTTCAATGTTCAACTCCAACTTGCAAATGAACTTGACAATGAGGAGCATAGTTTTCCTTATTTGGAGATAATGGACAACTTCATGTTTGCAATGTCAAGCACACATTCATACCTTTCTTTTGCAATTGGAGTTGTAATTAAGTTTTCATAGATTGCCCAAACATGCTCATTGTAATGTTGTTTAGAAAATCTTGAAGCATTTGAAAAACATAATTCATTATAAGCTTTATTATTGTGGTGAATATAACAACACACTTGTTACTTTTGCAAATGCAAATTATGGAAGTGACTTAGATGATATAAAATCTCATAGTGACTACTTTCATTTCTTCAACAATGGACCAATACCTTGGATATGTATGAAGCAACAATGTGTTGTTTGCTCTACAATAGAAGCATAACATATTGTTATATGTCTTGCAACTAAGGTTTAGTAGTGTGGCTATAATAATTTTTACATGACACATAATTTTCACTAACTAAGTTGAAGGAGGATAACCAAAGTGCTATCAAACTTGTCTAGGATGCAAAATTCCACCATATGACAAAACACATTGATATACAATATCACATGTGAAAGATTTTCAAATTCAAACTTGTTTTATTTCAATGAATTATATCAACACACAAGATCAAGTTGTAGAGGTGTTTACAAAAGTCTTGCCAACAAATAATTGTAAGCATGTTTTTTAATCAATTTTCTCTCTTGTTTTGTGGATCAATAGTGGGAATCTTAAAATTTTCACAATGATCAATTATAAAATCCAATCATGAAAAAACATACTTGTGGATATATACATTGTAATATTATGTTAGAATCTAATATTAATTGGTATATAGGTCGTCATGTGTAATTTGAATTGTGACCAAATGGCTTGGTCTTGTCATAATCTAACTTTTAATAATTGCAAGTAGTATATCTTTTGTTGTTGTTTCTTAGTTTTCTTGTCCTTATATAACTTTGTCTATATTAAAAATATATGTTTTTTGACCTCATAGGGTAGGATTCATTTGTTTTTTACAATAGTTGTGAAGGTTCTAACACCTATTTTCTTGGTTTTTAAAAGTCTTTTATTCATATGAAGTTCATAACATGCTTGCCATAATACTATATCCTCATTTCAAATCATTGCAAATTGTGAGAATTTATGTGGGACATGAAGATGCAATCCATAGATTATTTTTGAGTATGGTGTGGAAGTAATCTCATTTTCACAACATTTTTATTGCCTAAACCTTATTGTCCAAACATGTACATTTCATGGACCTCATGATGAGCTTGAAGATAACAATAAGGGATGAGTACGATCATATGAAACAAAAGGACTATCACACTTTCCATAATTATGAACTATCTTTATACATGACATCATAAATAAATAACTTTTTTTTTCTTTTTTGCATTAATGATTGCTTTTGAAATGTAACATCTAAATGTATTGTAACAAATATTGAACTATTTGTTGTGGTTTTGTAGACATGTCTTTTATCTTCAACAAATGGCAAAACTAGTAATAGATTAATAAATTACTCTTAGGACTAGGAAAGGACTAACATAATTTTGTCCAATGTTGTGTTATTTGTTTTTCCAATATACCACATATGAGAGAAAAGAATGTAGACAAACCCATGTGCAAGAAAACTTTACATCCAAATAAAAGTAAAGATTTGTCAATACCAAATTCAAGATTTTTTGGCTATTAGTAAAATGACCTTTTGGAGGCACATATTTATGCATTTATCATGTGTGAACAATATATAAGCAAAAGACATACATGGTAGGAATGAACAAGCTATACATGTTTAATTATATTGAGTTATTTTGAATAGTGAAAGAATTTTTTTTATGATTGGATTTTTTCTTGGTTTTGAGTCAACTACCTAAAGTTTTGTTCTTGTTGGGTGCACCAGATCATAATTTGGGCTAGTAATGTGGTTAGATTTGGAGCATCAATTGAAGTATCTTCATGCACACGTGGGACTAAAGAGCTATCTTTATTTATGAGGTTATTCATACTTCCAATTGCATGTGAATATTCCTTTGCTTGGTGGGGCAACCATGAAGGACAATTTTTAAACATTCCATTCATGGCTAAATATATTTTTGGCAATCTAGAGGGTCATACATAAAAATTGAAAATGTGTTTAGTTTGGTTGTTTGGTGTTGACAACTTTGTGACAATACCACTTACATGTCACAAAGTTAAGTAAGTAAGATAAAGTGAACATTGGATTACCTTGTCAAAATTGAATACATGTAGATGTAAAGTAACAACAAAACCCATAATGTTTGTGGAACATTGAGTGTTTTTAGGTGAATGATGAAATTACAATACCTCTTCACTAACGTGCATTAAGTTTCAAAACTCTCATTGTTTTAATAAGTTTTTTAAAATGTAATATAATTGCAAGGTTTACTTTTGTAATGTCGACTTTTGTTTAATTTGATGTGCTTGTTAACAATGCATATCACTCATTAGGTTTTTTGGAAAGCCTTCAACTTTTTACTAGTGGGTTAGAGTTTCCTTGATATATTCATTAATATTTAAAATTTAAAAATCACACATAATCCAATTCTCATGCGTCATTCACTACCAACATTTTCATCCATTATTCTTTCAATGTTTTGAATTTTTGGATCAATCTTTCCCACCTTCCATTTCATCCATCATTTTTTTGGGGGGTTTTATTTTTTTTGGCCTTCATTTTTATCATTAAGTTTAATATCATATATCAAAAGTTTGGAAACTTCAATGTTTTTAAACCTTTATAACATCCATGATATTTTTTTGATTTCAACATTTCCAATCCATGTTACATTCAACATATAGAAAAAAATTTCATATCTTATATTCCCTAACATTCATTTCACACATTTTTACCCTTAATTCAACTATTCTTAGATTTGTCATCTTCCCCAAGCTACATATCATTCAATGGACCTAAATTACCTTAATATGAAAGACAAAATAATGGGCCAAAGCATGGTTGGGGTACTAAAAAGGACTATTTCTTTTTATATCTAATGGACCCCCTCACTTAAACAAGTTGTTATAATTTAATGGCACATTCATATTGAAAGTTTGATTTTTTTCATGGATAAATGCAACACTAAGGTATTATTTTATGCATAGCATGTCAAATTTGAACAAGTTTTAGGATTCCTACCAAGTATTGGAAAAAAATCCAAGATATTGTCTCTTGAAAAAAAAAGGTTCAAGGATTCATAAATAATGTTTAAACAAATTTTTTTGACCCAAGATTCTTATCACAAACACCTTAGGTACTAATGCACATAAAATGTATGAGTGTGACAAAAACCAAGTGCCCTATTGCAATATAAAAAATTTCAAAAATTATTTTTTTGGGGAATTTTGGGCCATCAAAAAGAACATTGCCCACATATAAATTATATTATTTTTATTTTCATAAGTGAAAAAAAAGATATTCTAGATGTTTATATAAAATTTGGAACAAAATTATTTCATTTGACATGAGAAAAAAAGGAAAATCTAAAACAAATCATAGGAAAAATGAAGAAAAAAGTGAATTTGAAAATCTTAGGAGTGAGTCTTTATGTTTCAAAGAAGGTACCTCAATCATGTTTCAACCTTAATTTATTTTTAATTATGATATTTATCTTGTTTTTATTACTAAATATTTTTAAACTCGAGGTAATGATAAATTTGGATGGGATTTCATTGTTCCCCATTAATAACAATTCCATCCAATATCCAACTATTGAAACTCCACAAATAAACTTTCCCTAAATTCTTTCCCAACTAACTCCATTTTGGTTGATAATTTGATTTTATTGACTTCCCAACCCACATTTTTCATCCAATTGTCATACTAGTGTCTGAAAATAACAAGTTCATATAGTTTTTTTTTCTCATAATGTTTTTCATTACTAACTTTCATTTCATCCATTGTCAAATGTTATCAACATTTTATGAATTTTTTCAGTTGCATAATTTCCCAACTTCCTTGGTTGCATTTATTGTCCAATTTTTTCAACTTTCTTGAATTTCAATTTCCCAACTTTCATCTTTGTAACATTCTTGAATTTCATCGATTATTTATTTAATTCTTATTCATGATTTCAAGGTTCATCTTTCTCAAATTCCTCAATTTCATCCGACGTCAAACTTTATCACCTTTTTTGGATATGATTTCTCTTTATGTTCTTGATTCATCATCCCCTATCCAACTTTTTCAACATTTTTGGAATCCATTTTTATCACCTTCATTATAGTCTCCATATTCCAACATTCTCAATTAAATACCAAGTTCCATTCATCCCTATTTCCCTAGGTTCATTCATTGTCCAACTTTTTCACCTTTTTCAACTAGTTCAATTTTCCAACTTAAAAAATTCTCTAATTAGTTTTACAAAAAAAATTGACCATTAATAGAACTAGTAGTTTCAAGAGTTGCCTAATTGGGAGGATGGATAAGTGATGAAATATTACCCATCAAATTCAAATTCACATTCCTTTCATTCATTCATGTGATAAATTGTAAAATATTGCACCATGATAAAATTGCACATAATTTTAAGCATATGTAAAGAATTTGAGTATCAAATTGAGGACAAACAAAATAAATGAAAGATTTATTTTTCTATTGGACATGTCCTCTAATAACAACATTGAACCAATGTTGCATTGAATTTGTTCCACAAGTCTAGTATCTTTATTAATTTTGATGTTAATTGTCAATTCAAATATGATTTAATTTTTGCTTTCTTCCCACCAAAAGCGTTTATTTTGACCCAAATATGATGCGATTTCAAATGATAATAATCACCAATGATGCTATATATTGCCAAAAAAAAAATGTACCAAATTGAACATTTGCTAATAATTATTACTTCATGATATTGGACTAACAGAAATTAAATTTAAAAATAATATTAAAATAAGTTTAATATAAGTCTTGAGTAAAAAGGAGAAGGAAAATTGACTGACTTGCGTCATTTTGACTTACATGACAAAAGTTTTGTTCTGTACTTCCAAGAGATGAGTTTTTTTATAAAAATAAATAAATAAATAAATAAATAAATAAATAAATATATATATATATATATATATATATATAAATTTTTTTTAAATAATAAATTTCAGGAACATGGATTAATAATATGCAATTATAAATAACAATAATAACAACTAGTTACAATGGACAACAATAATAATTGATAATGATAATAATAGAAATGATGTCCCCCAAGGCCCAAATGGGGACCCAATCTGTGCCGTCCATCCTTGCTTCTAACGTACTGCAACCGTGGATGCGGGAATAAGGGTGCAAGTAAGTATCACACGCCTGTTTTTTTCTTTTGTTTTTTTGTTTTTTTTTTTTCCGCTTGTTTGTTTGCTTCGTTCGTTTTTTTGCTTTTCGCGCACTTCGTAATAGTCTCTCTTTCTCTCGGAGTGTGCGTCCTTCTGTCTGTCCTCCCCGGCTAGCCATCCATCTACGGGAGGTTTTGTCCTTCCGACGAGGAGAGGACTTCGGAGCTTCTGACCTCGCTTCTCTTTTTTTTGTTTTTTTGTTTTTTTGCTTTTTCATTTTTTTTTGGTTTGTTTTGTTTTGTTTTTTTTTTTAAAGTTTGTTTTTTGGTTTTTTGGTTGAAGAATCATCCGGAGGGATTTGTGTCCTTGGTTCCGTTAGAAGAACTTGGGGTTTTGCTCTTCGTTTTGCACGCAGTGGTGGTTTTAGATCCACTAGCAATAGGGGGGAAATGGATTCCGATCAGGGGAAGCTGTTCATAGGTGGAATATCATGGGAGACGACGGAGGAGAAACTGCGGGACTATTTCAAGGCTTACGGGGAAGTGACGGAAACGGTGATCATGAAGGACAGAGCGACCGGACGGGCGCGAGGTTTTGGATTTGT